>QFCS01000490.1_pt1 | contig 174677 bp, 168 predicted proteins | sample 3576561 | NCBI WGS metagenome assembly QFCS01 | reverse complement strand
GCAGGTTGCTCAGACTGACATTGCCGCGCTGCCTGGGCAGACAGTGCTCGATGGTGGCGAATTGTTCGGGCGTGATTTCCATACCCGAGAGTGTCTGTCGCCGGCTTAGTAATTGCTATTAGTGTTAACACGCCCTAGCTTGGAAAGCAAGCGGGAACGCTGGTCTGATGCCATCAAGTGCCTTGAATCCGATCGCAATTTCCAGGACATTGCGCTAGGAGACCTATTGCCGCTGAAGGACGAGGCGCTGAAGGCTGCGGCGGCAACCTTGTTCGATGAACTCAGTTCGGGTCACGCGGTTGTTTTGCTGACCATGACGAAGCTGGTCGACTGCGTTGAGGAAAAAACACTGGTCTTGCTGGATGAGCCCGAGAGCCACCTGCATCCGCCGCTGCTGTCTTCGTTCATCCGCGCGCTTTCTGATCTTCTCAATCATCGCAATGCCGTCGCTGTCATTGCCACGCATTCACCTGTGGTGCTTCAGGAGGTGCCGAGACGCTGTGTCTGGGTGGTTTCGCGTGTTCGAAGTGCGGGAACCTATGAACGTCCCCCCTGTGAGACGTTTGGAGAAAACGTGGGCGTGCTCACACGCGCCGTTTTTGGTCTGGAGGTTGCGAAGTCAGGTTTTCACGATGTGCTGCAACGCGCTGTCGACAAAGGCGGTTCGTTCGAAAGCATTTGTCTGGAATTCCTGGATCATCTGGGCTTCGAGGCGCAGGCACAGCTGCGCGCAATGATTCGGGAGCGAGACAGTCGCGGCGGTGAGCCATGAGGCGATTGGATTGCTCAGCTTTCGATTCCACTGCGCTCTTGGATGCCTGCGTCGGTGAGCTCGATGCGCAGGCTGACGTAGATCGATTCGTTGCCGCCCGAGCCGACCTCGTTCAAGACTATGAGGAATATGCGACGCTGGCCAAGCGGCGCGAACTTTTCTCCGCGCAGTCCTTTCTTCACGGGAACGCCGACCAGATTGTGCGCGGAGCGATCAGCAAAGAGGACCTGACTGCCCTCTACAGTGACATCATGGTGGGAAAGAAGGGGACGGCGCGCAAGGTCTACGACCAATTGATGGCACTGCCTGCGCATTCCAACTGTCCCTACTGCGGGCTTGGTCAGGTTTTTACGTTGGATCACTTTCTGGCGAAGTCCCGTTATCCGCAGTTTTCGGTTCTGTGCGAGAACCTGGTTGCGTGTTGCGAGACCTGCAACAAGATCATGAGCGGAGGGGTTGCTACCGCCGACAACGTTGCGTTGCATCCGTACTTTGAGGACGTGGCTGTTGAAAACACAACGTGGCTAACCGCCACGTTGAACGAGACGGCGCCAGCATCGGTAACCTATAGCGTCGCCCCGGGTGCCACGTGGGCGCCAGAGCTGACCCAGCGCGTACGGAATCACTTTGGGCAACGAAAGCTCGCCGCTCGATACGCTGTGGCGGCGGCCAACGAATTGGCCAGCAATGTGGACGTCCTTTGCCTGATCGGTTCGTCGGTGGATATCCAATCACATCTCGCGAAGTGGGCTCAAGGTCTGACACAGCACTCGCCCAACTCATGGAGGGCTGCGCTGTATCGAGCGCTTGCCGCGAGCGATTGGTATGCGGAAGGTGGCTACGGCGCACATGCTGGGCATTGTTGAGTGCGGTTGAAGCCACCCGCAAGCTCGTGGGCCTTCGTGAGCGCCCTCAGAAAATCGACAGCCCGGTGCGCGCGGTGAAGAGTTCCAGCGCGTGCATGCCCAGCAGCGAGTTGCCCGTGGCATCCAGCGCGGGTGACCACACGCACAGGCTCAGGCGGTCGGGCACCACCGCCACAATGCCCCCGCCCACGCCGCTCTTGCAGGGCAGGCCGATGCGAAAGGCGAATTCACCGGCTGCATCGTAGGTGCCGCAGGTCAGCATCAGCGCGTTGATCCGGCGCGTCTGGCGCTCGGTGAGCAGCGGTTCGCCGCTGAAGGGGTGCCGGCCGTCGCGGCACAGGAAGCCGGTGGCGCGGGCCAGTTGCTGGCACGTCATGCGTACCGCGCAGTGGTGGAAGTAGGCATCCAGCACGGTCGACACGCTGTTGTCGATCTTGCCGAAGCTCTTCATGAAGTTGCCCAGCGCGATGTTCCGGAAGCCCGTTTCGGCCTCTGACGCTGCCACTTCTTCGTCGAAGTGCACGGGCTCGTTGCACAGGCTGGACACCAGCTCCAGCATGGCGGCCTTGGGGTCGCCGTGGCTGACCAGGCGGTCGGTGACGGCGATCGCGCCGGCGTTGATGAACGGGTTGCGCGGGGTGCCTTGTTCGGCCTCCAGCTGCACCAGCGAGTTGAAGGGGTTGCCGGAGGGCTCTCGCCCGATGCGTTCCCATAGGCGCTCGCCCATGGCGCGCATGCCCAGGGTGAGGGCGAAGAGCTTGGAGATGCTCTGGATCGAGAAGGGCGTTGCGCTGTCGCCGGCCTGCGCTTCCTCGCCGCCGCACGTGCGCAATGCAATGCCGAACTGCGCCGCCGGCACACGCGCCAGCGCGGGAATGTAGTCGGCCACCTGGCCTTGCGCGCCCAGCTCGGGGCGCAGGGTGGCGACGATGTCTTCGAGGATGGGCTGGAACTGCATGGCGCGATTGTCCGTCAGCGTGCGCGGTACCGATCCAGCGTGGCCGCCGCAGGCTGCCTACTCATCGTTCAACGCCGCGATCGACTTGATCACCCGGCACGGCACCCCGGCCGCGACCACGTTCGCCGGCACATCCCGCGTCACCACGCTGCCTGCGCCGATCACGCTGTTGTCGCCAATGCTCACACCGGGCATCACGTTCACGCCCGCGCCGATCCACACGTTGTGGCCGATGGTGATGGGTTTTGCGTATTCCAGGCCGGCGTTGCGGCGCTTGACGTCCAGCGGGTGGCCGGCGGTGTGCAGGCCCACATTGGGGGCAATGAACACGTTGTTTCCGATGACGACCCGGTTGGCGTCGAGGATGGTGAGGTTGAAGTTGGCGTAGAAGTTGTCGCCCACCTGTATGTTCGTGCCGTAGTCGCAGCGGAAGGGCTGTTCGATGAGCAGGTTCCGGCCGGCGCGGCCTAGCAGGGCGCGCAGTTGCCGGTCCCGGCTGTCGAGGTCGGTGGGGTCGGTGTCGTTGTAGGCTTTCAGGGCCTGCTTGGTGCGCAGGCGCGCGACGATGAGGGCGGGGTCGAAGTTGGCGTCGTAGATTTCGCCGGCCAGGGCTTTTTCGGCTTCGGTGCGCATCGGGGCAGCATACCTCTGTGCCCTGTCGCCACCTCATGGGCTTGCCGCGGGCAGGCGCTGCGCCTGCCCGGGCCCTGCGCATCACTTCGTCGACAGGCCTGCCTCGCGAATGATGGTGCTGAACTTGCGCACTTCGTCTTCCAGCCACTTCTGCGTGTCGCGGCTGTTCATGAAGAGCCACTGCACTTCCAGGTCTTCCAGTTTCTTGCGCACGGTGGCGTCCTGCATGGTGGTCTGCAGGGCGCTTTCCAGCCTGGCGATCACGGCGTCGGGAGTGCCTTTGGGGGCGGCGATGTTGACGAAGGAGTCGTTGCCGTCCATCTCGGGGTAGCCTTGCTGGCCGGTGGTGGGCACGTCGGGCAGCCAGGGCAGGCGGGCCTTGCTTTGCACGGCGAGCACGCGCAGGTCTTTGCCGTTGAGGTTTTTCACCAGCGCGGTGTAGGGCAGCATGCAGGCGTTCACGCTGCCGTCGCGAATGCCGGTGAGCGCGGGCGCGAGGCCGTTGTAGGGCACGTGGGTGGCGTCGTAGGCCTTGCCGGTCTTGCCTTTGACGACGCTGCGGAACATCTCCAGCTGCAGGTGGTTCAGGCCACCCGCACCGGTGCTGCAGAAGTTGATGGCGGCGGGGTTGCTGTACGTGGCGAGTTCGGCCAGCGTTTTCGCAGGGAAGTTGCCCGCCGTCACGATCACCGCCGGGTTGGACGCTACGGCCGCCACAGGCGCGAAGTCCTGCAGTTTCAGTTCCAGGTTGGGGATGAGCAGGTTGGCAAAGGCGAAGGCGGAGCCCGAAGTGAAGAAGAGCGTGTGGCCGTCGGCCGGTGAAGAGGCCACCACGCGGGCGCCCACCGAGCTGCCGGCGCCGGGCCGGTTGAGGATGACGACGGGCTGGCCGAGTTCGTCCTTGAGCCGTTCGGCGATGATGCGCGCGGTCACGTCGAGCCCGCCTCCGGCGGCGAAGGGCACCACCAGGGTCACTGGCTTGGTGGGGAAGTCGGCGGCAAAGGCCTGCAGGCCGGCGAATGCGGTGAAGAGCCCCGCCACAAGGCTTTGGGTGAGGCGTCGGCGGGTGATTCGTGGGGTTGTCATGTCGTTGTCTCCGGTCGTTGTGGAATGTCAGCGCGCCGGCCGTCCGCCCGCTATCGTCACGCGGGTCATGTATCGGTCCTGCCCTGTGTAGTCGGGTATGGCGCGGTGCATGGTGCAGCGGTTGTCCCACACCAGGATCTGGTCGTTGTGCCACCTTGCGCGGCAGGTGAAGTCGAACCGTGCGCAGTGCTCGTGCAGAAAGTGGAGGATGGGGTTGCTTTCTTCGTTGGTCAGGCCCTCGATGCGCTGCGAGTAGGTTTTGTTCAGGTACAGGAACGGGCGGCCGCTCACCTCATGGGTGCAGACCAGCGGGTGCACCACTTCGCGGTCGCCCATCTCCACGTCCAGATCGGTCCGGGCGCCGGAGGCGTTGTAGCGGCGCGCCTGGGCGAGGTAGGCCGAGCCGAAGATGCGCGTGGCGCTGTGCACCACATTCAGCGGCGCGATGAGTGCCTTGAACGCGGGCGACAGCGCTTCGTAGGCGGCGTACATGCTCAGGAAGCCGGTGTCGCCCCCATAGGGTGGAACGTCGACCGCGCGCATGACCACGGCCAGGGGCGGTTCGTCCTGGTAGCTGCTGTCCGCGTGCCAGTTCTCGCCGATCACGCGGCCCGTGTCGCTGGCCAGCCGGCGGATGATCTGGACGTCAGGGTGGTCTTCCACGCTGTGCAGTTGGGGCAGGCGGATCACCCGGCCGAACCCGCGCGCGAAGCTGAGGTGCTGTTCGTGCGAGAGCCTCTGTTCGGGGAACATGATCACCTGGTGGTCGGCGAAGGCTTGGCGGATCTCCGTCCACACTTCATCGCCCAGCGGCTCGCGCAGGTCGACCCCCAGGATGTGGGCACCCAGCACGCCGGTGAGGGGCCGCACATCGATGTGGCGGTAAGACCGTGGCGTCACCAGCGTCGGGTGCGCATCCAGGGAAGACGTTGCCTGCATGGAGCTGCCTTCAGGCCGTTTCGGTGGCGCGAGGCGCTGCAGGTGGCGTGCCCCGGGCGGGCGCCAGGAAGTCGTCCGCCGTGGCAACGTCCTGCTCCTGCGGCAGCACGGTCTGCACGGCGCGCACCGCGTAGAGCCAGGGGTTGGCGGCTGCGGGGTGTGGCTGGCCGGTGGCGGCGCACTGGCTGGCGCCTTCCATGAGGGTGCGGCGCATGGCGACCACGGCCATGTCGCTGGTGCCCAGGTGTTCGCGGGTGCGGTCCGCGATGGGGCCGGCGGTTTCGGTCACCATGGCGTCCTGCGCGCGGATGCCCTTGATGCCGGTGAAGGAGATGGTCTTCTGTTCCTGGCGGTCGATCAGGTAGTCGTTGTCCAGCCGCTCCACAGGCGTGGTGGTACCGGGGATGACCTTGCGGTGCGAGTTCTCGCCATTGCGCCACGCGGCGAGTTCCGCCTCGTTCAACGGCGCATCGGGGCGCCAGCTGACGCAGATCACCCAGCAGCGCTCGTCGGTCATGGGCACCCACATGCGCACCAGTTGTGCGTCGCCGGGTCGCGGCGGGATCATCGTGAAGAAGGGCAGCAGGAACTGGTTGAGGCGCCAGTAGCGTTTGTCCCCGTCCACGCGGCGGCCGTTGCAGGCCATGAAACCGGCCATGCCGGGCAGGATCTTCCACTCGGGTGCGGTGTCTTCCTGAAAGTACTTGCCGGTCAGCGCCTGGTGGTCCGGGTCGGTCTGGTTCACCATCTGGTGCAGGAAGCCCACGTGCGCGCTGTCCAGTTCCCCCTCCATGGCCTGCGCGTAGTTGCATTCCTGGTGCCAGCGCGAGGCGTAGAGGTGGGCGTCGGGCTGGTCCATGAAGCCAAAGGCGGGCAGCTCGGGCACCGGCTTCGCGTCGCCCATGTAGACCCACAGCACGGCGCCGGCCAGGCGCGCCGGGTAGGCGCGCGCCTTCACGTTCTGGCACATGCGGCTGGTGGCGGGTTCGGTGGGCATGTGCAGGCAATGGCCGTCCACGTCGAACTTCCAGCCGTGGTACACGCAGCGAATGCCGCCCTCTTCGTTGCGCCCGAAGAACAGGCTGGCCCCCCGGTGAGGGCAGTTCTCTTCCAGCACGCCCACGCGACCCTCCGAGTCTCGGAACACGACCAGGCGTTCGCCCAGCAAGGTCAGGCGCACGGGGGGCTCGTCGGCGGGGGGCACTTCAGCCGCCGTCATGGCGGGAATCCAGAACGAGCGCATGAGCTGGCCCATGGGCGTGCCAGGACCGCATTGCGTGAGGAGGGCGTTTTTTTCGTGGGTGAGCATGCTGTGGCTTGTCTCGTTGTCGTTGCAGAAAGTCTAGAGCGGTAAGCCATCGTTGATTCAGATCAATAGAATCTCGATTCGAGATGCTGCAGGGCAGCATTCGGAGAGCGGAGACCCCATGACGAGCAACCTGAACCTGCAGTCCATGAAGATTTTTCTGGCCGTGCTGGACCACCGCAGCGTGAGCGCGGCGGCGGTGGCGCTGGGCATGAGCCAGTCGGGCCTGAGCACCGCGCTGGCGCGCCTGCGCGAGGCCCTGGGGGACGCGCTGTTCATCGGCACTGCCGCTGGCATGCAGCCCACCACGCACGCCAAGAAGCTGGCGGTGCCCATGCGGGAAGCGGTGCAGTGCATCGAACAACGCATCCTCAACAAGGCGTCTTTCGACCCCGCCGTGGATGAGCGCGAGTTCCGTGTGGCGGCGTCGGACACGGCGGAGGCGATGTACATGCCCAGGGCGCTCAACGTGCTCACCCGGGTGGCGCCGCGCGTGCGCATGCGCGTGGTGTCCATGGCGCAACCCCAGTTGCAGCGGGCGCTTTCCGAAGGGCAGGTGGACCTGGCCCTGGGTTATTTCCCCGACCTCATGTCCGCCGAGTTCGTGCGGCGGCGCATCGCCCAGCATGGCTTTGTGTGCATCTGCAGCATCGACAACCGCGAGCTCATCCGCGACTTCAGCCTCAAGCGGTACACGGAGGCGCGCCATGTGGTGGTGGAGGCGCCCACCCGCACGCATGGCCTGCTGGAGACCTATGTGCAGAAGCGCGGCATCCGCCGCAACGCAACGCTCATCACACCCCACTTCATGAGCCTGCCGGAGATCATCTCCAACACGGATCTGATCGCGACGGTGCCCGATGCGATCGCCCATGCCTTCGCCGAGAACAGCCGCCTGGTCAGCCTGCCGCTGCCGTTCCGGTCGCCCGTCTTCGACGCGCACCTGCACTGGAGCAAGAGCGTGAACAACGATCCCGCGCACCGCTGGTTGCGCGCCACGATGTTCGATGCGTTTGTCAATCGGGCGGCGCAGGGGTAGAAAGCGGCCTGGGAGGTCTGCCCACGCCCGGGCAGCGTGGGCGGCGCTCAGGAAAGGGAATTCACATGGCCAGGCTGGTGTTCGGCATGAACGTGTCGCTGGACGGTTTCGTGGACCACATGGCGTTCGCACCCGACGCCGTGCTGTTCCGCCGCTTCATCGAGGAAGCCCGGGCGCAGACGGGCAGCCTCTATGGCCGCCGCATCTACGAGATCATGGGGTACTGGGACGAGGAGCACGCGGAGTGGGATACGGCGGAGCAGGCTTTCGCGGCGGCCTGGCGCCGGCAGCCGAAGTGGGTGGTGTCGCGCACGCTGAAGGCGGTCGGGCCGAATGCCACGTTGATGAAGGGCGATCTGGGCGACGCGGTCCGCGCCTTGAAGGCGGCGCATGACGGCGAGATCGAAGTGGCAGGCACGGAGCTCGCGCACAGCCTGTCCGAGCTGGGCCTGATCGACGAGTACCGCATCTACCTGCACCCGGTGGTGCTGGGACAGGGCAAGCCGTATTTCGCCGGACCCAGGCCCCGGCTGCGCCTGGTGTCGCACGACCGCATTGGCGATGACGTGGTGCGGCTGAGCTACGTACCGGCCATGTGACCGGGGTCACTTCTCGGGGCGCTGCCCCTGTTCGACACTGCGCGGCACACCCTGCCGTTGCACCGCCGACACCGAGAAGAGGCCACCATGTTCACCGCTGCGTTCACAAGACTTTCCCTGTATGGGCTGCTGGCCGTGGCGCCTTCGGTGGTGGACGCGCAGATGCCGCCACAGTGGGTGGCCGAGCGCATGGTGAAGCGGCTGAGCGACAGCGATCTCGGTTGCGCGGAGATTCACGCGGAAACCTCGGCGCTGGAAAAGACGGGCCTGGCACAGCAGGCGGAGGTCCTGCAGGCGCAGGAAGCCATGGCGAAAGTGCAGGAAGCGTTGATGGAGCAGGCCGGTGGCGCGCGGGGGGGTGTGGGCTTGGCCATCGGCAGCGGATTGCTGGGCATGGTGCCCGGTGGCGCCCAGATCCAGGGCCATGCGATGAAGGCGGCGGCGGAAGCTCGCCGGGCGGGCATGCAGGAAGGCATGCAGAAGATGATGCAGGCCCAGACGCGGTTGATGAACGCCGAGCAGGCGCTGGAGCACGCGCAGGCGCGCGGCGAGCACCTGACCGATCTGTTCCTCAGGAAGGGTTGCAGACTCTCCGAGGTGAAGGCCGCTGCAGGCGCGGCTCCCTGATGCGCAGGGCCGCTGCGGCCCGCGTCATTTGCATTGCTGGTCGAAGGTGTCCCGCATCGTGGAGATGACCGATGGCCGGACGCCGAGCCAGGTCTGGCTGTTCATGGTGGCGGCGTTGTACTCGCACTGAAGCCGCGGATGCGGCGGTGGGGTGGCCGGCATCAGCCTGACCAGGCCGGCCAGGGCGTCGCAATACAGCTTGAGGTTTTTCATGGCAAGCGCCTTGTCGCGCTGGGTGCGCAGCCGGTCGTGCTCGGCGCACTGCGGGTCGGGTGCCGCCATGGAGGTGCTGGCGAGAAAACACAGGATCAGGCCGAGAAGGATTCTGGACATGGGAGGGTGGGCCGCGTGGGGCGTTGTTGGACAGGGGATGCCCGCGCATCGGCGGGCGATCGGCAGTATCGAAGGCCGCACCCGCTGGCGTAAGTGACCGGAGTCACATCGCGCGGTACGGTGGTGATGGCTCAGCGGGCGAGGGCGTCCAGCAGTTGCTCGGCGCGCACGGGCTTGTGCAGGAAGGCGATGCCGCTGGCCTTGATGTCGGCGATGCGCTGCGGTGCCGTTTCGCCGGTGACGAGCAGGGTGCGCAGGTGTGGCGCGTTGCGGCGCAGTTCGACGAGGTACTCCAGACCGTTGCGCTCGCCGGGCAACCGGAAGTCGGAGACCACGGCGTCGATCGAGTGCTGCGCCAGCAGCTGCGCGGCCTGTTCCAGGCTGCTGGCGGCATGCACCGTGCAGCCGCACGCGCTGAGCAGCAGGGCCATGGCTTCCAAGCTCACCGCTTCGTCGTCGATGACGAGCACATGGCGTGGCAGGTGCCTGTCCGCCTGCGCGGCCACGGTGGCGCCTGCTTCCGCCGGCTGCGCAAGTGTTGTCCCGTGCGCGCCGGCCTGTGGCACCCACACGCGAAATCGCGTGCCCCGCATCGGCCATGACGACAGCGCGATGGGGTGTTCCAGCAGGGTCGACAAGCGCTGGACGATGGACAGCCCGATGCCCAGCCCTGCCGCGCGATCCCGCTGGGGGTTGGCCAGCTGGTAGAACTCGTCGAACACCTTCTCCTGGTGTTCGGCCGCGATGCCGATGCCGGTGTCGATCACCTCGAAACGCACCCGTCCCGCGTCTGGCCTGGCCGCCACGAGCACGCCACCCGCGCGGGTGTACTTGATGGCGTTGTCGATCAGGTTGCCGAGCAGGCGCGTGAGCAGCAGGGTGTCGCTCATCACGGTCAGTTCGCCGGGGGCGCGGAAGCGGAGTTGCAGGTCCTTCGCCTGTGCGCTGCCGGAGAAGGTGTGGTTCAGGGCGACGAACAGGTCGTGCACGCGCAGGGGTTCCAGCCGGGGTTGCACGGCGCCGGCGTCGAGCCGGGAGATGTCGAGCATGGTGTCGAGCGACTGGCTCAGCATGCGCACCGAGTGGCTCAGGCGGTGGATGGTCTGGGTGCTCTCGCGATCGAACCGCGAGCGTTCGAGCACCGAGGTGAACAGCGAGATGGCGTGCAGGGGCTGGCGCAGGTCGTGGCTGGCGGAGGCGAGGAAGCGGCTCTTTTCCCGATTGGCGTTTTCAACGAGTTCGACCTGCCGGGCCAGCCGGCGTGCGAGGTCTTCCTTTTCGAAGCGGACCGTGAGCGACTCCTCCAGCAGGTCGGCCTGCTGGAACGTCCACTTGAGCGTCATGGCCAGAAACAGCGTCAGGCAGACGGCCAGCACCCACCCGACGAGCCCGCCATGCCAGAGCGCATTGGAAATGAGCCCGGCCGCTGCGGGAATGCTGAAGGCGGCGATGGTCGGCCGGTGGGTCGACACGATGGCGGACCCCAGCGATATCGCGCCCATGATGAACACGGCCATCAGGATCAGGAGCTCGACGCTCTGGTGCGCGCTCAGCATCCAGGGCGCGGCGCCCCACAGGGTGCCGAGCAGCAGAATGTCCCGCACACGTCCGCGCAGGATGCCGGGCAGCTCGTCGTCGCGCATCGGCCCGTGGGCTTCGAGTTTTCTGCGCTGCACGTAGCTGCTGGCAATGACGACGTAGAACAGCGCCAGCCAGACCAGCGGGAAACCGGCAGTGCCATTCAGGTGGAACAGGACCGCCAATGGGGTGGCGAAGGGAATGGGCGACAGGATGCGGACCGGCCCCGTCTTCTGCAGCAGGAGTTCGAGCTGGACGCGTTGCACCGCCAGCGGCGCCTGGGTGTTGGCCCACAGGGCCGCACGGATGTCTTTCAGCTGCATCCTGGTCGGCGCCCGATTCAGGAGAACAGCCGGATCAGCTCGGCGCGCGAGCGGACGTTGAAGTCGAGAAAGATGGTCGACACGCAGTTCTTCACCGAACCCAGGGCCAGGCCGGTTTCGCGCGCGATCGACTGGTTGTCCAGGCCGCCGAGGATCAGCTCCAGAACCTGGATCTGGCGGCTGGTCAAGCGGATGCCGGGCCTGAGGCGGGTGCTGCGCGCCAGGGTGTCGTGCGGGCTCGCGGGCGGCGGCGCTGCGCCGGGTGCCCGGGCCGGCGTTGGCGTGGCGGCTTTTTCAACCGTGTCGAGCAAGCCGCTCAGGTCAGCGGTGTCGCCCGTCTTGCAGAAGTAGCCCATGGCGCCTTGCGCCAGGGCTTCCTCTCGAACACGCGGGTCGTTTGTTCCGGACACGACGACGACCGGCAGCCGGGGGTAGAGCTGCCTCAGCAGCTGGAGGCCGGTCAGGCCGCGGGTGTCGCCCAGGTTCAGGTCGAGCAACAGCAGAAGGACGTCCGCCGCGCGCTGCTGGAGGAACTGCAGGGCCTGTTCCAGGCCGGCCGCTTCTGCCACTTCGAAACGGTCGGCAAAGCGCTGGACGATCACCTGGCGCAAGCCCATGCGCACCAGTTCGTGGTCGTCCACGGCGAGGATCGTTCGCGGTGGCTGCTGCTCAGGCATCACGCCAGCGCCCGCTCGATGAAGTGCTTCTTCACCCGCGTTCTGGGCACCGGCTCGTCGAGGTGGCTGAACCAGGCGCGCACGTCCTCGTCCAGCCCGATGCCGTGCATGTAGTTGTAGATGGCCTTGCGCAGGCCAATGCCCAGGGCGTCGTGGTCCACGCCGGTGGGGTCGATGAAGCCGATGTCGTTCTTGGCAAAGGTGACCTCGGGCAGTGGCACGAGCTCGATGCCGTAGGCGGCCGGGTCCAGCCCCACGGGCGAATGCACGGTGCACGAGAAGCGGTGGAAGAAGCCGCTCTGGATGCAGCCGTTCTCGAACAGCTGGCGCACGTACTCGAGCGAGTCCACGGTGTCCTGCACGGTCTGGGTGGGAAAGCCGTACATGAGGTACGCGTGCACGAGGATGCCGGCGTCTGAAAAACCCTTGGTGACGCGCGCCACCTGCTCGACGGACACGCCCTTCTTCATGAGGGTCAACAGGCGGTCGCTCGCCACTTCGAGGCCGCCGCTGATCGCGATGCAGCCGCTGTCGGCGAGCAGCTGGCACAGCTCGGGGCTGAAGGTTTTCTCGAAGCGGATGTTGCCCCACCACGACACGGGCAACTGGCGGCGCAGCAGTTCCTCCGCCAGGGCCTTGAGGGCCTTGGGCGGCGCGGCCTCGTCCACGAAGTGGAAGCCGGTCTGCCCGGTCTCGGCGACGATGGCTTCCATGCGGTCGGCCAGCGTGGCGGCGGACGCGGTCTCGTAGCGGCTGATGTAGTCCAGGCTCACGTCGCAGAAGCTGCACTTCTTCCAGTAGCAGCCATGGGCCACGGTGAGCTTGTTCCAGCGCCCGTCGCTCCAGAGGCGGTGCATGGGGTTGAGCATGTCGAGCAGGCTCAGGTAACGGTCGAGTGGCAGGCCGTCCCAGGTGGGTGTGCCAATGTCGTCGAAGGGCACGTCGGGTTCGACGAAGTTGATGTACTTCACCGTGGCGGGGCTGTCTTCGCCGCCTTCGCGCACGAAGGTGCGCACCAGCCGCTGCCGGGAGCGTTTGCGCTGCAGGAATTCGAGCAGCGAGAGCAGCGGGCGTTCGCCGGCGTCGAGCGTCACGTAGTCGACGAAGTCGAACAGGCGGGGCTCGGCCAGCTCGCGCAGTTCGGTGTTGACGAAGCCGCCCCCCAGGGCAATGGTGATGTGGGGGTTCTGGGCCTTGATGGTCTGTGCGATGCGCAGGGCGGCGTAGAGCGCGCCGGGAAAGGGCACGGAGAGCAGCACCACGTCGGGCTTGTGCTGGGCCAGCGTGGCCAGGGTGAGGGTTTGCAGCACCTCGTCCACGAGCGTGGGCGGCGCGGCGAGCGCGGCGGCCATGGGGTCGAAGCTGGGCTGGCTGCTGGCGAGGGATTCGGCGTAGCGCACGAAGGCAAAGCGCTCGTCCACCGCGTCGCGCAACACGTCCGCCAGGTCGTTCAGGTAGAGGGTGGCGAGGTGGCGGGCCTTGTCCTGCACGCCGAGCGCGCCGAAGGCCCAGGCCAGCGGGTCGCCGCCCTCATCGCCGAAGGCGGGGTCCACGTAGGCCTCGAGCGCCTGGAAGCGCGGGCCTTCGGGCAGCAGTTCGCGGGCGGCGATGCGGTGGGCGAGGGTGGCGTCGCGCCCCTGCAGGTAGGCGATGACGGGGCCGATGGTGACGCGGTAGCGCGCGAACTGGTCCAGAAAGGCGTGCACGCTGGCGCTGCGTTCGGCTTCGGGCCGGGCCAGGGCACAGCCGCGAATGCCCTCGAGGCCGGCTGGCGTGAACAGCTTGAGCACCAGCGCCAGCGCCAGATCGGCCTGCACGGCGTCGAACCCGCGCGAACGCAGGAAGCCCGTGATGTAGGCGGTGGAGGGGTAAGGCGTGTTGAGCTGCGTCATCGGCGGGATGAGGCTCAGCACGCGCAGGGCGTGGGAGGTCATGGGGCTTGGGGTTGTGCAGGCGTGATCTTACGGGCAGCCTCCCATTTGAGGGTGGACGTCGCGGGGGGACCGTCCTAGCATGCGCGGACGATCGGGCAGGAGATGGGCATGGCGACAGGATGGAAACGGTGGGCGGGGATTGGGATGTGGGCCGCGCTGGCGGGCACGGCGGGTGCACAGGGGTTGCGGCCCGACGTGATGGCGAGCGTGGGCGGCCGCTACGCGGTGGATTGCGCCCGGGCCGATTCGCCGCGCATGGTGGTCGAAGCGCGGCAGATGCGGATCGAGCAGGGCAACCAGCGCCTGACGGTGGGCAACCTGGACGCGGCGTTCAGCTATTTCGGCAACAGCCCGCCGCCGGAGTTCCGCGTGGCCTTGCTCGGCCAGGTGCAGGGCCGGCACGAGCTGACGGCGCTGGTGAACGCCGATGGCAAGGGGCAGTACATCCAGCTGGATGGCGACCCCACGGTGGTGGCCAACCTGGGTGCGCTGGGCCGGGCACAGTTCCGCCATTGCAACGAGGCCGCGAACCAGCAGGCGGTGGCGGAGCTGAACGCGGCAAAGGCGGCCGAGGCCGCTGCCAGGGCCCCGGTGAAGCCGGGCACCGCCAGGCACCCCTCCGAGCTCATTCGCGACCCGGCGTTCAAGCCGCTCTACCTGAAGGCACTGGGGCCGCTGGCCGCCCGTGCACCCTGGCTGGCCGAGATGCACGGCCCGGCCACGGACCTCACGCAACAGCGCATCGACGGGGTGGACTACACGGTGGCCGCCCACTGCATGCCGCACGACTGCCGGGACAACAGCGCGGTGGTGCTGTACGACCCGCGGCAAGGCCGCGTGTACGGCCTGATGAACCAGCGCGACAAGATGATCGCGTTCGGCTCGCCACCCGCCCCGGTGATGAGCCAGCTGCTTCTGATCTGGCGCAGCCAGTGGCGCAGCAGCGGCAAGTGAAGGGGCGTGGCGCTGGCAGGGGCGTCAGCACTCGACGATGTTCACGGCGAGGCCGCCGCGCGAGGTTTCCTTGTAGCGGGTCTTCATGTCCGCGCCGGTCTCGCGCATGGTCTTGATGACCTTGTCCAGACTGACGTGGTGCACGCCGTCGCCGCGCAAGGCCATGCGCGCGGCGTTGATGGCCTTGACCGACGCGATGGCATTGCGCTCGATGCAGGGAATCTGCACCAGGCCGCCGACGGGGTCGCAGGTGAGGCCCAGGTGGTGTTCCATGCCGATCTCAGCGGCGTTTTCCACCTGCTCGGGCGTGCCTCCGAGCACAGCGCAGAGGGCACCGGCGGCCATGGAGCAGGCCACGCCCACCTCACCCTGGCAGCCGACCTCGGCGCCGCTGATGCTGGCGTTCTCCTTGTAGAGGATGCCGATGGCGGCCGCGGTGAGGAGGAAATCCACAACGCCCCGGTCGGTGGCGCCGGGCACGAAGCGCCGGTAGTAGTGCAGCACGGCCGGCACGATGCCGGCCGCACCGTTGGTGGGCGCGGTGACCACGCGGCCACCGGCGGCGTTCTCCTCGTTCACCGCGAGGGCGTAGAGGTTGACCCAGTCGAGCACCTGCAGTGGGTCCCTGAGGGCGGCTTCCGGGTGTGCGGTGAGGTCGTGCCAGAGCTGGCGGGCGCGCCGCCGCACCTTGAAGCCACCGGGCAACACGCCTTCGGCCTCGCAGCCGCGCCGGACGCAGGCCTGCATGACGTCCCAGATGCGCAGCAGACCGGCGTCCACTTCCGCATCGGTGCGCCAGTGCCTTTCGTTCGCGCGCATCACCTCGGCCACGGAAAGCCCGTGCGCGGCGCACTGCGCGAGCAGCTCATCGCCACTGCGAAATGGAATGGGGAGCACGGTCGCATCGGGCGCGATGGCCTTGATGCGCTCACCGTCGGCGGCGACTTCCTCGCTCACCACGAACCCGCCGCCCACCGAATAGAAGGTGCGCTCCGCCAGCAGTGTGCCTCCACCATCCCAGGCCGACAGGCGCATGCCGTTGGCGTGGAAGGGCAGCGGCCGGCGGTAGAAGAGCAGGTCGTCGGCCTCGTTCCACGCCACGGTGTGCCGGCCCATCAGGCTCAGCTGCTTCGTGCCACGCACGCGTTGGATGGTCGGGGCGATCAGGTCGATGTCGACCGTTTCGGGATCGTGCCCGCACAGCCCGAGGATGACCGCCTTGTCGCTGCCATGGCCTTTGCCGGTGGCGCCCAGCGAACCGTGCAGCGCGCACTGCACCCGCGTGACCGAGGGGAGCATGCCGGTGGCTTGCAGGCCGGCGGCGAACATGCGCGCGGCGCGCATGGGCCCCACGGTGTGGGAGCTGCTGGGTCCGATGCCGATCTTGAAGAGGTCGAACGTGGAAATGGCCATGGTCGTGCTCCTGTGATGGACCTTAGTGCGGCAGTGCCAGCTGGACGTGGCCGAGCAACTGGTGCGCGGTCATGGCCGAGAGTGTCCACCCAAGATGCCCATGCCCGGTGTTGTAGAACACCCTGGGCCGCCGTCCGCGACCCACACGCGGCATCATGTCCGGCATCATCGGGCGAAGGCCTGCCCAGGGTTCCACGCGGCGCGTGCTGACGCCGGGGAAGCACTGGTTCACCCACTGGATGAGGGGCTTGATGCGGTCGGCGCGGATGTCGTGGTTGATGCCATTGAACTCTGCGGTGCCGGCCACGCGAAAACGGTCCGGTCCCAGGCGGCTGGTCACCAGCTTGGTGGCTTCATCGAGCAGGCTCACCTGCGGGGCGTTCTGCTGGCTCTCCGGGTCGTTGAGGTGCACGGTGATCGAGTAGCCCTTGACCGGGTAGATGTTGAGTTTGTCGCCCAGTTGCGCGGCCAGGCCCCGGCCGTGCACGCCCGCGCAGATCACCACGCCGTCGAAGGTCCGTGTTTCCGTGCCCTCCGGGTGCCGCAGGTCAAGGGTGGCAGCCTTGTCGTCGGTGCGCACGGCGAGCACCTCGTGCTCGAAACACTGCTCGACGCCCAGCCGGGCACAGGCCTGCGACAGGCCCACGGTGAACTTGTGGATGTCGCCGGTGGCATCGCTCTCGGTGAAGAAGCCACCGTAGAAGTTGCCGCGCAGGGTGGGTTCGATGGCGAGCATGTCCGTCGGGGTGACGGCCTGTTGTTCCAGGCCACCCGCCGCCAGCAGCCGGGACACACGCCCCGCGCGCTCAAACCCTGCCTGGTCGCGGTAGATGTGCAGGATGCCCTTGCGCTTGAGGTCGAAGGGTATGTTTTCTTTTTCCGCCCAGGCGAAGAGATGCTGGCGGGCCTCGATAGCCAGGCGGGTGGTGGCGATGGTGTTGTGCTCGTAGTGCGGAATGGCCCGCATGAAACCGGCAAGCCAGCTCAGCTTGTGCCAGCTGGGTCGCGGATTCATCAGCAGGGGGGCGTCGTTGCGCAGCATCCATTTCAGACCTTTGACCAAGGTGCTCGGGTGCGTCCACACCTCGGCGTTCGAGGCCGAGAGCTGCCCGCCGTTGGCATGGGACGTTTCCATGGCCGGGTATCGGTGCTTTTCGATGAGGGTGACGCGGTAACCCTCACGGGCCAGTGCGTAGGCGCTGGTGACGCCGGTGATGCCGCCGCCGATGATGGCGATGTGGTGCATGGAGAGGACTCCTGGAGGAGCGGTCACAAAGGAAGGACATCGGGCACACACCGTGTGTGCCCGGCGACCCCCTCTGTGCGGCGACCTGAGAGATTCATGCCGGTTCGGGCCGGCACTTGCTCCTGCGGTGGGCCGGGAGACCAATCCCGGCCGCTCTCCAGAGTGCGTGGGTCTGCAGCGGTCCTGGTGCCTGAGAGTTTCCGGGGTGGTTGCTCCTTCGGCGCCGAAGTCATGGCTTCGGTCTCTCCCGCTGCGGACAGCCGGCGCGTGGCCGGCAAGGCGGTGGCGCGCAATGCCCACCGCCCGGTGCTTCAGTGATCGTCGAACTCGCTCAGCGGCACGCAGCTGCAGAACAGGTTGCGGTCGCCGTAGACGTTGTCCACGCGGCCCACGGGCGGCCAGTACTTGGCGTGGGCCCGGGTGGAGGCGCTGGCCGCGCCCACGTCGCGCGCGTAGGGGTGCGGCCAGTCGGCCTTGATCAGGCTGTCGGCAGTGTGCGGTGCGTTCTTCAGCGGGTTGTCGTCCTGTGGCCATTGGCCGTTTTCCACCTGCCGGATCTCTTCGCGGATGGCGATCATCGCGTCGATGAAGCGGTCCAGCTCTTCCAGGGTTTCACTCTCGGTCGGCTCCACCATGAGTGTGTTGGCCACCGGGAAGGACAGCGTGGGCGCGTGGAAGCCATAGTCCATCAGGCGCTTGGCCACGTCTTCGGCCATGACGCCGCTGGTTTCCTTGAAGTGGCGCAGGTCCAGGATGCACTCGTGCGCCACATGTCCGTTGGCGCTGGCGTACAGCGTGGGGTAGTGCGGCGCCAGGCGCTTGCTGATGTAGTTCGCCGCGAGGATGGCGGCCTCGGTGGCGTGTTGCAGGCCGTCGGCACCCATCATGCGGATGTACATCCAGCTGATGGGCAGCACGGCGGCATTGCCCAGTGGCGCGGCGCTGATGGCACCCACGCCGTTCACCGGCAGACCACCCGCCGCATGGCCCGGCAGGAAGGGCACGAGGTCCTGCACCACGCACACCGGGCCCACGCCGGGGCCGCCGCCACCGTGGGGGATGCAGAAGGTCTTGTGCAGGTTGAGGTGGCTCACATCGCCACCGAACTCGCCCGGGGCGGCCACGCCCACCAGCGCGTTCATGTTGGCGCCGTCCACGTACACGCGCCCGCCGTGCTGGTGCACCAGCGCGCAGAGGTCTTTCACGTGCGTTTCAAACACACCGTGCGTGCTGGGGTAGGTGATCATCACGGCGGCGAGGTTGGCGCTGTGCTGTTCGCATTTCGCTTTGAGGTCGGCCAGGTCGACGTTGCCGTTCTCGTCGCACTTGGTGACCACGACCTGCATGCCCACCATCTGTGCGCTGGCGGGGTTGGTGCCGTGCGCGCTGCTGGGAATCAGGCAGATGTTGCGGTGGCTCTCGCCACGCGAGGCGTGGTAGGCCTGGATGACGAGCAGGCCGGCGTATTCACCCTGCGAGCCGGCGTTGGGCTGCAGGCTGATGCCCGCATAGCCCGTGGCCTGGCAGAGCCAGGCACGCAGTTGTTCGTCCAGTTGCTGGTAGCCCTTGAGCTGGTCGGCCGGTGCGAAGGGGTGCACGTTCGCGAACTCGGGCCAGGTGATGGGGATCATCTCGCTCGTGGCATTGAGCTTCATGGTGCACGAGCCCAGCGGGATCATGCTGCGGTCCAGGGCGAGATCCTTGTCGGAGAGCGCGCGGATGTAGCGCAGCATGCCGGTCTCGCTGTGGTGGCTGTTGAACACCGGGTGCGTGAGGAACTCGCTGGTGCGGCGCAGTTCGGTGGGGATGCGCGGCTCCACACCCTTCTCGAACGCCTCGAAGCCGGGCAGGGCGGTGCCGTCTTTCGCGAACACCTTCCAGAGCCGCGCGATGTCGTCGCGTGTGGTGGTTTCGTCCAGCGCGATGCCGACGTACTGGCCCCAGGAGAGGCGCAGGTTCATGCCGGCGTCGCGCGCGCGCTGAACCCAGGCCTGCGCCTGTGCCGCGTCCGGCGCCTTGATCGTCACGGTGTCGAAGTTCGCCTCGGCGGTGAGCTGGCAGCCGAGCTGCTCCAGACCCTGCGCCAGGATGGCGGTGTAGGCCGCGACGCGCTGCGCGATGCGCTTGAGGCCCTGCGGGCCATGGTACACGGCGTACATGCTCGCCACCACGGCAGGCAGTACCTGGGCCGTGCAGATGTTGCTGGTGGCTTTCTCTCGGCGGATGTGCTGCTCGCGCGTCTGCAGCGCGAGACGGTAGGCGGGTTTGCCATGCGCGTCCACGCTCACACCCACCAGACGGCCGGGCAGCGAGCGCTTGAATTCGTCGCGGCAGGCCATGAAGGCGGCGTGCGGACCACCGGCGCCCATGGGCATGCCAAAGCGCTGCGTGCTGCCGACGACGATGTCGGCACCCCATTCTCCGGGCGGGGTGATGAGCGTGAGCGCCAGCAGGTCGGCCGCGGCGATGAAGGCCGCCCCCTTGGCGTGCACCTTCTGCACGTCGGTGCCCAGTTCCTCGATGCGGCCGCTGGTGCTGGGGTACTGTGCGAGCACGGCGAAGTAGTCGTCCTGGGCGAGCGCGGCGTCCCATTCGGGGGCGGAGTTCGCCACCTTCACCAGGATGCCCAGCGGCTTCGCGCGCGTCTGCACGACTTCGATGGTCTGCGGGTGGCAGTCGCCGCCCACCACGATGGCGTTGCCCTTGCTCTTGACGGAGCGCCTGGCCAGGGTCATGGCCTCGGCAGCGGCGGTGGCCTCGTCGAGCATGGAGGCATTGGCAATGGCCATGCCGGTGAGGTCGGTCACCATGGTCTGGAAGTTGACCAGCGCTTCCATGCGGCCCTGCGAGATCTCGGCCTGGTACGGCGTGTAGGCGGTGTACCAGGCGGGGTTCTCGAGGATGTTGCGCAGGATGACGCCCGGCGTGAGCGTGCCGTGGTAGCCCTGGCCGATGAAACTCTTGAGCACCTGGTTCTGCTGTGCCAGTGCCTTGAGTTCGGCCAGCGCAGCCGCTTCGGTGACCGCGGGCGGCAACTGCATGCCCTGGCTGCGCGCGATGCTGCGCGGCACGATGCCATCGATCAGCGCACGGCCCGAGGCTTCGCCGATGACCGAGAGCATGTGGGTTTCGTCGGCTTCCCCGATGCCGATGTGGCGCGCCACGAATTCGGACGGGTTCTCAAGTTCACCGAGGGGTTTGACGGAGGGCATCAGCATGGCGGGCCTCAAAGGAATGCGGGGGTGTTTCGTTTACTGCCCGGCGAAGGCGTTGTAGGCGGTTTCGTCCAGCAAGGCATCGATCTGCGACGCGTCGGTCAACTTGACCTTGAAGAACCAGCCAGAGCCCAGCGGGTCGCTGTTGGCCAGCGAGGGATCGGCGCGCAGGTTTTCGTTGACCTCGACGATTTCACCGCTCACGGGCATGTACACATCGGCGGCGGCCTTCACGGACTCAACCACACCGGCCACGTCTTTCTGCGCGAAGGTCTTGCCGACTTCGGGCAGGTCGACGAACACCACGTCGCCCAGCGCGTCCTGCGCGTGCACGGTGATGCCGACGGTGGCGATGTCGCCATCGACGGTGAGCCATTCGTGGTCTTCGGTGTATTTGGTGATGGACATGCGTGGGCTCCTGAAGGTTGGGTGAAACGGAAGGAAATGAGGGCTCAGCCGCGGAAGTAGCGGTTGGGCACGAAAGGCATGGCGCTGACCGTCATGGGCACGGGCTTGCCGCGCACCATGGCCACCACCGGGGTGCCGACCGCCGCGTATTCGGGTTCGACATAGCCGATGGCGATGGGCTGGTTGGCGCTGGGGCCGAGCAGGCCGCTGGTGGTCTGGCCGATGGCGCGGCCGCTGGTGTTCTGCAGTTCGACATGCTCGCGCACCGGCACGCGCTCCTGCGCGATCAGGCCCACGCGCTTGCGGGTCAGTGGCACGGTGCCGTCCAGCTGGCCGAGCACACGCTCTGCGCCCGGAAAGCCACCGGCGCGCGCGCCGCCCGTGCGGCGCACCTTCTGGATCGCCCAGTTGAGCGAGGCCTCCACCGGGGTGGTGGTGGTGTCGATGTCGTTGCCGTAGAGGCACATGCCGGCTTCCAGGCGCAGTGAGTTGCGTGCGCCCAGGCCGATGGGTCTGACTTCGGGTTGCGCCAGCAGCGCGCGAGCGAGTGGCTCGGCGCGGTCGCCGGGCACCGAGATCTCGAAGCCGTCTTCCCCGGTGTAGCCGCTGCGGGTGATGTAGAGGTCGGTGCCCTGCCAGTTGAACGCTCCGCCCGTCATGAAGACAAGCTTTTCGACGCCGGGCACGAGGCGCTGCAGCGCGGCGGCGGCCTGCGGGCCCTGCAAAGCGAACAGCGCCTGGTCGGGCATGGGAATGACTTCACAGCGTGAGCCGATGAGCGCCTGGATGTGCGCCATGTCACCGGCCTTGCAGGCGCCGTTGACGATGACGAAGATGTCGTGCCCGCGGTTGACGAACATCAGGTCGTCGATGATGCCGCCCTCATCGTTGAGCAGCAGGCCGTAGCGCTGCTTGCCCACACCGAGATCGATCACGTCCACCGGCATGAGGGTTTCGAAGGCGGCCGCGGCGTCGGGCCCGACCAGGCGGAGCTGGCCCATGTGGGACACGTCGAACAGGCCGGCCGCCGCGCGGGTGTGGTTGTGTTCGGCCATGAGGCCGGCCGGGTACTGCACGGGCATGGCGTAGCCGGCGAAAGGCACCATGCGGGCACCCAGTTCGACGTGGAGGGCGTGCAGCGGAACCTGGAGAAGTGGGACGGCGGCGTCGGACACAGGAGGCTTTCAGGCAAGGGGCAGGCCCGTGAGGGCGGGACACGGTTCATCCGTGCGCTGCCCCACTGTCCGCTTTACCTGAGAGATTCACGCGGGCGATGCCGCGCTTGCTCCTTCGGTGGACCGCTTCAGGGAGCGGCCTCTCTCCAGGGGGGTACGCCTGCCTTCCGGCCGGCGTTTGCCAGTCCTTTTGCCTGAGCGTTCAGGGCACCCGGTGTGCGGTGCCGCCTGCGCCTTCGGCGGGCCCATTCCGGAACGGAACCGGCCTCTCTCCTGACCCGGCGAGTGTAGCGCACCGTGCCGACCGGGCCGATGTCTCAGGGCGTTTCCAGGGCCGATTCCGGCAACAGCCGCGCGAGCCTTTCGGTGATGCCGTCGGCCCGCTCGCTGCCGGCCATGCGCTCCACATCGTTGACCATCTCGCGGCTCACGGCCAGCATGGCCGGTAGGTCGCGCGCTTCGCGCAAGGCATCGCGGTAGCGCTGCGCCATGGCCTTGTCGCGGGGCGCGAACATGCGCTCGCTGAGGTCGAACAGGAACATGCGGGCGCTGGCCATGGAGCGCGGGCCGGAGAAGGCGTCGGCCGACACAGCAGGTGTGGGGGGCGATAGCGAGGCTTCGTCCACCAGATAGCCGCGTGAGAGCAGGCTCGCGGCCAGGTCGCGGCCCTGGCCTTCGAACAGGGCGAACAGTTCGGCATCGGGCTTGCGGCCGTCGGCCATGAGCAGCAGTGCGCGTTCGCGCTGCGCGAGGTGGCGTTGTCCAGGCAGCAACTCGGCCCGGCCTTTTTCGGTCTTGTTCAGCATGTCGTCCACGACGTCGTTCACGGAGCCTGCACTGTGGCCAGCCGATGTGACGATGCGGTGAAGAGCGGACATGAAAAGCCGCCCGAAGGCGGCTTTCTGGACGAAGACGGCAAGGCCGTGAATTCGCTCACATGCCCGCGTAGTTCGGGCCACCACCGCCTTCGGGCGTGACCCAGACGATGTTCTGCGTCGGGTCCTTGATGTCGCAGGTCTTGCAGTGCACGCAGTTTTGCGCATTGATCTGCAGGCGGTCGGTGTTGTCCGGGTTCTTCACGAACTCGTACACGCCCGCCGGGCAGTAGCGGGCTTCGGGGCCGGCGTACTTGGCCAGGTTGATCCTCACCGGCACGCTGGCGTCCTTCAGCGTGAGGTGCGAGGGCTGGTGTTCCTCGTGGTTGGTGTTGCTCACGAACACGCTGCCCAGGCGGTCGAAGGTGATCTTGCCGTCGGGCTTGGGGTAGACGATCTGTTCGCACTCGGCCGCAGGCTTGAGGTAGAGGTGGTCGGCCTTCTCGCGGTGCAGCGACCAGGGCGGGGCCTTGAGACCCAGGCGTGGCAGCAGCCAGTGTTCAATGCCGACCATGAGGCCACCGACGATGTTGCCGTACTTGAACCAGGACTTGAAGTTGCGTGAGGCTTCGAGCTCTTCCTTCAGCCAGCTCTTGTCGAAGGCGGCCGGGTAAGCCTTGAGTTCGTCGTGCTGGCGGCCGGCCTGCACGGCCTCGAACGCGGCTTCGGCGCAGAGCATGCCGCTCTTGATGGCCGCGTGGCTGCCCTTGATGCGCGCGCCGTTGAGGTAGCCCGCGTCGCAACCCACGAGCGCACCGCCCGGAAAGACGGTCTGCGGCAGGCTCATGATGCCGCCGGTGGTGATGGCGCGTGCGCCATAGCTGATGCGCTTGCCGCCTTCGAGGAATTCGCGGATGCGCGGATGCGTCTTCCAGCGCTGCATTTCCTCGAACGGGCTGAGCCAGGGGTTGCTGTAGTTCAGGCCGGTCACCAGGCCCAGCGTCACCTTGTTGTCTTCCAGGTGGTACATGAAGCCGCCACCGTAGGTATCGTCCTTCATGGGCCAGCCAGCGGTGTGGATCACCAGACCGGGCTTGTGCTTCGTCGGGTCGATCTCCCAGAGTTCCTTCACGCCGATGGCGTAGGCCTGTGGGTCCTTGCCCTCGTCGAGATGGAATTGGGCGATCAGGCGCTTGCCCAGGTGGCCCCGCGCGCCTTCGGCGAACACGGTGTACTTGGCATGCAGTTCCATGCCGAGCTGGAAGCTGTCGGAGGGTTCCCCGTCCTTGCCCACGCCCAGGTTGCCGGTGGCCACACCTTCGACCGAGCCGTCGTCGTTGAAGAGCACTTCGGCGGCGGCGAAGCCGGGGAAGATTTCCACGCCCAGGTTTTCAGCCTGCTGGCCCAGCCATTTGACGACGTTGCCCAGGCCCACGACGTAGTTGCCCTCGTTGTGGAAATTGTTCGGGATCAGGAACTTGGGCGTGTCGATGGCGCCCTTTTCGGTCAGCCAAAGCAGCTTGTCGTCGGTGACAGGCTGGTTCAAGGGTGCACCGTCTTCCTTCCACTTCGGCAGCAGCTCGGTGATGGCCTTCGGGTCCATCACGGCCCCACTGAGGATGTGCGCGCCGGGTTCGGAGCCCTTTTCCAGCACGCAGACGTTGATTTCAGTGCCTTTCTCGGCGGCGATCTGCTTGAGCCGGATCGCGGTTGCGAGGCCGGCCGGGCCGCCGCCGACCACGACGACGTCGTACTCCATGGCTTCGCGCGGGCCGTAGGTGTTGAGGATTTCTTCGGGGGTCATGTGCTGGTCTCGCTCAGTCGGCCGGGGGCCTGGTGGATTTTCATGACGGCAATGCATGGAGTCATGCCGGTGTCGTGGTCGTGACGGATTTTAGTGGGCCATGGCGCACAATCGTGTCGCACCGGCCCGAATGGTCGCTGCGGGCCGCGGATACCACGCGCAACCCACAACTTTAGAGGAGGCTCTCTCATGGCGTACAGCCTGGATTTGTCGGGCCGGGTGGCCCTGATCACCGGCGCGTCGGGCGGGCTTGGCGAGCAGTTCGCCAAGACGCTGGCGCGAGCGGGCGCGGCCGTCGTGCTGGCCGGTCGCCGGACCGACCGGCTCATGGCCTTGCGCGCCCACATCGAGGCGGCTGGGGGCGACGCCCATGTGGTGGCGATGGACGTCACCGACACGGCGTCCATCAAGGCGGCCGTGGCGCATGCCGAAACCGGGGTCGGTGCGATCGACATCCTGGTCAACAACTCGGGCGTGAGCACCACCCAGCGTCTGCAGGATGTGACGGAGGAGGACTACGACTACGTCTTCAACACCAACACCCGGGGCGCGTTCTTCGTGGCGCAGGAAGTCGGGCGGCGCATGCTGGCCCGGGCCAAGGGGGCGGCGCCGGGCACGTATGTGGGCGGGCGCATCGTCAACATCGCCTCCATGGCCGGGCTCAAGGTGCTTCCCCAGATCGGGGTGTACTGCATGAGCAAGGCGGCGGTGGTGCACATGACCAAGGCCATGGCGGTGGAGTGGGGCCGCTTCGGCATCAATGTCAACGCGATCTGTCCCGGCTACATCGACACCGAGATCAACCACCACCACTGGCAGACGGAGCAAGGGCAGAAGCTCATCAACATGCTGCCGCGCAAGCGCGTCGGCGCGCCCGCCGACCTGGACGCGGTGCTGGTGATGCTCTGCTCGACCGAAAGCCATTTCGTGAATGGCGCGGTCATCGCGGCCGATGACGGGTTTGGAGCCTAGATGACGACTGCGGTGCTGGGCCGGCCTTCGGGCTGGCCGCCGGGCATGGTGGCCGGCATTCTCGCGGGCCTGGGTGCTGGCGCGTTCTGGGGCACGGCTTTCGTGGCGCCTCTGCTCACACCGGGCTTCAGCTCGATCGACCTCACGGTGGGGCGCTTCCTGTCCTGTGGGTTGCTGTCGGTGTTGCTGCTGTTCCTGGCGGGTGTTCGCCGAGAGGCGCACCTGCCCACCTTGCGCCAGACCGGTGCCGCGCTGTGGCTCAGCCTGCTGGGTTACACCGGCTATTACCTGTTGCTGGTGCTCGCCATCCAGGCCGCGGGAGCGGCACTGCCGGTGCTCATCATCGGCACCATTCCCCTGTGGATCATGCTGCTGGGCAAGCCACAAGGCCTGCACTGGCGCGCCCTGGTGCCGGGCCTGCTGCTCACGCTCGCGGGCCTGGCGCTGATGATGCGGGAGACCGCGCATGGCGCTGAAGCCGGCGACGGGACGAACCTCTGGATCGGCATCCTGTATGCAGTGCTCGCCATGGCTTCCTGGACCGCATTCGGCTTGCTCAATGCGCGCTGGTTGCGCCACCACCCGGAGGTGAACTCCACGGTGTGGGCCAACTGGCTGGGTGTGGCCGCCGGCATGGGCGCGCTGGTGATCTGGGCGGTGGCAGGCACCGAACTGGATGTGCTGATGCAGCGCCCAGGTTTCGGTGCTTTTGTCGTGGTCTGCGCTGTGACGGGCATCGGATCGGCGTGGATCGCCTCGGTGCTGTGGAACATGGCCAGTCGCCGGCTCAGCCCCAGCCTCGCGGGCCAGCTCATCGTGAGCGAAACCGTGTTCGGCCTGATCTACACCTTTGCCTGGAGTGCCCGGTGGCCCGCTGCCCTGCAGTGGGCGGCCTGTGTGCTGTTCGTGCTGGGCATCCTCGCCTCCATCAAGGCCCACCGTTGACGCTATAACTCCCATGAAATTCGAACTGCCGGAACAGAAGAAGCGTGTGTTCAGCATGAGCATCCCCATTCGCTGGGGTGACATGGATGGCATGAACCACGTGAACAACACGGTCTACTTCCGCTACCTGGAGATCATCCGCATCGACTGGATGCGCTCCATCGGCTGCCAGCCAGACCCCTCAGGCGAAGGCCCCGTGATCGTCAATGCCTTCTGCAACTTCTACAAGCAGCTGGAATACCCGGGCGACGTCATCGCCACCATGTACGTGAGCGACGTGGGGCGCAGCAGTTTCGAGAGCTGGTGCACGCTCTCGCGCAGCGACGATCCGGACACGGTGTACGCGTCGGGCGGTGCGACCACGGTGTGGGTCAACTTCCCGCTGAAGAAGTCCGTGCCCATGCCCGACTGGTTGCGCTCGCAACTGGGCTGAAGCGTGCCGAGTGTGCGCCAGCACACACACAAATGCTTGCAGACTTGGAGCGTGCGCGCACCTAGCATGCGCGCATGCGCCACATCTCTGCCATTTTTCTGGGTATCGGTCTGTCGGGTCTGCTTGCCGCCTGCGGTGGTGGTGGAGGTGGCTCAGACAGCGGCAGCACACCCACAACGCCCACCGATCCCTCATCACCGGGCGCGGGCTTCGTAGCCACCGGCCCATTGACGGTCACCGAGCTGGCCACATCGATCCCCAACCCCTGGAGCCTCGCCTTCCTGCCCGATGGGCGCATGCTGGTAACAGGACGCAACGGCGTGCTGCGCCTGTACGCGGCCAACGGCCAGTCGTTCAGCAACATCGCACTGACCGGGCTGACAGGTCTGACCACAGGCGGGCAGGGCGGCTTGCTCGATGTGGTGCTCGATCCCGCCTTCTCGACCAACCGGCGCATCTATTTCACCTTCTCCGAGACCGACAGCGGCAACGCCAATCTCAACAGCACAGCCGTGGCCCGTGCCGAACTGGACACGGGGGCCATGGCACTGTTCAACCTGCAGGTCATCTACCGCCAGACGCCCAAGGTGGCGAGCAGCGGCCACTTCGGCTCGCGACTGGTGTTCGATCGCGACGGTCATCTGTTCGTCACCCTGGGGGACCGGCAGAACGCCGACCAGCAGGCCTATGCCCAGGACCTCTCGCGAGGCAATGGCAAGGTGATGCGCATCACCACCGACGGCAACCCGGCTCCGGGCAACCCGGTCCTCTCCGGACAGGCGGCCATCTGGAGCTACGGCCATCGCAACCCGCAGGGCGCTGCGCTGCATCCTGACACCGGGCAACTGTGGACCAACGAGCACGGCCCGCAGGGGGGCGATGAAGTCAACCTCACGCTGCCGGGTCGCAATTACGGCTGGCCTGTCATCAGCTACGGCCAGGAGTACGGGACCACGCAGCAGGTCGGGTCGGGCACCGCCATGGCGGGCATGGAGCAGCCTGTGTCGTACTGGGAAAAGATCGACGGGACGGCCTGGACCGGTGGCACGAAGTCGTCCATTGCACCCAGTGGCATGGCGTTCTTCACGGGGTCTGAACCGTCCCACTGGAACCGCAGTCTGTTCGTGGGTGCACTGGCAGGCGCCTCGCTATGGCGTCTGCAACTGGATGGCACCCGTGTGGTGGGGCGCGAGCGGCTGCTCGCCAACCGCAATGAACGCATCCGCGATGTGCGGCAAGGCCCTGACGGCCGCCTCTACCTGCTCACCGATGGTGCCAGCGGCAAGCTGCTGCGCGTCACCGGGGGGTGAGGCGGCAGCCGACGTTCACTGCTTGTTTTCGCGGGCGTTGGCCTTGTACTCGATGTCATCGGCGTACAGGCGGCCGTCCTTGCGGTCGACGTCCACCTCCACGTAGTGACCTTGCCGCAGATCCTCGAAACGCTTGTAGTCGTTTTCGTAGTCGGTCTTGTCCGTGACGTAGATGGTCTCGCTGTTCACCGTAAAGGCCCTGGCAGCCAGATCGATGGACTGGATGCGCCCCTTGATGTCTTCAGCGTGCACCGCGCCCACGCCCAGCGTGAGTGCGGCGGCCAGCATGAGGGACCGGGTGGTCGACGGTTTGATTCTGGACATGCAATACCTCCGTTGTTGTGGTGATTCGATTGAATCGTCCACCCAGGAAAAGTGCTGTCTTTTTTTGTTGCAGCCCCGTATCTCACCGTAAACGCGCTTTTGTCCTACACACGCAGGACGATGCCGTTCACCGGGCCGGCTTGGCCTTGGGCACGCGACCCATCAGATAGAACTCGGGATTGGGCTGCATGTTGCTGAAGCTCGCCAGCCGGTTGGACAGACCGAAGAAGGCGGTGATCGCGGCGATGTCCCAGATGTCCTCGTCCGAGAAGCCGTGCGCGTGCAGGGGCGGGAAGTCGTCGTCGCCGATCTCGTGCGAGCGTTGGCAGACTTTCATCGCGAAATCGAGCATCGCCTTCTGGCGCGGCGTGATGTCGGCCTTGCGGTAGTTGACCGCCACCTGGTCGGCCACCAGCGGCTTCTTCTCATGGATGCGCAGGATGGCGCCATGAGCCACCACGCAGTACAGGCACTGGTTGGCCGCGCTGGTGGTGGTGACGATCATCTCTCGCTCGCCCTTGGTGAGCGAACCTTCCTCCTTGAGCATGAGCGCATCGTGGTATGCGAAGAACGCGCGCCATTCGGCCGGTCGTCGCGCCAGGGCCAGGAACACGTTGGGCACGAAGCCTGCTTTCTCCTGCACCTCGAGCACCTTGGCCTTGATGTCGTCGGGCAGTTCGTTGATGTCGGGGGCCGGGTAGCGGTTCATGTGGTCTCCTGTCAGGGTTATGGCTTCATCGTACGGTATCGTCCGCATCGGTTTTTCACTTCCGCCTTCTGGAGCATGCAATGCAAGACACCAACGATCCCGAGTTTGAGCGCGGCCTGTCCATGCGCAAGCAGGTCATGGGTGAAGCCTTCGTGGCCAACGCATTTGACAACATGACGCCGTTCACCGAGCCCATGCAGCAGCACATCACGCGCAAGGCCTGGGGCGATGTGTGGCAACGCGAGGGGCTGGACCTGAAGACGCGCAGTCTCATCACCGTGGCCATGCTCACGGCCCTGGGCCGGCAGAACGAGCTCAAGGGGCACGTGCGCGGTGCATTGAACAATGGCGCGACGCCGGCCGAACTGCAGGAAGTGCTGCTGCATGCGGCCGTGTACTGCGGTGTGCCCACCGCGGTGGAAGCATTCCGCACGGCGGCCAGCGTGGTCGAAGGCAGTGCCGCCTGATGCCGAACGCTACGATGGCAGTTTTCTTCACCTTCTCCTACGGAGTTCCGTCATGACTGTTTCCCGTCCCTCTCTGGTTCGCCGCGCGCTGCTTGCGGCTGGCCTCGTGTGCACCTTCGGCCTGGCCCAGGCGCAGAACGCGACGCGCATCCTCGTGGGCTTCCCACCCGGTGGCGGCACCGACGCGATCGCCCGCATCATCGGTGAGCGCCTCCAGCAGGAACTCGGCAGCCCGGTGGTGGTGGACAACAAGCCGGGTGCCGGGGGTCAGCTCGCGGCCCAGGCGCTCAAGGCCTCCGCAGCCGATGGCCACACCCTGTTCCTGAGCCACGACCACAGCATCACCATCCTGCCCATGGTGACGAAGAACCCGGGCTATGACCCGGCGAAGGACTTCGTGCCCGTGGCGGGTTTTGCCACCTTCGTGAACGCGTTCGCCGTGTCCAACGGCACGCCCGCGCAGTCGTTCAAGGCCTTTGTGGACAGCGTGAAGGCGTCCGGAGGCAAGAGCACGGTCGGCATTCCCGCGCCGGCATCGGTGCCGCAGTTCCTGGTGCAGGTGATTTCCAAGCAGAACGGTCTGGACCTGGTGGCTGCCCCCTACCGTGGCAGTGCGCCCATGATGTCGGACATGCTGGGCAACCAGATCCCTGCCGGGGTGGCGTCCATTCCCGATTTCATCGAGAACCACAAGGCGGGCAAGTTGCGCGTGGTGGCTGTCATGGGGTCGCAGCGCCAGGCGGCCATGCCTGAAGTGCCGACCTTCGCCGAGCTCGGTCTCAAGGGTTTTGAAGACGTGCCGTACTACGGCCTGTTCGCGCCCGCCGGCACGCCCAAGGCCGCCCTGGACCGACTGGCCCAGGCTGTGCAGAAGGCGATTGCCCAACCCGATGTGCGGGACAAGCTGACCGCCATGGGTCTTACCGTGGGTTTCATGAGTGGCGAACAACTGGGGACGCGCGAACAGGCCTATGGCAAGGTCTGGGCGAGGATCATCCAGGACAGCGGCTTCCAGCCTCAGTGATCTGATCGCGTCTCAACCCGCCAGCAGCCGGTGCACCAGATCCGGTGTGCTGTGCGCACCGTATTTGCGCATCAGCCGGGCGCGGTAGATCTCCACCGTGCGGTGGCTGATGGCCAGCGCCTTGCCGATCTGCTTGCTTGTCATGCCATCCATCAGAAAGGCGGCCACCTCGCGTTCGCGTGGGGTGAGCTCGGCCTTCACCGTGCGGCTGGAGCTGAGGTCCTCGAAGCTCCAGATGCCTGCTGCATGAGGCGCGTCGCGTCGCAGGGCGCGGCCGGTGACGTGGCACCAGAAGGTTTCGCCCTGTGCCTGCCCGCCCACGCGCTTCATGATGCGGTTGTCCGAGTAGGTGCCGCTGCGGCCCAGCAAGGGCGCCATGCGCTCACCGATGCGCTCGTATTCGTCGGCGCTCGGGTAGAGGATCTGGAAACTCTGTCCCACCAGCTGCTCGCGGGGCGCGCCGAACATGTCGCACAGGGCCTGGTTGCAGTCGACCATGGTGCGCTGCCGCGATAACGCCAGGCCCACCGGGGCAAGGTCGAATGCGAGGCGGTAGTCGATGTCGCGCGATGGGTGCTCCAGGACGCTCATGGGGCGGGCGGTGCGGGTTTGGCTTTACGAAATACTACGTATGAGGTTACGTAGTATCGTAGCGGCTTCCACGGTCCAACCCAGGAGACTCCGACGTGAACAAGATTTTCCCGAGCGCGGCCGCCGCGCTCAAAGGCATCGCAGCCGATGGCCAGTTGCTCGCCGTCGGGGGGTTCGGCCTTTGCGGCATTCCCGAGGCCTTGATCGATGCCCTGCGCGACAGTGGCGTGAAGAACCTCACCGTGATCTCCAACAACGCGGGCGTGGACGGCTTCGGCCTCGGCAAACTTCTGGAGACGCGCCAGATCGCCAAGATGATCTCGAGCTATGTGGGCGAGAACAAGGAGTTTGAACGCCAGTACCTGGCCGGCGAACTGCAGCTCGAATTCACGCCGCAGGGCACGCTGGCGGAGAAGCTGCGCGCCGGGGGGGCGGGCATTCCGGCCTTCTTCACCAAGACCGGTGTCGGCACGATGGTGGCCGAGGGCAAGGAGCTGCGCGACTTCGACGGTGAGACCTATGTGATGGAGCGCGCGCTCGTGCCCGACATCTCGCTGGTGAAGGCGCACCGAGCCGACAAGTCCGGCAACCTGCAATTCCGCCTGACCGCGCGCAACTTCAACCCCGCCGCCGCCATGGCGGGCAAGATCTGCGTGGTCGAGGTCGAGGAGATCGTCGAGACCGGCGCGCTCGATCCGGACCAGATCCACCTGCCGGGCATCTACGTGCACCGCATCGTGCACAACCCGAACCCTGAGAAGCGCATCGAGAAGCGCACCATCACCGAAAAAGCTGGAGCGTGAAATGATTCACCCCCACGCTCATCACTTTGTGTATTCACTGCCCCCCAAAGGGGCGCAATCCGCCCTTGGGGCGGCCCTGCGGGAGGATTGACATGCCCTGGACCCAAGATCAAATGGCCGCGCGCGCGGCGCAAGAACTCGAAGATGGTTTCTATGTGAACCTGGGCATCGGCATCCCGACCCTGGTGGCCAACCACACCGGCACCAAGGAAGTGTGGCTTCAGAGCGAGAACGGCATGCTGGGCATCGGCCCCTTCCCCACCGAAGACCAGGTGGACGCCGATCTGATCAATGCGGGCAAGCAGACCGTCACCACGCTGCCAGGCTCGAGCATCTTCGGCAGCCATGACAGTTTCGCCATGATCCGCGGCGGCAAGATCAACCTGTCCATCCTCGGCGCCATGCAGGTGAGCGAGAAGGGTGATCTGGCCAACTGGATGATCCCGGGCAAGATGGTCAAGGGCATGGGCGGAGCGATGGACCTGGTTGCCGGCGTCAAACGCGTGATCGTGCTCATGGAACATGTGGCGAAGAAGAAGGACGGCACCGAGGATCTGAAGATCCTGCCGGCCTGCACCCTGCCGCTGACCGGTGTGGGCGTGGTGGACCGCATCATCACCGACCTCGCCGTGATGGACGTGACGCCCGAAGGCCTCAAGCTCGTGGAGCTGGCGCCCGGCGTGACCCGGGAGTTTCTGCAGTCGAAGACCGGCGTGACGCTGGTCTGATACCCCTGTCGGGTATACTGCCCGCCTTCACCCGTCATTGGGGAGTAGCCGCCCTGCACCTTGCAGGGGTTTGCGTCAACACACTTGGTTCCCACGACCATGGCGCAGACAGCTTCCAGCCTGGCAAGACCTTTGACCACACTGCCTCCGGACAGGGCCGGGGTTGCCGTGTGGTCTTCTGGTTTCTGCCGGCCCTCGGAGCACTATTTTGGAAGCCTTCCTGATCTCGACTGGCATCGTGGCCCTGGCTGAAATGGGCGACAAGACCCAGCTGCTGTCGCTCGTCCTTGCCGCCCGTTTCAAGCGCCCCTGGCCCATCGTCTGGGGCATCCTCGTCGCCACATTGCTCAACCATGCCCTCGCCGGTGCCGCCGGCGCCTGGATCATGGCTGCCGTGGGCCCGAACGTGATGCGCTGGGTGCTGGGTGTCTCGTTCATCGCCATGGCCGTGTGGATGCTCATCCCCGACAAGCTGGACGACGATGACGCCGTGCCCAAGCGCCAGCTGGGCGTGTTCGTCGCCACGCTGTGGGCGTTTTTCCTGGCCGAGATGGGTGACAAGACGCAGATTGCCACGGTGGCACTGGGTGCACAGTACGAGCCACTGATCGCGGTCGTGATCGGCACCACGCTGGGCATGATGCTGGCCAACGCGCCCGTGGTGTTCTTCGGTGAAGCCATCACGCGGCGTGTGCCGATCAAGATGGTTCACATCATCGCCGCGCTCATCTTCGCCGCGCTCGGCGTGCTGGCCTTGATGGGCGTGGGCGCGTCGTTGACTGGCTGAAGCCGCCCGACAGGGCGCTAGAATGGCGCCCTGCCGCGGGTGTAGTTCAATGGCAGAACGGCAGCTTCCCAAGCTTCATACGAGGGTTCGATTCCCTTCACCCGCTCCACTGCATCGTTCCAGGGAATTCTGAGGAAGTCCAAGAGGCATCGTAAGTCGTTGATTCTGTTTGAGTTTTCGACACCTCGATGTTCCAGTGGGCTCCACGGAAATCCACCTGAAGCCACGACGTTTATGTCCATTTTTGTGTCCATTTTTGCGGGCACGACGGCTTCCGGATTGTTGCTAGGGCGCTGAGGTCGATGGGTTAAGCATCTGGTTCCTGACTCATGTTCAGGAGCTAGAGCATGGCACTCTCAGACTTGGTGGTCCGCCAAGCCAAAGCCACCGGCAAGGCCTACACACTTCCAGACATCGATGGTCTCTCCCTGGCCGTGACGGCCACGGGCAGCAAGAGCTGGCACTTCCGTTACTACTGGATGAAGGAGCCCAAGCGCATGTCGCTGGGCACCTATCCCGAGGTGTCCCTTCGTGAGGCACGCGCCCTGCGTGACGAGGCGCGCGCCTTGGTGGCCAAGGACATCAACCCGCGCCTTCACCGCAAGCAAAAGCGCGCCGCGGTCAAACTCGCCGGTGAAAACACCTTCGAGGCGATCTACAAGAAGTGGCTTGCCCACCGCGAACTCGGCCTCAAGAAGGGCCGGCAGACCACCCTCTCGATCCTCCCTCGCGTCTTCGCCAAGGATGTGCTGCCCTTGCTGGGCAAGCGCTCGATCTACGACATCAAACGCCCTGACCTGCTGGAAGTGATCGCCAGGATCGAGCGGCGCAAGGCGCTCTCCGTCGCCGAGAAAGTCAGGACGTGGTTCAACCAGATGTTCCGCTACGCGCTGGTGGTCGTGCCGGGCCTGGAGCAGAACCCGGCTTCCGACCTCGACGTGGTGGCGCTGCCGCTGCCCCCGGTGAACCACAACCCGTTCCTGCGCATGGCCGAGTTGCCGAAGCTGTTGCAGCGCCTGCGCAAGTATCGTGGCCGGCTGCAGACCCAGCTCGGTCTGCGGCTGTTGCTATTCACCGGCGTGCGCACGGGCGAGCTGCGCCTGGCGACGCCGGATCAGTTCGACCTCGATCGGGGCCTCTGGATCATCCCGCCCGAGGTCGTGAAGCAGCTCCAGGTGGACATGCGCAGGAAGCGCCAGTTGCCCAAGGACATTCCACCCTACATCGTGCCGCTGTCGGTGCAGGCCATCGAGATCGTCCGGCACCTGCTGGAACAGCTCAAACCTGCCCAGCACTATCTGTTCCGCCACGACAGCGAGTTGAAGAAGCGCATGAGCGAGAACACGCTCAACGGCGCGCTCAAGCGCATGGGCTATCGCGACCTGCTGACCGGGCACGGCATCCGGGGCACGATGTCCACCGCGCTCAACGAGATCGGCTACCCGAAGGTGTGGGTGGACGCGCAACTCTCGCACGTCGATCCCAACAAGGTCAGTGCCACCTACAACCACGCCGAGTACGTCGAGCAGCGGCGGCGGATGATGCAGGATTGGGCCGACCGGCTCGATCTCTTCGAGCAGAACATGGTCGAGGCAGCGAGCATGCCGCTCACCATTCATCTGGAGGGCGTGCCCGTCCTCTCGGATGAGGAAGCCGCGAGTGCGCCACCCAAGCCAGCGGCCGCGTCGGCGCCGCTCCTGATCGTGACCAGGCCGGGAGACGCGATGCCACTGGTGTCAGCCGAGACGCATCGGCTGCCCGCAGTGCCGTTGCCGCGTTCCGTCATGGAGGAACCGCTGTCCGACATTCAGCGCCAGCGGATGGAACTGGTCGATGTCTTCGAGGCACCGCACAACCTGCCAGTCGCCGAGTACGCGAAGATGGCGGGCAAGTCCCGCCGGTGGATCAGCTACGAGATCAAGGCCGGCAACCTGCTGGCGCTGAACCTGGGCAACCGTGGTCAGCGCGTGCCGGATTGGCATCTCGATCCGGTCAAGCACGCGCTGATCCAGGCGGTCCTCAAGCTGACCAGGGGCGCCGACCCTTGGCAGATCTACAACGCGCTCCTGCAGCCGCGCGCGATGCTGCGCGGCCGCTCGGCCCTGGAAAGCGTCAGCGCCACGAATCTCGACAAGATCATCATGGCGGTGAGCACGACGGTGAAGGAAAGCGAGTGGTCCCCGCAGCAGGTGGCGTTTGCGTAGCGCGCCAGCGCCCAGCAGTGCGCGCCCCTGTCTCAGGACACGGAGCGCGCGCGGCGGGCGAATCTTTCCTGGGGCTCGGTCAAGGACGAGGACGGGCGAAGCAGGTAGGCCATCACGATGATGGGTGCGCCAGCCAATGGCCGCGCGGCGATGCCGCGACGCAGGTAGCAGGTCAGTCTCGCGGCGGGTGCGACGGCGATGCCGTAGCCCGCGGAGACGAGCGTCATCGCCATGTCGAAGGTGCTGACGGTTTGCTCATGGCCCTGCGGTGCATCCTCGATCAGGCCATGCGCCACCGCGCGCCACGGCTCGTCGGCCGTTGACTGCGCGCAGATCAACGGCTGCTTGAGCAGCTCTTGGCGAGGCACTTCACGGTAGGACAGCAGGTGCGAGCGCTTGGCGACGGCGACCGCCAGCGTGTCATGCCACAACGGTTCGCACACCCAGCCCGGCCACTCCCAGGCGGCTGTGGACAGAGCCAAGTCAAAGTTATCGTGCGGCAGTTCCTGCGTCTGCGCTGTGGCACTGCATCCGATCAAGGCAGTGGCGGTCTCTGGCTCTTCGGCGCGCTGCAACGCCAGCAAGTCGGCAAGCGGTGAAGGCACCCACTCGCCGAGCACAGCCACCCGGATTTCAGTGGAGGCATCGCTCGATTTCACGTCCAGTTCCCCCAGGCAGTGAACTCGTGGCGACCGATGAAGTCGCTTCTCGTGAGTTAAGTTTAACGTGGTTTATATCGTGTCAATCCTCGACGCTTTTGGCAATGCAAAAGCGTTCGATTCAAAGAGGCCGGCCCACCGGCACAACAACCTACGAAGCGGAACCAGCCATCGCGTTTGGGGCTTCCGTGCGCGAAGAAAGAACCAGTCAAGGCATCGCCCAGGAAACGCTGGCTCATCTGTCAGGAATCGAGCGTTCGCACATGGGAAAGATCGAGCGTGGCGAGCATGTCCCCACGCTCCCCCTCATTCTCAAAATCGCCCGTGCGCTGAAATGCAGTTCTGCCCACTTGATGGCGCTGACTGAAGCCAAGCTGGCAGAGACGGCTCCGCCTAAATCAGCGGACTGAAGCCGGCCCGCGCCGTGGCCCCTTGTCTACCCCTGTTCGTTGTCGTTTTTATTACCGGCGACTGAATTTTCGCGCTTTACGGCCTCGGTGAGGAGGCGCAGGTATGGATTGTCCGGAGGCATTTCCTGGAACAGCGCTTCGGGAGCGCTCAGCAGGTAGCCGTGCAGTCGCCTGGATTTGCGCGGCCCCGTGACTTCGCAGGTCCAGATATTCAGCCCGCTGGCTTGCTTGCGGTGCAGGCCTAGCTTCTCGAAACGCTTCTGCACCCACTGCCATCCCTCCAGGTTCTCCGGTTTCGCCAGTGCGGCGATTTGCAGATGTTCCTGCGCATAGCGCTGGAAGACGCCGGGGCTCACCAGGTAGGCCGTTCCGGCGACGCTGTGTACCAAGGCTTTGGCGTCGTTGATGATGAGCTTGTGCGTCTGGATGCCCTGACGCAGCCAGGCCATGAAATGCTCGCCGGATGGCTCCGGCCGATCCTGAAATGGCGCGAGGCTTATCTGCGGCAGCACCGTAGGCGCCGGTGGCGAGGCAGGCTCGGGGTCGCTCGGGGCCTCCGGCGCTACGGGTGGGGCCGTGTCACTCAGCAGATCGAGCAGCGCAGCCACGCCGTTGTCGGTGGGCATAGGGACGGTCGGCGCGATGCTCGGTGGCGCCGTATCGGCGCTTTCCAAGCCTGGCGCTTCGGATGCCGGTGCCTGCGGTGTCGGCGCCCCTTGTTCCTCGTCGGCCTGCACGCGACCCGCGAACGGCGCCGGCCGGTCGGCCGCATCCCAGACCATGGCCGGAGACAGTTTCAGGAAGGTGAAGCTGTGCGACCAGCCGGCATCGCTGGTGACGGTGGCCTTCCAGATCGCCTTGCCGTCCGGTGTGGCCAAGGCGATGCCGTAATCCTGCAGCACGTTGAACACCGCCGTGTTGCTGGCCGGGATGCCGTCGATGCCCTGCGACAGCAGATGCGCGCGCAGCTTGTCCGAGACGGTCTTGCTCACCAGCCAGAGCGCGTCCTGGGTCAGCCAGCCATCCGAGGCCTGGGGCTGGTTCAGCTTGAATTCTTCCTTCAGGAGGTAGCGCAGGCCATCGAGCAGCTTGCGCTGCAGTGCGTGCCGGGGCGCTGCCAGGGCCTTGCTCGGATCGCCGCCGAGTTCCTGGGCGACGGATGCCTGGTCCGCCTGCACGACCAGTTCGCCCAGCATGCCGGCGTGCTCGTACTGGCCGGCCAGGACGTACAGCAGCGCGGCCCACAGGTCGGGGTAGTCGGCGAGCCAGTCGAAGATGCCCGGATCGAGCAGCCGGGCGTAGAGCAGCCCGGTGGCGGCGCTGTGCAGCCGGTATTCGCGCTCCCTGCGGTAGCGGAAGCGGTACGGCCGCCGCAGCGGGCCGTGCCAGGGATGCCAGACCGTGCCGTCCGCGTACTCGACGTGCAGGTCGACCGCGATCTTGCCGATGTCGTGCAGCAGCGCAGCATAGGCGGTGCCTGCGGTCCAGGCCTCGGCCTGGGCGGCTTGCGCCTCCGGCGTGGCGCCGGCGGGCAGCAGATGCGACTGCCGCAGCTTGAGCGCGTAGGCGACGATCTCCAGGCCGTGGTCCAGCATGCCGCCCGGATAGGCGTGGTGATGGGCCTCCGACGCGGGGAATTGCTGGACCAGCTCGGCGTAGCGTTCCAGCGGGGCGAGGTAAAGCGTGGCGAACTGCCGGCGCGACAGCGAGGTGCGCTGCCAGATGTGTTCCAGCAGCTTCTGCCGGCGGGGTGTCGCCAGCAGCGATGCGGCCGGCTCCGGCCGCATCAGCCCTTTGCCGGGCTCGGCGGAAGGTTTGGGCGTTGGCGCACTGGCGGCGGGCCGCACCCGTTTGCGTTGGAACAGCGAGAGCATGGCGAACCCCGGACGGCGGGCCGGTCGGGAGAGCCTTTTGGCCTTTTCGGGTAGGGCCTTTCCCCTTGGCCCCATTCCCTTGCCCCTTCCCCAGCCCTTTGGCCTTTATGGAAGCCTTTGGATATAGGGCAACGACGCCTGCCGGACCACAACCAATGCGGGTTTGGCCCAGGTCGGATTGATGCGGGAAGGCTGGCTGTGCCGCCCCTACGATGGAGCCGTTTTCATCGACCGGACGGACTACCATGCGCACCCAGATTGACAGAGTAAGGAAATTTCCTTACTATCCAGGCATTGCCCTCAGGAGTGCCGCCATGCCCGAAATCCACGAAATCGCGACGCTGACCTCCAAGGGTCAGATCACGCTGCCCAAGTCCATCCGGCAAGCGCTGGGCGTGGACACCGGCGGCAAGGTGGCGTTCGACCTGCGCGGCGGCGAAGTCGTCGTGACCCGCGCCGACGCCGACCATGAAGACCCGGCCATCGGCGCCTTCCTGGGGCTGCTGGAAGCGGACATCCGGGCCGGGCGGCACGTCCAGTCTCTGCCGGACGATCTTGCCCGCGCCATGCTGGCAAACGCCGGCCATGCGGTGAACCTCGATGAAGACATCGAAGGCGAAGTGGCGCTCTGATGCAGCGGCACGGTTGGACGCTCCTGTTCCACGAGGGCGTGATCGAGCAGTTGCGCAAGCTGCACGCGGCCGCGGAACGGGCCGAACAGAACGACCCGCAGGGGTTCGAGAGCAACGCCAACGTCAAGCTGTTCCGGGCGTTGAGCCAGTTGATCATGGATGCCGTGCCGAGCGATCCCGCGCGCGACGAATTCCGCCAGGGCAACACCTTGGGGCCGGCCTACCGGCATTGGCGGCGCGCGAAGATCGGGCGGCGGTTCCGGCTGTTCTTCCGCTACGACTCCAAGGCCAAGGCGATCGTGTACGCCTGGGTCAACGACGAGCAGACCTTGCGGTCGGCGGGCAGCAAGTCCGACCCCTATGCGGTGTTCGAGAAGATGCTGGGGCGCGGCAACCCGCCGGACGATTGGGCGGCGCTGGTGGCCGCAAGCAAGGCCGACTGGCGCGCAGCAGACAAGGACTAGGCTGCAGTTGAAGAACTGCACAGGGTTAAATCGCGCCACGGACAGGGATCACAGCCACACGACAGGATGAACATGAGGTAGCCACCATGAAGACCGCCGCACAGACCACCTTCGCAGAACGCCTCGGCCGAACGCTGGGCCGGACATGGGGAAGCTGCGCGCGTCTGGATCGGCGGGCGCAGGGCTGGCTGCTCGCGCGGGGATGGGCACCCGGCGCTGCCAAGGCCGCGTTGCTGGCCGTCAAGCTCACTGCCCTCGGTGTGCTGGCCTATATCGCGTTCTGGCTGGCGGTACTTCTCACGCTTGTCGTGGTCGCCGGTGCTTGGGCGGCTCGAAACCATGACCAGGCCGACCGTGAGGAATGGGCGATCGGGAATCAGGCCGAGCACAAGCGCAGTCCTTTCTACGACCCGATCAACTACGACGACGATCCAGACCCGCGCTTTGACGATGAGCGGTAGGCCCATCGCTACCTGGCACCGCGGATGACGGTGCCGGCTCCCCTCGATCCGGCTTGCCCTGCGGACTTGGAACCTTCGGACAGTCCCTGCAGCGCGTTGCCTGCCCGAACGCCTACCCAACCCAGCGCAGTGACCCAAAAGGCAGGCAGCACGATGAACATCGTCGCCATGACGAAGTTCAGCAGCATGTCCCCGAAGGCGTTGTTCAGGCCGATCAGCGGATCGAAGTTGCTGTGCGGCCGGTTCGCGCCGAACCCCCAGCCGTAGAGCGCGTCGAGGATCGTGCTGTCCAGCCAGCGCGCGAGCTGGAACCAGAAGTCCACGAAGAACAGCGCGAACTGCACGCAGCTCACCGCGACCAGGGCCTTCAGCTCGTAGGTGCCGAAGACCAGCACCAGCGGGATGCAGATCACCAGCGCCATCTTGAGCAGCGACAGCACCATCGGCAGCGCCTGGCGCACCACGTCCATCGCCGGGAAGAAGCCCAGCGAGCCCATGGTCAGCCCCAGGTCGCCGGCGCCGCGCGTCACGATGTTGGGCAGCGTCTTCTCGATCTGGCCGCCGTAGTCCGTATAGACCGAACCCTGGTTCATCTTCTGCTGCCGCGGCGAGACCACGGCGCGGATCACCGAGTCGTTCACCTCGGCCTGCGACAGGAAGCCCGCCCAGCGGCCGATGCGCGTCAGCAGGTCGGGATCGACCTGGGCCAGCAGGCGCGCGCGCAGGCCGCTGCCGCCGTCCGACCACCACTGCCTGCACGTGGGGTAGCCCCCGCCGCTATCCACCTGGGCCAGCCCCGCATCGCGCGTCGCGTCGTAGGGCCAGGCCGTGCGTGGCGTGTTGGAGTGGTAGGTGTCGTAGAAGCCCGCGTTGTTCAGGAAGTAGCTCGACCCGATCCAGGTCACGTCGTTCATCTGCTCGTCGGAGAGCGTGGGCCGGGACATGAACAGCTTGGCGCGCGAAGGGCCGTAGCAGTCATGCACGAAGTCGCCGACCTCCTGGGCCAGCACCGGGTCATCGATGCGCGTGGCATCCACGTCCATGCGCATCTGACGCAGATCCGTCCCGCAGGGGATCGCCGCCACCGCGCCGCCCGTCACCGCCTTCGAGATGGCGTGCATAAAGAACCACCACACCGGCACCAGCGCACTCTGGTTGTTGAGCGTGGTGTAGGCGTTCGACCAGCCCGTGTCGGTGGGCTGCGGGACGCTGACCTGGCATTGCGCGGAGCGCGTCGTGTCGAACTTGATGGTGCTGAGGTCGACCGGAATGAAGGGGATGCCGGCGAACAGGATGACGACGATCGCCACCCACACACGGTTCTCGATGCGCATCGAGGACAGCACCCCCTTGTTGCCCTCGTCGGCGCCCTCGGCCCGCGCGCGCAGCCATTCCTGCACCACGATGACCACGAACGGCAGCGCGAACACGCCGCTGGCCACGAGGATGTTCCAGATGCCGTTGCTGACGATCCACCCGACCAGGGTCAGGTAATACTCCAGGTAGTCCGTTGTGTTGAGCGTCATGGCGTTCTCCGAGGCTCAGCCATTGCGCAGTAGCTGGCTGCCTTCGAGCAGCACGAGGGTGACGACGGCCGCGATCTCGACGCGCAGCAGGCGCTGATGGGTCTCGGCCGACGGCTCGCGTTCGCGCAGGCGCCGACGCATCCACCACCAGCCGTAGGCCGTCGCCGCGTAGAGCAGCAGCCGCCAGACGAGGAAGTGGCCCGAGTGCTCGCGCAGCCACTGCTCCCAGCCGTCGATGCTGCCGACGACGTGGAGGCCGACGACGTTCACGCCGACCGCGATGCCCGCCACCAGCAGCACCCACAGCAGCACGATGCCGACGCGGCGGCCGAGCAGCCATGCCGGCCGCAGCCAGGTCCGGCTGGTCATGGCCCGCTCCGCGGCTTCTGCACTTCCTTGAGCCGGTCGCGCGTCGTGTCGCCCTCGAAGATGCCGCGCGAGCCCGCGGCGCGGGTGCCGTGGCGCTGCACGATCGCCATCGCCGAATTGCCGGCCAGCGTGCGCCGCAGCTCCAGCTCGGTCTTGAGGTTGTTGATCTCCTGCTCCAGCGCGTTGTTCTCCTGATCGACCGCCTTGACGGCCAGCTCGTTGGCGGCGACGTTCGGCTCCTTCTTGCCGGTCAGCAGCGTGCGCTGCAACAGCAGGGCCTTCTCCAGCACGCTCGACAGCGCGGCCTCGGAGGCCAGGCGCTTGCCGAGCAGGTCTTGATCGGGCTCGTCGCGCAGCGCCTCGATCACGCCGCGCGTGATCGGCAGCGAGTTGCTGCCGGCCGCTTCGAGGTTCGCCACCGTCGTCGGCTTCGCGCCCGTCACCAGCTCCTGCAGCGCCTGCAGCTTGGTCTCGTACTCCTCCTGGATCACCGGCGTCAGGCCGACGCCAGGCGTGGTCTGCGTCTTGGTGCAGGTCTCGCAGGTGCGTTGCTCGCGCTCACCGAGCACGCGGGTCGCGAAGTCCGCTGCGGCCTGCGGCGAGGACCAGGTTTGGCAGGTCAGCCGGTTGCCGCAGGACGCGCGCGGGATGGATGAGGTGTCCGTGACGCCGCGGCTGTTGAGCAGGTTGTAGCCGGCACGGGTCACATCACCGACCACCTTGATGGAACCCTGGCCCGAGCCGCCCGCGTTGCCGCCGCCCACCCAGGGCACGCCGTTGTTGCCCTTGTTCGATTCGGCCTGCTCCACGGCGGACACCGCATCGGTGCTGCTCACCGCATCGCGCAGCGCGAAACCTTCGGCGAGCTGATCCCAGCCAGCTTGGCCGCCGGCCATGTCCGCCATCCGGTTGGCCATCGCCTTGCACGTCAACTTGCTGCGGTCGAAATCGAGCCGAGCCTGCAGCACGCCGTTGGTCAGCAGGTTGTAGAGGCCCGGATCGGCACGCTGGATGATCAGGGCCGGCAGCGACGCCACGGCGCTGGTGGCGCTCTGGATCAACGAGGACATGATCTGCTGAAAGCCATTGGTGAGGCCGTTCAATTGGTTCTGCAGCGTCGTCGTGATGCTCATGTTTCCGCAGATCAGGTTGCTGTTCCAGCCGATGCCCACGCCGATGCTCTGCATGTTCCCGGCGCCGCCCATGGACACGGCGCGGCCGCCGCCGATGCTGTAGAGCACGTCGTCGCCGATGACGCTGCCGCTCACGCCGACGCCGGTGGGGCTGATGCGGGTCTGCGCCCAGGCAACGCCGGCTGCGGCCGTGACGGCGCAGGCGAGCGCGATGCTGAGCGCGTAGGGCCTGGCGCGCTGTGCGAAACGGGAAAGGGACGCTTTCATGGGAATACCTCAGAGGAAATCGACGCTGCCGAGGAAGACCTGCCCGCGGCGCTGGCAGCAGGCATAGGGCCGCCACAGCGCCCAGGCGTAGTCGCCTTGCTGGGCCTGCACGCGCGTGTTGGAGTGGGGGAACACGGCGCAGGAGTTGGAGAGGGTCGGCGTCAGCTCCTGCCACTTGCCGGTGGAGGCATCGCTCTCCACCAGGGCGCCGGCCGGCCAATAGCCGTCGCTCGAACTCGCGAGCAGCGGCTGGTAGACGTGCGGCTGCATGCGCCGCGTGACGACATCGCCCGCGCGCTGCGCGACGACGGCGCCGCTCTTGTAGTCGTCGGTCTGATGCAGGAAGCCGCCGCGCGGATAGACGTTGCCCCACAGGTTGAGCGTCGTGCGGCCGCCGATCTCGCGCATGCCGGGGATCAGCGCCTCGGGGTACACCATCTCCGGCACGTTGTAGCGCCAGGCCAGCGTGTCGAGCGTGCTCAGCAGGTACGGCATGAAGGCCGTGCCTGCGCCCTGGCAGGCGTAGCCGGACGCGCTGGCGAACTGGCTGAACACCGAACCGCCGGGATGCCCGATCACGTCGGCGTTCTTGAACTTCGCCAGGTTGTTCTCGTTGTCGTGGTTCGTCGTCCCGTCGCCGCCGGCCTGCGCCGTGGGATTGGGCATGCTCATGGCGCGCACCTCGATCCACGGGTTCTCGCCGGTGTTGCTGTAGCTCGACACCACCGCGTCGGGGATGTAGTGCCGCACCTTCACCGAGGTGCGCACCGTGCAACCCGTCCAGGTGCAGAACAGCCAGTAGCAGATGCCGACGACGCGGTATTCCAGGCAGTCGGGCGACAGGGCCGAGGACACGATGGTGGCCGTGTTCAGCGCGAAGCTCGAAGCGGCGCCGCCGAGCAGCACCGAAGCGATGGCAAGGCGGGCCTGGCGCGACGACGCGGACAGCAGGCGGTTCATGGCTGTGCCCTCCGGTGGGATTCGATGCGTGCCACGGCACGCGCGACATCGGGCTCGCCGTAGACCACGTAGCGGCGATCGACCACCACGGCAGGCACCTTGACGATGCCCAGCCCCCAGGCATCGGCGACGCCCTGATAGGCGCTGCCGATGCGGCGCTGCAGTGCCTGGCCGCCATCGCGCAGGCGTTGCTGCACGAGCGCGACCGCGCGGCCCGAGTCGGCAGGCAGGCCCGCGGCCAGTTCGGCCTCGATGCGCTCGGGCAGGTCCAGCTCGATCACGCGCGCGCCGGATGCGGACTGCACGGGATGGCGGCTGTCGGTCACGACCAGCACGTCGGCTGCGGTTGCGTCCTGGCCGAGCAGGCACAGCAGGAGCCCTCCCGCGCAGGCGATGCGCGTGGCCCGCAGCCGCGGGATGGGATTCAAAAAGGGAGCCGTCATGGCGGGCGTCCTGGGAATGGGAGCAAGGCTCTAGTCGAACGCCGAAGGCAGTCCACCCGCGACAAGGAATGCGCACCGCGCGCGCTCCGCTTTGGGCAGACAGGCGAAAGAAAAGCGGGAGCCGAGGCTCCCGCGGGGACCAGGCGGTCAGCGGCGCTACAGCAGGCCGGATTCGGCGAAGGAGTACGGCGTGCCCTTGCCGACGATGAAGTGATCCACCACCCGGACATCGACCATCGCCAGGGCGGCTTTGAGCCGATCGGTCAGCGCCTGATCGGCAGCCGACGGCACGGTCATGCCGGATGGGTGCTGGTGGGCCAGGATGACCGCCGAGGCGTTGAGGGCCAGGGCACGCTGCACCAGCACCCGCGGGTACACCGAGGTTTGATCGACCGTGCCCTTGAACATCGGCTCGTAGGCGAGGACTTGGTGCTGAGAGTTGAGGAACACGACGGCGAAGACCTCGTTGGGCTCCGCGACCAGTTTCAGATGCAGGTAGTCGCGCACGGCGGCGGGACTGTTCAGCATCGGGCCGGCCTTGAAGATGCGTTGTTCCAGCAAGGTGATGGCCTGGCGGATGATCCAGTCTTCGTGCTGGGCGGCGATCAGGCTGAGCGACTCGGGACGCGAGTCGGCGACGACATAGGACATGGCGAACCTCCACGGAATGAAGTCGGAGGACGCCTGTCCCGGGAGGGACAAACCCTCCGGGGGACGATGACGAACAAGCGGCAGAAGAGCGGGCATCCGCCACCGCATGCGCAGTGGCTGTTCGCGTCTAGGGATGCGAAGCGAACGGGGTCGATCAGCGCGGCCAGGCCGCGTCGTAGCCTTGAAGATCGTGGCTACCTGGGCATGTCGCCGAGAGACTCGGCAGGCATTTCCTTCGATGCGGGTTCGGCCGCTGCACCGGCCGCCAGCAGGTCGATCGCGGACAGCAAGGCATCTCCTTCGACCGGGCCATGCAGCAGCAGCGTCTTGCCGGACTGGCGATCCTGCAGGCGCAGCGTGGGCGTGACCTTGATGCCCTCCTGCGCCGCGCTCGCCGACTGTGCGCGGATCAGCGCATCGGGGCGGTCGCTATCGAGGCACTGCTGCGCGGCCGGCGTGAGGTCGGGATAGCGCAGGCCCTCGGGCAGGCCCTGACCGTCGCCGCGGGTGTGCGTGTAGACCCACTCGGCGGCCTGCCAGAACGCCGCCTGGCCGCCGGCCTCGCCGACGCACTCCACCAGGCGCGCACCGGCGGACGCTGCCGGCTCGTGCAACGGCAACGGCAGGTGGTGCCATTGCCAGCTCACCTCCGGGTGCGCGTCGATCCAGCGCTTGAGCACTACGAAGTACGCGCGGCAGAATGGGCATTCGAGGTCGGCGTACTCGACCACCGTGAAGCGCGCATCGGCGCGGCCATAGCGCCAGGGCGGGCCGGCTGGTGTCGTTGCCGGCGCAGGCGTTGCTTCTGCCGAAGGAGAATCGGGCTCGGCGGGCGGCGACTGCGGCTGCAGGCCGAGCCACGCGGCCGTGGTCAGGGCCGCGGCCGCCAGCAGCGCGACGACAAGGACGGTGCGGGACGGCGCGAACCGAGGGATGCGCATCGTGGACTCCCCGTCACGCCAGCGCATCGAGCGCCAGCGGTTCGATGCTGCGGGCGCGGTCGATCTTCTCGGCGATCTTGAAAGCGGCGTCCAGTTCGCCGATGCCGTACTGCTGCATCAACTGGAAACGCTCGGCCTTCTCTTCCGGCTCGGTCTGAGCCAGCGCCAGGTACAGGCTGGGCGGCACCGCCCGGAACAGCACTTCCATGCTCTTGGAAAGGATCACGCCCTCGCTGAACTTGCCGGCCTCCTTGCGGGCCGACAGCATCAGCGCCTTCTGCGCCGCGTTCAGCTCGCGGAAGCGCGCGATCTTCTCCACCTCGTCGGGCGGCATCGAGAGGCAGATCCACCACTCGATCATGTTCAGCATGGGCTCGGCGGCCTTGGGCAGGTCGTCGATGTTCTGCGTCGCCAGCCAGTACCAGGCGCCGAGCTTGCGCCACATCTTGGTGATCTTGACGACATAGGGCGCGAGCAGCGGGTTCTTGGTGATGATGTGCCCCTCGTCCGTCACGTTGATGATCGGGCGGCCGAGGAACTGGTCGCGCTCGGCGATGCTGTTGACCGTGTTGATGAGGCTGATGTAGGCGATGGAAAGCTGCGCGTTGTAGCCCTCGCGTGCGAAGGTCGCCAGATCGACGATGGTGATGTCGGCCTCGGGCCAGGGCGTGCCGGGCCGGTCGAACATCTCGCCGTCCACGCCCTGGCAGAACATATCCATCGCGTCGGCCATCTCCAGCAGCCGCGCGCGCCGCACCTCGGGCAGCGACGTGTCGCGGGCGCGCTCGCGCAGCGCATCGCGCACGTCGCGCGTGAGGACGGTGCGCCGTTCGGCCACGCAACGCTGGGCCGCATCGAGGATGCACTGGCGGATCAGGCTGCGGTCGGCGCGCGTCATGCGCGCCTCTTCCTTGTCCTCGCCGCCGGTGATCATCAGCCGCGCGGTGATTTCCAGTTCGCCCAGCACGTCACGCTGCTCGTCGGCATCCGCTGCCTGTGCCGCCTCGTCGCGGTCCTCGTCGAGTGCGTCGGCATCCAGCGTCTGCACCTGGCTGGGCGTTTCGACCAGCCGGTGGGCGTCGGCGAACGGAGCGAGGCTCACCCCGGCGCCGGGGGCCAGCTTGACGCGATGCACCTTCATGCCCAGCCGCGCCGCGAAGTCGCCGAACAAGCCGAAGCTGTTGCCCGCCTCCACGATGAACAGGCGCGGCCGGTAGATCGCCGTCACCTGGTTCAGGATGTTGTTGAGCGTGGCGCTCTTGCCCGAGCCGGTGGGGCCGAACAGGAACAGGTGGGCGTTCATCTGCCGGTCGAGCCGGTTCAGCGGGTCGAAGGTGATCGGCCCGCCGCCGCGGTTGAAGAACGTGATGCCCGGATTGCCGGTTCCCTGGCTGCGGCCCCACACGGGCGCGAGGTTCGCCGCATGCTGCGCGAACATCAGTTGCGTGTACCACTGGCGCTTGTCGGCGGCCGGATCGAACACGCACGGCAGCCAGCGCAGGTAGCTGTTGAGCGGCGCCACTTCGTCTTCCTCGCGTACCGGCTGCAGGCCGGCGTTGAGCATGACGTTGACCAGTTGCAGGCCGCGGGCGTCGAGCTGCGCAAGGTCGCGCCCGCGCAGGTAGAAGGCCAGCGCGCCGCGGTAGAGCTTGTGCGCGCTGCCGATCAGGCCGCGTGCTTCCTGCACGTCGCGGCGCGTCTGCTCCGAGGCCAGCGTCTCGCCGACCGACTTCTTGCTCAGATGGTTCAAGTGCGCTTCGAGCTCGTCCTGCGGCGTCGCGACGACCGTCAGGCACATCACCGTGTCCTCGGGCATCTGGTCGAACAGCGCGTTGACCGCATCGCCGCCCTTGCGCGTCTCGCCGGTGACGTGGCCCGTGGCGGGCGGCATGCGCAGCCGGTCCATCACGATGACCCGGTGCGGCATGCCGTCGAACACCCAGGTGCCGTTCGCCACGTCCGAGCGCGGCTGGCCGAAGAACAGGCGCTGCGCGAAGTCCCCGCTGGCCAGCTCGATCTCGCCTTGCTCGGCTTCCTCGGGGTAGCGGGTCAGCGCGTAGAAGCGCTCGCGGTCGTCGGCAGTGGAGCCAAGCATGGTGGGGTGCGGGTTGAACCAGCGCAGCAACCAGTCGTGGATGTCGCTCGCCTCCATGCGCCGGGCCTTCACGCCCGCGTTGGCGAGGCCACCTGCGAGCCGATCGCAGATCGTCGTCAGCGCCTGCTCGGGTGACTGGCCGCGCCGGGATGTGCCAGACGCACTCGCGCGCCGGTAGACCACCATGCGCACGCGCCGTACCTGGCCGCGCCACGGCAGTCGCGTCACCGTCGTGTCCTCGAACAGGCCGCCGGGCTTGGCGATGGCGCGCAGGTGATGCCCGAAGAAGCGCAAGTAGAACTCGGTGAAGGCGCTGCCCTGGGCGCGCGGCCGCACGTAGTTCGTGAGCCCGCGCAGGTAGTTGTCCCAGGTTGCTTCGTCCTGGGCATAGAGCTGCACCAACCAGGGGTTCTCGTCGAGTTCGTCGAACGAGTCCTGCAGCGCGTTCTCCAGCGCATCGCGCGCCTGCCACAGCCAGGCCATCTCGCGGCCCTCGGTGCCGACCGGCGCCAGCTCGAAGAAGGCCGCCACCGACTGGCCGTCTTCCAGCAGCACGCTCTTGGAGTCGGGCAGGTACTCCACCCAGGGGAGCAGGTCGGCGAAGGACGGCGCCACGCCGTAGAGCGCCTGCAGGTCCGCCTCGGTGGCCGGCCGGCGCGGCTGGCCGCCCACCGCGCTGCCGGGCTCGGGAATACCGTGCGCGGCCAACGTCGAGACATGCTGCGACCAGGCGTCATCGACATCCAGGCTGGGGCCGGCAGGCGTGGCGGCCTTGCGTGCCCAGGGCAACGACCAGGCCATCAGTAGTCCTCCAGGCGCTCGCCAGGCATCGCGTACTGCACGCGCTGGTAGAGCGGGAACACGGTGGTGTAGCCGGGCACGGGCACCGGGTCGGTGCCGGCCAGGTGCGGGAACACGTACATCACCAGGTCGGGGTTCGGCAGTCGGTGGAACTGGCGGTAAATCTCGTTGGCCGCGGTGCGCGTGTAGGCGGCAGCGGCGGCGGGCGCCGCTTGCACGTCGGCCTCGGTCAGCGGCCGGCGCAGGCCCTGGCGCGCATCGAGCAGTTGCCGCGACGCCTGCCCGCCACCGGCGCTGCCGCCCGTCTCCTGGTTCCACACGTCGAGCATGGTGTGATCGCCGTGCGGCAGCAGCTCGTCCTTGCTGGTCGCGCAGCCGCCCAGCACCATGACCGCGCACAGGGCTGCGGCCGATTCAATCCAAATCCGACGCATGGGCGCCTCCGATGCGGTGATTGACCCGGCGCCCCTTGGCGTCGTAGTCGATGTTGAGCGGCTGTTCCAGATGCACGGCGACCTTGGCGCCGGGCCGCACGTAGACCGCGGCGAAGGCCTGCCCGTAGAGCTTGTTGACCCAATCGGCCATGTCGCGCACGCCGCCGGCCAGGATGCGACCCATCGCCTCGTTGCCGCTGATGCCGACGGTGCCGAGCGAGCCGTTGCTGTTGGCGACCACCGCCACGCTGCCGTTGTCCGACTTGATCAGCGAGGCCGCGCCGGCGCCGGCCGCGGTGATCAGCGCCTGCGAACCCAGGTACTGCTGCGCGTTGCTGCGCCGCTCGCCCGAGACGCACGGGATGCCGTAGGGGTCGCTGATCCAGCCCAGGCCGCCCTGCGTCGTGCTGTTCGCGCTGTTGCCCTGATTGCCGCTGCTCCGATTCCGATTGCCGTCCTCCGGCACGGTGCGGATCGTGCCGTCGTTGAAGACGAGCGTGACCGAGCGGATCTGGCCGCGCACGCAGGAAAGCGTCCAGTCGCCCGAGGCCGTGCCGCTGACCACCGCGCCGGCCACGTCGGGGATGTCGATGCCGTTGGCGGTGAGGTTGTCGGGGCCGATCAGCACCTTGAAGGGATACGGGTCGTTGACCGTGCCGTCGATCGGCACGCGGCCGATCAGCGCGGTCATCGCGATCGAGCCCATCAGCGTCGAGTTCGACGGCACCGTGTAGACCGGCTTGGCCGACGCGCCCACGGCGCGGCTGCCCGCATCCGCGACGGTGCTTGCCACGCCGTCGGCCGTGTCGGAAAGCGTCTTCTGCGCCGGCCCGAAGCTGGTCGGGAAGTTCAGGCCGCCGCTGCTGCCGTTTTTCGCCGAGGGTTTCGCATCGTCCGGCTCCACCCAGCGCGTGCCGTTGGTGTTGCGCGCACTGCCGCCCTGGTTGCCGCCGAAGCTCTTGCCGTCGCCTTCCTCCAGCCCGAGGCCCACCGGCAGGTCGGCCTGGCCGCTCTTGCCGGAGAGGCCGTCCAGGCGCCGCTGCAGGTCTTGCAGCAGGCCCTGGGTCTGCTGGCGGTCGCCGGCCAACTGCTCGCGGTTCTGCTGCAGGCGGCCGCGCTCGCCGTCGAGCGCGGACTGGATGCGCTGGTCGATCGCGCTTTCCCGCGCGCGCATGCGCTCGTTCTCGGTCTTCTGGTTCTTGTTGTCGTTGAGTGCCGTCTGCAGCTCGTTGCGCAACTGCTTGACCTGGGCCACCAGCGTGGCGACGGTATCGCGCGGCGTGTCGCCTTCGATGCCCAGCGCTTTCATCTCTTCGGGCGTGAGCGGGTTGGCGCTGCCGGGAGGTGCCGGCCTGGCGCTGCGCTCGCCCGAGAAGAGCTTGATGCCGACGAACACCAGCACCAGCGCCATCGGGATCAGCAGCCACTTCAGGAGGGGGTTACTTTTCATCGCGCGCTCCTCCTCCTTCGGCCTGGCCGGCCGCCGCCGGCGGCAGGTTCACCGTCGCGTCGATCGGCGCCACCTTGGGCAGCAGCGACTCGGCCAGGCCGTGGCCACGGGTGACGAGATAGACCACGGTGGTGTCGGCCGCGCGGCCGGCCGGCCCCAGGGTCGGGTGCTGGAAGGTCGCGGCGAGGAAGTCGCCCTGCAGCGCACGCGGATCGAGGTCGAGCCAGCGCCCGGAAGCGTTGGTGAGCTTCACGGCCGTCACCCACTGGTCTTCGAGCCGCCACGCGGCCAGCGCCTGCGCGCGCACCGGCAGCGTGGGCAGCAAGGTGTCCAGCGCGAGGTTGCGGCGCAGGTTGACGCGGCCGATGCCGGCCATGGGCTCCACGGTGCGCAGCGGCGCGTACAGGTTCTGCGCTGCGTAGCGCGTCAGCACCACGGCCACCGGCGTTGCGCGGCGGGCGGCTGGTGCCGGGCGCTGCGCATCGTCGTCCGCGGTGGCCGAGGGGCTGGCCGGCTCGCCGTAGCGGGTGGCCGGCACGTCGCCCTCGACGATGCGCACGGGTTCGAGCGCAGGCTGGCCCACCTTGGCCGGCTCGGCGGCGATGTCGAGCAGGATCAGCGCGCCGGATTCCACGTCCTGTAGTTGCAGCCGCGTGGGCGGGATGGGCGCGCTGGCGCGCAGGTAGATCGCCCCGCCGGCGCTTTGCACGCGCAACTGCTCGCCGACGCCGGCCGGCACGCCGATGCGCACGTTGCGCTCGATGAAGACCACGCGCTCCTGGCCGACCACCAGCGGCACTGCCAGCGGCAGACGCTCCCAACGCAGGATTTCAACGGCATGGCCCGCGGGCACGAAACCCAGGCACAACAGGACGCCGGCCAGGGCCGGAAGGAAGCAGCGCTTCATGGGGTGTCTCCCTGCAGATTGGCGCCGGGGCTGGCGGGCTTGCCGGCTGGCGCCGGGGGCGGCGGGGTTTCGATGCGCTCGGGCGCACGTGCATAGCAGTCCAGCACCAGGCCGAAGGGATTGCGCTCGGGATCGATGTCCATGCGCACGACCTTCAGCGCGTAGCGCACGAGTGCGCGCTTGACCTGCTCGGCGCCCAGGTACTCGTCGGCGCTCACGTCCAGCGTGACGATCCAGTCGTTCGCCGACACGGCGCGCACGCGCGCGGCGGGTTCGTCGCCGTAGCCGCGGCCGGGAATCTCATAGATGCCGCGCACGCGCTGGCGCAACTCGCCGTTGCTGCGCCGGAACTCGTAGTCCTGTTGCAGGAAGGCCCGGCAGCTCGGCGTGAAGTAGGCCGACAGCCCATGCAGGTTGCGCGGGTAGTCCTGTTCGCCGTTGGTCGGCCAGCGTTGGGCCTGCTGCCAGATGTAGAACGTGAAGGCGTAGACGCTCTCCGGCGGCACGTCCCACCACTTGCGCGTGCTGCCCGAGCGCAGGTCGGGCGGCACGTGGATGGTCAGGCTCTTGGGTGCGCTCCACCAGCCGAAGCCGAGCAGCAGCGCCACCACGAACAGCGCGGCGCCGGCCAGGCGCAAGGTCTTCACATGCGCCTGCAGGTGCGCGACCTCGTTCTTGAATCGGCTCATGCTGTACCTCGACGCAGGGACGGGTTGGGCCGCAGGCGCCGCGTGGACCACCAGCCCGAGCGGGTGATGAGTTGCCCACCGCCCGCGTGGGCGGCCAGCGCGGGGTAGCGCAGCGCGAGCCGCCACTGGAGCTGGCGGTACAGCCAGGTGTCAGGCCGGCCGCGCTTCCACCGCCGCAATAGACCGCCGCCCACGAAGACGCCGATGCCGATGCCGGCGACGACCAGCGTGGGCACCATCGCAATGCTGTGGGTCAGCCAGGCCAGCGGCACGCCGGCCACGAACCCGACCGCGCCCGACAGGCCGGCGCAGACCCACAGCTCGTCGGCCGTAAGCCCGCGCACGACCACCGGATGGCGGTTGAGGCGATGCGGCATAAAGGTCACGAGCCCGTCGCGCGGCGGGCTCTCCAGGGCGCCAGCCATGGTTGCCGGCCCTTACAGCACGCCGGTGGCCTTGGTCAGCAGCCAGATGCCGACGACCAGGAGGATCGCGCCGACCGCCACCGTCAGGCCGAACTGGCCCCAGGTGGCGCGGCCGGTGTGGATCTCCGCGTAGCGCGTGTAGGCGTGGTAGCAGACGCCGACGAACATCGAGGCGACCACGAGCAGCGCGATCAGCAGCACGATGTCGTAGCCGTAGTTCTGCAGCGTCTGCATGATGCCGCTGCCGGTGCCGCGCGACGGGTCTTCCAAGGTGGGCAGGGCCGCCAGCGAGACGAGCGGCGTGGCAGTGAGGCCCGCCAGGGAAAGCATGGCTGCGATGCGCGCAGCGGGGCGACGAGGAATCAGCGAAGCGTTCATGGCGATACACCCTTTCATGGTGGTTAGGACAGGAGGAAGAAGCCCAGCACTAGGTACATCGCGACGAAGCGCACGATGACGCCGAGGAACTGGCGTTGGGTCAGGTGGTGCTCGGCCCAGCCGACATAGGCGGTGCGCATCGCCCACACACCCCACAGCAGCAGGACGGCGAAGACGAAACCGAGCACGACGGTAGAGACGGCCGCGGGCGCGAACCCGCCGTTGGCCTGGAAGGCGGCGACCTGATCGGCGGAAGGCGTCATGGCGACGGCGCCTCCTTGTCGCTGGCCGCGCCGCCGCGCGTGTAGTCGCCGGCTAGCGGCACGGGATCGCGCGGCTGGGCGCGCTGGGGAACGAGGTAGTCCCGCACGCCTGCGCGCATGCGCTGCAGGTCGGCGCGCAGCCGGGCGTAGTCGAAGTGGTAGCGGGCGCGCTCCTGCGGTGCGGTGGTGGCTCCACGCTCGGCGAGGCGATCCAGCAGTTCGAGCTGGCGCGTCACCGCGGCGAGCATCTCGCGCTCTGCGGCGTTGTCGGCTGCATCGGCGGCGACGGCCGGCTGAAGCCCCGCAGCGGCGAGCAGGAGCGCGGCCAATAGCGCGGCAATGGCGTGGCGCCGGACATGCGCAGGACTGCGGGAGGTTTCCATTGAGCCGTTCTCCGGGGATGCGGATGGCTCATGCTCGAATGCCCGGTCTTCCGGCGCCGCAATCAATCGGAACCGGCCCGCCACCGCTTTCCGGCAGCGCAGGGAACGACGCGCCTACAGGTACTTCTTGAAGGTGGCCGCGGAGATGGCCACGGCGACGCCCAGCAGCGCCGCGCTGGGCAGCAGGATCAGCAGCGGATGCACGCTGACCGGCAGCGCGAGGTACGTGACCCAGGGCAGCACCGCCAGCGGCATCAGGCTCGCCCTGGCCCGGTGATAGACGAAGCCCGATTCGCGCCCGGCGCCGAAGCCGCGCACGTCCCTGCGCACCAGCCCATCGACCAGGCCGACGAAAGCAGCCATCACGAACAGCGGCAGGATCAGGATCAGCACCAGCAGCCGCACGAGGAACACCAACACGGTGTAGGCCGAGGCGATCAGGTAGCTCTCCACGTGCACGTAGACCTGTCCGAGGTAGTAGCGGAAGTCCTGCACCTGGCTGCGGGCGCCGGCGCGGGATTGCGAGGCGGCATCGCGTATCCAGTCCAGCAGCCCCGTCTTCACGAACAGCCCTTGGTAGGCCCACTCGACGAGCTGCCGGGCACTGCGCCCCGGTTCCTGCACCAGCACGCTGCGCGTGAAATGCTCCGAGACCTGCGACAGCTCGTAGTTCAGCATGCCTTGCGCATGGCGCCAGCCCTGCTCGGGCCAAAGGAAGTGCATGCCGATGCACTCGATCACGATGCACAGCAGCAGCGAGCCGCACAGCACGCCGAACAGCCGGAACGGCAGCGTGACCAGCCCCGCGATCAGGCCCTGCTGGCGGACCTGCTGGCGCTGGACGGCGACGGCGGGGTCGCTCATGCCGCGGCCCCTTCATCCGTGCTCGCCATCTGCTTGAAGTCCGCCAGCAGATCGTCGGGCAGCGCCTGGTCCTGCAGGCCGGGAAGCCCTTGGTTGTCCCACCAGTCGCCGGCCTCGACGTAGTGCTGCCGCATGTAGCCGGCCAGCTCCTGCAGATCCTTGGGCATGGCCTCGTCGGGGTCGGGCGCCGGCAAGGGCATGCGCACCTTCCACAGGTGGCCGCCTTCGATCAGCGCGAAGCACTGCCCCTTGGGCAAACCGACGATGTGCGCCGGTTCGATCAGCGGCACGCTGTTGCTGCTGATGCGGTCCTGCGTGTTGGACGTGAACGCGGTGTTGCCGGTCGGGTCGGAACTGTCGGTGGCGCCGCTCATCACCGTTGTCGTGTAGACCTCGACCTTGGGCAGTTGCCGCGTCAGCAGCTCGGCCGTGATGGTCTCGCGCACGCGCAGCATGAACAGGTTGTTGAAGTTCCCGATGACCTGGCCGGCCTTGGCGCGGTTGCCGATGCGGGCCTCGATGTCGCTCATGGTCTGCGTATAGGCCGTGACCTGCACCCCGGCGCCGCCGCCTTTGTTGACCATCGGGATGAACTCGTCGCCCATCAGCTCGTTGAACTCGTCGGCGTGCACGTTGATCGGCACCTTCACGCCTGCCGACGCGCCCGGCAGGCCATCGTCGATACCGAACTTGTAGATGTGCCCGGCGACCGACACCAGATCGCTGAACATGGAATTTCCCACTGCGGCCGCGACCTCCGCGTCCGACAACGCATCCAGCCCGACATAGACCACGGCCCGCTTCCGGATGATCTGCATCCAGTCGAAGATCGGCCGCGGGTCGCCCAGGTCCGAGTAGTTCGGCGCCAGCAACTGCGCGATCTTGCCGGTGGTCAGCTTCTCCAGCAGCGGCAGGAGCGACGCCACGATCTTGTCGAAGTACGTCCTGTCGTAGCGCACCGCGCTGCGCAACCCGTCGAGCACCGGGTCGTAGATGCGCACCTGCGATAGGTACTGCTCCAGCGCGACGACGCGCTTCTCCCGCCCGATCATGTTGCGCGGGATGTTCTTGTCGTTCAGCTTGGCTTCGAGCTGGACGATGACCTCCCAGGCCTTGGGCTCGTTCTTGGCGAAGTAGTGCTGGGCGTACTCGATGAACAGCGCATCGATGTTGATGACGTGGCGCTGGATCAGCAGGTAGTCGGGCCGCTGCCCCAGCTCGACCAAGGCACGGGCGATGATGTTGACGAAGCGCCAGGCGAACTCGCGGAATGCGGCGCTGTTGCCTTCACCCGAGAGCTGGCCCGCGATGCGCGTGGCGACTTCGCTGATGCGTCCGAACCGCCCCACGGCGTTGTAGCGGGCGCTGATGTCCGGCCAGCCCAAATGGAAGACGTAGAACTCGCCTTCGCGCCCGGCGCGTTTGGCTTCCACGTACATGCGCTTGAGCAGATCGGCGTCGCCCTTGGGGTCGAAGACGATCACGACCTCGTGCTGGCCGCCCACCTTGCGGCGGATGTCCTGGGTGATGAACAGTTCGGCCAGGCGGGTCTTGCCGACGCGGGTGGTGCCGAGCACCAGCGAATGGCCGACGCGCTCGGCCAAAGGCAGCGTGACGTCGACCTCGTGTGGCTCGATGCCGTGCAGGCGCGGCAGACCACCGACTGGCGGTAGAGGCCGCGCCGGGTTGAGCGGGCTGTCCCAGGCCAGCGCCTTGGCGAGCCTGGACAGCGGGTACGGCGCGAACTCCAGGCGCTCCTCGAAGTGCCGTGCCGCCCGGTAGATCGCCGTCGGTTCGACATAGCGGCGGAACTCCGGCCGGTAGGTCTGCATGAGCCGGTGCGTGTGGCGCTGGTCCCAGCGGAAACCCCGGCCGACGAACAGCCGCTGCTGGCTGACCGGCACATCGCGGCTGGTCATCACGTAGCGCGGCAGGCGCCGGATGTTGCGCCGGTAGCGCAGGATGGCGCAGGCGTCCCGGAAGCGGATCGCACCGAAAGTCAGGAAGGCCAGCGCGCTGCCCAGGCCGAGCAAGGGGCTCAGCGCGAGCGACCACGGGGCCACCAGGCACAGAAGCGCGGCGCCCGCACAGACCGCGACGGTGTAAAGCTCCACCGCTGGCCGCAGCAAGACTTCGACGGCTTGGGATTGGGCCATGGTGTGCGCTTCACCTGGCTCTACCGCGTCAGGGCTCGATGCCGGTGGCGGTGATCAGCACCGGGTAGTGCTTGATGCCCAGGCGGTGCGCCAGGTCGTCGCCCGAGGCCGGGGACAGCACCAGACCCGGCGCGAGGCGGCGCAGCGCGGCCAGTGCCTCGGGTGTTGCGACATTGACCACCAGGCCCACGGCGCGTAGCGCCTGCAGCTCCGCGCGCCGCTGCTTGAGCCAGGCGCGCGAGCGGTCGTCGTCGCCGACCAGGAACAGCGGCGTCAGGCCCGGCGCGCGGATCACGCGACGCGGTTCGTCGCCGGGCGACAGCCGCGCCGAGCGCACCGGCAGCATGGCCGCCTCGGCATCCGCAGGGCCACCGATGGGCGGCGCCGGCTGCGGCATCGTCGGTTGACCTGGCTGCGCATCCTGCGGGTTCAAGGCCCGGTAGTACGGCAGCGCGGAGGCGCCGCCCTTGTCCTCGACCACGATCAGCGGCGGGGAGACGGCCTGGTTTGCGGCGCTGCGGTCCTGCGCGTGGGCCACGGCGGCGAGCAGCGCCGCGGCGGCGGCAAGGAGGATGCGGTTCATGGCATGGGGCTCCGGGCTGAGGGAATGGAGGCGCCCGGCCCCAGCACGCGGGTCAGGTGCTGGTGGACGCTGCGGCGGTAACGGGCGGCGGGCGCGCCACCCGCGGGACGGTGGTAGCGGCCGATGGCGACCAGCCAGTCCTCGCCCGGCGTGTGCTGCTCCTGCAGGATTTCCGCGGCGATGGCGAGGTTGCGGTACGGGTCGAGCAGGTCGCAGGGGTGGTCGTAGCGCTGCGCGTGGTAGCCGAGGTTGACCTGGCCGAGGCCGGCGTCGATGCGGTTGGCCGGCGTCCGGGCGAGCGCCCGGCGGATGCCTGCGCAGGCCTCGACCCGCGTGGCGTAGCGTTCGGCCCGCCCGGCGACGTTGAGCGTCCACGGCCAGGGGATCAGGCGATCGCGCAACCGGGCGCCGCTCTCCTGCAGCGCTACCGCATACAGCACCGGCGACGGCACGCCGGCCTGCTGCGCGGCGAGCTGGTAGGCGGGAGGCGGCACCTCCTGGGCCAGGGCGAAGGTCGCATAGGCGCAGAGCCCGAGGGCCAGTGCCGTGCGGCCGGTGCGGCGTGCTACTGCCGCTGCCATTGGCCGTTGACCTCGCGCACCACGGCGGGCAGATCGCCGGGCAGGCCGAGCGACAGCCAGCGCCCGGCGTCGTGATTGAGCGTGATCGTGCGCGCCCGCACGCGGCCGGGGTCGATGCCGGCCTGGGTCGCCCACTGCCGGATGCGGGCGTCGTCCTGGCGGCTGCCGACCATGTAGAGATCGAAGGCGGTGCCGGCCGCCTGCAACTGGCGCGCGCGCTGCTCGCACGGCGGGCACTCGGCCTTCACGAAAACCGCCAGCCGGTCCGACCCCCGGTTGCCGGCGCCCGGCGCCTTCGCGCCCGGCATGTCCACGCGCTGCAGGCCCGGATAGAGCCGCTTCCAGGCGGCGTCGTAGGCCCGCTGGTAGGCCAGCGTCTTGCCCACGCGCTTCGATTCCGCCTGCACCTGCAGTTCCGCATAGCGGTTGCGTTCCTCGTCGCTGCGCGCCTCGATGCCCAGGGCCGTGAGCGGATCGAGGTTCGGGGAATAGACGCCCAGCGGCCCCTGCATCAGTTGCCGGTAGCGCGCCCATTCCTCCGGCCGCAGGCCCCAATCGCGCGCCAGGCGCTCGTCCAGCGCGGCGTCGGTGCTGTTCTGGACCTGGGCGGGAACCGTGCGCGAGGACGCAACCGGCGCGGACTGTGCGAAGGCAACCGTCGCGGCTGCGGTGAGGACGGCGGCGAAGCAGATCGCGGCAGACTTCATGGCCGGCTCCTACGGCAGCGCGATGCGCTGCGTCTGGCCGTCCACGCGGAACACGGCGGCGTGCGCCTCGATGGCCTGCAATTGCCAGGCACCGATGGCATCACCTTCGCGCAGCAGTCGCAGTTCGCGCATGGAGGCCGCACCCGGCGCCGCGATCGACAGGAAGCGCTCGCCGCCGCGCAGTTCCAGGCCTGCCACGCTGAACGGCGGCTCCGGCGCCTTGGGCTTGAGCGCCTCGGCGGTGCGCCGGGGCGTCGCGGCAGGCGCAGCGGCTTTCTTCAGGCGGGCCTCGATGTCGCCCACGCGGGCCTGCAGCGCCTGCAGGTCGCCGGCATGGCTGTCCGCGGCTTGGGCCTGCTCGACTTGCGACAGCCGTTCGTCGAGCGCCTTGCGGGCGGCCTCGAAGTCCGGCTGGGCGACGGGCTTGGGCTGGCTCTTCGAGGCCGCGGACTGCTGTTCGAGTTCGGCGACGCGCGTGTTGAGTGCCTGCACGTGGGCATCCTGGGCACTGGCCTGGCTTTGCTCGCTCAGGCGCGACAGTCCCACGCTGTTGACCACGGCCAGCACGCTCACGAGCAGCAGCCAGGCGGCCGCGGCGATCTTCAGCCAGCGCGCGCGGTCGGCGCCTTCGGCGGGAAGTTGCGGGATGTTCATGGCTGGGCCTCCTGGGGCTGCGCGGGTTCGGTTTCCGTCGTGCCGGGTGCGGGGACGGGGCCAGCGGAGCGCGCTGCCGTCACGCGCGTGAAGCACACCGCGCGCGAAGCGTCATCGACGGACAGTTCCCAGGCCGGGCCGGCGAGTGCCAGCAAGGCATCGCGCAACGGCAGCGGCCCGAGCCGCAGATGCGCCGCCGGCAGCGGCAGCGCGTACAGCGCCGCGGCCTCCGTCGTGTCGCAGAGGCGGTAGCCGGTGCGCAGCAGCACGTGCCGCAGGGCATCGCCGACGCTCGCATCGAAGGTCGGCGGAATCGAAACCTCGATCACCTGTCGCGTCAGGTCACGCTGCGCCGGTTCCGGCACCAGCTCGACCAGCGTGTAGCGCCCGTAGCGGGCGACCGGGATCAGGCTCGGCTCGGGTTCCGGGTAGATGATCCTGGCCGACAAGACCGGCTCGGGCGGCACGGCAGTGGCCGTCGGGGCATTCGCCGCGCCCGTGGCGGCGCAGCCGGTGATGAGCACGCAGCCGGTGAGCAAGGCGGGCACAACCAGGCGATGGGCGACGCAGGTGAGTGATTGCATGGTGCAGTTCCCTGGAACACGGAGCCCTCACCATCGCCGCCGCAGAGCGTTCGGGCAGCAAACAAAGGGAACTGGCATGCGCCCGATTCATGGCGCGGCAAAAAAAAGCCGGCGACCCGATGGGCCGCCGGCATGGGTGGGTGGATCAGGCCGCGACGAGCTGCCGGGCCAGTGCCACCTCGACGGAATCACCGTCCTGGTTCAGCACGTCCAGTCCCGATTCGGGCACGTCTCCCGACGTGCTCTGCGAGACCATGATCTTCCGTGCCATCAGCCCCAGGCAGGTCATCTGCGAGGAAGCCGCGTAGCCGAGGTAGATCACGCGAACCGGCTGCTTCTGGCCGATGCGCCACGAGCGCCGGGCCGCTTGCTGCAGGCTGTAGACGTTGTAGCCCGACTGCATGAACACGATCGTCGGGAACTCCAACAGGTCCAGTCCCGTCTTGACCAGCTCGGGATTGGTGATGAGCACATCGATGCCGCGGTCCAACTGCTCGGCGATCCAGTCCTCGCGGCGGGAGGCATCCACGCTCGCGCGCAGCACCGCCACCTTGAAGCCTTCCTGCTCCAGCAGCACCTTCAGGCGCGACGTGGTGTCGCGCGTGCCGGTGTAGACCGAATAGACCAGCGTCTTGCGACCCGCAGCCTTCTCCTGCTTGCAGATCTCGATCAGCTCGCGCTCCTTGGGCATCACCTCCAGCTCGTTGAACTGAGCCGGAACGAAGGCCAAGGTCTGGCGCGTGCGCGGGTGCACCACCGTCTCCGACCGGAAGCAGCAATCCGGCCAGGCCAGCAGCACGTTGAGGACCACACCGAGCAGCGTCGTGTCGCGCTTCGCCAGCGCCTGTTTCAGCGCTGTGGTCAGCCGACCCGAGAGATCGCGATAGGCCGCGGCCTGCGCCGTGTCCATCGCCACCTCGCGGAACTCCTCGTCGTAGGGCGGCAGCACATTGCCGCCGATGTCCTTCAACTTGAGGAAGACCGTGAACGGCAGCACGCAACGCAGAACGCCCTTCGGGCCGAAGCCCGGCGCCTTGACCGTGCGCACCGAGACCTTGTTGCCCTTGGCCGTCTTGTGCGCCGTGCCGGTGCTCTCGGAATAGATGTCCTTCAAGACACCGTGATCGCGCATGAACGCCATCGCGGCCGAGGTCATGCTGCCGCTCTTGGTCGGGCGGTAGCCGTCTTCGATCATTCGCCCCGGCAGGGCTCGGAACAGCAGGTGGAACAGGTCGTCGCCGTAGCCGCCCATCAGCGTGCCGGTGAGCAGCAAGGTCTTGCGCGCCTTCGCTGCGAGCACGCCCATGGCCTGGCCCTGGGCACTGCCACCGTTCTTGTACTCGTGCGCCTCGTCGGCGATGAGCAGGTCGAACGTGCCTTGCGGCAGGTAGCGCTTGATGAACTCGGACGGCTGATAGCCGCCCTCGCCGAAGCCGAACTCCATGTTCGCCATCGCCCGCTCCATGCGGTGCGCCTGGCGATCCGAGAAGACCAGCTCGCCGTTGCCATCCATGAGGTTGATGAACTCGTGGATGTTGTCGCCGAGCATGGACGCCAGGAAGGAGTCGCCGAACTTGCGCATCAGCTTCCGCGCGGTGACTTCCCCGATGGTCGGGATGCGCTGCAAGGCTTTGAAGACAGCGGTGGACTGGTCGCTGGCGGACAGGCTCCGCGGTCGCATCAGCGTCCACAGCGGCGCGGCGCAATGGCTGCACCGGCGGCGGTAGTCCTCGGCTTCGAGTTCGACCGGGTTGATCGGCTCGCCGTCGAGGTTGGTGATGACCTGGCCGCAGTCCGGGCACGCGCCCACTTCGCCGTGCTGCGTGCGCCGCACGTTGAAGACGGGCTTCCAGTGGAAACCCATGCGCATCCGCACGCGCCCGAGGACGAAGAACTCCTGGCCGCGCGCCGGCACGCCCAACTGCTCGCGCAGCTTGATGAGCTTGACCAGCGTGTCCGGGCCGTTGAGCACCCAGACCTTGGCACCGGCCACCGTCTCCTGGATTTCGCGGCGCCACTTGTAGACCAGGTGGGGCGGCGACAGCACCAGGGTGCGGCGGTAGCCTTCGGCGTGTAGCACGGCGGCCGTGGCGATGCCGACGGTCGTCTTGCCGCAGCCCATCTCGCCATTGACGATCGCGGCGCGTTCGCCACGGTCGGCCAGCAGTTCGGTGACGGCATGCACCACCTCGGCCTGCGCCTGGAACAGCTTGCGCTTGAGACTGGCCAGCACGAGCTGGCGATGCGGCCGGGCCTGGCCGGTGTAGACAGGTGGATTGGCGCGGTTGAGCGAATCCAGCAGCTCGTCGCCAAACTCGGCGACGAAATCCTGAAGGCTCAAGGCCAAGGGAGAAGCGGCCGCTTCGAGCAGGTCGCCCTGGGCGGGCGTGCCGTCGGCGGCGGGAACAACGTCGGTATCGAGGGACATGGTGATGCTCCAATGAAATGGGGCATGCACCTTCCCTGCGGGGCGATGGCATGCCCCGGGGTGGGAAGAGAAGAACGGCGCGAAGCCGCAGTGGAAGAACAGATCGACGGCGAACCGTCAGGGAACAGCGATCAGCGGATGGTCAACACCTCGCCGCAGGTCTGCGAGCCTGGTGTCATGTCCCAGGCACGGATGACCGGCACGAACTTGTCGGTCAGGATGCGCGTCTCGGCCATGGAGCCGTCGTCGCGTTCGGTGTATTCCGTCTGCAGCGTCTTCTCCTTGTGGGTGTCGCCCTTGACGACGAGCACGCGGCCCGTCTTGGACTTCACCACGCCGGAGATCGCGCCAGCAGCAAGCGCCAAGGCAAGATGCCAGTGCGACAAGGCCCGCGCCGGAGGCCGCAGCGATTGCTGCGCGGCGCCCAGGTGCGTATCGAGCGTCGGCCAGAGCCCTTGCAGCCGGCCGACTTCCTCGGCGAACTGCTCGGGCTCCATCGTCACGCGGTAGAAGTGCTCCGGCTCGGCCGGGCTGGCAGGCACCGTGTAAGGCAGGAACGGCCATTCGACCGGCAGCTCCTCCGCTTCGGCGTCGCCTTGCCCGATCCGCAGCAGCTGCGCGCGCGTGGCCTTGACCGAATCCGATGCCTGGTCGCGCTGACGAACACGGCGGCCGAAGATCACCACCTGCTTGAACTGAGTTTCGACCGCGCGGTAGATGCGCAGATCGGCGAAGTGCCGGGTCAGCCATCCGACCAGCTCGGCATCGAGCACGTAGTGCGGCACGATGTAGATCAGCACGCCGCCGTATTGCAGCAGCGGCAGCGCCTTCTGATAGAACAGCTTTTCCAGCCTGGCGCGGCCCTGGCCCTGGTAGCCGACGTTGCCGTTGGCGTCCTTGGTCAGGTCGCCATACGGCGGGTTGAGCCACATCAGGCCGAAACTCTGCCGGCTGATCAGCGTGTCCATCAGGTCGCCGTGGATGCAGCGATCGACCAGTTGCCGGGCATGGCGTGCACGCTCGGCCTCGTACTCGACGGCAAAGGCCTGGACCTGCTCGCGCCCGAGGGCGTGCGCGGCTTCGGCGATCGCCACGCCTTCGCCGGCGCAGGGATCGATGATGCACAGCGGCCCGTTCGAGGATTCGGCGGGTGCCAGCGCGGCGAGTGCTCTTTCGAGCGTGGGTTCATCCGTGGGGAAGTACCCGTTCTTGACGAAGTTGCGGGCGAGCCGCGGGAACATGAGGGCCATGGGAATCTCCTGGCATTGAAGACGAAGGGATGCGGACATGCGCGCGTGCATGTCCGGTGAAGAAACCTCAAGCCACCGCTTCGAGCGGTTGCGCCGAGGGGATGCGGCTGGCGGGCGTGCCGGCGACGAGCGCGCCGCTGCGGATCAGGCCGCCCAGCACCTGGGTCAGCGTCGGCACGTCGATGGCGAGCCGATGGCCTTCCAGAGGCCCGAGGGCGAACGGCAGGCGCGTCAGCATCGACTTCGCCTGCAGCAGTTCCAGCACGGGTTCGCGCCAGGGATCGAGAAGCGGCAGCGGGCAGGTATCCCGCACCAGCTTCCACAGCCGGTCGAGCCGGTGCGTGGAATCACGAGGCAGGAGCGCCAGCGCGCTGGCGTTGGCCTTGTCGGGCTTGACGCAGCGCCGATCGAACAGCCAGATGTTGGTCAGCGAGCCGAACAGCGTGCGCCGGTAGGCGCGTGCGCTGCGCTTTTCCAGGTTCTCGACGTTGCCGACGAAGACCGGGACGCTCGCGCCCTGCTCGGTGATGACGTGGAACTGATCCAGTCCCTGTTCGTCCCGGCCCAGGGTGAGGCGGGCCAGGAATTCCTGGACGGCGGTGTCGCGCGCCCAGAGGGAGATGAAGACCAGGTTGCCGTTCTCGTCACCGACGACGCCATCGGCCATCAGGTCGGGGCATTCGTCGATGCGGTAGAGCGTCTTGGGAGAAAAAGGTGCAGGCATGGTGATGTCCTCGAAGTGAGCGGAGACAGCACCACCCGCGAGGGCAGTCACTGCCCCAGGGGGGATGGAAGAAAACGCGGTGAGCGTCGTGGAGAAGATTCAGACCGTGCGTCGCAACGCACCGTAGCCTCGAAGGTCTGGGCTACCTGGGCATGTTGTCGGCAACGCCGACGGACATGGGCGTAGCCTGCTCCAAGGTGGCTGGCTTACGGCAGCGAGAATCCGCCGCGCAGTGCACCCCTGTTTGCCGGAGACTCATCAAAGAAAAAGCGGACCATGCCGCATGGGCACGATCCGCTTGTGGGTCAGGCTTTGAGCTGACGCAGGCCATCCGCGAGCAGCCACAGCGCCCGATTGAGCCGGACGTTCTGGTCGATACCCTGAACGGGGCGCGTGCGCTGCTGGCGCCCGTTGGCGGCACGGCCGGCCAGGCCGCCTTTGACCAGGTTCTCCTGGACTCGGTTGAAGACCGACCACAGATCGGCGAGGTTGTCGTCGAAGCGACGGGGCCGCAGGATCTGGGTCTCCGTGATGGGCAGGGCCTTGCCCGAATCGTCGTACTTGAGGGTCAGCGCCGATCTGGCGAAGACTTCGGCCTCGCCGTCGTCGAGCGTGATGACACGCATGGCGTCGCGCGAGTCCTGCACGCGCTCGAAGCCATGCAGCACCTCGTAGGCGCCTTCGATCACGTGATCGGTGACGTTGCCCTTGTGAGGCACGCGCACGTCGGCGAAGGTGTCGCCGCACACCAGCCCGTTCTGACAGACGAAGCGGAACATGCCCGCGAGCATCTGGTAGCTGCTGGTGCCATCGTGCGAGTTGAGCAGGATGATTTCGTTCGCCTCGGCGCCGTTGATCTGGCTGGCGTGGCGAAGGCGCAGCATGTGCTTGGTGTAGTCGCGGCGATCCTCGTGTCGCACGCGGGTCTGGCACACCATGAACGGCTGGAAACCTTCCTTGCGAAGTTCGGTCAGCACAGCCGCCGTGGGGATGTAGCTGTACCGTTCGGAGCGGCTTTCGTGCGGGGTGTCCGCGAAGATGGAAGGGGCCACGGTGCGAATCTGATCATCCGACAGCGGGTGACTTGAGCGCAGCACCGGGGAGCGATGAGCGAAGCGGGATGCAAGTTGCATGACGATCTCCTTGGGAAAAAGAGACCGGAGCCCCGCCCCACCGGGGAGGAACCCCGGTGGGTGGTGGAATGCCGCGCAAGGCGGCGGTGGGAATCAGACCCTGGCGAGGTGCCAGTCCTGGGACAGCGGAGCGAACTCGTAGCCGAGATCACCGAGGCGGTCGCGCTGTTGACGCAGCACACGCCGATCCACGGTGGCATCGAGCTTGACGACATCGCCCAGCGGCCAGAGTGCGCCGAACAGCGCCGCGTCGCCGCCATCGTCTGCATCGGCCGAAGCCTCGGCAGACGTAGCCGCCGGTTCGCTGCCGAACGGCGTGGTATCGACCAGCGGGTCGCGCGGGCTGCGCACCTTCTTCCTGCCGGCTGCCTTGGGGGCGGTCGTTGGCGTCGGTGCGGCGGTCTGCGCTTCCTCGTCGATCGGATCGACTTCCTGCGGACTCAGCCGGCGGGCGTCGTCGCGGCTCAGGGCATCGATGTTGGATAAGGTCATCCCGCCCAGGAGGGCGCGAATCTCGATGACCATGCGGCCGTTGGCGGTGTACGTGGACGGGCGAATCTCCGCGATGGCGAAATCGCCCTCGTACTTGCCTTCGGCGTACTGGTCGAGTTCGGCGTTCTTCACGACGAACTCGCCGATGGAGGTCGCAAGGCGGCCGACGTTGAAGTCGCCGTTGCGGCCGTGGATGGTCTTGATGGCCAATTGGCCGGGAATGGTGATCATGAAGAACTCCTGCGGACGAAGCTGCGATCACGCACACGGCCGTCATGGCGACGGTCGCATGCGCACGCGAGTGGGAAGAAGACAAGGCCCCGGGGAACGGGACCTTGCGGATCAGAACGACTCGGCAACTTCCAATGCGGGGGCATCGGCAGCGGCTTCATCGGCAGCTTCGGCGGCGGGCCTGGAAGGCTCGGGCGCGGCGGCTTGCGGCTCGGCGGAAGTCGCGGGGACATCCGTGTTGCGCACGTCGCGTTCGTCGGCATCGGTCGGCTTGGGCTCGGCCTTGTAGACGAGCTTGCCATCGACCTTGATCCAACTGACGAACAGCAGGCGGGCCTTGAGGCTCACCCCCTGCTCGCCGGCACGCTTGCCCTTGGAGTAGGTGAAGGTGTCGGTCCACAGGTCGCCCAGGCGGAAGCCGATCATCACCTTCTTCTCGGCATCGACCGCTTGGATGCAGCGGCGCACCAGGTGCTGCGCTTCGGAGCCCGAGACGCGCGTGTCGAAACGCACGTAGGCAACGTCATCGCTGGGGCCGTTGAGCGCCGCGATGTCGCAGGCCAGGAACGCATCGCCTTTCTTGGGCTTCACTTCGCGGATGCGATTGAGATACCCGAGGCCGGTGATGTGCAGGTCGAAGAAGGACTTTTCGGTGGAAGTGGTCATGGTGAATCTCCTGAGAACAAAGAGGCGGAGACACACCCGACCCAAGGCGGGGAAGGTGTGGAACCCCCGCGTGGGTTGAGGAACAGCTTGGGTGGCATCACCATCGGGAGAACCGATGGCCGTTCGCGCGTGGATGCCGGAGCGAACTGGTGTGATCAACGCGGTCGGAACCGCGCCGCAGTCTTGAAGATCGAGACTGCCTGGGCATGCTGCTGACGGGTGTCAGCGGAACATGGCGAGAAGCGTGGCGCCAGGTGCGCGTCTGTGCGAGTGGCAATCGGCACCGGCGGATGTCCGCATTTACAGCCGGGGCAAGGTCTCACACCTACTGCGCTTCCCACAGCAGCTTGGGCGTGCGCAGCGCTTCGGGCGTGTCCGAGCGAGGCCGGCGCTCACGGTTCCAGTTGCCGCCGCCACGCAACCCGACCAGGCGCCAGCCAGCCGCGCGCAGACTGGCGCCGCCCTCGTCCGGCAGCGTGTAGGTGATCAGGCGCGCGTAGCCCAGCGCCCGTGCCGCATGGCAGGCGGCCGCATAGAGCTTGCTGCAGGCGTTGGCCGTGCCGTCCGTGCACAGCCGCGTGACTTCGAGCGTCCAGCCGTCGTCCAGGTGCCGCGCCACCGGGCGGCCGACGATCACTACGCCGACGATGCAATCCGGTGACGCGCTGGCAGGAACGCCATCGTCCAGCGTGACGGCCAGGCTGAACTTGCCGCCTTGCACGGGTCGATGGTGCCGATGGTGCTCCTGCACGAAGGCATTGGCCGCGCGCAGCGACAGCGGCATCAAGGCCAATCTCGGCCGCCGCGCCTGCGCGTCAGTCGCCGCAGAAGCAGGCGATGGCCTCTTCGGCGACATCGAACAGGTCTCCTTGGTCGGCTGCGAAGCGCGCCAGGTCGGCGTAGCTCGGGCCATCGTTGCGGAAGCGCGCGCCGCTCGGGCGGCTGGCGAGGTTCAGCGACTCCATGCGTATCCACCACACCGCGGCCTCGGGTCTGGCCTTGATGAGCGCCAGGCGCTGGCCGCGGGGTTTGAGGAAACACAGGTCGCAGTTGCCTTCGAGCGTGCGGCCGTTGACGGTCAGCAGCTCCAGGTCGAAGGGCTGCGCCTGCCAGAAGGCAGTCACGTCGTGCACGGTCACGCCGGCGTCGGCCAGCGGCATGCACATCGTTTCGTGGCGGGATTCGGTGGAGTGGCCGCGCGCCCTGATCTTGGCGACGCGCCGCTGTTCGTCCGCGCGGATGCCGATGAACTGGTCCCAATCGGTCCAGCCCTGCCGCCGCAGGAAGCAATGCATCGTCCTGATCTTCAGGGCACTGGTGCAGCCACGAGCCACGGGATTCGGCAGGTACTGCCGCTTGCGGATCAGCGCCTCGAAAGGTTCCCCCTCGCGGCTGGCGGTATCGAAGTCCACCACCGCGAAGCCCGGTTCTGTCGGCCGGTATTCAAGCCAGTGGATGGGCACCTGCCAATGCTTGGCGCAGCCGCGCACAAAGCGCAGCGTGGCTTCGACCTCCTTGCCGGTGTTGGCGAAGCAGACCACCGTGTCGGCCGGCAAGCCGCCATTGGCCTGCAGCACGCGCCAGAGCATGTACGCGCTGGTACGCCCGCCGCTGAAACTGATGCAGGTGGGGGATTCGATTCGGAACGGGTCGCGCATACGGGCTGTCTCCAGTCGGTGGCACCGGCGGATGCCGGCGGGCGGCCCCGATCGGGGCTGGAGACAAGCGCGTGCGCGCGGCTGCGGCCGTGGCACAAAAGAAGAAGCCTCCATGAGGAGGCTTGGAGGGCGGGCGGTCAGTGGCCGGACTGTGCCGGCGGCACCACCTGCAACGACAGGTGTGTAGCGGTGGCCGAGACTTCGAGGTCATCCTCGCTGTGCAGAAGCCGCGCGAACACGCCATCGTGCAAATCGAAGAACTCGCCGAAGTCGTCGCCGCCGAACTCGGCGCGCGCCAGTTCCCACCAGTCGTCGAACGTATCGGCGTCCGGGTTGCAGCCAACGGCATAGGCGATGGTCTTGCGTCGCCCATCGGGCCGACGCTCGCCGCGCTCGGCCATGAAATAGACGCCCTGGTCCTTGACCAGGATGACGCGGCACTGGTTGGCCAGCGCCTCGGTCAGCACGGGCCGCAGATCGGCGCCCTTGAATCGAACAGTCATGGAAGTGGTCTCCAACGGATGCAAGAAGAAGGCTTCCCGCCGCGAGGACGGGAAGCCGCATAGGGACGCAGAGGGGTCAGTGCGAGACCGGCTTGCTGCCCGACAGGCGCTGCACGCGGATGAGGCGCCAGGTGCCGTCGTCGATCAGCCGCTCCAGCGTCTGGCCCAGCGTGTCGAAGAACACTTCATCGACCCGCTCAACCAGCTCGCCGTCGCGGCGCAGCTCCACCGCGTAGAGGTCGAGGCCGCGCTCGTACAGCACCGTGACCTGCCCCTGGAACTTCGCCGAAGCGACCGTGAAGCCGATGGCCGGCGGCGTGGCGATGATGTTGTTGGGGTTCGGATCGACCACCGTGAAGTCCCGCGCGCCGGCATCTACCAGCAGGTGGGTGACGCGCCGGAAGCCATCGGGTGCGGGCAACTGCTCCAGTTGATGGACCAGTTCCTGCAGCTCGGGGCACTGCGGCGCGGGGATCGGCAGCTTGGCAGGCGCGGAGCCCAGGATGAGCCGCTTCACCGTGTAAGGCTGGCCGCCGGCGGTGAACTCGGTGCTCTCTTCGGGCGTGTCCGCGCGCAGGCCGTCGAAACGGCGCCGCACATAGGGCTCGACCTGCACCTTGGCGCCTTCGTCGGGCACCTCGGTGACGAGTGTCTTGTCGAGCACCGCGAACTCGGCCCGCCCCGTCTTGACGACGATGGCCTCGTCGGTGGTGGCGATGACCTTGCCCTCGAAGGGCTTGGGATCGATGTGGAAGCCCAGCGTCGAAACCTTGGGCTGGCCGTCGAAGATGTTGAACTTGAAGCTGCGGACGTTGGAAGGCACGTGGCCGCGAACCAGCGTCGGCATCTGTGCGCGGATGGCTTGGGTATCCATTGGGAGACTCCTTGTGGCAATCCAAGGAACTCCCGCCCGCAAGGGAGGTGTGTCCCTTGGGGTGAGGTGGATGGACGCGACATGCGCCCGTGGATGGAAAAACAACCAGCACGGCGAACCGCGCCGCAGTCTCGAAGGTCTCGACTGCCTGGGCATGCTTGCCGGCAACGCCAGCGAACATGCGATCAGCGTGCGGCAGACGCAGGCCAGCGTCGCGAGGGAATCGGCACTGCGCCGCCACCGACTTCTCCCAAAAAAAAACGAGCCCCGCGTGGAGGCTCGAAAGGTGGTGTCAGTCGTCGTAGATCGGCAGTCCGTCCAGCACCTGCGCATCGGCATCGAAGACCAGCATGCGCACGTCGGCGAGCGCGGCCAGGTGCAGCACGTGCACGAGAGATTCCGGCATGCCCTTCTTGCGGTGCTCCTGCATCAGCCGCTTGGCCGTGATGCCTTCGACCGCGCGCAGGTTGTCATCGGTCCAGGGCGTGGCGATCAGCTTCAACCCAATGGCCGGGCTGTACGGGATGCGGAAGGCGACGAACAGGAACAGCGTCGGCGTGGCGATGTCCGCCAGCTCGGCGAGGAAGCGATGCGCGTCGGCGTCGAGGTGCGCGCTGCTGATTTCCCAGCACCGGCTGTAGTAGCCGGTCTCGAAGTGCAGGCGCTGCACGACTTCGCGGGCCGCTTCCTCGGAGTAGGTATCGCCCACGTGCAGCGGCTTGCCCGCCTCTTCGGCCATGACGGCGTAGACCACGTTCCGGGCGAGGCCGTGGCTGCGGCATTGCGCTTCCAACTCGGCAGGCACGGCCTGGTCTTCGGTGATTAGCGCGAAGTCGTCTGAGAAGACGCAGCTACGCCGTTCGATCTGGCTGTCCGGCAGATTCGACTGCGAGGGATGCAGCGGCAGGTAGGTCAGTGGGCAGTCGTCGTCGTAGGAGATGGCGAGCAGCCGCTCGACCGACAGGCCATCGTAGCCGCGGATAAAGGGATTGTTGTTCGAGTAGGACATGGGATTTCTCCAGCAGAGGATGGCCGAGGCAATCCCCTGCTGGGGATTGAACCCCAGCGGGTGGATGAATGGCAGCCGGTCAGCCGGCCGCGGGCGTGGACGGATCGCCCAGCGCCTTCAACAGGTCGATAAAGCCGCCATTGGCAAGCTGGTACAGGCGGTTGTAGTCGTCGCCGGTCGGCGCCTGTTCCAGGCGATCGAGCCGCGCATCCAATTCGAGGATGCTCTGGTGCACGCCGCGGGCGATGCCCAGTGCCGAAGGTTTCTCGGCCGGCTTGCCTGCATCGAGCACCGAGAGGATTTCGGCGGGCGATGGGTAGCGGCAATCGGGTCCGTACTCCACCGGAAACACCTCGCGCCCGGTCAATCCGGCGTTCGGGGCTCCGGTGCTGACGCGCAGCACGTATTCATCGAGCACGTCGTTGCCGGCATAGTCGAACACCACCATGCGCGGCTTGGGCACACCGGCCGGCCAGCCTTCGAGGATGACCGCATCGATGTCGTCGTCGGTCACGAGCAGACCGATGGAAAAGCCTGGGGACATGATTCACTCCTATGAAAAAAGGAGGGACATGGCCCCGAACAGGGACGCATGTCCCTCGTGGGGTGGGAAGAAAAGAAGAACGTCGGCAGGCCGCAGCGCGGCTCACCAGCCGTTGTAGTTCAGCGTCAGGTCGGCGATGACCTTGCGCCGTTCCAGATCGAGGCCGCCCAGGTCGGACAGACCCTCGAAGCCGCAACGCTTGAGCATCGCGCCGCCCTCGCGGGCGTTGTAGAAGCTCACCATCGCGGACAGGAACATCCGCTGGCCGCTGCTCAGGACACCGAGGGCATCGTTGAGCATCAGCAGGTTCGGCCGCAGATCCCACTTGGTGGTGGCACGCTGCAGGCCTTCGCGGGTGCCGTCGCCGAACCATTCGGCTCCGGCGATGTTGACGCCGCGCTTCCATGCCTCGAAGAAGGCTTGCGGCGCGGCGGCGAAGTGCTGGTGTTCCAGCTCGATCTGATCAAGTACCTCTTGAGGCAGGGCACGGTTCATGACATGGGCTCCAGGTGGTTGGACATCACGGGTTGAGGCGCTGCTGCCAGCGGCCCGTTTTCAGGGCGTGGTCGGCGGCGTGGTGCGAGCGGAAGTAGCTGACCGACTCGCGCGAGACCGGGCCGTCCGCATCGGCGGTGCCGATGTAGTGGCCGGCTGCGCTGCAAAGCACCTGCAGGGGCAGGCGCTTGCCGACGTAGGCCAGGGCCTGGTAGCCGATGGATTCGGCGCGGGCCTGTTCAGCGCTCAAGAGTGCCGATGCGAACGCAAGGGACATGGTTTTCTCCTGGTGGTTGAAAGACCGGGAGCACCACGCCCTGACGGGAGCGGAAGACTCCCGAAGGGTTGAACATGAACGGCATCGGCGTCGTGAAACGCCCGTCCGCGGTGATCGATGCGAAGCGGACTGGATCGGTCAACGCGGCGAACCGCGTTGCAGCCTTGAAGACCGGGGCTGCCAGGGCATGGTGCTGACGACCGTCAGCGACACATGCCGGAAGGATGGAAGCGCGGCATCGCGCCGTCGCCGATCAAATGGAACCGCACGCCGTCCGGTTTGGCCCGAGCACTGCCGGAAACAGCGGTGCACGATCCGTCCTCCGCCCACGACAAAGGCGCCGAGGCCCCGCAGGGCTTCGGCTGGAGAGGAATCAATCCACCTGTGGGCTGTTGCAGGCCAGGCCGTCGTCAAAGCCATTCGCTGCGTCAGCAATCGCACCCGGCCCGTTTCGTGGCTGGGGCCGGAATCCTCTGGCGTGCATCCACACACAAAGGGAGCCCGTTATTTCGCCGGCGGGCACCGGCACCGAATACCGTCGACCGCAAGCGGTCTCCTGGCACCTCGCAGTTTTTCGCACCAAGGCGTCAGGAGACCGCTCGCGTATCGGCGGAAGCACCTCGATCAGGGGAACCGCGGCGAACGCGGTCCGGGGAGAAATGACCTTCTCGCCCTGCAGGCCGTGACGGGCCTGCAGGACGCGCACACCGTTGCAGAAGGGAACGCGCGCTGGGGAGTCCCGCGGGGTGCGGGAGGTGTGCCCCGCCGTCGGCAGCAGCCGGCGTGGCAGAGGGAAACGTGGGCGTCAGCTCGCCTTCGGAGACCGACGCCGCTGGCGTGGCGCTGCGGGCTTGCCTGTCGCGGTCTCGACCGGCTGCGTGCCCTTGCAGTCCGGGTAGCGGCTGCACGACCAGAACGCGCCGTTCTTGCCGCTGCGCTGGCGCATGGGTGCGCCGCACTGCGGGCAGCTCGGCGCGGGCGGCAGCTTGAGGGCGAGCGTGGCGCCGCGGTACTGCTGCACGAGCTGGGCGACCCAGGCCGATTGCTTGGCGATGAAGGTGTCCAGCGTCATCTGGCCGGCCTCGATCATGTCCAGCGCCTGCTCCCACACCGCCGTGGTGCCCGGGTCGGCAATCGCCGCCGGCACCGCGTCGATCAACGTGAAAGCCGCATCCGATGCGCGGATGGCGCGGCCCTTCTTCAACAGATACCCGCGTGCCAGCAGCCCGCTGATGATGTTGGCGCGCGTGGCCTCGGTGCCGATGCCCGTGGTGTCCTTGAGCTTCTGCTTCAGGCGCGGGTCGGTCACGAGCTTGGCGACGCCCTTCATGGCTTTGACCAGCTCGCCCTGCGTGTAGGGCTTGGGCGGCAGCGTCTTCAACGCCTTCAGATCGACCTGGCCGACCTGGCAGGACATACCGGCGCCCAGCGCCGGCAGCACCTGGCCGCGCTGCGCTTCCTCGCCGTCCGCGTCGTCGGGCTCCGGCGCCGCCAGTACCTGGCGCCATCCGGCCACGGCGATCTGCTTGCCCACGGCCACCAGCGCCTGCCCGCCGCAGGCGAGTTGCGCCACCGTGCGGTCGAATTCGTGATGGGGCAGGAACTGCGCGAGGTAGTGGGCGCGGATCAGCCGGTAGACGGCCAGCTCCTTGTCGCTCATCGCCGAGAGCTTGGCCGGCTCCAGCGTGGGAATGATGCCGTGGTGCGCCGTCACCTTGCCGTCGTTCCAGGCCCGCGAACGCTGCTGGCGATCCAGGCGGTCGATCAGCGGGCGCAGGCCGGGGTCGGTCTTGACCAGGCTGTCGAGTACGGTGGGCACCTCGGCCAGCATGCTCTCGGGCAGGTAGCCCGAGTCCGAGCGCGGATAGGTGGTCGCCTTGTGTGTCTCGTACAGCGATTGCGCGATGTCCAGCGTCTCCTGCACGTCCAGACCCAACTGCTTCGAGCACACCTCCTGCAGCGTGCCGAGGTCGAACGGCAGCGGCGGCCCTTCGCGCACGCGCTCCGTCTCCACCGACAGCACCTGGGCGGCGCCGGCCGCGCGCAGGCGCTCGGCAGCCTGCTGCGCCACCGGCTGTTGCAGGCAGCGGCCGGCGTCGTCGGTGCTGCCCTGCGGCGGCGTCCAGCTTGCGACGAAGGACTGGCCTGCATGCGAGAGCGCGACCTCGATGGCCCAGAACGGCACCGAGACGAAACGCGCGATCTCGCGGTCACGGTCCACGACCAGCTTGAGCGTCGGCGTCTGCACGCGCCCGACCGACAGCACGCCGTTGTAGCCGGCCTGGCGGCCCAGCAGCGTGAACAGGCGGCTCAGGTTCATCCCGATCAGCCAGTCAGCACGCGATCGGGCGAGCGCGGAGAAGTACAGCGGCAGCGTCTCGGCGGATGGCTTGAGTGCACCCAGCGCCTTGCGGATCGAGGCATCGTTGAGCGCCGACAGCCACAGCCGCTGGATCGGGCCGCGGTAGCCGCACAGCTCGATGATCTCGCGGGCGATCATCTCGCCCTCGCGGTCGGCGTCGGTCGCGATCACCAGCTCGCCCGCCTTGGCGACGAGCTGCTGCACGACCTTGAACTGCGCCGCGGTCGCCGCCTTGGGCTCGACACGCCAGCGCTCGGGAAGAATGGGCAGTTGTTCGATGGCCCAGTGCTTGTACTGCTCGCCGTAGCCTTCGGGCGGAACCGCCTCGACCAGATGACCGATGCACCAGGTCACGACGACACCGGCACCGCTGTAGCAGCCGTTGCCGCGTTGGCCGGCGCCCAGCACACGGGCGATGTCCTTGCCCTGGGACGGCTTCTCGCACAGGAACACGCGCATGAAGCCTCCTTGGAAGTGTGCGGTTCATCGGATGGCCCCAGCTTGGCCGGGCCAGCGGATGACGGCAGCAAGGAAGCCGATCGGCGCAGACACCGCTTTGTGGTCGGCAGGCGATCCGTTGCCGCAGCGGTGCGCGCAGACCGCAGCGGCTGGCGCAGCAGGAGCGTCGTTTCGGGAGAGCGGCTGGAACTCGGTGGACGACCCTGGAGCTATCCCCTGGGGATAAGCTGGTGCATGGCGGGCGTATGACTGCTGCTACAGCCGCCCTCGGGGGGACGGCGACGGGCGAGCTACTACCCGCCGGCCGGCTTGGCGCTGAGCGTCACCGACTCGATGCGGTACGGCAGGATGCCCACGCGCCGGGCCTCGACCTTGAACGTGACGCGCTCGTTTTCGTCGGCGTCCTCCCATTCATCGCGCACGGTGCGCCCCTCGACCAGCACGCGCATGCCCTTCTGGTACAGGTCTTTCCAGTGGTCGGCGTCGCGGTGCCACAGTTCCACCGGCGCCCAGAAACCGCCGCGGTCCTCGAACTCGCCATCCTTCTTCGGGATCGGGTTGTCGAAATAGACATTCAGGCGCAGCAGCCGGCGCGGCTCGTCGTTGCCGTTGGGGAATTCGCGGTAGTCCGGCGCAGAACCGATGTTGCCCTCGCCGACGAAGTGCGTGCTCATGGTGACTCCTTGGGGGTGGTGGATGGAACGGACACGGCATGCCCGTGGACACGCCGCAGGTAAGCCGCTTCGGCCTGTGCGGCCTTGCTGGCGCACTCCTGGGCCTGGCGGCCCAGCGTGTGAAGAAGGCTGATCTGCATGTTCAGCGCGATACGCTGCAGCTCCATCGCGTACAGGTCGTCGATCAGCGAGGCCGGCGTCGCCGGGCGGTCGAGCAGCGATTCCCACAGCGCCACGCCCATCGAGGAACGGTCGTGGTTGCGCCAGCGCAGAAAGGTCGTGCCTGCGCCCGTGGTCTGCTGGGCCAGTTGCACGTCGAGCAGCGAGAACGGGTAGGCCCGCGCCTGTTGCAGCACGCGCCGCTGCGCCAGGCCGATCAAATCGTCGCGCAGCGCCGTGCATTGGCTGGCCCAGATGTCCAGACTCCCCTTACCCTTAAAAGGCTGTAAAAGGCCTTTTAGGTAGCCCGCGTGTTCCAGGCGCTGGAAGTCCGCCTGTTCCAGCGGCAGGAAGCGCGCCGGTTGGCCGGTCGATGGTGCCGTCATGCTTTGGCGCCTTCGCCGTCCTGGTCGTCGTCCGCCACGTCGGCTGCGCCAGCGACGGGCGCGGCCTCAGCGGCTGCGCCAGGCTTGCCCGCCCGCCGCGCGATCGGTGGCGCAAAGCGCGAGCGGCGCGTGCCTTCGAGCACGTCCTGCGGCAGCTCGCCGAACTTCTCCAGCGCCGCCCGCGCCACCGCGTTCTTCGAGGCGAAGTCGTCGCGCGTCGCGCCGGAGTAGCGGTATTGCTGTGCCTGCGAGAACAGACTGCGCAGCGCGTGCGCGCCGTCGTTGAGCCAGCGTTCCAGCGTGCTGCGGTCGATCAGCGCGGTGTGATGGGCGAGGATCAGCTTGCGCGCCAGGTCGTCGTAGTCGGCCAGCAGGTACACCGCCATGAAGCCGAGCTGCGCATTGACGAACAGCGGCAGCTTCACCGGCTGCACGTTCATGTTCTCGCCCAGGGACAGCGCGGGCGGCACGTCGGCCAGCGCCTGATCCACCTGTTCGCGCAGCGCCTGCAGGCTGGCCTTGGTCTGCGTCAGCTTGTCCTCGATGCGCAGCATCCACCAGTCCGAGTAGGGATCGTCCTGCTCGGCACCGCGCTTCATCTTGTTCATCACGCTGATGTAGCCGTTGAGGCCGATGATGCCGGGCCGCCCCTCGGCGGGCGCTCGCCCATGCCAGATGCGCGAAGCGTGGTGCGTGTGCAGCGTCAGCGACATCGCGCTGCGCAGCGATCCGAGATTCAACTGCAGGGGCTGCTGGGGTTCGTTGGCCATGGTGACGACTCGCAGTGAAGGAACGAGCCGCCAGCATCGGCATCGCCCGGAAGGGCGTCAGTCAACAAACCGCAGCGGGCGTGTCCCCGGTTGTCGCCTCGGGAAGGCCGCGTGTTCCGTCTATCCCCAGGGGATAGCTGCTGGCGCCGGTGATGACGAGGGGACGAGCCGGGCCGCGCGGAAGGCGGCATGTTCCATCTATCCCCTGGGGATAGCTGCTCAAGAATCGCCGAGCGTCGAACGCAGCTTCGCCAGGTAAGCCCGCGCCGCCTCGCGGCCAGGGCCGTTCGGTGCAGGGGATGGGGGTGCTGTTGGCCGCGGCGGCGCATGCGGCGGTGGCGATGGCGAGCCGCCTTCGCCGGCCCAGGCCTTGAATTCGCCGCGGATGGCTTTCTGGATGATGCCGAACAGGTAGCCGGCCGGGTTGCGCACCGCGCTGTTGCGGCAGCGCGCATCCCATTCGTCCAGCACCGCCTGCCGCAGGGACTCGTCTACCTGCTGCAAGGCCACCAGCGCGCCGCTTTGCTGCTCGTCCTTCAAGCGCAGCAGGCGCTCGGGCAGGCGCAGGTGCTGCAGCGACTTCGCGCGCGGTACTGTACGTACTTGATTTATACGATCCATACGTACAGTACGGTCCTCCTTCGGATTCCGAAGTGAGCCGTCTGGCGCGGGTTTCAGCCCTGCTTCGGATTCCGAAGAGGGGCCATCGAGATTCCGAAGTAGGCCGTCCTGGCCTTCTTCGGATTCGTGATCCACAGGCGCTTGTGGATAACTCGCATCGGCCCATTCGTTGCGGGCCATGCGCTGTGCCAGCACCTGCAGGCGCGTGGGCAGCGTGCGGCCGTTGAGCATCGGGTCTTCGGCGATCTCCCGCAGCGTGTTCATGCCGACGATCTGCACCGCCTTCGCGGCATGGGTCAGCGCCTGGCTGACCAGGCCCAGGTAGTCGGGGTCGAGCTGCATGGCCTCGAAGGGCGTCAGCGGCTCGTCGTGCAGGACATAGAGGTTGCCGAGGATGCGGCCGGTCTTCGGATCGCGGCGCCGCCGCACCAGGCTCAGCCAGCGCGTCAGTCGCAGCAGCGTCAAGGCGCGCGCCACGGTCTCGTGCGAGGCCTGCGCCGCGCAGGGCATCGAGGCGAGGTAGGGGCGAAGCTGGTTGTAGGTCGGGAACGCCGTCACGCCGTCGTCGTTGAGCTGCAGGCGGAACACCTGCCAGGCATTGCGCTCCAGCGGCGTCAGGCGCCGATCGAGGAACAGCGCACGCGGCACGCTCTCATGGCGGTTGCCGCTGTAGAGGAAGCCGTCGCTGGCCGGCGCAGCAGCTTGCGCCGGGGCCGTGCCGTGCCCGGCCGGCTGCACGGGGGGCAACAGTTGCCGCAGCGCGTCGTCGAACAACGCGGACAGCGCAACGGGGCCATCGCGCCGTGGTGCGCCGCCCGTCGCCATGACCTACACCAGCCCCTGGTCGATCCAGTTGCGTATCGCCGCCCAGATCACCGACATCGGCAGGCTCAAGGTCTCGGCCAGGTCCATGGTCAGCGACAGCATCGCTACCTCGTCGTCCAGCGCGATGCCGCGTTCGGCGATGCCGGCCTGCCAGTGCTTCCACAACGCCGTGTCCTGCGCTTCGTCCAGCACCGGATGGCGCCCCTTGCGCTTGGGCAGTCCGAGGATGTCGCGGCGCAGGGCGACCTCCTGGTGCGTCAGGCCGTAGAACCGACTGACCATCTCCGTGCTGGCGCCCAGGCGCAGCATGCGGTCCACCGTGGCGATCTCGCGCTCCACGTCATGCACCTGGCTCAGCAGCCGCTTCAGCACATCGCGGTTCACCGACACCGAACACCACGACACCGTGGCGTTGACCAGCATGCTCACGAGTTCGGGGTGCTTGAGCGCGTCCAGTTCCTCCTCGCCGAAGCCCATCGCCTTGCAGCGCCGCAGTTGCCCATTGCGCAGGTCGTGCAGCGCCTGTGCGATGACGGCCTGGTTGAGCGGATGCGGTGCCGACATGATGGCCTCCACTCAGGCGCCGTGGCCTGGGTTGCTGGAAGCCGCGCCGGTCTCCAGATCCAGCAGCCGGCGCGCCAGGCGCAGCAGCCGGAACAGTTTTACCAGCCCGGCATCGCTCAGGCGCGGATATGCGCCGCCGCCATGCAGCAAGGCCACCAGGTCGTCGGCCAGCCGGGCGCTATCGAGGCCGGCTGCGGGTCGGGGCGCGGCGCATAGCGCATGCAGCAAGGTCAGCACCGCACGCGCGAACGATGGCAATGCGCGCACCGCCGGGGGCGCCACGCAGACGAAACCGATGCCGCCTTCGCTGGGCTCGACCTGCCCGGCCACGTCGGCTTCCTCGGCGATCTCGCGCGCGAATTGCGCGATGTGCACCCGCAGCCGATCCGGCACGTCCAGGCCGGGCTCGATGTACCAGACGTCCGAGATGGGGTAGAGCCCGCCCGCCTGCACGGGGATCGCGCGCAGCGCGTCGGCCTCGAAGTCGGGCAGCTTGTCGCCCATCTGATCGGCCACCATGCGCTGGATGGATTGCAGGCGTTCGGTGGTCGGCGCGGGCGACACGATATGACCCTGCAGGCGCTCGTCGCGCAGCCCGCCGTCCTGCTGCGAGCCCTCGGCGCCGACGGCCGGTGCAGTCAGGCCGGCGCCCGCCGGCGCGGAAGTACGAGGCTCAGACGACTGCACCGTAGGGCCTGCCGGCGACAAAGGCGGTGACGGTGGCCGCGGCGGCTCGGGTGCGGGCGCGGTCGGTGCCACAGGTCTTGCCGCCTGCGACGGCGCGGGATCGCTGGTCAATGCACGCTGGCGGCTCTCCGTGTCGTCGATCTCCAGGGCCAGTGTGTCGTAGTCCGCCTCCAACAGCTCGGCCATCTGGCCGACCAGCTCGTCCTGCACCCGCTGCGGTGAGAAGTTGTCGGGCTGCGTGTCGAACTGCGCCAGCACGTCCTGGAACAGCGTAGCGAAGTCCATCGACAGGTTGCGGCCCAGGGCACGCCGCCCCCAGATGCGTTCGCAGGCCTTGCGCAGCACCGCGAGCCGTTCCACCTGATGCCGGCCGAGCCCGCCGTACAGCAGCGTGGGGATCGCCGGCAGCAGGTAGTGCACGGCGTCCTGCATGCGGCTGATGTGCGACTGTGGCAGCGGGAAGCCATCGGCCGTGAGCCGCCGCGCCAGCTCGCTCTGCGACAGCGCCTGGCCGCTTTCCTGCTCGTAGAACTCGCGCGCCTTCTCCACGCCCAAGGCCCGCTCGATGAAGCTCAGCCCGCCGCGCAGCTCGTTCTCGGCGAGGTGCCCGGTCAGCATCACCACTTCGCCGCGCTGTGGCCACGGGCGAAACAGGCAGGGGATGCGGAAAAAGCGTTCGTCCTTGGTCTCGCTCCACAGCTCGCGCAGGATCGCCAGGCGCGTGTTGCCGCCGTTGCGGATGATGTAGTGCGGCTCGCCGGGTCGGCGCGTGATCGCGGGCGGCGCATCCAGCCCGCGTTCGCGGATCGAGGCCTTGATGTCCTCGTAGGCCGGGTTGCGCGTCACGCGCGGGTCGTGGTCATACGGGTGCAACTGGTCCAGCGTCACCACCATCGGCGTGTCGGCGATGGGGTCGCTCAAGGTTGCGGCCGAAGGGCCGTTGCGCTCGAAGCCCGAGGCCAGCAGCTTGGCGGCCATGTCCTGCGGCGTCAGGTCAGCCACGGCCGTTCTCCTGGGATGCTGCAACACCCTGGGCCGCCTGTCGGTCGGCGCGGCGAAGCTGCGCACGGGCGTTGCGCTCGGCGCGGTGGTCGCTGGCCGTCGAGCTGGTGTAGATCGGCGCGCAGCCTTGCTTCGTGAACAGCAGGTGCCCGCCGCGGGTGCGCACCACCTTCCAACCTTCGCCCAGGGCGAACTCGATCAGCCCTCGCAGCCGCTTGTGGCCGCGGGCCAGGTCATGTGCGCTGGCCATGGCCGGCCCCTCCCGCATCGCCTCGGCCGGTGACGAGCGCAAAGCGCTCCTGCCATGCAGGGAACAGCTCGCCGGCCAGCGCGCGCATGGTTTCCAACGCGGCGGGTGCCGTGCGGCCCGCCGGCTGGCGGTACTCCACCCGATGCACCGGCAGGCCGCGCGTCGCGGCGCGCGGATAGGCTTCGATCGCCGGCACGTCGGTGTCCAGCACGCGCACGCCGGGCTGCTCCTGGAATACCTGACGCAGCGCCTGCTGGATCAGCCGCGCGTTCGACGACACCGGATGCACGCGGTTGATGAGCAGGTGCAGCGGCGGCGGCTCGATACCGAGGTGGCGGTACGGCGCGATGTCCTCGATGAGTTGCAGCGTGCCGCGCCGCAGCTCGCGCGCCGCGAGGATTTCCGGCGTCACCGGCGACAGCGCCAGGTTCGAGGCCAGCACCGCCATCTCCAACAGCACGCTGCGCGCGCCCTGGGTGTCGATCAGCAGCAGGTCGTAGCGCGGCGCCAGCGTGGGCAGCAGGTGGCGCAGCCGCAATCTGCCATCGGGCGCGTGCAGCAGCAGCGTGTTCAGCTCGCCGCGGTCGTCGTTCGAGAGCACCAGGTCCAGCCGCTCGATCGCGGTGCGCGACACCAGTTGCTCGGCGCGCTGCTCGTTGTAGGCCAGCATCTCGTAGATGCCGGCCGGCGCGCGCGCGGCCAGCGTGAAGTAGCTCGACAGCGTGGGCTGCACGTCCAGGTCCAGCAGCAGCACGCGCAGCCCGGCGTCGGCCGCGAAGCCGCCCAGGTTGGCCGCCGTCGTGGTCTTGCCCACGCCGCCCTTGGTCGAAATGATGGACACCACCTGCATTGGCTTCTCCCGGTTGATTGGCATGTACCGAGGGAAAGCGTCAGGCGCGCTCGTTGAGGCGATCGGCGATCCATTGCTCGACCTCCGCCGAGTCCCAGCCCACGGCGCGCACGCCCAGGCGCAGCGCCTTGGGGAACTTGCCTTCTTTCATCAGGCTGTAGATGTGCGCGCGCTTGAAGCCGGTTTTGGCCTCGACTTCGGCGCGGCGCATGATGCGGTGCTCGGCCGGCACTGCCGGCGCGGTGGTCTGCGAAGACATGAGGGGCACTCCTTGACGCTCACTGGCGCTGTTCGGAAAGTGCCTCGTATTCAATACACCGCGGTCGCCGAAATCACTGCAATTGCAGAAGCAGCGACTGCAATTGCAGTGCGCCGCATCGGCATCATGCTGGCCGCGTCGTCAGCGCGACGCCTCCAGGTGGCGCCGCGCCTGCGCGAGCTTGCTCCACAGCGTCCGCTCGCTGAGACCCGGCCGCCCCTCATGGTGTGCGATCAGCGCGCTGACCACGGCATCCATGCTGCGGAACGACGAATAGGCCGCGCCTGACGGCGAATTGCCCAGCAGCAGCGTCAGCAGTCCGCCGATGATGTTGAGGTAAGTCGTCTCGCTGCGCAGGCCAGGCTCGCGCGCCTGTTCGTCGTTGGCCGCGCGCGTGGCATGTTCCTTCGCCAGTGCTTCGTGCGCGGTACGCAGCGTTTCATGCACCAGGGCGAGTTCGGCAAGTTGCGACTTCGTTGCTTCGCGATCGGCCAGCAGGATGTTGAGCGTGTCCACGCTCACCGCCGGGTGCACCGCGCGTTCGATGCCGTCAAACAAAAACCCCGGCCGATCGCCGGGGTAGAACTGCGACATCCACGCTTTTAAGTCCACGTGGCGCACGGTCAACTCGGGGTCGTCGAGCGCCGGCCGCTGCGAGTCCAGCACGATGCCGGCCTTGCCGCCGGGCAATTCGCCATGCGTCAGCGCGTCGAAGATGCGCTCGGCATACAGGCGCAGCTGCGGCCAGCGCGGGAACTCGCCGGGCTCAGGCATGGCACGCTGCTCCAGCGCTTCCAAGATGCGCCGCTCGAAGCGCAGGAGACCGCACCAGCGGATGGCCGCCTCGATCGGGCGGTAGTACGTCTTCGCGCCAAAGGCGTGGCTGCTCGATTTCGGCATATCGCGCTCTTCCCCTCGTCGGATCGACACGTGACAAGCGCGCGCCCCACATGAGCGCAGCGATTGCCCAAAGAAGCCGGTGAAGCGCGGGCCGGTCGGCATCGTGGTAGACGTTGGGTGCGGCGATATCGCCGAGCGTTGCGCGGGGACAAACACTCCTTGCGGTGCCCGCTACGCCTCCACCATAATGCACCCGTGAAAGATCTTGTTACCGGCGCAACGGTTTGAAAAATCGCGCATCCAAATTCGATCAGGAAGGGATGCCGCGCTTTACCGGAAAACCAAGGCAAAGTTTTCGTAGGTAAACGGTCGGGGTAAAGCGCCAATGCGTCTTCCAACTGAGCCGCTTTGCATCCAGCAAAGGCTCATGCGTTCTGCGTCACTGCAGTGACCCAGACAGCTTGAAAGCGCCTTGTTTGATGCCGGGCGCATAGGCCCGATTCGCCGCACATGCCCGTGACGCAAAAGGGCGGTCGCCGATGCAATTCGGGTCACGGGCCAGACCGAAAAGGAATCGCGCCGTTCAAAATCCCCGCGTCACATCGGGCGTTGATCGGCGCCTTGCGGGCGTCCGACACGTTCAACGCGGTCGATGAACTGCCGCAGCGGCTCCATGATTTCGCCTTCAGGCCGCAGTAGATAGGTCGTCAGTGAGGCGGTTTCCTCGGCCAACGGACGCACCACGACATCGGCCTGACGGCAACCCGCCAAGTGCGCCGCGCTCGAAAAGCCCACGCCGTAGCCGGCGGCCACGAGGGCCAGCATCAAGGAATGGGAGCTGACGTATTCGGCCACCGTCGGCTGCGCATCCACCGTGCGGAGCAGCAGTTCGCATTGCTGGCTGCAACCTTCGCAGAGTTGGGGATTGCACAGCACCAGCGGATAGCTCACCACCTCCTTCAGCGGCACTTCTTTGAAAGCCAGCAGCGGATGCCGGGCGGGCAGAGCTACCACCAGCGGGTCTCGCCACACTGGCATGGCGACGACGCCGGAATCCACTTCACCAGCCAATGCAAGGCCCGCGTCATACAAGTCGCTGCGCAGTCCGCTCACCAACTGCGCCAGTGGCGCTTCGAATATCCGAATACCGACCTGTGGCGCCTCCTCCCGGCAAAGCGCAAGCAACGCCGACAAGCGGGCCTGCCCAACGTCGCCCGATAGCGCGATGCGTAACGTGTTCCGATGGTTTGCCGCGGCGCGTGCCTTGGTCCGAGCTTGCTCGAAGGCCAGCAGTACGCGCCGGGCTTCTTCTAGGAAGACCTGTCCCGCCAATGTGAGACGAACACCGCGTGGCGAGCGGTCGAGCAGCGACACCCCTAGATCCGCCTCCATCTGGTGGATCGTGCGCGACAGTGGAGACTGTTCGATGTGCAGCCGTCGAGCGGCTCGGCCGAAGTGCAGTTCCTCTGCCACGGCGATGAAGCAGCGAAGATGGCGTATGTTCATGCTTGCTCCCTACTGATTTAATCAGTCCATATGATCGTAGGGAGCCGCATAGGTGCGGATGAGTCACGTCTGTATAGGGATGAGAACCATTCTGGGGGCGATGTTCGACTGCTTTTCGCCCACGTCTACGCCCACGGCGACCCGTCACGCACAATCACCTTGACACCGCGCTATACAGGGCATGTGCGACTGCCGCGCCCACGTCGCCGCTTCTTCGCACGAGAACGATAGTGAAGTGGTCCATGAGCCGTCAGACCCGACGTGCTGATAAAGGGGCTGACGAATCATGCCGAGTTCCTGGCATAGCTCACTGACTTTCGTCCCGGACTGGCCCATGGCCGCCATCGCCAAGCGGACTTTCGCCGCCTTCATCTTGAATGGCGCACCGCCTTTGCGACCCCGTGCCCGGGCCGCTACCAGCCCAGCCTTGGCGTGCTCCGAGATCAGTTCCCGTTCGAATTCCGCAAGGGCGGCAAGAATTCCAAACGCCAGCCTGCCGGCAGGCGTCGTGGTGTCGATGGAAGCGCCATGACCCGTGAGCACCTTGAACCCGATGCCGTGTTGCGTCAGGTCATGCGCTGTGTTTATGAGATGGCGTAAATTCCCGCCGAGCCTGTCAAGTTCCCACCCTACCAGGGTGTCGCCTTCGCGCAGCGCCTTGAGCATCGCCGTCAGGCTAGGCCGAGCATCAAGCTTCTTCCCTGATGAGTGGTCCTCGTAGGCATGCGCCAGGTTGACGCCAGCGGCAATAAGCGCGTCCCGTTGCAAGTTAACGCTCAGCGCGCCGTCCGACTTCGATACTCGCATGTAGCCTGCTGCCCGATCCACTGCAGCAGGAACGCCGGCAGGGCGGTGTCTTTACAAACACATCATCATTGGATAATATGATGATATGAAGAAGGCTGGAACTGATATTTTGAATGAGGGAGCTTTACACCCACGAACGGTGAGCCCAAGCGCGCTTCGCCGCAAAGCTGAACACATGGCGAAGCTCTGCCGCGGACTGTCGGACCCATCCCGTCTGTCAATCCTTGAGGCATTGCGTTCGGGGACGCTCACCGTCAGCGAAATCGTCCAAGCGACCGGCATGACGCAGTCCAATGTCTCGAACCACTTGGGCGGTCTATACGACTGCGGTCTGGTTCGCCGCGATCAGGAGGGACGTTTCGTGCGCTATCGCCTGAGCGATCCGCGTGTCGAGATGCTTCTGCGCCTTTCCGAGGAACTTCTGGCTGATACGGCCCGTGGCGTGATTGGCTGTACGGAAATCGGGCCTCACGAGGACGGGGTATGACCAATATGAGTAAGACGTCGGATGTCGAGACCATCGCCGCACCCACTTGCGGGCGTGTGGACAATTGTGTTTCTGGGTCGCCGGGAAACGCCAGGATTGCCGCGCCGGCGGGGCGCGGTACGTGGTTGCTCTTGGGCGTCGCGATCCTTGGCGAGATTTCTGGCGCGATCAGCCTTCGGTTCAGCGAAGGCTTCACCCAACTCTTTCCCACGGCCGTGGCGCTCGCATCGTTTGCACTCGCGCTCTACTTGGTGAGCCGCGTCATGCGCACGTTACCGGTTAGCGTGGCCTATCCGGTCTGGGCCGGTGTAGGGACCGCTGGGGTGACACTAATCGGCGTGCTTGAACTGGGCGAGTCGCTCGGAGCGCTAAAGGGTCTCGGCGTCGTACTGGTTGTTGCTGGCGTCGTTATTCTCAACATCGCATCTGAAAAAAGGAGCGGCTGCTAATGTCAAAATCGTTGCCCAAGGTCTGGGAAGCAACCGTCAATGGAGGTAATCCATGAATTCGGCGTGGCTGCTTTTAGGTGTGGCGATCATCTGTGAAATATCGGCTGCGATCGCCCTGCGTTTTAGCGATGGCTTCACCAAGGTTTTTCCGACCGTTTTGGCCATCGTAGCTTTTGGAATGGCCTTTTATACCGTGAGTGTTGCGATGAAAACGCTCCCAGTAAGCATCGCATATCCGGTTTGGGCGGGCGCCGGTACCGCGGGCGTCGCTCTTCTTGGCGTATTGGCGCTGCGCGAGCCTGCGAGCATCAGCAAAGGAATCGGTGTTGCTTTGGTTGTCGCAGGGGTCGTGCTCTTGAACATCGCTTCGGGTGGAGCAGCATGAAGCACGCTGCTCTCATACGCTTGAACTCTCTGTATCTCTTGGTGGCTGCTGCCAATTGCCATTGCGCGTCTGCCGCTGGACGTTGCCCACTTGAGCGGCTGGTGGCAGTGGCCGAAACCAAGTGGTTACATTCCGTCCGACATGGCCGCATGGCGGTGGATTTCAATGACAGTGGGCTGTCACACCTGTCTTGACGAAATGATTGCTCGCAATGTCATTCTTAAATTCGTTTGAATGTTGAAGTACCTCTGTTTCAATAGAAGGAAAATTGTCATGACCAATTCGTCCAGCCTCGTCCGCTCCCGCTACCGCACCTTGGAAGGAGGGTGCGTGTCCTGTTCGGGCGACCTTGCGTCTGTCCAATCATTGCCCGGAGTGCGATCAGTCGATGCCCTCGCCTCAGGTCTAGTGCTCGTGACGCACGATGGCACTGTGACGGACGATGCCGTACTAGCCGCCGCGCAGGCGGCTGGGCTGCGCCTTGCGCCGGCAGGCGTCGCTCGCTCCGCGCAGCGAAGCCCGAATTAAGCTGCGGCGGTCGCCTGAGCGAGAAAGAAGAGAGGTTGGCATGAGTACCTATTCGACCACATCATCGCAGATACCGTCTTCGCCGCCCATCGCGGCGCAATCCACCCGACGGCGGTGGTGGCATAAGCCCGAAATGGTGACTTTAGCCATCGCAGCGGTATTGCTGGCGGTTGGGCTGGTCATGGAGTGGATCATCCACTCTGAGTTGCTCGCCCAGACCCTGTTCATCGCTTCGACCGCCATTGGCGGGGTCTACCCAATGCGCAATGCGGTTCGCGCGGTGCGCAACAAGCGGCTGACAATAACCGTGCTGCTTGCCGTCGCTGCGATCGGTGCGATCGCCTTGGGGGTGATTGAGGAAGCGGCGATGCTGGTCGTTATCTTCAGCCTCGGGGAGGCGATGGAAGCCTACGCCACCGACAAGGCTCGCAGTTCAATTGGCGCTCTGATGGAATTGGCTCCGCCGACCGCCAATCGGCTCACCGCCAATGGTGAAACCGAGGCCGTGGCCGTGGAACGGCTCCACCCCGGTGACGTCGTCCTTGTCCGGCCGGGTGAGCGCTTGCCCACCGATGGCACAGTTCTTCAAGGATCTTCGTGGGTCGATGCCAGCCCTGTCACCGGAGAATCGGTGCCGGTGGAGGCAATAGACGGCACCGCTGTTTTTGGTGGGAGCTTGAATGGCAACGGCGTGCTGCATGTGAAGGTCACCAAGGAATACTACGACACGGTACTCGCCCGAGTTATCGAGCAGGTCGAGGAGGCCCAAGCCAACCGTAGCGGGGCCGAGCGGTTTGCGGACAAGTTCAGTGCCGTCTACACCCCCGCCATGTTCATTCTGGCCATTGTGGTGGCACTGGGCCTCCCGTTGCTCGGATATGAGTGGCGCGAAGCAATCTACCGGGCGCTCGTCATTCTGGTCGTTTCTTGCTCTTGCTCTCTGGTCATCTCCGTTCCCGTCAGCGTCGTTGCTGCCATCGCCCGCGGTGCCCGCGACGGAATTCTGATCAAGGGGGGCGTCTACCTAGAGCGTCTGGCCGATATTAAGGCCGTCGCCTTCGATAAAACCGGCACTCTCACACGGGGCCGGCCTGCTTTGGCTAAGGTCGTCCCGGTCGGGGACGTGAATGAGCGAGACGCCTTGGCGCTGGCTGCGGCGGTCGAATCCGGAAGCGAGCACCCCATTGCCACCGCGATTGTGGCCGGTGCCCAGGGCAAGAGTATCGGTATCCCTGTGGCACAAGACGCCCGGGCCTTGCCTGGAACCGGCATGGAGGCCACTGTCGCTGGCCGTGTCCTTCACGTCGGCCGACCTACCGCGGTCGACCGTGCGCACGCCGTCCTGGGGCCAGTGCTGACGAAGGCGGAGGCCGAGGGATGCACAGCCGTCGTCCTGCGTGAAAACAACCTTCCGCTGGCGGTTTTAACGGTGGCGGACGAGGTACGACCCGACGCACTGTCTACCATCAAGGAACTGCGTGATCTCGGGATCAAACACGTGCTGATGCTCACCGGAGACAATGACACGGTTGCCGGAAGCACGGCTAAGAACCTGGGATTGGACGGCTACCGCGCCGAGTTGCTGCCCGAGGACAAGGTCACTGCGATTCGTCAATTGCGAGAGACCTATGGGTTGATTGCGATGGTCGGCGACGGTGTCAACGATGCCCCCGCGATGGCGAATGCCGACCTGGCCATAGCGATGGGCGCGGCCGGCACCGATGTGGCGTTGGAGACCGCTGACGTAGCGCTCATGGCTGACGAGCTTGACCGGCTTCCCGCCGCTATAAGACTGTCCCGGCGGGCACGGCGCAACATCAAGCTCAACATCGCCATGAGTCTGGTTGTCGTGGCTGTACTTGTCGTAGCTGGTCTTGCAGGCTGGATGTCTCTCACCACCGGATTGCTCCTTAACGAGGGTAGTGCCGCGCTCATCATCCTAAACGGCCTGCGGATGCTGGTTCCGGGCCGGAATGAGGCTCGACGCGCCACTGTGCCAGCCGGCTGAGAAGCCGCCGACACGAGCAACGGAGCGCACCTGTCTTTTCACCCAAAGACGTTGACGCTAGCTCGTCGATGGCGAGTGCGAAGTGCTTGGAGACCTTGTACTGGTTGATGACACGGCCCACGCGCACCCCGATTGCGTCGGCGAGCTTGCCCGCCGCGACTCGCGCCTGGATCGTCTGCAGGTTCTTTTCGGCGGCCGCAAACAGCGCCTCGCGCTTGAGCGCCCGCATGCGGATTGCGGCACGCCACCAGCCGCTCGCCCGGGTAGTCGGGCTAGGCGCCTGGGCGGACGCGGAAAGGGGCTGGGCCCCTGGGCTTTGGCGGCGAAGTGAAGGACGCGCTACGCCAGCTCGCCGATTTCCCCAGTCGGACAGAGGAGTCGACCGCGGCAGCGACGGCGTGTGCGAGCCGCGGCGAACTCGGACAGCAAGCGCCCACGGAGCGCGGGTTGCTCAGCAAGGCGCGCATGAAAGCGTCGGCAGAGCACCGCGCTTCGCACCAATCGCAGCAATCCTCGGCCTCGATCGGGCGACTTGCGGCTGTCAATCTGGGGCGGGAGCGGACGCGGGCCATCCAGAAGCAACTTGCGAGCAGGACGGCAAGGGCGTCGCAGGGATGCGGAAACATCGGTAGCGAGTATCCGTACGGTCAGGGTGCGATGATTCCGCTCAGGAATACTGTGTGGCCCATTGCTACTTGATCTTGTCGAGCGCGTCGAACACGATGCCCGGGGTCAGCAATTGCGGCAGCAAGGCCGATTTTCCTGAGCGGTCGTACAGCACGTACAGTGGCACACCGTTTCGCCCGAACTCGGCAAGCGCCTGCGTGATGCGCTCGTCGCGACTGGTCCAATCGGCGCGCATCAGAACGACGCCATCGGCAGCGAACCGAGCGCGAACCCGATCGGTGTCCAGCACGGTTCGCTTGTTGATCTGGCAGGTCACGCACCATGCTGCGGTGAAGTCGACGAAAACCGGCTTGCCTTCGCCTTGCAGTTGAACCAGCCTCTCGCGCGAATACTCGATCCAACCCTCGCCGAGAGCGACCCTGCCGGCTCCCGCCGTTCCCGGGCCCACTATGGACGTGAACGTCAATGCGGCGACCACTGCGCCGCTTAAAGCAACCCAGCGGAACCCGCTTGCGCCGCGCTGCGACAGTCCGAGCGCCCAGAGCGCGAAGCCGACGGCCACCAATGCGCCCAGCGCCAGCGCGACCTCGCCGGCATCGACCTGCTGCATCAGCACCCACAGTAGCCAGACGCAGGTCGCGAACATCGGAAAGGCCATGAGCTGCTTGAAGATATCCATCCAGCGCCCCGGTCGCGGCAAGCTGACCAGCCAGCGGGGAAACAGCGTCAACAACAGGTACGGCAGCGCCATGCCCACGCCGAGCGCCGCGAAGACCGACAACGCGACAGCCGGCGGCTGCGCGATCGCATACCCGAGCGCTGCACCCATGAACGGCGCCGTGCACGGCGAAGCGACGATCACTGCCAGCACGCCGGTACCGAAGCTGCCCCGCCAGTCGGACTTGCGCACCAGCGCGTCGGCCGCCCGTGAGTTGGCGACGCCCTGCCCGAACGTGAACTCAAACACGCTGAGCAGGTTCAGACCGATGACGAAGAACAGAACGGTCAACGCTGCGATCACCCACGGCGTTTGCAGCTGAAAGCCCCAGCCGAGCACTTCGCCGGTCTGTTGCAGGGCGAGCAGCAAGGCAGCTAGCAGCACGAACGAAAGCACGACGCCGGCCGTGAACGCAAGTCCATGCGCGGCCAGCGAACCGGATTGCGTGCGGTGTTTCGAAAGCCCGATCAGCTTCAGCGACAGCACCGGGAACACGCAGGGCATCAGATTCAGGATCAGGCCGCCCAGAAGCGCGCCGCCGAACGCAATCAGCAGCGTCATTGAAGCTGAGCTGCCGGCTGGATCCTTGCCCGCGGTCTCGAAGGCGCTCGCTGCGATCACACCAGAAGAAACCGGCGCCTCGACTGTTGCGGTCCACCCGTTCGGAACGGCCGGCCCGCCGTTGGCGACGATCACGCCCCTCAGTGTCTTGAAATCGGGCGCGGCCGCCGTCGCCGCGGTCAGGTACACGACAGTCTGCGTCCCTTCGCGCTTGAGGATCTGCGCTGCAGACGGTTCGATGTGGGCTTCTTCCAGCGGATAGAACTCGACGCGGTCCACCCTGCGGTCGCTTGGCAAGGCCAGCGCCAGCCGGAGCCGCTTGCCGTCGAGCGTGGCCTGCGCCTCGGCGCCGGCCAGCGGCTGCGGAACCAAAGCGCGGGTCGCCGCGAACAGGCTCGCTGCGGCAGAAGGCTTGGCAGACTCGCGGACGGGCAGCGTTAGGCTCAACGTCGCTCCGCTCGGAATACAGACGTCCTTGCATTCGAGCCAATTCGCCTTCGCCCCGGCCCGCACCGTAACGAAGCCGCCCGTCGCCAGATTCTGCGGGACGCTCAACGTGGTCAGCAGCATCGTTTCGGCCTTGTAGCCGAAGTTCACCATCGGCCCAAGCGGCAGCCGTTGCGGATGCGGCCATTCGATCGGCCCCGCACTGAAGCCCGGCGGCAGCTCCCACGCAATCTGGGTCGGCAATCCGGCATCGCCGGGAACCTGCCAATATGTGTACCAGCCGCCGGACGGCACGAGCCTCAGGCCGACTACCAGGGGCTGGCCCGGCACCACCGCATCTGTCGCCGCAAGCAGTTCACTCTTGATGTTCGCCGCGGGCGCACCGAAGCGAAGAAGCGATTCGATCTGCGCAGCCGCAGACGAAACCAGCCCGAAGGCGATTGCGAGCGAACAAAAAACGGATCTCACCCGTGTGGGCAGCATGATGACGGACTCCTGTCGTGTTTTATGGCTCGGTGACGGGTCGCCCTGTGGCGAATTGGCAAGGTAATCTGATCATCGATGCCGGTTTGGTTTCAGCGTACGCGCCCTGCAGCAGGACGCGTCGGCGCGATTTTTCCGTTTTCGCAGACGACCCCTTGTACCTAGGCTGGTTTCACTATATCATTTTCGAAAATGTCTAAATTGGATTCCTAACGTGGCCACTTCCGCCAAGGTAATCGTCAGCCCAGTCTGCAACGTGACCTGCTTCGAGCAGGAGAAGGTCGCGCGAATCAAGGCCGAACTAGCCAAAGAGGAACAACTGCTGCCCCAGCTCGCCGAACTCTACAAGCTGCTGGGCAACGTCACCCGGCTCAAGATCCTGCTGGCGCTCGCCCAGGGCGAGTTGTGCGTGTGCGACGTGGCCCATGTGCTCGGGCTCACCGTCGCGGCGACCTCCCATCAATTGAAGCTGCTGCGCGACCAAGGCTGGCTCGCCATGCGCAACGACGGCAAGATGGTCTATTACCGGCTGCACAGCGAGGGACTGCTGAAGGCGCTCAAGGGCGACTTCTGCCTGCTGGAGCAGCGACTCGCGTGAACGCGTCGGCCATCGAAAACCCTGCGCTGGAAGTCGTGCGGCAGGAACTGGGCAGCGCGATGGCGGCCACCAAGTGCCATCGCTGCGGTTGCTACCAGGATACGGTACAGGCGCTTGCCAGCTCGTCTGTCCTGCCGGCGATTCTTGCGTCACAACTCGCCGAGGCGCGTGCCTTGTTCGAACCGAAGCGCTACGACTGCCTGGGCTGCGAGGTCTGCTGGCCGGCCTTGGTCATCAACGCCGCCGCCGAGCTCGACCCGGCACTGGCCGAAGCCAGCCACTGCGCCACCGAGGCACCCGAGGAACGCGCCGGCTGGCCGCCGCTGCCCGGGGACTACCGGGTGCTGCGCTTCCAGGCCCCAGTGGCGGTGTGCACCCTCAACTCCGATGATTTGATCCTGCGGCTTGCCGCCGCGCGCCCGCCCGGCTTGTCCATCGTCGGCAGCCTACACACGGAGAACCTGGGCATCGAGCACCTGATTCGCAACCTGCTGCCCAATCCGCATGTGCGTTTCCTTGTGGTCTGCGGGGAAGACACGCGTAAGGCCATCGGCCACCTGCCGGGGCAGTCCCTGGTCAGCCTGATGCGCGAGGGGCTGGAGGAGAGCGGGCGCATCCGCGGCGCCCAGGGCAAACGTCCCATCCTCAAGAACGTGGGCCGTGAGCAGGTCGAGGCCTTCCGCCGCCGGCTGCAGGTGATAGACCTGATCGGGACGACCGATCTCGATGCGATCACCAGCAGCATCGCCGAGGCCGCCGCGAACGATCCCGGCCCGGCGGAGGCAATCACAACCGAAGCGCCCGTGGTACCCGTTCTGCATGCCGTGGAGCCGCAGCGCCTCGTCTCCGACCTGGCCGGCTATGTGGTGATCTACCCGGACTGGCGGCGGCACCTCCTAGTGCTGGAGCATTACGCCAACAACGGCGTGCTCACCCGCGTGATCGAGGGCGGTACGCCGACGGCCCTCTACAGCACGGTCATCGCCGAGGGGCTGATTAGCCGGCTCGACCACGCCGCCTACCTGGGGCGGGAACTGGCGCGCGCCCAGCATGCCCTGGTCACCGGGGAGGACTACGTGCAGGACCGTGCCCCGGGCGAAGAAGACGCTGCATCACCGGCCTGTTCCGGCGACAGTTGCACTTGTACGACATCGGCCTCAGGCGTCCGATGAGAACGTCAAAGGAGTCAAGAAAATGAAGCAAGCCATCGTTTCAATCGTCGTGGGCGCCGCGTTGCTGGCCGGCGCTGTGCCCTGGGCCGGCAGCGGCCTCGCCCACGCCGGCCTGCCCGACCTGTTCGGCAAGGCGCAACCCCCATTGCCGAAAGGCGCTTTGCAGGTGCAGGACCTGGAGGCCGATCCGAAAGGCTATACCGGCCGCATCCTGGTGCGCGGCGTCGTCGCGAAAGTCTCGCCCTACGACCCGCAACTGTTCGCCCTGATCGACTCGCGCGAAGCGCGGGTCTGCCAGGACCTGCAGTGCGCCAAGTATTACCTGCCAATCAAGGTCAAGGACGCCAAGCTCAAGCCCTGGGATGAACTCAACGTGCGCGGCACGATGGCTGAAGATTCCGCCAGGAAGCTCATCTATCTTCAAGCCGACTCGGTCGAGAATCTGGGGCCGATCAAGAAATGAACCTCGGCAAACTGGTCTGGCGCAACCTGCTGCGCCGACGCGGGCGTTTCATCTTCACCTTGGCCGGGGTGAGCGTCGGCATGGCGGCCTTCGTCGCTCTGATGACCATCGGACAAGGCCTGACCGGCGAAATCAGGAAACAGGCCCAGGGCTTGGGTGCCAATCTGGTGGTCACGCCCAAGGGCTGGTGTGCCTATGAGCAAATCTCGGTGCTCACCGGGGAGCAACTGCCCGAGGCGATTCCGATGTCCGAGCTGGAAAAGATTCGCACCGTGCCCGGGGTCGGGAGTGCTGTTCCCTATCTCAACGAGAAGACCGCATTCCGCAACCAGCCCGTGCCGGTGATCGGCATTTGGCCCGAGCCAATGCGCACACTGCAGAAATGGACGGTCGAGTCCGGGCGCTATTTCAACGCCCCGGATGAGCGCGGCGTCGTCATCGGTGCAGCCATCGCCAAACAGTTCCAGCTCAAGCCGGGCGACGAATTCACGGTGCGCGGCAAGCCGCTGCCGGTGATCGGGGTGCTGCGCGAAGCCGGCACCAAGGACGACATCGCCACCTTCATTCCGCTGCCCCTTGGCCAGCAGATTTACGAGGTCGAGGACAAGGTGTCGTTCATCGCGGTCCAGGTGACCGACCTCGAACAACTGGAAGCGGTGAGTCTCAACATCCAGGAAGTCGCCAACGTCGCGGTGGTTTCCGACAAGCAATTGTTGGCTTCGATCCTGTCCATCGTCGGCACCGTCAGCGCGGCGATGCAGGCGGTGGCAGCGGTGGGCGTGCTAGCCGCCGCCTTCGGCATTGTCAATACCTTGCTCACCGCCGTTTACGAGCGTCGGCGTGAGATCGGCATCCTGCAGGCCCTCGGCAGTCCCCGGCGCACACTGTTCCTGGCGTTCATGCTCGAATCCGGGCTCTATGGCCTGCTCGGCGGCCTCCTGGGTACGGCCCTGGGTCTCCTTGGCGCCTGGCTGTTCGGCCCTGCACTCACCGACAACGCCTTCACCGCCTCGCTCCGCCAGTCGCCGACGCCGGTACTCGACGAGGCAACACTCCTCTTCACGCTGACGCTCTCGGTGGGCCTCGCGCTGCTCGCCGGTCTCTACCCGGCGTATCGGGCAGCCCAGCTTTCGCCGGTGGAGGCCATGCGCCATGTCTGAGACTGTCATCAAGCTGGAAAGCGTCAGCAAGATCTACGGCAGCGGCGCCGCTACGACGAAGGCGGTTTCGGAAATTTCGATGACCGTCGCACGCGGCACCTGGGTGGCGATCATGGGGCCGTCCGGTCACGGCAAGAGCACACTGCTGCAACTCATCGGCGGCCTGGACCGCCCGAGCGCCGGCCGCATCATGCTGGATGGCGCGGAGATCGGCGGCCTCGACGCTGCGAAACTGGCGGCGGTGCGCGGCCGGAAGATCGGCTTCGTGTTCCAGTTCTTCAACCTGATGCCGCATCTCACCGCCTTGGAGAACGTCGAAATCGCCCTCTGGCTCGGCGCCGCTGCCAAACGCAACGGACGCGCCCTGGAGTTGTTAGAACGCTTCGGACTGGGCGACAAGGCCCACCACCTGCCGGGCATGCTCTCCGGTGGCCAGCAGCAGCGGGTCGCCATTGCCCGGGCGCTCGCCAACGATCCCGACATCCTGCTCATGGATGAACCCACGGGCAACCTGGATTCCGCCGCCGAAGCCGAACTATTGAGTTTGCTGGACGGCTTGCACCAGGCCGGAAAGACGCTCCTCATGGTGACGCATAACCCGGCGGTGGCGGCGCGAGCCCAGCGCGTAATTCAGGTCAAGGACGGTCGGATCGTCGCGGATGCGAGCAATGGGACGGTATAGAGGACTTTTGCGCGGGCTGCGTTGGGCGCTGCTGGCGCTTGCGCTGGTCGCGTCTTGGCATGCGCCCGCACAAGCAGCACCCGAGCCCCCGACGTTCATCACCCTGGATGGGAAAAAGATCGGCCCCGGCGAGCTACGCGGCAAGCTTGTTCTGGTCAATTTCTGGGCGACGAGTTGCGGTATTTGCCTGCAAGAAATGCCTGACCTGATCGCCACCTACCGCCGCTATCGAAGCCGTGGCCTGGAGGTGATCGCGGTCGCCGTGGATTACGACGAGCCGGCGCAGATTCGCGCCTATATGGCGAAGCACCAGCTGCCCTTCCCGGTGGTGTTCGACCGGGACGGCGCGCTGGCCAAGGAGTACGAAGGCGTGCGCGCCACGCCGACGACCTTCCTCATCGACCGCACGGGCAAGCGTATTTCCAAGACCGTCGGCATCATCGATTTCGACAAGCTGCGGGCCTTCCTGGAATCGGTCGGCGCGCCTGGTTGAAACGGGGGCAACGAAAGAACTTCACGAGAGAAATTTCACCATGACTCAAACAACGACGAAACTGACGCTGCACGCTTTCCTGCTGGTGCTGCTGCCGCTCGCAGGGACCTCAATTGGCTGGGCGGCGGAGCCTTTGCCACCCGACCAGGCCTTCAAGCTGAAGGTTTCCGTTCGCGGACCGAACACCGTGATCGCCGAGCTGGTACCGGCGCCCGAGCACTACCTGTACAAGAGCAAGGTTAGCTTCGCCCTGAAGAATGCGAGCGGCGTCATGATCCGCCAAGTGCAACTGCCGGTCGGGGAGGCGAAGAACGATCCAAACTTCGGCCCGATGGAGGTGTACCGCAAGCCGATCCAGGCAGAAATCGCCCTGGACCGGACGCCCAAGGCGAAGACTCTAACCCTGCTTGCCCGCTACCAGGGTTGCAACGAGAAGCTGGGCGTGTGCTATCCGCCGATCGATAAATCGGTGGACCTCGTGTTGCCATAGCCCATCGCTGTGGGCTACAGGGAGGAGTCGGCGGGCAGAGTGCCAACTTCGCCCCGAATGCGGCAGCAGCCGTGACGAAGCAGGCCGCTGCATCCCTTGGTGTCAAGCCTGGGCTCGAACTGTGGGTACAGGTGAAGTCTGTGGCGCTGATGGAATAAGCAAGACTGGGGCGAATCTGCTCCCCAAGCAGAGCAGAGCCAGAACCTCTTTCCCATCATCGAAGGAGAAAGCGAGGCGCAATCCGCATGAGGTGGACGCAGGCCAGGAACGGGGCGAACAGGAGGCCGCATTGGAACTCAGACTACTGCGCTATTTCGTTGCGGTCGCGGAAGAACTGCATTTCGCGCGAGCGGCCGAGCGCCTTGGCGTCGAGCAATCGCCTGTGTCGCGCGCAATGCGCAATCTCGAAGCCACGCTCGGCGTGCAGTTGTTCGACCGCAGCGCGCACCAGACGCGACTGACCTGGGCCGGTCAAGTGTTCCTCGGTGAGTGCCGGCGCGTGCTGGCCACCGTGGAGCAAGCGGTGAGTGCCGCAAAGGCGGCGGCGCAGGGCTATCAGGGTTATCTGCGCATCGCCATCTGCGATAGTTTGGCGCAGCCCCACATTGCCACCTTGCTGGCGCGCAGCCGCGAGGAAGAGCCCGAACTGGAGATTCGCGTCTTCGAGCTGCCTTTCGCGCAGCAGCTCAAGGGCCTACACAACGATCTGCTGGACATCGGCTTTGCGCTGTCGGACGCGGTGAGCGAAGGCCTTGTCGCCGAGCCCCTGTGGACCGATCCGCTGTCGGTGATCGTGCCCGTGCGCCACCCCTTGCTGGCGCACGCGGAAGTGCCATTGGATGAAGTCTTGAAGTTCCCGCTGGTGCTGTGCCATCCGGACGCGGGATCGGGCTGCCACCATCAAATCCAGGCGGTGCTTCAAGGTGCGTCCAAGCCGCTCAAGCTGGTAGATCAGGTGACGAGCTTAGGCGTGATGCTGACTCTGGTCGGTGCCGGTTACGGCATCGGTTTCGCCATTGACTCGCAGGTGCAGACCCTGAACCGCCCCGACATAGCCGTCCGTCCCCTGGCCGGCACGCCGCCCATGCTGTCCACCTACCTGCTGCGCCGCGGCGCCGAACCCTCTGAGCCCATGAAGCGGTTTCTGCAGCGCGCCCGCAAGGAGTTCCTGCCAAAGGGAGATGAACCGGCCTCGTGACGTTGAGCGCTCGGGTACATTGGCTATTGCTGGCTGTCCATGGCTCGCACTGGACCTGCTCGGAGCGCACATTGACCAAGCGTGGTTTTTCAGTCCATAATTATGTCCATCTCGGTTCGCCGAGTGCGGAAAACTCGTTATCAATCAACGAGTTAGGAACACGATGATGTTCCCTTCGCCCGCTCCAATTGCTCCCCCTGTCGCGTCTCTTCGCGCACGAGGCAGATTGCCCCGGCACACCGTGCCCTCCACCCGCAGAGGGCCATGGGCGAGCGTTTCACCCCATTCACCCCATACGGCGAGTTCATTGGCACCGTGGCAGCGGATGACCACGATGGACGCGATCTGAGTCGATTTCTCCGTGACAGGGGCTGATCTCCCGGCACGGGTCAATGAACGGACGAGACCTGTTCTACCCCGGCTGACCCGCGTGCCAAACCTGGGCTGCGCGCCTGTTGTCTGAACGTTTTCTTAAGGCTTCTTGCTGCACCTGTGGCCTCTCCTGTGAGGTTTTTTGGTCTGTAGTGAATAATTTGGCGTTCGTTCGGTGGCCTGTCTGTTGTGCGTTGCCCAGCTCGGCTATCGTGCGCCTGTCTCGGTCCCGATTCCTGTGCATCGGGCATCCGAGGCGGCATCGAATTGTTTTTGCGGAACGGGTCAACCATGAACACCGTCGGTTTGCAAGCCACTGCTGTGGTCGGTAAAAACTCCGTCGCATTCGTCGAGCAGATGTTTGCTCTGTACGAGGTGCGCCGGCCTCTCGTGATCGTGGCCGGTGAAGCGCAGGCGGGCAAGCTGCCTGGCGTCGTCGTCGACCGCTGCATCGTTCCAGAGGACCGGTCGGGCTGGTTCTCTGGCCGGCATCCCCTGATTCACGATGACAGCCCCGCGCAGGTCACCTACACGTCGGGTACCGAAGGTCTGCCCAAGGGGATCGTCCTCACCTACGCGAACCTGGCGGATGCCGCCGAGAGGATCATCCAGCAGATGCAGATGACGCAGGACATCCGCGAGTACGTGGGGGTTCCTGCCACTTTCAGCTTTGGCATGGCGCGGTACCGGGCCATCGCCGCGGTGGGCGGGCGTGCCTACTTGCCGCCCCGGGGGTTTGACCCTCTAGAGCTGGCACGCATGCTGGCCGCCGGCGAAGTCAATGCGCTCTCGGCGGTGCCGACCCTGCTCCGCACCCTGCTGGCCTCACCCGAGGTCATTGGCGCGGCAGGCAAGAAGCTGCGCTGGATGGAAATCGGATCGCAGCAGATGACGGCGGACGAAAAGCGCCGCATCCGGGAGCTTTTCCCGCATGCACTGATCGTGCAGCACTACGGTCTGACCGAAGCTTCGCGCACGACCTTCCTGAAAATTTCCGACGCCCCGATGGAGCTGCTCGAGTCTGTGGGTCAGCCGGTCGGCAAGACCGAGGTGCGGATGAGGCCGGATGGCCGCATCATGATCCGTGGACCGCATGTTGCGAAGTCGCGCATCGATGCCGAGGGCCTGCACGACCTGCGTGACGCCGATGGCTGGCTGCAGACGAACGACCTCGGTCACACGCGCGACGGGTACGTGTTCTTCGATGGCCGTGCCGATGACCTGATCAATTGCGGCGGCGTGAAGATCGTTCCCGATCAATTGGAGGACAGGATCCGGTCCCGTCTCGAGGCCGGGACGCAGATCGCGGTGGCGAAGATTCCGGACGCCCAGCGAGGAGAAGGTGTGCTCGTCGCGGTGAAGGCCGATGCGTCGGAGACCGCCCGCGTGCGCAGCGCCGCACTGGCCGCGCTCAAGGACATGGGCATCGATGCCGGCAGTGCGCTGCAGGTCATGGCGGTGGACGCCATTCCCGTCACGGGCACAGGCAAGACCCAGCGCAAGGTGCTCTCCGCGCAGTTCGTTGCCCAGCGTCCTCAGGAAGCGCCCCTCAATTCCCTGTCCGCAGACAGCGTCGTGGATGTGCTGTCCCTGTTCCGGTTCGAATTTCCGGGACAGAAGGTCGAGCCAGACGACACCTTCGAGTCATTGGGTGGCGACTCGTTGCATTACATCCAGTTCTCCCTGAGCTTCGAGCAGCGTTTCGGGCCCCTGCCGGACAACTGGGAACGGCTCAGTGCGTCCGAGTTGCAGCGGCATGTGGGGGTTGCGCGCAAGTCTTTCTGGCAGCGTCTGGAATCCGTCACGGCGACGCGCGCGTTCTTCATGACCTGCATCGTGGCGTTGCACACGGACGCGTTTGTCTACAGCTCGAACTGGGGCGCGGCCTACTTCCTGGTGCTGCTGGCGGGCTATTCGGTGGCGCGCTGGCAACTGCCCGAAATCATCCGGGCCGGCAAGGTGACCACCTTGCTGCGGACCATCCGGTACGTAGCGATACCCACCGTGATCATGGTCGCTCTTTTGCAGGTGGCCACACGAAGATTCGAGATCACGCCCCTGCTGCTGATTTCCAACTATCTGGATCCTGTCAGGCTCAAGGGCTTCCTCTTCTATTTCATGGAGTTCTACATCCAGCTGCTGCTGCTCGTCGCCTTGCTGTTTTCCTTTGCGCGGGTCCGACGGTGGTTCCAGCAGCGTCCGATGTTCAGCGCTCTGGCGCTGCTTGTGGTGGTGGTCCTCATTGATCGCACCATCGAAGCGTTCTGGAACACGGATTACAACTACCACCGCGTGCCCTGGCACTACGCATGGCCTTTCGCTCTGGGGATGATTCTGGCCAGTGCCAACGATCTTCGAACGCGCTGTCTCGCGATGGGCGTGTCACTCATGGCGGTGTGGATCATGTGGGGTTTCACTTCTGCGGCGTTCTACTTTGCAGGCGGGTGCGTGCTCGTGTTGTTCGTGCGGAACCTGATCGTTCCCGCCCCGGTCAAGCTGGCGGTGGCGGAGATTGCCAGTGCGTCCATGTTCATCTACCTCAGCCACTCCCAGATGATCTCTATCGTGGAGAAGGTGTTCGGTCATCCCCGGCCTTGGCTGGAATTGATCTCCGCAACGATCGTTGGCATTGCGCTGGCGCACGGTTACGCCTGGTGCGAGCGACGCTTCGCACAATTGCGCGAGTCGATGCGTGAGCCTGTGGCTGTGGGTTCCTAGAATCCCACGGCCTGGCCATCGCGGCGCGAGTCGCTCGCGGCCACATAGCCGTCGGCGATGTCGTCGCTGATGCGGGCGATGAACTGGCCACTGCCGAAGTCGAGATAGGTGTCTGCCGTGGGTTCGAAGCGGTGGCCCAGCGCCTTGAGGCCTTCGCGCAGTTCGGGTGCCATGGTGGCTTCGAAGTCCACGTCCAGCCCCTTGCCCCATTTCCATCGTGGTGCGTCACACGCGGCCTGGGGTTGCTGCTTGTGCACGAGCATGCGCACCAGCGTCTGCACATGGCCTTGCGGTTGCATGTTGGCGCCCATCACGCCGAAACCCATGACGCCCTGGCCGTCGCGCGTGAGAAAGCCCGGAATGATGGTGTGAAACGGGCGCTTGCCGGGGGCCACCTGATTCGGGTGTCCGTCCTGCATCGTGAAGCCGTGGCCCCGGTTCTGCAGGCTCACGCCCCAGCCCGGCACCACCACGCCGCTGCCGAAGCCGAGGTAGTTGGACTGGATCAGGCTCACCATGCGGCCCTGCGCATCGGCCGCGGTGAGGTAGATGGTGCCGCCGCGGGGTGGGTGGCCGGCGCCAGGGTCGATGGCGCGTTTCGGGTCAATGAGCTTCGCTCGATCACGAAGGTACGCAGGGTCAAGCAGGTCGGCCGCGCGCACGTCTGTCATGAAGCGCTCATCGGCCACCCAGCGGTAGGTGTCGGCGAAGGCGAGCTTGATCGCTTCAATCTGCAGATGCTGGCTCTCGATGCTGTCCGGGCCATGGCGGCCGATGTCCAGTTGTTCGAGCATGCCAAGTGCCATGAGCGCTGCAATGCCCTGGCCATTGGGTGGCAGCTCGTGCACCGTGTGCCCGGCGAAAGCCATTTCGATGGGCGTGACCCACTGGGCCTCGTGTGCGGCAAGGTCGCTGGCGCGAAGCTGCGCGCCATGCTCGCGTGCAAAGGCTTCAATGGCCGAGGCGATTTCACCCTTGTAGAAATCCTCGCCGTGCGTGTCGGCGATGCGGCGCAGCGCGCGGCCGGCATCGGCGAAGGTGAAGCGCTCACCGGCCTTGGGTGCCCGGCCGTGCGGCAGGAAGGCTTGCGCGAACCCCGGCTTGTCGTGCAGAAGCGGCACCGCCTGCGCCCATTTGTGGGCGATCACCGGCGCCACGGCATGGCCGCCCTCGGCGAGCTCGATCGCCGGCGCCAGAAGATCGGCAAAGGGCAGGGCGCCGAAGCGCTTCGACAGCGCGGCCCAGCCCGCCACCGCACCCGGTACGGTCACGGCGTCGAAACCGCGCAGCGGGATCTGACCGTTGTGCTTGTGGTCGAAGTAGGCCTTGCTCCAGCCGGCGGGGGCGACACCGGAGGAGTTCAAGCCATGCAGCTGTTGTCCGTCCCAGACGATGGCAAAGTTGTCGCTGCCCAGCCCGTTGGAGCACGGCTCCACGACCGTGAGCGCTGCGGCTGCTGCGATCGCCGCGTCCACGGCGTTGCCGCCTTTGAGGAGCATGCGCAGGCCGGCCTGCGCGGCCAGGGGCTGCGAGGTGGCGACCACATTGCGCGCCATCAGGGGCGCACGGGAGACGGGATAGGGGTTGTGCCAGTCGAATTGCATGGGCCGGTATTTCAAGCGATGGAAATCACTTGAGGATATCGCCCACGCACAGATACTTGATTTCGACGTAGTCGTCCATGCCGTGGCGCGAGCCTTCGCGGCCCAGGCCGGACTGCTTCACGCCCCCGAACGGCACATGCTCCGTCGCCAGGATGCCGACGTTGATGCCGACCATGCCGTACTCCAGCGCTTCGCTCACGCGGAAGATGCGGCCGACGTCGCGGCTGTAGAAGTAGCTTGCCAGGCCGAACTCGGTGTTGTTGGCGGCGTCGATGGCTTCCTGCTCGGTATGGAACCTGAACACCGGTGCGAACGGCCCGAAGGTCTCTTCCTTCGCGCACAGCATGTCGGCGGTGGCATCGGCCACGACGGTGGGTTCGAAGAACTGGCCGCTGCCCATGGCACTCAAGCGCTTGCCGCCAGCGACCACACGGCCGCCCTTGGCCACGGCGTCGTCCACATGGCGCTGCACCTTCACCAGCGCGGCTTCCTCGATCAGAGGGCCCTGGTTCACGCCTTCACCGAAGCCATTGCCGACCTTGGCGGTCTTCACCTTGGCCGCGAACTTCTGCACGAAGGCGTCGTACACGCCGTCCTGCACGTAGAAGCGGTTGGTGCACACGCAGGTCTGGCCGGCATTGCGGTACTTGCTGGCGAAGGCGCCTTCCACTGCGCTGTCAATGTCGGCGTCGTCGAACACGATGAAGGGCGCATTGCCCCCCAGTTCGAGCGACATCTTCTTGACCGTAGGCGCGCTCTGCGCCATGAGAATGCGGCCCACCTCGGTGGAGCCCGTGAAGCTGATGTGGCGCACCACGTCGCTCTCGCACAGCACCTTGCCGACGGCGATGGATTGCTCGCTGTCGGCGGTGATGACGTTGAACACGCCCGCGGGGATGCCCGCGCGGATGGCGAGTTCGGCCGCGGCCAGCGCCGTCAGCGGCGTGAGCTCGGCCGGTTTGATCACCACCGGGCACCCGGCGGCCAGCGCCGGCGCCACCTTGCGCGTGATCATGGCCAGCGGGAAATTCCAGGGCGTGATGGCCGCGCACACGCCGATGGCCTGCTTGAGCACCAGCAGGCGGCGGTTGTTGTCGAACTGGGGCAGGGTCTCGCCATTGACGCGTTTGGCTTCTTCGGCGAACCATTCCACGAAGCTGGCGCCATAGGCCACTTCGCCCTTGGCCTCGGCCAGTGGCTTTCCCTGTTCCGCCGTCATGAGCGTGCCCAGGTCGTCCTGGGCGGCCATCAGCAGGTCGTACCACTTGCGCAGGATGTTGCTGCGCTCCTTGGCGGTCTTGCCCTTCCAGGCGGGCCAGGCCGCGTTGGCCGCGGCAATGGCGGCTTCCGCATCTTTTGGGCCGAGGTTGGCCACGTCCGCGAGCTTGTGGCCGGTGGCCGGGTCGAGCACGTCGAAGCGGCTTGTGCCGGCGAGCCACTGGCCGTTGACCAGGCCGTCGGTCTTGAGAAGGGTCGGGTCCTTGAGCTGGGCCAGGGGTGAAGTCTTCATGTCCATGGGTGTCGTCTCCGTCGGGGCGGTGCGCTGGGGCAGGGATAGGCCAATCATTTAACTTGTTAAATAATTGCCTCCCGATTGTGCCGCCGAATCCCGCTGGAGCATAGCCCGGGGCCATGGGCGGGGCGGTGCCGCTGGTGACGGGACGGGCCGATCCACCCGATTTCGCTGCCCTCGCGCCAGGGGTGGCCCGCATGTTGGAAAATAGCCGGTTTCGCGAGCGCAGAGCGCGCATTCAACGACCGACCACCCACAAGGCCAACATGACCCGCCCCGCCTCCGTTGCCGACATCCGCAAAAGCTTCCTGGACTTTTTCGCTTCCAAAGGCCACACCGTGGTCGCGTCCAGCCCCCTGGTGCCCGGCAACGACCCCACGCTCATGTTCACCAACTCGGGCATGGTGCAGTTCAAGGACGTGTTCCTCGGCACCGACAAGCGCCCCTATGTGCGCGCGGCCTCGGTGCAGGCTTGCCTGCGGGCCGGTGGCAAACACAACGATCTGGAGAACGTGGGTTACACCGCGCGCCACCACACCTTCTTCGAGATGCTGGGCAACTGGTCCTTTGGTGACTACTTCAAGCGCGAGTCGCTCAAGTGGGCCTGGGAGCTGCTCACCGAGGTCTACAAGCTGCCCAGGGAACGCCTGCTGGCCACGGTATACGCCGAGGACGACGAGGCCTACGACATCTGGACGAAAGAGATCGGCCTGCCACCCGAACGCGTGATCCGCATCGGGGACAACAAGGGCGGTCGCTACAAGTCCGACAACTTCTGGATGATGGCCGATACGGGACCTTGCGGCCCTTGCAGCGAGATCTTCTACGACCACGGCCCCGGGATTCCGGGTGGCCCTCCAGGCAGCCCTGACGAAGACGGTGATCGCTTCATCGAGATCTGGAACAACGTGTTCATGCAGTTCGACATGAAGGAAGACGGCAGCGTCACGCCGCTGCCCGCGCCTTGCGTGGACACCGGCATGGGCCTGGAACGTCTGGCCGCGATCCTGCAGCACGTGCACAGCAACTACGAGATCGACATCTTCGATGCGCTCATCAAGGCCGCCGCGCGCGAGACGAACACGGCCGACCTGGACAACCCCTCGCTCAAGGTGATTGCCGACCACATCCGCGCCACCGCCTTCCTGGTGAGCGATGGCGTGATCCCGAGCAATGAGGGCCGCGGCTATGTGCAGCGCCGCATCGTGCGCCGCGCCATCCGCCATGGCTACAAGCTGGGCCAGAAAACCCCGTTCTTCCACAAGCTCGTGGCCGATCTTGTGAAATTGATGGGTGACGCTTACCCGAACATGGCCAGCCAGGCCGATCGCATCACCGAGGTGCTCAAGGCCGAGGAGGAGCGTTTCTACGAAACGCTGGCCAACGGCATGGAAATCCTCGATGCAGCCCTGGCGGGTGGCGCGAAGGAACTGCCTGGCGAGGTGGCCTTCAAGCTGCACGACACCTACGGCTTCCCGCTCGACCTGTCGGCCGACGTGTGCCGCGAGCGGGGCCTGTCGGTGGACGAGGCCGGCTTCAGGGCGGCCATGGAGAAGCAGAAGGCCGCCGGCCGCGCCGCCGGCAAGTTCAAGATGGACCGTGCGCTGGAGTATGGCGGCGCGGGCAACCTCTTCACCGGCTACGAACAGCTGACCACCCCGGCCCGTGTGCTGGCGCTTTACCACGAGGGCACGCCGGTGCAGCAACTCACCGAAGGCCAGAGCGGTGTGGTCGTGCTCGACAGCACGCCGTTCTATTCGGAGAGCGGCGGCCAGGTGGGCGACGCGGGCGTGCTGAGCGCAGAGGGCGTGCAGTTCGGCGTGGAAGACACGCAGAAGATCAAGGCCGACGTGTTCGGCCATCACGGTGTGCAGACGCAGGGCACGCTCAAGGTCGGTGACGCGGTGAACGCGCAGGTCGACGTGGCGCGCCGCCAGGCCACCATGCGCAACCACAGCGTGACCCACCTGATGCACAAGGCCCTGCGCGAGGTGCTGGGCACGCACGTGCAGCAGAAGGGCTCGCTGGTCGACGCCGACAAGACGCGCTTCGACTTCACGCACAACGCGCCCGTGAGCTTGGCACAGATCGCCGAGATCGAGAAACGCGTGAACGCGGAAATCCTCGCCAATGCCGAGACGCTGGCGCGCGTGATGGACATCGAGGCCGCTCAGGCCACCGGGGCGGTGATGCTGTTCGGCGAGAAGTACGGTGACACCGTGCGCGTGCTCGACATCGGCAGCAGCCGCGAACTCTGCGGCGGCACGCACGTGGGCCGCACCGGCGATATCGGCCTGTTCAAGATCGTTTCCGAGAGCGGCGTGGCCGCCGGCGTGCGCCGTGTCGAAGGCATCACCGGCGCCAATGCGCTGGCCTACCTGCAGCAGGTGGAAAGCGCGCTGCACCAGGCCGCTGGCAGTCTGAAGGCGCCCGTGGCCGAACTGCAGACGCGCATCTCCCAGACGCTGGACCAGGTGAAGGCGCTGGAGAAGGAAGTCGCGGCACTCAAGGGCAAGCTGGCGTCCAGCCAGGGCGACGAACTGGTGGCGCAGGCGGTGGACGTGAAAGGCATCAAGGTGCTGGCAGCCGTGCTCAACGGCGCCGATGCCAGGACGCTGCGCGACACGCTGGACAAGCTCAAGGACAAGCTCAAGACGGCCGCCATCGTGCTGGCCGCGGTCGATGGTGCGAAGGTGCAGCTGGCTGCCGGCGTCACCGCCGACAGCATGGGCAAGGTCAAGGCCGGCGAGCTGGTGAACTTCGTTGCCCAGCAGGTGGGCGGCAAGGGGGGCGGCAAGCCCGACATGGCCATGGCCGGGGGCACCGATGCCAGCGGCCTGCCGAAGGCCCTGCAATCGGTGCAGGGCTGGGTCGCCGAGAAGCTGTAATCCGCGCGCCGCTAGGTGGGCCAGCCGAGCTTGAGCTGGCTTTCGAAGTGGCGCGGTTCATTCGTGACCGGGTCGGTGAACCGGATGGCCCTGGCCAGCAGGCGCAGCGGATTCGTGAAGTCTTCGCTCTCCTGGGGGCCGCGCAGCACCCGGGGGTAGAACTGATCTCCTGCGATGGGCAGCCCCATTGCGTTCATGTGCACGCGCAACTGGTGGCGCTTGCCCGTGACAGGTTCCAGCCGGTAGCGCCCCCAGACGCCCTGCGTTTCCAGCAGGGCGATGCGCGTCTCGCTGTTGGGTTCGCCGTCGGTCTCGTTCATGCGGAAGAAGGCGTCGTGCGCTTCCTCGATGCGGCTGCGGCGCACGACGGGTGACTGCAGCGAGGGGCTGTGTGGCGCAATGGCTTCATAGGTCTTGTGGACGCTGCGCTCGCGGAACATCGACTGGTAACTGCCGCGTTCCTTCGGCACCACACTGAACACCACCACGCCGGCCGTTTCCCGGTCGATGCGGTGGATGGGGCTCAGTGCATCGATGCCCAGGCGGTTCTTCAGCCGCACCAGCAGGCTTTGCTGCACGTAGCGCCCTCCCGGTGTGACGGGCAGAAAGTGCGGCTTGTCCACGACCAGCAGGTGCTCGTCCTGGAACAGCACGGTTTCCAGGAAGGGCACGGGGGGTTCGTCGTCGAGCTCACGGTAGTAGTAGACCCGTGTGCCGGGGACGAAGGGGGCGTGGGGTGGCAGCGGCTGGCCCGCGTCGCTCAGCACCTCACCTTGCGCCATGCGGCGCATCCAGCCCTCGCGGTCAACGGCGGCCAGGCGTTCGGCCAGAAAATCGATCAAACGGGGCCAGGGCGAGGCCTTGCCATAGGGCAGGGCGATGCAACTGGCCGAGACGCCCCGTCGGGATGGGATGTCCGGGTTCTTCGGAGGTCGGGCCATGGTGGCCGATGGGGTCAGGCCCGACGGAACACCAGGTCCCACACGCCGTGGCCCAGCTTGAGGCCGCGGTTTTCGAACTTGGTGAGCGGTCGGTAGTCGGGCTTGGGCACGAAGCCTGCGCCGCTTGCGTCGGCCGTGTTCTGCAGCAACGGTTCGGCGCTCAGTACCTCGAGCATCTGCTGCGCGTAGGGCTCCCAGTCGGTGGCCAGATGCAGATAACCGCCGGGTTTGAGATGGCGCGCGAGGCGGTTCACGAAGGGCCCCTGGATGAGCCGGCGCTTGTGGTGGCGGCTCTTGTGCCAGGGGTCCGGAAAGAAGATGTGCACGCCATCCAGGCTGGCTTCGCCGAGCATGTGGTCCAGCACCTCCACCGCGTCGTGGCGCAGGATGCGGATGTTCTCCAGCCGTTGTTCACCCACCAGCTTGAGCAGCGCGCCCACCCCGGGTTCGTGCACCTCGCAGCAGAGGAAGTTGTCCTGCGGGCGCACGCCGGCAATGTGGGCGGTGGCGCCGCCCATGCCGAACCCGATCTCCAGCACCAGGGGGGCGGCGCGGCCGAAGGCGGCTTCGGCGTCGAACGCGCCCGGCGCGTAGTTCAGCAGGAAGCGAGGGCCGTATTGTTCGAAGGCGCGCGCCTGACCCGGACCGACTCGACCGGTGCGCAGCACGTAGCTTTTGATTTCGCGCAGGTGAACGGTATCGGCAGGCGCTGGGCGCGGTTGGGCGTGGCGGGGGTCGGTCATGGGCTGGATTGGCGGGCGCGGGGGGGCCGCGCGAGCGCTGGATTTTAGGCCGGATGCCTGTGGGGCCAGGCCGCCACCCAGCCCGACAGGGCGTCAGGCAGGGCTTCTTTCGTGGGCGCAGGCAGGCCGAGCATGGCCGCGGCCCTGGACAACGCGTCGAGCGGATCGCTCAGGTCCAGCGCCTGGGCGCCGTTCTGCTTGCTCAATTTTTCACCATTGCCGCCCAGCACCAGCGGCGTGTGCAGGTAGACCGGTGTTGGCCGTTCCAGCGCGCGCTGCAGGAGGATCTGCCGGGCGGTGTTGTCCGCCAGGTCTTCACCTCGCACGACATGGGTGATGCCCTGGTCGGCGTCGTCGACGACCACGGCCAGCTGGTAGGCCCACTGGCCATCGGCGCGCCGCAGTACGAAGTCGCCGACCTCGGCAGCCACATCCTGGTGTAGCGGGCCGAGCCGGCGATCGTTCCATGTTAGTGATGCCGGGCCGCCGACATCGAAACGCCACGCTCGCGCGGGCTTGCCCTGCAAGCCGCCCCGATCCGGTCGGCAGGTGCCGGGGTACACCGCGCTGTGGTGGCGTTCGCGTGCCGCGCCGAGCGCACGCAGCGCTGCCTCGATGTCCCGGCGCGAACACCCGCATGGGTAGACGCGTCCCTGTAGCAGCAGACGATCGAGCGCCTGCTTGTACAGGTCGCTGCGGCGCGACTGCCAGACCACAGGTTCGTCGCTGACCAGGCCGCAGGTGGCCAGTTGCTGGAGGATGAGCGTGTCGGCCCCAGGTACACAACGCGGTGTGTCGACGTCTTCGATGCGCACGATCCAGCGGCCGTCATGTGCGCGGGCATCCAGCCAACTGGCGAGCGCGGCCACCAGCGAGCCCGCGTGCAGCGGGCCGGTGGGGGAGGGGGCAAACCGGCCGCGGTAGGTGGGCGTCATGGCCCTGAGGCAGAGCGTGTCAGGCGATCGCCAGTGCCATCTCCAGACCTGAGATGAAGGCGTCTTCCACGCGATGACCGAGGCACCAGTCGCCGCAGGCGCCCATGCCCAGGGCCTTGTCGTACAGATGGCTCGCGCCCAGCGGCGTCTGCGTCTGGGCGAAACGCCAGCGGTGCGCGACGGCGTGTGTCGGGGTGGCCCGTATGCCGGTGATTTCGGCGAATCCCTTGAGCAGCTTGGCCTTGACCCGTTCAGCGTCGTCCTCCAGGTGCTTGGCCGACCATGCGGGGCTCGCCTGGATGGTCCAGCGTTCTATGGGGTCTCGCCCGGGCTTGCTCGACTCGCGGGCCAGCCAGCTGATGCGGTGGTGTGTGCTGCGCGCCGCGTTCCATTGGGGACCGAGGTGCGGAAGGCCGGGTTGCATGGCTTGCGGGTAGGCCACCATCAGCGTCCAGCACGGGGCCACATGCACGGAGGTGAGGGCCTGGCGGAGATCGGGCGCGAGGCCCGAACCCAGCAGCAGATCGTGGATCTGCGGATGCGGCAGGGCGAGGACGACGCGGTCGAAGCCGCCCAGCACCTGCTGGCCACCCTGGGCATCCTCGGCACGCAGCTGCCATTGTTCGGGGTGCAGGGCGTCGCGTTCGACGCGCGTGACGAAGGTATCGAGCAGGGTGCGTGCCAGCAGGCCGCCATGCAGTTCGGGGTGTGCCAGCGGTTGCGCCCAGAGGTTCACGAGCGCGCTCATGCCGGGCGAGGCCACGAAGTGGGGCTCGGTGGGCGGTGGCGCACTGGCCAGCACCCGGCCGAGCTCGTCGAGCACGCGCACGGTGCTCACGGCCCAGGGCCGTACAACGGCGGTGGCGTTGCTGCGCAACGCGGTCTCGAACCGCGCATCGCGCACGGTGAAGTACTGCGCACCATGATCGAAGCCGCCGAATTCGGTGCGCCGGGTCGCCATGCGGCCACCAAACTCGTGGCTCTTTTCAAACAGCGTGACCCGATGGCCTGCCTGCACCAGCGTGCGCGCGCACACCACGCCTGCCATACCACCACCCACCACCGCCACATGCAGCGGCACCGAAGCCATTCGGGGTGCTCTGGGTCGGGGAGACGGGGTTGCAGCTGCGCGAGTTCGTTGGGTGTTCGTCATGTCTCGGTGCGCCTTGGAGATGGGAGTGTGGCGACTGTATCAGTTGCTTCAGCGCAGGAGATGCTTTTGGTGACGGTCAGACCTGATGGTGGTTGTTGAGCAGCGCGCTGCGCGTCTTTGGATGTTGCAGGCGGTCCAGCCACCAGCGCAGCGCCCTTCCTGCATCGGCCGTGCTGCGGGGCTGGCGCCAGGCGTAGGAAATGCGCAAGTTGCGGTTGGGGCGTTGTACGGCTTTCACCACCAGGCGGCCCGCGTTGATGAAGGGTTGCGCGAGCGACAGCGGCAGATAGCCAGCACCCAGACCACGCAACTGTGCCTCCAGCTTGTGCTGCATGGTCGGTACCGTGAGCACGTCCTGCCCGGGCAGCAGGTTGTGTGTGACGCCACGGCCACGTTGCGTGCTGTCGGCCACCGCCACGGCCCGGTGTTCGCGCAGTTCCTCGTCACACAGGCTGTGGGTGGCGGAGGCCAGGGGGTGGTGCGGCGCGACCGCATAGACGAAGGACAGCGTGCCCATGGGGGCGGACTGGAACTCGCTGAGCGCCATCTCGCTGGGCACGCCCAGGGCAATGTCCGCCTGACCGCTTTGCAGCGCCTCTACCGTGCCGGAGAGGGTTTCGGCGCGCAGTTTCAAGCGGGTGGGCGCCCCCTCGGCGTAGAAGGATTCACAAAGTTCGAACAGGGTGGCGCGCGCGATGATGGCGTCGGCCGCGATGGTGAGCTGGGGTTCCCAGCCGGTGGCCACCCGCTTCACACGCTGGGCCACAGCGTCAAGCTCGTTCAGCAGGTACTGCCCCGAGCGCAGCAGCTCCGCGCCGGCGGGTGTGATCACGGCACGGCGCGCGCTGCGGTCGAACAGCAGCACATCGAGCGCATCCTCGATCTGCCGGATCCGGTAGGTCAGGGCACTGGGGACCATGCCCAGTTCGCGCGCAGCGGCGGCCATGCTGCCCAGCCGCGCGACGGCGTCGAGCAAGCCCAGGTTTTCAGGGGAAAGGGCGGCCCGCGGTGTGGAGGTAGCCATGTGAGTCGTTCTGATTGTTCAATTGGTTTGAATGATGCCATCAAACCCGTGCAGTCACGTAGCAAGATCAAAGGTCCAGAATTCAACCCATGCCAGCCGGGACCACGGCCGGCCCCACGGAAGATGGAAAGGAAATCACCATGCTTCAGATTCGACGCTCCGATGCTCGTGGCTACGCCGATCACGGCTGGCTCAAGAGCTACCATTCGTTTTCTTTCGCCGAGTATTTCGATCCCGCCTGGATGGGCTGGGGCAACCTGCGTGTGATCAACGAAGACCGCATCGCTCCGGGTACCGGTTTTGGCACCCATGGCCACCGCGACATGGAAATCATCAGCTACGTGCTGCAGGGCAACCTGGCACACAAGGACAGCATGGGCAACGTCAAGGGCATTCCGCCCGGCGATGTGCAGCGCATGAGCGCCGGCAGCGGTGTGCGCCACAGCGAGTTCAACCACGCGCCCAACAGCACCACGCATTTCCTCCAGATCTGGATCGAGCCCAGCGTGACGGGCATCGAACCCCGCTATGAGCAAAAGAGCTTTGCTGATGCTGAAAAGCGTGGCCAACTGCGGCTGGTGGCTTCGCCCGACGGGGCCGAAGGTTCCGTGACCATCAACGCCGATGCTGCGCTGTACGCCGGCCTGCTGGATGGCGAAGAAACTGCCGAGCTCGCGCTGAACCCCGCGCGCAAGGCGTATGTGCACCTGGTGCGTGGCTCGCTCGATGTGAACGGCCAACACCTCAAGGGCGGTGATGCCGCCGTGCTGGCGGGCGAAAGCCGCGTCCAGCTCTCGAACGGCGAAGATGCCGAGGTGCTCGTGTTCGATCTCGCTCCCTGACCTTTTCGCAACTCTCCATCCCTTCTCTTCAAGGAATCCACATGAACGCTCTGCAAAACCCCCTGGCCCTGATCGGCCGCATCCTGCTGGCCATCCTTTTTGTGCCGGCCGGCTTTGGCAAGATTGCCGGCTTTGCCGGCACGGTCGGCTACGCGACCGCCATGGGCCTGCCCATGCCCCAGGTGGGCGTCGCCATCGCCCTGGTGATTGAACTGTTCGGCGGCCTGGCCTTGCTGATCGGTTACCGCACACGTATCGCCGCGATCGCCCTGGCCGTGTTCACGCTGGTTGCCAGCTTCTTCTTCCACGCTTACTGGGCCGTGCCGGCCGAGCAGCAGATGATGCAGCAGCTCATGTTCTTCAAGAACATCGCCATCACCGGCGGTCTGCTGGCCTTCGCTGCCTTTGGTGCCGGTGCCTTCAGCCTGGATGCCCGCAGCAAGGCCTGAGTTTCTTTCGCTTCTTTTTCTTTTCTCCATTGCGGCGCCCTGGCGCCGCATTTTTTGCAGGATGCAAGACATGTCCAGAATCGTCGTGGTCTATCACTCGGGTTACGGTCACACCCAGCGCATGGCGCAATCGGTGGCCCAGGGCGCAGGGGGCGAACTCATCGCCATCGACGCCGATGGCAACCTGCCGGAGGGAGGGTGGGAAACGCTGGACGCCGCCGACGCGATCATCTTCGGCTCCCCCACTTACATGGGCAGCGTGAGCTGGCAGTTCAAGAAATTTGCCGATGCTTCCAGCAAGGCCTGGTTCTCCCAGAAGTGGAAGGACAAGATCGCCGCCGGTTTCACGAACAGCGCGGGCATGAACGGCGACAAGCTCGCCACACTGAACACGCTGTTCACCCTGTCCATGCAGCACGGCATGATCTGGGTCAGCCAGGGTCTGATGCCCAGCAACACCAAGGGCGCCCAGCGCAACGACGTGAACTACCTTGTGAGCTACAGCGGCGCCATCGCGCAGTCGCCGTCGGACGCGGGTGCCAACGACATGCTGCCGGGTGACCTGGAAACGGCGCGTCTCTTCGGTGAGCGCGTGGCCACGGTCACCACGAAATTCAAGGGCTGATCGGCGGCGCGAAGGCGAGTCGGCCGCCGGACCGCCCCAAGGCCGGCTCTGCCCCCTCGGGGGCGGCGACCCGCGCAACGGCGGAGCGTGGGGCCTTAACATCGGCGCATGAAGTTTCTCAGCATCATTCCCTGGGCAGACTGGCTGGCGCTGGTCTGCTTTCTGGCCTTGTGGGCCGGTTACGCCTGGTTTGCCCGGGTGTGGGGACGCAAGATGGGCTCGCTCATCCACACCACCAACCGCTACCGCGGCTACTGGATGATGCAGACCACCTCCCGCGATCCCCGCATGCTCGACGGCCTGATCACCCAGACGCTGTCGAACACCCCCGCCTTTTTCTCGTCCACATCCATCCTGGTCATTGGTGGCCTGTTCGCGTTGCTCGGCACGACCGACAAGGCCACCGAGCTGATGAGCGAGATTCCGTTCGCTCAGGCCACCACGCTGATCGTGTTCGAGTTCAAGATCCTCGTGCTGATTGCGATCTTCGTGTACGCGTTCTTCCGGTTCTCTTGGTGCATGCGGCAATACACCTTTGTCGCGTTGGTCATTGGTGCCATGCCGCCGGCCGAGGACTTTGATGCCGGCAAGCACGACCGCCGCGCCTTTGCCGAACGTGCTGCGGCCATGGTGGGTGCCGCGGCCGATACCTTCAATGACGGGCTGCGCGCTTATTACTTTTCGTTTGCTGCACTGGGCTGGTTCGTGTCGCCGCTGGCCATGGTGGTGGCCACGCTGTTCGTGGTGGTCATCCTCTACAGCCGCGAGTTCCGCTCCGAAGTGTTGAGCATTCTGAAAGACGAAATGCCGCCGCCTCAATAGGGTGAGCGCGCGTCACGCCTTCTAAAATGGCCGGATGTTCACCCATCTGCGCCTGCACACCGAATTCTCCGTCGTCGACGGCACCAACCGCATCGATGACGTGGTGGCCGCCGCCGCCGCCGATGGCCAGCCCGCTCTGGCCATCACCGACCTGAGCAACCTGTTTGGGGGGGTGAAGTTCTACAAGGAAGCGCGCGCGGCGGGCATCAAGCCCATCCTCGGCGCCGAAGTGATGCTGCAGGGCTTCACCGAAGAGACCCCCAACGCGATGCCGGGCGCTCACCAGCCTGCCGCACCCCGTGTCCTGCTGCTCGTGCAGGACAAGCAGGGTTACCTCAATCTGAGCGAGTTGCTGGCCCGCGCGTGGACGCGCAACGACGGCCGGGGCCAGGCACTGGTGCAGCGCGACTGGCTGCAGGAATGCAACGCGGGATTGATCATGCTTTCGGGTGCGCAGGCCGGCCCCGTGGGGCAGGCGCTGGTGCAGGGCGATGCCCAGCGCGCCGCCGACGTCGCGCTGCAGCTCTCGAGCATCTTCACGCACCGCTTCTATATCGAGCTGCAACGCGCCGGACGTGCCGACGACGAGCGCCACGTGACGCAGGCGGTGCAGCTCGCGGCGCGCCTGCATCTGCCGGTGGTGGCCACCCACCCGGTGCAGTTCCTGGAGGCGGACGACTACGAAGCGCATGAAGCTCGTGTGTGCATTGCCGAAGGCGAGATCCTCGGCAACAACCGGCGTGTGCGCAGGTTCACGCGCGAACAGTACTTCAAGAGCACGGCACAGATGCAGGCCCTGTTTGCCGATGTGCCGTCGGCGCTGGCCAATTCGGTGGAAATCGCCAGGCGCTGCAACCTCACGCTGGTGCTGGGCAAGCCACAGTTGCCCGATTTCCCCACGCCGCTGATCGATGGCGTGCCGATGCCCATGGCCGACTTCTTCCGCCAGTCCTCCTTCGAAGGGCTGGAGGAGCGTCTGGCGCACCTGTATCCGGATCAGGCCAGGCGCGACGCCGAACGTCCGCGTTACGTGGAGCGCCTGGAGTTCGAGATCAACACCATCCTGAAGATGGGGTTCCCAGGGTACTTCCTGATCGTGGGCGACTTCATCAACTGGGCCAAGAACAATGGCTGCCCGGTGGGGCCGGGCCGGGGCTCCGGGGCCGGTTCGCTGGTGGCCTACGCGCTGAAGATCACCGATCTCGACCCGCTGCAATACAACCTGCTGTTCGAACGCTTCCTGAACCCGGAGCGGGTGTCCATGCCCGACTTCGACATCGACTTCTGCCAGACCAACCGCGACCGTGTGATCGACTACGTCAAGGACAAATACGGCAAGGACGCGGTGAGCCAGATCGCCACCTTCGGCACGCTGGCCGCGCGCGCGGCCATCCGCGACGTGGGCCGCGTGCTCGATTTCTCCTATGGTTTCTGCGATGGCATTTCCAAGCTGATCCCGAACAAGCCCGGCATGTCGGTCACCCTGCAGTACCCACCGGTACCCAAGAAGGAGGGCGACAAGAACAACTACGCCATCGAGATGGAGCCGGTGCTGGCCGAGCGCATCCAGAAGGAAGACGATGTCAAGACCCTGATCGAGCTGGCGCAGAAGCTCGAAGGCATGACGCGCAACATCGGCATGCACGCCGGTGGCGTGCTCATTGCGCCCGGCAAGCTCACCGATTTCTGCCCGCTGTATGCGCAGCCCGGCAGCGAATCGGCCGTGAGCCAGTACGACAAGGACGATGTGGAGGCCATTGGCCTGGTGAAGTTCGACTTTCTGGGTCTGGCGACGCTGACCATCCTGGAGATCGCGCGCGAACTCATCATCAAGCGGCACCCGGGGCAGGAAAACTTCCGTTTCGAGGATATCCCACTGGATGACCAGCGCGTGTATGCGCTGTTCTCGCGCGGACAGACCGAAGCCGTGTTCCAGTTTGAAAGCCGCGGGATGCCGGGCATGCTGCGCGACGCGAAGCCTTCGCGGCTGGAAGACCTGATCGCCCTCAACGCGCTCTACCGACCAGGTCCCATGGACCTGATTCCAAGCTTCGTGAACCGCAAGCACGGCCGCGAGGAGGTGGAGTATCCGCACCCGGCGGTGGCGGAGATGCTGTCCGAGACCTACGGCATCATGGTCTACCAGGAACAGGTCATGCAGACCGCGCAGATACTGGGCGGTTACTCGCTGGGTGGCGCCGACTTGCTGCGCCGTGCGATGGGCAAGAAGAAGGCCGAGGAAATGGCCGAGCACCGCGAGAAGTTCCGCGCCGGTGCGCTGGCAACGCACAACATTCCTCAGGACAAGGCCGATGAAGTCTTCGACCTGATGGAAAAGTTCGCAGGTTACGGCTTCAACAAGTCGCACGCCGCCGCGTACTCGCTGCTCGCCTATCACACGGGTTGGCTCAAGGTGCACTACACCGCCGAGTTCTTCTGCGCCAACATGACGGTGGAAATGGACGACACGGACAAGCTGAAGGTGCTGTTCGAGGACGCCCAGAAGATGGGCATCACCTTCGAGGCACCCGACGTCAACCGGGGATTCCACCGCTTCGAGCCGATCAGCAACAAGTCCATCCGCTACGGCCTCGGTGCGATCAAGGGCACGGGCCAGCAGGCCATTGAAGCCATCGTGGCCGCCCGCGAGGGCCGCGGCGAGGGGCCAAGGGGCGACGAAAAGGGACCGTTCAAGAGCCTGTTTGATTTCTGTGTGCGCGTGGACCGCACACGCTTGAACAAGCGCACGGTGGAAGCGCTCATCAAGGCCGGTGCCTTCGACTCATTGCACCTCAACCGTGCCGAGGTGCTCGCCACGGTGGACCGCGCATTCGAGTTCGCCGCGGCCAGCCTGGCCAATGCCAACCAGGGTGGCCTGTTCGACATGATGGGTGACGATGACCATGGTTCCAGCACGCAGGAGCCCGATTTCGTGGCGACCATGCCCTGGGGTGTGAAGGAACGGCTGACGATGGAGAAGACCGCGATCGGCTTCTACTTCTCAGGGCACCTGTTCGACGAAGTGGAGCGCGAGGTGCGCCGTTTTGCCCGCACGCCGCTGGGGGACGTGGTCGAGAGCCGCGACCCGGTGATCCTGGCCGGCATCGTGACGGACTTCCGCGTCATCAACGGGCAGCGTGGCAAGCTCGCCTTGTTCAAGCTCGACGACAAGACCGGGGTGTTTGAAACCAGCGCGGACGAGAACCTCATCAACACCCACCGCAACCTGCTCAAGGACGACGAACTCATCATCGTGCAGGCCGTGGCACAGCCGGACCGCTTCTCAGGCGGTGTGCGGTTGAAGATCCAGCAAATCTGGGACCTGGCTGCTGCGCGTTGCCGTTTCGGCAAGTACTTGCGGGTGGCCGTGAATGGCAAGGCGCCGTCCATTGCCGATCTGGTGCGCGAGTTTCCGCCCAAGCGGGAGCTCACCGAGCAGGGTGAGCTGGTGCGGGGCTTGCCAGTGCGCCTGGCCTTGTTGCGCGAAGGCGCGCAGTGCGAACTGCAGCTCGACGACCGCGCACTGTTCTTCCCTACCGATGCGGCATTGGCCAGCTGGATGGCGCAGGCCCACGAGCAGCGTGCAGAAATCGTGTTTGACTGATGGGCCCAGTGCCGCCTGGTGACGCCTCCTGAAGAGGGGGCAGCTCCCAGGCTCTTCGAGTCGGCGCCCGGGAGCGGAGCGCATGCGGATCAGTCGAGAGGGCGAAGGCCGATCACCAGGGGCGATGGCACCGTGCCATTGGTGTCCTTGGGCAGGGTGCCCGTGCGGTCGATGGCGCGCAGCACGGCTTCGTCCCATTCCGGATTGCCGCTGCTCTTGACCAGCCGGCGCGAGGTGATGCTGCCGTCGGGTGAAGTGCGCACTTCGACCTCTGCGCGCGGGTTGCCCGGCGCCACATCGGTGAACACCACATTGGGCTTGATGCGTGCGGCCACACGCCCGGCGTAGCCCGGCGTCGGGCCGCTGGATTGCTGCGCCGTGCCGGTGCTTTGCGGGCCGCCACTGGCGCCGGCCTGGCCCATCATGCGCTTCATCTGGTCTTCGCGGATCTGGGCCAGCCGCTTCACTTCCTCGGCTTCCCGGCGCTGCTGCTCGCGCTTTTCGGCCGCCAGTTTCTGCTGGCGCTCCTTCTCGGCAGCCGCTTTCTCTGCAGCGGCCTTTTTCTCGGCAGCAGCCTTTTCGGCTGCCTTGGCCGCGGCGACCTTCTTGGCCTCTTCCTCGCGTTCCTTCTTTTCCGCTTCGGCTTTCTTCTTGGCCTGGGCGGTCGCGATCTCGGCCTGTGTCGGACCGGGCGGCGGAGGGGCCGGCGTGGGGACAGGTGCAGGCTTTGGTGCGGGCGGAGGCGGCGTGGGCGCCGGTGTTGGTTGGGGTGGCGGCGGCGGGGGCTCCACGGCGCGGGGCGCGGCCTGCTGTGGTGTGCGGGACCAGAGCTCGGCCTCGACGGTCACCGGTTCCCCGTCATTCTTCCAGTTCACGCCCATGGTCAGCGCGATGATGAGCAGACCGTGCGCGACCAGGGCCAGGCCCATGGGCCCAAGCCAGCGCCCGGTGCGAGGCGGGGCGAGGTCGAGGTGGTCGGCGGTCGATTGCATGGAGCGGGTGGTCGGGTTCAGCGTGAGGTTTGCACGGACAGGCCTACACGGGCAATGCCCGCGCGCTGCAAGGTATCCATCACGCGAACAACGGCTTCGTATTTGACATTCTTGTCGGCACTGATCACCACGGGCACACCACCTTCGGGCTGGCTGCCCCGGCTCGCCTGGAGTTGCTGGACGCGCGCGACCAGCTGGCCCATGGCCACGGGCTGTGGCTCGGCGCTGGATGAGCCTTCGCGCAGCGACACCTGTTCATCCTTGTCGATCACGACCGCCACGAAGCGATCGGGCTGGCGGCCGGCCTGACCCACGCTGGGCAGGGCGATCTGGCTTGGCGTGATCAGCGGTGCGGTGACCATGAAGATGATCAGCAGCACCAGCATCACATCGATGAAGGGCACCATGTTGATCTCGTTGATGGTGCGGCGGCCCCGGCCGCGTGAGGAGACAGCTGGCATCTCAGTGCCCCGAGGGTGTCTGGTGGGCCTGGGCACCCAGGTTGCGCTGCAGGATGTTGGAGAACTCTTCCATGAAGGTCTCCATGGCGTTGGCCACCCGGTCGATGTCGTGCGAGAAGCGGTTGTAGAACACGACCGCAGGAATCGCAGCGAAGAGGCCGATGGCGGTGGCCACCAGCGCTTCGGCAATGCCGGGGGCCACCGTGGCCAGCGTCACCTGGGCGAGCGCGGCCAACCCCGTGAAGGCGTGCATGATGCCCCAGACCGTGCCGAACAGGCCAACGTATGGGGAGACGGAGCCGACAGAGCCGAGAAAGGACAGGTTGGTCTCCAGCGCGTCGAGTTCGCGCTGGAAGCTGGCGCGCATCGCGCGGCGCGCGCCATCCAGCAAGGCGCCGCTGTCGGTGATGCGGCGCTCGCGCAGCTTCTGGTACTCGCGCATGCCACTGGCGAAGATTCGCTCCATCGGGCCACCCCGTTTGGCGTTCTGGGCTGCACCGGCATACAGGTCGTTGAGATTGGTGCCCGACCAGAATTCGCGTTCGAATTCCTCGTTGTGGGCGCGCACGCGCTTGAGAGCGAACACCTTGCGGAAGATGGCAGCCCAGCTCACGACGGACACGACCACCAGCAGCGCCACGACAGCCTGGACCACCCAGCTGGCGTTGAGCATCAGTTGAACGATGGAAAGATCATGTGTCATGGCTGTTCGGAGGCAGTAGGTGAGAGAAAAGTTTCGGGAGAACGCCGGTCAGTCCGGTGTCTGCAAGGCGTCCAGCACCCGGAGCGGTATGCGCTGGGGGCGCAGGCTCTGGGCATCGACCCAGCCGATGCGGATAGTGCCTTCACAGAGCAGAAGGGCCTGCCCGTCTGCCCGGGCAGGCTGGAGGAGCGCGCGCTGCTCGATTGTCAGGGAGGCCCGGCCCGCTTCCCGCACGCGGGCTGTAACCAGAAGCAAATCATCCAGACGGGCCGGCCGGTGGTATTGCACCTGGGTTTCGCTCACCACGAACATGCCGCCCACCTCGTCTCGCAGGGCCTGCTGGCCGATACCGAGGTGCCGCAGCCATTCGGTGCGGGCCCGCTCGAAGAACTTGAGGTAGTTGGCGTAGAAAACGATGCCGCCGGCATCGGTGTCTTCCCAATACACGCGCACCGGCCAGTGGAAGGGGGTCTGGGACGCCGTCACAGCGCCTGCTCCAGGCGGGAGACGGCTTCTTTCAATTGCGCCATTGAATTGGCGGTGGAGAAGCGCAGGTAGCGGCCCGGCTCAGCCTGACCGAAGTCGCGGCCAGGTGTGGCCGCCAGCTGGCAGCGCTGCATCAGCTCGAAAGCCAGGGCCCAACTGCCACCTTCGTCGGCACGTCCGCCCGGAGGTGCCAGATGCCAGCGCTCGCAAAGTGCGCTGACGTCGGCCCAGGCGTAGAACGCGCCATCGGGCATCACCGGCACGGAGATGCCCAGCCGGTTGAGCTCCGGGATGAAGAAATCGCGGCGCTCCTTGAACGCGGTGCGGCGGCGCTCGTACTCGGCCAGGCTGTCGGGCTCGAAACAGGCCAGTGCCGCGTGCTGGGCGATGGTGCTGGCGCAGATGAAGAGGTTCTGGGCGAGGCGCTCCACCGCGGGCACCAGTTCGGGCGGCAATACCAGCCAGCCCAGGCGCCAGCCGGTCATGTTGAAGTACTTGGAGAAGCTGTTGATGCTGATGATCTCGTCGCCCAGGCCATCGGGCAGGCCCAGCGCGCTGTGGCCGTACGCTTCTTCGAAGCTCAGGCCGAGGTAGATCTCATCGACGATCGTGATGCCACCCCGGCTGCGCACGAAGCGTGCGATGCGTTCCAGTTCGTCACGCGCGATGCTGGTGCCCGTGGGATTGGAGGGCGACGCAAGCAGGACGCCGCGGGTGGCGGGGCCCCATGCATCTTCCACCTGCGCTGCGCTCAGCTGGAAGCGTTGTTCCGGGCCGGAAGGAATCAGCACCGGGCGGCCTTCGGCGGCTTGAACGAACTGCCGGTTGCAGGGGTAACTCGGATCGGGCATGAGCACCTCGTCGCCCGCCTCGATGAGCGCCAGGCTGGCCAGCTGGAGCGCTGCGGACGCACCGGCCGTGACGACGATGCGGGCGGGGTCGATGTCCAGGCTGAAGCGCGATGCATACCAACCGCTGATGGCTTCGCGCAACGCTGGCAATCCCGTGGCTTGCGTGTACTGGCTGCGGCCCGCATGGATGGCGCGTTCGGCCGCTGCAGTGACCAGGGGTGGGGCAGTGAAGTCGGGTTCGCCGATGTTCAGGTAGATCATCGGCCGGCCTTTGGTGCCGGCCTCGGAGGCCATGGTTGCCGCCGCCTTGGCGAGCTCCATCACATAGAACGGTTCGACGCGCTGTGCGCGCTGTGCGATCCTCATGGAGCCGGTTTGCGCGTCGATGGGCGGGAAGCCGGTGCGGGCGATGCGGCCACTTCAGCCGGGCGCAATTGCGAGGCCAGCTGGTGCAGCACACCGTTGACGTACTTGTGACCATCGGTGCCGCCAAAGGATTTGGCCAGCTCGATGCATTCGTTGAGCACCACGCGCCAGGGCACGTCCAGGCAATGCTGGAACTCGTACGCGCCGATCCAGAGCACCCCGTGTTCGATGGGGGAGAGCTCTGCCATGGGGCGGTCCAGGCGGGGCGTGATCAGTGCGTCCAGAGCGACAGCCTCGGCCACGCAGCCGTGCAACAAGGCATCGAAGTGCACGCTGTCGGCCTTGTGAAAGCCTGCGAGGTCGCGGGTGAAGGCGTCGATGTCGACCGCGGCGTTGCGGCCCACCAGGTGTTGGTAGATCGCTTGCAGGGCAAACTCACGGGCGCGGGTGCGTGCCGACTTGTCCGACGCCTTGCGGGGTGCCGTGGTGGCCTTGCCGGCCGCTGGTGCTGGGGTGTCCGTGGGCATGGTCAGCCGATCTCCTGCAGCAGGTGCGCCATTTCCACCGCGACGCGGGCCGCGTCGCGACCCTTCTCGGTCTGGCGGGCGATCGCCTGTTCGAGGTTTTCGGTGGTCAGGATGGCGTTGGCGATGGGGATCTGGTAGTCCAGCGAGAGGCGCGTCACGCCTGCGCCGGACTCGTTGGCCACCAGTTCGAAGTGGTACGTCTCGCCACGGATGATGCAGCCCAGGGCGATCAGTGCATCGAAGTCGTCGCGTTCGGCCATGGCCTGCAGGGCCACCGGCACCTCCAGTGCACCGGGCACCTTGACGTGGGCGATGTTCTTGTCCTGTACGCCCAGGGCCAGCAATTCAGCCAGACAGGCGTCGAACAAGGCATCCGTGATGGCCTCGTTGAAGCGGGCCTGGACGATGCCAATGCTGAGCTTTCTGCCGTCGAGCACGCTGGGAGTGCCTTTGTCTGCGCCGAACATGTGAGAGTCCGTTTCCGTGAATGAAAGAAAAGAGAGAGGGTCAGTTGTCGCGGCTCAGGTAGCCGGTGATCTCGAGCCCGTAGCCCGCCATGCTGGGCATGCGCCGCGGGTTGCCCATGAGCTGCATGCGGTGCACACCGCTGTCGCGCAGGATCTGGGCGCCAACGCCGTAGGTGCGCAGGTCCATGCGCCCGCGCTCGGGCGCCTGGGCAGAGCGCGCCGTGCCTTCGAATTGCGCCAGCAACTGGCTGGCGCTTTCGCCGCAGTTGAGCAACACCGCCACGCCGGCACCGGCTTCCGCGATGTAGCGCAGGCTGGCTTCCAGGCTCCACGAGTGCATCGAGCGGCCAACTTCCAGCGCGTCCAGCACGGAAAGAGGTTCGTGAACACGCACGGCCACACTGTCTTCCGGGCCCCACTGGCCCTTCACCAAAGCCAGGTGCAGGGCACCGCTGGGTTGGTCGCTGAACGCGGTGGCCTGGAATTCGCCGAAGGCGGTGTTCAGGCTGCGGGTGCCGAGCTTTTTCACCAGGCACTCGGTGCGGCTGCGGTGTTCGATCAGGTCGGCAATGGTGCCGATCTTCAAGCCGTGCTCGGCCGCGAACACCTGAAGGTCGGGCAGCCGCGCCATGGTGCCGTCGTCTTTCATGATCTCGCAGATCACCGCAGCGGGGCTGCAGCCGGCCATGGCCGCGAGGTCGCAGCCGGCTTCCGTGTGGCCGGCCCGCATGAGCACACCGCCGTCGACCGCCTGAAGCGGGAAGATGTGGCCGGGCTGCACCAGATCGGAGGCCTGGGCGTTCGCCGCGACCGCCACTTGCACCGTACGTGCGCGGTCAGCGGCCGAGATGCCGGTCGTGACGCCTTCGGCGGCCTCGATGGAAATGGTGAAGGCTGTGCCCATCTTGGTGCCGTTGCGAGGCACCATGGGTGGCAGGCGCAGGCGTTCGCAGCGCTCGCGGGAGAGGGTGAGGCAGATCAGGCCACGGCCAAAACGGGCCATGAAATTGATGGCTTCGGGTGTGACGTGGTCGGCTGCCAGCACCAGGTCGCCCTCGTTCTCGCGGTCCTCTTCGTCGACCAGGATCACGATCCGCCCCGCGCGCATGTCGGCGACGATGTCCTCGACCGGCGAGATGGCCACGGTAGCCAGTTTTTCTGGGGCGTTCATGCGGATTCCTTGTTGGGTTGCACACCAGCGCTGAGCATGCGCTCGACGTAGCGCGCCACGGTGTCGATCTCGAGGTTGACGGAGCTGCCTTCCGCCAGTTCCCCCAGCGCGGTGTTGTGCACCGTGTGGGGAATGAGGTTGATGCTGAACTCGCAGCCTGCGGAGCTGTCGTCCACGCGGTTGACGGTCAGGCTCACGCCGTTGACCGTGATCGAGCCCTTGTAGGCGAGGTACTTGCCCAGTTCGCCAGGCGCGAGCACCCGCAGCTCCCAGCTTTCACCCACCTGGGCGAATCGGGTCACGGTGCCCACGCCGTCCACATGCCCGGAGACGATGTGCCCCCCCAGGCGATCGTGGGCACGCAAGGCTTTTTCCAGGTTGATGCGGTGGCCCGTGCGGGCCAGACCGGTGGTTCGGGCCAGGGATTCCGCCGAGATGTCGATGGTGAAATGGCGCTGGGGCAGGTCCAGCGAAGTGACGGTCATGCAGGCACCGTTGAGGGCGATGCTGTCGCCCAGGCCCACGTCGTCGAGGTATCCCGGCGGCGCCTCGAGGGTGAGTCGCTTGCCGTGGTCCAAAGAGCTGCCCAGGTCGTGGAGGTCGGTGATGCGCCCCACGCCGGTGATGATGCCGGTAAACATCCCGCTATTTTCGCAGGGTTTGAGAAATCGGCGGCTGCGGGCTGTTCAAGCCCGCTGCAGCTGGTGATGTCGAGAGGCATTACCGGTTCCAGCACGCCTGGGTGGGCAGGGGTGCCGGGACGAGCGAGGTGGCGATCTGTGCCCGGGCTCCCGTCTCGTTGAGCTCGAAAACGCCGCATGGATCCGAGCCTTGCGCGCCGATGGGCGTGGCCTGCAGACGGTAGCTGCTGGCGTCCAGGGATCGGAACCCGAGCGTGTAGCGGTCGCCTTCGACGGACAGCACACTGGCCGGGATGGCTTTTCGCTCTGGATAGGAGCCCTGTGCCGTGGCGGCCCGTTCCAGCCATTGGGCGGCGCGCAAAAGGGCGGCCTGGGCGTGAACGCGATGGCTGCGCTGCAGGTATTCTGTGTATCGCGGCATGGCAATGCTGGCCAGCACCGCCACCAGGGTCGTCACGACCAGCAATTCGAACAGTGTGAACCCCCCTTGCTTCTGCCTCATGGTCTCGGGCTTGGCCACTTTCCGGGGTTCTTGCAGGGGCCTTCTCATGGGATTTCTCGCCAGTCCGCTCGCTTGCCGGGATCCTTGCCCGCGGTGAGTCGCAGTTTGCCCGTGCACGCCGCATGCAGGGGCGTGCAGTCTGGCTGGAACGAGAGCAGGTCGAGATCGCCCCGACGTGTGTGAATGGCTGTGAACTCGCCGGTGCCAAAGCGGACCCGTGAAGCGTCGGACATCGCCATGGTGGCATCTGCGGTGGAAAAGACCGGGGCCTGGGCAGGTTGTCCCGTGAAGATGTTGAGCACCGTTGCCCACCCGGTTTCGGGGCTCGGCGCAAGGGCAGGGGCGGTGGAGAAGACGATCACCTTCTGGCCTTCGAAGAGCTGCGGGTTGGTCAGTACGCGTTCCCGCGCTTGCGGCAGGTCGAGGAACCAGCCGCGTGGCGTGTTGGGGTCGGATCGGTCGTATGGCACCGGCCGGCGCGAACTGTGAAAGTAGGGTGTGGCTGTATCGGTAGCCGATGCCTGGCTTCTCACGGTGCCGGTTATGGATTGCCGGATCAGGGCTTCACGTCCTGGGGGAACGCGTTGCTGGTTCGATGTGAGCAGTGTGCGGCGGCCTGCGCTGTCCTTGCCAGGCAGGTAGGTGCTTCTGTCCCACAACGCATAGATGGTCTGTACACGGATGTCACCCGGGTCGGTCGCCGTCAGGTTGCGCCCGGTGCCGAACAGGACCTGCATGCCGCCCAGTGGATGGGGCATGCAGATCGGGGCGGCCGTGATGGGTTGAGGGTCGGACTGTGGTGGGTCGGTTCGTGCTGTGTGGAAGGGCATGCAGGCGTCGCTCTCCTGGCAAGGCTCGGCTCCCATCGCCCACGCGCTGACGCCCCATCTCCTGGGGTCGGTATGGGACAGGTCGAATTTCCACAGATGGCCTTGAAGGTCGCCGGCGTAGGCGACGTCGGCACGGCCGTCGCCGTTCACGTCCAGCAGGCGCGGAGCCGAAAGCCCGTTGGACTGACCTTTGGCCGGTCGTGCCACCAGGCGCTGGAGTTCCTTCGGGCCGTCGAGGTACTGGATCAAAAGAACCGGTCGTTCGTTGACGCTGTTGACGCCGTTGCCCATGACCACTGCCCAGCGGTCGTTGTTGAGCTTGACGATCTGCTCGCTTCGCGCGGTGTGGGCGAGAGCTGTAACGGGAGGCGCATAGAAATGACCCACATCCCGGCTCTCGTCGTCGGGAGGCGTTGCCGCGCTCGGAAAGGTGCGGTCCAGCACCACGCCGGAAGGCCGGAAACTGGACGTCGCGTTCGAGGCGGACAGCGGCTGCGTGATGTCGAGGACGAAATAGCCGCGGCCCCCTCCGCCCAGGCCACCGACCAGCAGCGTGCGCCATTGGCTTGCCAGGCCTGTGCTGTCTTCGGCGTGGTTGCCGCTCACATCGGCATCGCCGCTGAACACCTGGCCATTCACCAGGTAGTGGTGGGGGTGTTCCGGCTGCGTGTAGCCCCACAGGTTCTCGTAGATGCCGCGAGGAACATAGGCCATCATTTCACGCCCGTTGAGGGCATCGAAGGCGTGCAACATCCCATCGTTGGCGCCGACATACAGCATGGTGGGCCTTTGTGCGTACGCTTTGCGGAAGGCCGCGTGGCCAGGGTGTTCATAGGCCAATCGATCGGGCGGCCGCACCAGCCAGATGTTCGCGCCGACGATGGAGCCCAGCCGGGAATACCGGCGCCGCAAGGTGCCGCCGGTCTGGCCGATCTCATTGCCGTCGTGGCCGCGCAGGTAGTCGAGGCGGCGTTGCCCCTCTGCCGTACCCCCTGATCCCTGGAGGTGCTGGCGTTGTGCCAGACCCAGTTCGTTCCAGCGAAACGCGATGCCGCCTTCGCTGTTGTGGGAAAGGATGTTTCGGGTGTCTGGGTCCAGCGTCGGGGCGTCGAGCAGTGCGTTGGCACTCCATGTCGGCGCACTGTGGACTTCACCGCTGACGGCGTCGATGCGGTATGCGCTCAGATGGCCGCTCCATGACCGGACGCTGAAGCCTGCGACATAGGTCATCTCGTCCGACCGCAGTCGGCCGGAACTCACGGCAATGCTTGTTGCGAGGGGCGCAGCGTTCGGCATCGCCGGTTCAGGTGAGATGAGGGGCTGCGCCAGGTTCAGTGGCGCGGCCAGCGACGTGCAGGACAGCAGTGTCGATGCGATAGCGGCAAGGTGGGGGTTCAGGAGAGCGCGATGCATGCGAAAGCTTCCCGGCATTCATTGAAGACCGCGGCCGGCTTGTGGCCGGGGGACGTAGACCGAGCGCAGCCACACACGGGTTCCCGGCTTCAGCCCTTGCACGTAGGCGGTGATCCGGTAGACGAAGGGGTGCTTCTGGTCGGGCGTGAGTTCGTGCAATGAAGCTGCCCCGGCGGGAATGCCGCTGTCGTACCAGAACACCTCCACCCAGTACCAGGCGCGAGGCGCGACGGCGGATGCGTCGCCCGGCCGGGACCAGTGCAGCAGGGCGTTGCCGGCCGAGGCTGGATGGATGCCGGTGAACTCGCCGTACCTTGCCGCAACCGATGTGTCCCCCGTGCCGGCCGTCATTGCCGGGAGCTGGGTGGTCCAGTTGTCCAGGCCGAGGGCCCTGACGGTGCTGGGCAGACAGATACCCCGCAGGCAACCTGTTGCTGTGGATGCCAGCCTGGCTTGTAGAAGGTCGAGGTCGTTTTCGTCCTGGGGGAAGAATGGGTGCCCGGCGCCGAAGTTGCGGCAGCCCACGAAGGCAGGTTCAGGTCGGCAGGGCTGGTCGGCGTTGGCCTGCTGTCCCCGGATGTCAAGTTCGGCGTCGCGGATGAGGGCTTCGGCGGCAGCGAACGCCCGCTGGTGATCGCTCTCCGCGCCGAGCATTCTCTCTTGGAGCCAACCCAGGCGCGCACTGCCAAGAACGACGAGACCGCACAGGAGCAGCATCACCATGACAAAGATGAGCGCGAAGCCCCGCTCGCGTTGGAGCGGCGTGGTTGTGGGTCGATCGCTCATGGGCCGGCGTTGCGCAACTGGAAGACACGGAAGAAGACGCGGCGCAGACGACCGTCGCTCTCGACTGTCTCGCCCTGGCAGCCCGGCGCACTGGCCGCAGGGTGGCCCCTGGATTCGCCGACGAGACGCAGGCAGATGCGCAAGGTCTCCACGCGGTCCCATGGCGCCGGTGAAACGCGCGCCAATGCGGTGGCAGTCGTGTAGCGAAGGGCATTGCCTTCCCGAACGCCGTACCAGACCTGGAAATCCTCAACACCGCTGACCACGCCGTACGACCCGGGTGTCGGACCCGAGCCATCGCAACGCAGCCGATCCGCGATCACGCTGAATGCGTTGGTGATTTCCTTCTGGCTGGCGCTGTCGATTTCGCCCGATTTCGACATGCCCTTGTTGGTCGCTTCGCCCAGACAATCGATGCCTTCGGCTTCCCAGACGCCGGCGTCGCGCCGGATCTCGAGCGTGTCGGACAGACCGGAGGCGCCGTCCGTGCCCCGTATCGAAATGGCATGTCCGGTGTCCGGCCGGATGCCATAGCCGGCGTATTGCGGGTTGAATACCACGCGGGCTGCACCGAGGGTGTTTTCCAGATGGCGGGCGCCGGCCTGCCGCGCGACGCTGCCGATGATCCGGAAGGCCGTGGCGGCCTCTTGCTGGAGGCGCGTGCTGTCCCCGATGAGGAAGGAGGCGGTTCGCATGTGCACGAGACTGCCCATGGCCGCGACCACCACCAGGAGACCAATGACGAGGCCGATCAGCAGCTCGACCAAGGTCATGCCGCGTTGCCGGGGAGGGCGTTGCATGGACGCGCTGCTCACCGTTGGCGATCAGGGGCGGAAGTAGACAAGGTGGCAGGTGTGCCGCGCCAGGCACTCCAGGCCGGCCACCCCGGTGCCGGCCTGCCCCTGCGCATCGCGCACGGACACCGCCTGGGCGAACAACGCGATGTCGGCCTCGCTGGCGTGGCTGTCGTTGCGCAACCGGGGATCTGTCCACGCCACCAGAACGCCGAATTGAGTGGGGTCCTGGGTGGAGGGGAACACCCATGCGTCGCCGTCCGGCAGGCTTCGGGCCAACATGGTTTTCCACTCGGCGATGTCGTGGGCGGCCATGGTGAAGCCTTCGCAGGGCGAGGCGTCGCAGTTCGTGCTGGCCTGGGGAGGCTCACCCCAGGAGGTCAGATAAGGGTTGAAGGCCGGTGGTTGAAGCAGGATGTGGTGGTTGGCCCGCATGCGCTCCTGGAGGTCGTCCACCGCGCGCATGGCGATGTTGCGGAATTCGGTGGTGCGTGCCGTGACAAGTGTGCGCGTTTGTGTCGCGGCCAGACCCAGGACACCCAGGGCAAGCACCAGCACCGCGATCAGCGCTTCCAGGAGCATGCTGCCCTGTTCTGCATGGCGCGCCGGGCTCATGCGTTCTCTCCCGGCAGCGCAGGACATTTCTCCACGCGCTTGACCGTGCGCAAGCGCGTACCGGTCGAGAAACAGATTAACTGTCCATCCACCACGTTCTGGTTTCTGGGAAAGGCCTCGAAGCGCTGGCCGAATGAGGTGGTCCGTCCGAAGCGGTCGATCAGCAGGTATCTCGGACTGCCTGCGGGGCCCTTCTGGAAAGTGACACCAGCCGGAACCACCACCGACTGCAGCACCGCTTCCGTGTCGTCCATTGCCCGATTGCCGTTGGTGTCGGCAAACACCTGCCACCCACAACTCCAGTCCGCGGTGGAGGACAGAGTCCCCTCACAGGTGGTGGTGCGTTGGAGCATGACATCCTGCCCGAGGCGAACGGCCTCCACACGGGCCAGCTGCACGGACGCCATGAACTCGTCGGAAACCGTGTCGAGGCGGTACTGGTTCGCAATGCTTGTGTACGACGGAATGGCGACCGATGTCAGGATGACCAGCAGCGCGATGGCGGCCAGCATTTCAATCAGCGTGACGCCGCGGGGCCGGCGGCGGCGGTTCCGGCAGAGTGTTCTGGCATGGGGCATGCCGGCACTCTAATTGGAAAATTAATTCAAAAGAATTAAATAAGTCAAATATGCCGAAGTCGCAGTGACGCTTATGCCGTGCGGCTCCATGCAGGTCGCGCGGCAGGGCGGTGAGTCAGGTCATGTCGCCGAGGAACCCATCGCGGCCTTGCCGTCGGGCCAGGATGCGCAGGTCATTGCCCACCTTGTCCACCGATTCGTAGGCCAGCTGCACGCCGTCCTGCAGATTCTGCAGAGGGCCGAAATCGGTCAGGCCTGCGCCCTTGCCAAGGAGCTGTGGTGCGAGGTACAGCAGGATCTCATCGACCAGGCCTTCCCGCAGGAGCGATCCGTTGAGCTTGTGGCCTGCCTCCACATGCAGCTCGTTCACCTCGCGGCGCGCCAGATCGCCCAGCATCGCGGGCAGATCGACCTTGCCGTGGCCGCTTGGCATGGGAATGAGCGTCGCGCCCAGAGTCTGCAGGGCGGCTTCCCGTTCGGCGTCGCGCACGGCATGGTAGATCCACAGCTGTCGCGGGAGTCCGTTGGCGGGGGTGTTGAAAAGACGCGCTGTCGTGGGGGTCTGCAGGCGGCTGTCGATCACCACCAGATGGGGTTGCCGCGGTGTGTCGGCCAGCCGCACGTCCAGCATCGGGTCGTCCTCCAGGACCGTGCCGATGCCCGTGAGCACGGCGCAGGCCCGTGCACGCCAGGCGTGCCCGTCGGCGCGTGCGGCCTCACCGGTGATCCACTGGCTCGTACCGTTGTCCAGTGCGGTGACGCCGTCCATCGACGAAGCCATCTTCATACGCACCCAGGGTGTGCGGCGGACCATGCGGCTGAAGAACCCGATGTTGAGTTCGCGCGACGCCCTGGCAGCCTCGTGGTCGGCAGGGAGCCATTCCACTGCGACGCCCGCCGCGCGCAGGCGCTCGGCCCCCTGGCCCGCCACAAGGGGGTTCGGATCGCCTGCGGCGATCACGACCTTGCCCACGCCAGCGGCGATCAATGCGTCACAACATGGCGGCGTGCGCCCGTGATGGGAGCAGGGTTCGAGCGTGACGTACACGGTGGCGCCCACCACCGATTCGCCCCGTGCCTGCGCGTCGCGCAACGCCATCACTTCCGCGTGCGGACCGCCTGCGCGCTGCGTGTGCCCTGTGCCAATCTCGCGGCCATCGGGGGTGGTGATGACGCAGCCGACGCGGGGATTGGGGTTGGAGAGGCGCAGGGATTGCAGAGCCAGTTGCTTCAACTGCTCCGAGATGCAACTCATGCGGAGGCAATCCGGCCTTTAGCGCCAGCAATCATTGACCGCGCCTGTACCGGAGATGGTCTTGGTGCCTTGCTGGGACAGTCCGAGGGTGCCACAACGCGTATCGCCGATTTGGGTGGCAGGCGTTGCCTCGATGCGATAGGTGGTTGCGGTCGGTTGCCCGGACGCGAACGCGAAGGTGTAGCGGCCAGCCACTTCGCCGGTGCACGCCAGCACAGGCAGCGTGGCGGTCGAGTTGTACGCCATGGTGGTGGTGTAACGCCTTTCCATCTGCTGTGCCATCTCCTGAAGGCAGCCTGCTGCGACGGCACGGTTGGTGCGCATGACGTAGCTCTGATAGCCGGGGTAGGCGATGGCGGACAGTATTCCGATGATCGCGACCACGATCATCAGCTCGATCAGGGTGAAGCCCCCTTCGGATGACTGGCGTTGTTTCAATTCGTTCATGGCGTCAGTCTCTCACGATTTCGCGCCAGGAGATGCGGCCTTTCAATGCTGTCGCACCCAGGCCGGTCAGGTGCTTGATGAGGCCTCCAGTGGTGGCGGGGTCGGTGGCGCCACCTGTTCCACTGCCGGTGTCTCCCGAGCCTCCAATGAAGATGATGACGCGTCCAGGGGCACCCATGGGCAACGCTTCCGTGGGAATGCCGACACCCAGGTCCACAGAGCCAATGTAGCCCACCGTGCCATTGGCAGCGGTCAGGGTGTCGTTCGAGAAATTGTTGTCGCGATTGATATCGAGCAGGCCCAATGTGAAGGCGGCTCCGCTGAAAGGACTGACCACATTGAGGTAGCCCCTGCCCCCAGGCACGCACGGGTCGTCCGGCACGGGATACATCGAACTGACTGTCAGGCCGGGGACGGCGAAGTTGACGACTTTGGCGCCTGTGGTGATGCGCTCTCCATCCACCGGAGTGGTGAAGTCCATGTACCAGCCGCTCATACCGACCATGTCGTTGGGTGCGGCGGTGGAGAAGGTTCGACTGGCAAGGCCACCAACCACTCCCGTGGCAGTGATCGTGCGGGCGCGCAATGCGCCGGCAGCACGGCTACTGTTGATGGGAGTAAGTACATCCCCCATCACGCCGTACCAGGTCTGCCGCTGCCTGTCGCTTGTGTCGCCGTTCTTGAAATAGGAGCCGGTTCCAAAGAAGACAAACACCCGGTTGCGATTGGGATCGCCATTCTGGGTGTTCACGATCGCATTCATCGGGGCGGTGATGGGCTGCGCCGCACCGGTATGGTCGCGCGCCTGGAAAAGTGGCGCGCCGCTGTAAGCCACATGCCAGCTGTCCGGATCGTTCGAGGTCAGGTCGAATTTCCAGACATTGCCATGCAGGTCCCCGGCAAACACATAGTCGGCCGTGCCATCGTTGTTGGCGTCATAGATGCCTGGGCCGGCCAGCCCGTTGTCTCCGGCGACCAGGGTGTCGATCTGCCTCACCCGGTTGAGCGTGCCATCGGCGTTGATAATGAAGATGTAGAGAACCGCTCTTTGGCTGGTGCTGTCGTACCCGTTGCCGACAATGACTCCCAGCCTTCCGTTGTTCAATCTGGCAATGGTGGGGCGGCCCAGCATCTTGCCCAGGTTGGCATCGGCGGCGGCGGCGGTGCTGCCCGCCGGGGTGTATTCCCACAGGAACGAGCTGGTGCCAAAGGTAGACGGCGCAGTGACGTTGAGCGAGAACAGGCCTTTTCCACCACGTCCGAGAAGGCTGTAGAGGTAGCTGTTGTTGTTGGACGCCGCGCTCCGGTCCGACACCACCACATCGCCGTCCACGTAGTAGTCATGGACATAGCCCGTGGCAGATAGACTGCGCAGACGTGACACCGATTGGCGTGGCGCAAACGCGAACAGTTCCCGGCCGTCGTTGCCGCGGAAGGCGTGCAGCATGCCATCGTTGGCACCCACGTACACGACGTCGGTGTTCCGGTCGTAGTAGGGTGATGAGTGCACGATGTCGCCCAAGGCGCTGCCTCGGTCGCGCAGCGCACCACCGTTCTGGACTTCTGCAGTGCGCCTGCCCATCAGGTACTCAAGCACGGTGCTGCTGCCCAGCGCAGCCTGATCCGAAACGGAGAGGCTGCCGAAGTTGCTGAGCCTGACGGTGCTGGAATCGGAGGTGCGCATGAAGATGTTGCGCTCGTTCCATGCCGGCATGGCCAAGCCGGCCTGCCATGATGGAGTGGTTCCCACCCCGTTGACCGTGGCGGGATAGGCGACCAGGTCGCCAGACCAGCGTTGTGTGTTGAACACGGCCTGGTAGAGCCGGGATGACGAGGAAATGCTGGTGCTGTTGGCAGACACGTTACTCGCGCTGCTTGAGCGCGCGGCGATGTTGTCCAACGTCTTCTTGAGCGATTCCTTGAGCTTGAGCGGGTTTTGAACCAGGAAGTAGGTGTCGGGCACGCCATCGCCGTCGGCATCCCACTCGCTGTTCAGATCGGGCAGATGGTTGCTGTTGCTGTCGACCATGCCCCCCCATTTGGCGGCATACCACAGAGGGTCCTTGAGCAGCGTGGCGCCTGTAGCCGTGCCTGGGCTGAAGGTACGGGTGGCCGTGTCTCCGCCACTGCTGGCACCGAGATAGGGCAAGCGGTTACAGGCGGAGGGTACGGTAGTTCTGTCGCAATAGCCCGGCAGTTGGCCAGGTGGGGTGTTCAGGAAGTAGGGGGTCGTGTCGCTTTCATCCTGGACCTCGAGGTACACACCGTCAGCCGAAGTGCCGGAGATGATGTAGCCCATGCGGTGCTGAATGCCACCAGCCTGATAGATCGGGCGAAGGGTGACGGTCACTGTGTTGTTCGCATTCGCACTGATTGTGTACTCGACGATGGCGTCCATGTCGTGATCGGCACCCTGTTCCACGTCCTCGTAGTTGATCCGGAACTTGGCGTAGTACCTGCCACCGTTCACCGCAGGGTTCGCGTCCGCCGCCCCGGAGTTGACGATTTCTTCAACGTACAGATCAACGATCTGGTTGGTTGGCTGATAAGCCCCTTTCGCATTGGAAATCCCGCTGCCACTGACGGACTTGGCAAAGGGCACCAGGGTGATGCGACGGTCATTAGCCATGGGCACCTCGATGCGGGGCAGGGGCGATGCGAGGGCCACCACGAATGAGTCCACGCTCTGTCTGCCTGCAAGGTCGGTCCGAAGATCGGAGCGTTTGCCGAAGGCCGCTACGGACGCAGAGTAGTAACTGCCCTGTTTGGTGGGCTCTTCCGGTGCAAGGCCTCGGATGTTGCCCAGGCTGTTGACCTGCTTGGGAGATGGAGCGGAATCGAACACCCCGCCCGATTGACCGATGAATCGGTTCCCGGGCACGCCAGGCTCACGCGACGTGATGTTGTCGGCCTCGGTCAGTGCATTGAACCCACTCAAGTCGCCGGTGACCGTCGATGGAGCGAAAGTGGGCGTAAGGGCGCCCGGGACCTGATCGGAGTCGTAGGAAACATTGATGTCCGAGATGACGAGCATGTTGCCGCGCGCACACATGGGCGCCCGGGCCGCACCGCTGTTGGCGGAATAGGGATCGTCCCATGTGGCGTTGGACAACCCCACTTCCGCGTCTACGGTCGTCGACCCCATGAAGGCGGTGGTCGCGCTTCCTCGCCCTGCAAAGTAGCGCAGGGACTCGTACATCATTTCCCCGATCGGATTGCCCCAGTCCGGGAACTCGCCCACGTTGGGGGCACGTGTGGTGACCCAGCCGCCCCGGTACTGCTGGCTGGTGTTGCCGTTGTTGTAGTCCCGAATGCGCAGGCGATCGAACGTCCTGACGATGGTCGCGTTGGCGGTGAACTGGCCTGTGCTGGCGTTGACCTCATCTGCGAAGGAGGAAATCACCTTGCGCAGGCGTCCTCCCGCCATGCTGTTGTCGTAGCTACCACTGAGCATGCCGAACAGCATCGAGTTGTTTTCGCCATATTCATGAAGTAGCCCGACTGGCTTGTACTGGCCGTTCGGATACAGCTTGCAGCCACCCGTGAAGCCGGTTCTGCAGGCTTCCACTCGCACGGTCCGGTCGGTGCGTGTACCGCCATGCGAGCCGTCCAGCACGGGGCGCTCCTTGGATGCCCATTCCCAGACTCGCCGGTTCGAATCGGTGACGACGGATAGCAGTGGTGGTAGGTTGCTGCAGTTGTCCAGCGTGGCGCAGTTGGTACCAGCATTGGCCGTGAGGTTGCCAAAGAAGTGACGGCGGTTGGTCGCAGGTTGGGCGAGTGGCGTGTAGTCGCTGATGCGGTACCCATCCACTGTCGCGCTGGTGTACTCCTTGGCCCACGAATGCGCGTCCTGGGGAATATAGGCTCGACGCAGAATGGTGCTGCTCGTGCTGTCCACTTCGCGCGCGCCGCCATAGAGCACCACCCGCATCGCGTCGATGCGGCTCGTCGTGACGTAGTTCAGCCAGTTGCCAGACCAACGATCGGGCGTGGATGGCTGGGTGCATCTGTAGGCGTCAGCCGCGGTCGTCGTGGCAACAGGTCTGAAGCGGCCTGAATTGGTGGCATCGTTGTTGTGCGTGTAGCACAGCTCGGAATTGAACAACCCGAAGTAGGTGATGCTCGGCTTGTAGCGCACATCGAGCACACCGTCGCCATCGATGTCGCTGGCGTCGTTGTAAGCCTCGTAGAAAAAGCGGTGATCCTTGCCCGCCACCAGCATGACCAGTGGGCTGACACTCTGTTGCACCGACAGCGGCACATTGGGAATGACCAGCGCATGCGAAGCCATGGCCAAGAAGCTGCTGAGGCCGACCGATCCCCATCGGAGAGCGGTCATGGTGCGTGTGATGGAGCCCATGGGGATACTTCCTTTCGTTCCTGTATTGGATGTCCTGCGTCAGTCGGAGGCATAAAGCGACTGGACCATGACGGCGGCCCGACCATTGCCCCCGGCCCGGGCAGTTACGCGGTAGCGTTTGCAAACAGGGGGCGCTGAGGGGTCAAGCCCACAGGGGAAACCTGATCCGAGGTATTCGACAAAGTACTGGGGCGTCACGGCAAGCGAGCCTGTGCCCACGGTGGCAGCATTCGCCCAGCCCGTGAACGCCGTGTCCAGCCAACGGGGTGTGGCCGCGCCGGCCAATGCGGGAGGGCAGGCCCGGACGCTGTAGATACCTGACGAGAAGGTGCTGCATGCGCCACTCAAAGGTTCCGGCTTGACCTGATCTATGCCGTTCTCCGCTTCCCTCAGCGCAGCTTCTGCCGCCTGGAATGTCAGCGTGCGGTCGTAGGCATATCCGGCCATCTTCTCTTCTTGGAGAATCATCCGGACGCCTGCCAGGCCCAGCAATGACATGATCACCACCATGATCAATGCGACGATCAATGCCACGCCCTTTTCGGTGCGACGGTAAGACGGGTAGGACTTTCGCTGCATGTCAAAGGTCCCTGTTGCGCAACGAGGCAACCACGATAAGTTGTCGCTGGATGCGCTGTCCATCCGATCCGACGGCCTCAGCGGTATTCAAGCTCAAGGTCAGGCGAGCAGCCACCACTTCTGCGGTGGTGCTGGTCCAGCCGGCATTGAAGTTGGCGTGGGAGGCTGGAACCCAGGCCGTGCCCAGAACGTTGCCTGTGTCACGGTTTCGCGTGAGGTAGTCAATCTGCAGGTTGTCGACCCCGGGTGACATTTCTTCCCGCAAGGTCACCAGCTGCCCTCCGGCGTCCAGGCCCATTCTTGCGCGGAACAGGGACCGGCCTCCCTGGCCATTGATACCCACGTACCAGAACGCTGGATCCCAACGAGCGATGGTTGCATCGGGATCAAATGTCTTGGCGACCGGCGTGGCGCATTGCGCTTGCACGCTGCCCAGTGCCGTGGAACAGTTGAGCGGAGCACCTCCATATTGAACCGTGGAAGGCGTGCTGGTGACGGTCCGGATCTGGAACAGAGCGCTGCTTCTGCCGTCGCACACCAACGCCACATCGGAATTGGTAAAGGTGGTCGGCGAAGAGAAGGCAAAGCTGGTCGTGCCAGCGTCATGAGAGGTAATCTGCCGGAAAGACAGCTCGTCGCCTGCGGGACGGAGCATCACGATGGCGTCCGTGCCGGTCACGCGGTCTGTCGGGCTTGTGCCGATGGCTACGATGTCGGCGCTGTCCTGGGTATCGTCGTAGCCTCGCAGCATGCCTGCGTCGGTGTTGGCCCACCACGTCACGTTGGGTGATCCTGTGGTGCGCAGCACATTGGCCGTCAGCCGGGTGCCGCACGGAACCAATCCGGCCTCTCTGATTTCTCGAGCCATGATCTCGAATGAGAAGCGTGCGCCCTCCTGAAGTCTGGCGAGATTTTCATTGACTCGGAGTGTCTGACGTGTGGTCACGACAACGCTCAGCACGCCGCCAATGAGGATCAGCCCCAAGGTCATGGCCACCAGAAGCTCGACCAAGGTGAGCCCGCGTTGCCGCAACGGCTTTGAACGATGACTGCGGCGGCTCAGACGGTGAGTTGTGGAATGTGGCATGGCGTGCTTCAAACCCGCGAGCTGATGACGAGTGTCTGATTGGCCAGTCCACCGCTGAGACTGTCGTCCCAGCGAATCTGGACGGTGCACGCATAGTCTGCATCGCACGCGATATGCGCGCAGGTGGTGTTGTCGTCGGCACGCCCGATGTTCTGCTTCACAGACGTCAGCCATGCTCTGCGAGATGTTTCCGCCAGGCTGGTTCCATTGAAGGCATTCGGGTTGCAGATGAAGTCGCTTCCGGTGTTGTAGCTCCCGCCTTTGGCGCTTTCCCTGTCCACCCGCATCACATCGATCACGTAGTGGCTGAGCATGACGGCTTGCGCACGTTGCCCGCTGCTCACATTGCCTTTCACCGCCCGGGATTGAAGGGCCGCCATGCCGAGTAGCCCGAGGCTGAGAATCAGCACGGCCACCAGCACTTCGATCAGTGAGGCCCCACGTGAATCCTGACGTCGGGTGCAATGGTTGGATCGGTGAGTTTTTTTCATCTCGGATCAGGGATTGGGACAGTTGTTGGCTACGTTGGCGGGACGTACAACGTTGATTTGCCCGGCGGTGGTCAGCACGATGTCACGTGCCCTCGTGTCATTTCTCAGGGCGTCGCTGGAGCTGCATACCCGCAAGGTGCCGGCTTGAATACCTCCGCCCATGAGGCGTGGCCTACCGTCTGCAGCGAATGAAACGTAGTTTGCGACCTGCGCGGAGCCCGCCACGGATGCACCAGTTCCCGGGGTTGTGATCCGCGTGAGAATGGTTTCCCCGGTGTCCACAGCCGCGTCGGCCCCGCTTCGGGTGGTATCTCCAAACACAATCCAGCCTCTGTCCCAGCCGACGCCTGTGGTGGTATCGCATTGGGTTCCGTTGGTGCTTCTGCATACCGTAACCCGCGCTCCCGTGCGAATGGCCTGCGCTCGAGCTTGCTGAATGCTCCCGAGCAACTCGTTGCTGACAGAGGTCAGTCGGCTGGAGGCGGTCATTCCCTGAAAGTTCGGGGCAGCAATGGCCAGCAGGATGGCGAGCACACTGACGGCCACCATCAATTCGATCAGCGTGACGCCGCGATGGCCAGACTGACGCGGCCATGAAGCGGATTGGCGGACATTTCCCATTCCGCCAGTCTGCCTGTTACAGCTGCTAACGCTCCGAGAGACCCGATGAAAGACAGGAGCCTCGCGACGAGCGGGAAAGCGTTTCAAGTGCGCGTGCGATTGGCCGCATTCAGCGTCGAACTTCGTCGACCAGAGCCCTGAATTCGTCGATGTCTTCGAAGCTCCGGTAGACGCTGGCAAACCGGATATACGCCACCTTGTCGAGTTTTTTCAGCTCGCGCATCACCATCTCGCCCAGGCGGGCGGCGGGCACCTCCCGCGCACCGAGGTTAAGCAGCTTTTCCTCGATGCGTTCGATCGCCGCATCGACCTGCTCCGTACTGACCGGGCGTTTGCGCAGTGCCAGCGAAAACGACGCCCGCAGCTTGGCGGGCACGTAGTCCACCCGTCGCCCGTCCTTCTTGACGACCGCGGGAAAGCTCACTTCGGGGCGCTCGTAGGTCGTGAACCGCTTCTCGCAGTGGCCGCACTGGCGGCGGCGGCGGATGAAATCCGCGTCTTCAGACACGCGGGTTTCAACCACCTGGGTTTCAAGATGGCCGCAAAACGGGCATTTCATGCGGTGTGCACGCCCGCTGGGCGGCCGAAAGGCGTCATTTGTAGACGGGGAAACGCGCCGTCAGGGCATTGACCTTGGCGCGAACGGCTTCGATGTTGGCCGGGTCGCGCGGGTTGTCCAGCACGTCGGCAATCAGGTTGGCCGTCAGGCGCGCCTCGTCGTCCTTGAACCCGCGCGTGGTCATGGCCGGGGTCCCGATGCGCACGCCGCTGGTGACCATCGGCTTTTCCGGGTCGTTCGGGATGGCGTTCTTGTTGATCGTCATGTGCGCACTTCCCAGCACAGCCTCGGCTTCCTTGCCGGTGATGCCCTTGGCGCGCAGGTCGACCAGCATCACATGGCTCTCGGTGCGGTCACTGACGATGCGCAGGCCTCGTGAGGTCAGGGTTTCGGCGACGATGGCCGCATTTGTCAGCACTTGCTGCTGGTATGCTGTGAATTCTGGCGAGAGGGCTTCCTTGAATGCCACTGCCTTGGCGGCGATCACATGCATCAGCGGGCCACCTTGCAGGCCAGGGAAGATGGCACTGTTGATCGCCTTCTCATGCTGCGCCTTCATCAGGATGATGCCGCCGCGCGGGCCGCGCAGGCTTTTGTGGGTGGTGGAGGTGACCACGTCGGCGTGTGGCACCGGGTTGGGGTAGACCCCTGCCGCAATCAGGCCTGCGTAGTGCGCCATGTCCACCATGAAGATGGCGCCCACGTCCTTGGCGACCTTGGCGAAACGGGCGAAGTCGATGCGCAGGCTGTAGGCCGAGGCACCCGCGATGATCAGCTTGGGCCTGGTTTCGTGGGCCTTGCGCTCCATGGCGTCGTAGTCGATCTCTTCCTTGTCGTTGAGGCCGTAGGACACAACGTTGAACCACTTGCCGCTCATGTTGAGGGCCATGCCGTGGGTGAGGTGGCCACCTTCGGCCAGGCTCATGCCCATGATGGTGTCACCGGGCTTGAGGAAGGCCAGGAAGACAGCCTCGTTCGCGGAAGCGCCACAGTGCGCCTGCACGTTGGCGGCCTCGGCACCGAAGAGCTGCTTGGCCCGGTCGATGGCGAGCTGTTCAGCGACGTCGACGTATTCGCAGCCACCGTAATAGCGTTTGCCAGGGTAGCCTTCAGCGTACTTGTTGGTGAGCTGCGTGCCTTGGGCGGCCATGACGGCAGGCGAGGCGTAGTTCTCGCTGGCGATGAGCTCGATGTGGTGTTCCTGGCGCGCGTTCTCGGCCTGGATGGCAGCAAACAGTTCGGGGTCGGTTTGCTGGATGAGGATATTGCGGTCGTACATGGCAGTCCTTCAAGACGTGGAACCTTGCGCGGTGACAAGGGCTGCCCAGGCGAACGGCTGAACACCCGGTCCTGAAGACCGGGCGGTACGCTTCCCAGTGGTTGTCCCTGGTGCCGATCACGAATCGGCCAGGGGGGCCACGTCAGCGGCATCCTCCGGCTGACATGAGCCGGGGTGCGCACCTATCGCCAGTTGCGTACCCGGCTAGTTTAGCCGAGGCTGGAAGTGAGGTTGCCGCGACGGCCTGCCGACACTGTGCGTGTTCCCGCGATCAGGAGCGCGACAGGGCGGGGCTCGAAGGCAGTGCGCCCGGCGTCGCCGGTCCCTCGGCTTCGATTTCGCCTCCCGGCGGTGCGACCGGAGCAGGCGTTGCGGGTGCCACCACGGTGGTGGGGCGGGGCTGAGGCAGGCGCTGCATAGGCTTGCCCAGCGCGACGCTCTGGATTCGCATGTGCTCGGCCATCACCTTGTTGATGTACCAGCTGCCATCGGTGGTGACAGCACCGACATACAGGCGCAGCCCACCTTCCACGGATCCGGCCCGTTTGATGGCTTCCTGCAGCACGCGAGCACCGACACGCAGGTTGGACACCGGATCGAAGGCGGCCAGCTGGCCGCCGAAGTCGTTGTACTTGTCGGTGTGCACGCGAGTCAGCACCTGCATCAGCCCCTGTGCACCGACAGGACTCTGGGCAAAGGGGTTGAAACGCGATTCGACCGCCATCACCGCGAGGATGAGCGTGGGGTCGAGCTTGGCCTTCTCGCCCACCTCAAACGCCTCGGCGACGAGGACACTCAGCGGTTCGGGGGCGACGCGGTACTTCCGGCTCAGCCAGTAGGTCACGTTGGCCTGCTGCTTGGGCAGCTCGTCTGGCTGTGCGGCGGTCACGCGGTCGATGGCGCTCGGCTCGGCGGTGTAGACCGCGTCGGCGGTGGCGGCTTCCTGCCGTTCCAGCAGCCAGCCCAGCAACTGCTCCTCTGCACTGGCGCGCAGATCGGCACGCGCGCTCAGGGTGATGAGCGCCACGGCGGCCAGCGTGCCCAGCAGGGCAAGGCTGTTGTGGGTGATGTCGAAGAAGCCTTGGTAGGCGTCTGCAACAGCGGTCTTGATGGATGCCACGGCACGTGAGGTGCTCTCGGGTGGCGTTGCGTCATGCGCGGTCATTCATCGCTCCTTTCTGCGTCGGCCTGCCCGTGGGAGCTGGGCCGACTGGATTGGTCGCCATCGACGGCCCGATCCATGAAGGAGCGGTCGAGTTAGCCGGTGAGGCAGCGGTCGGGTTTACCCTCCAAACGGGCAAAACTGGCGCATCCTATGGACTTATTAATATCGAGTCAATGTTTAAGAATTGGTTCAAGCCTACTTTTCGATATAAAAAATTGGGCATACCGGCGGGTCGAACTGCTTTGCTAGCGGCAATGCGCGTGTTTGCGGGCCTCCCGGGAAGGCGGGCACCAACCTACCGTTTATCGGCTGATTAGCACCTTTCATGTGCCAAAACGTGGTTTCGGGGTGTCCGAATGATGCTTCGTGCCTTGATTGAAAATCTGCATGGTGACGGGGGATGCCGGCTCTTGATCGTGGCGAACAACCGGAGTAATCTGCAGTCGTCTGTCTGAAGACAGGCACAAGCTGACGACGCGGAGAACCGCAAGTCAGCCCCCAACGGGAGCAATCTGTTGCTTCCAGGCTGGAGAGACATCCAACTCCCTCCGCCAAAGCCGACGGCAAGAGCATCTAGCCCGCCGTCAACCCCGGCAGGCCATGCTTGCCGGGGTTTCTTTTTTGTGTTCCATGTATGTGCGTCCGGGTGGTGTCCCTGGAGTTCGACGACACTCGCGGGATGAGTTGGCAACCATGCGCATGATGAACACGATCCTCTCCCGATTGCCCGGGGGCCGATGGGCAAGGCGGCTCTTGCGGGCGCTTCTCGGGCTCCTCATTCTCTGGGCCGTGGCCTGGCTTGCCATGCCACCTCTGTTGAAGTGGCAGATCGAGAAGCAGGGCAGTGCCGTCTTGGGACGTGTGGTGACGGTGGAGAGGGTGGACTTCCGTCCCTGGTCGCTCGAGCTGACGGTGGATGGCCTGCGGGTTGCTGGGGCGAATGGCGGCGAGCAGTTCTCGCTCTCACGTTTCCATGTGGACGCCGAGCTTCAGTCGCTGATCCGGCTGGCGCCCGTGATCGATGCGGTGGAACTGGATCGGCCCAGGCTGGAGGTGCGCCACTTGGGCGAAGGCCGCTATGACGTCGATGACGTGCTGGCGCGGCTACGCCCGGCGGATGACAAACCCGCTTCCGATCCTCTGCAGTTTGCCCTGTTCAACGTCCGGGTGTCGGACGGCGAGCTTGTGTTCGTGGACGACGGTGCGGGTGTTACCCATCAATTGAGAGGGCTGTCTCTGGGCGTGCCTTTTCTCAGCAATCTGGCATCGCGTCGCGACGTGGTGACGCAGCCGCACCTCGCGTTCACGCTCAATGGCAGCACCTTTGATTCGAGGGCAGACACGACACCCTTCGCACGCACGCGCGACACCGATGCCAGCCTGGACATCCCGTCGCTGGATCTGGCGCCTTATCTGCCCTACTGGCCAGCGGCCTGGCCCGTGAGGCCCGAAGCCGGTGTGCTGGAGCTGGCGCTCAAACTGGCCTTCGAGCAACAGGACACGCCCCGCCTCTCCCTGTCAGGAACGGCCGCGCTGTCGGGGTTGCGCGTGGTCGAGCGGGTCGGGTCATCGGGACAGGCGGACCTGCTGGCCTGGGAGCGGCTGGGCGTCAGCCTGAACCGTCTTGAGCCCTTGGCGGGACTGGCAGATCTCGCGTCCATCGAACTGAAGACACCCGCGGTGGCGATCTCCCGCGACGCGGCGGGGCTTCTCAACCTGCAACGCGTGGCTCAAGGATGGACGGGAGGCGCTACCGCCCAGACGCCGCCCACGGCCGCTTCATCGGCCTCGCCCCCCTCGCCACCCTGGAAGGTCAGCGTGGCCCGCCTCGACATCGATGGTGGAACCGTGCGCTGGGCGGATGCCGCAGTCAGGCCCGCCGCGGACCTGGCCCTCGAGGCGCTGCGCGTGAGTGCCCAGGCGTTGACCTGGCCGGTGCAGGCGCCTGTGCCTTTCGAACTGTCTGCCCGTCTGGGGGAGACGCCACTGACGCTCAAGGGTTCGGCAACCGATGCCGAAGCCAACGCGCAACTGGCACTGGGTGAGTTGCAGTTGTCCACCTTTGCACCTTACGCCGCCGATGTGCTGTTGCCTGAGCTGGATGGCCGACTGGTGACCGAGATGCAACTGGAGTGGCGTGCCGCGTCGGCCGATCAACCCATGGGGTTGAAGCTGAATGCCAGTCGCTTCGAGCTCAACGATGCGCGGCTGGGCGCCAGCCGGCAACCCCAGGCCAGCGTTCGCTCGCTGAAGGTGCAGGATGTTCGCGTGGACCTGGCTGCCAGCACGGTCGAGGTCGGGTCGGTGGTGCTCAATCGGCCGCAGGTGCGCGCCTTGCGGGACAAGGATGGGCGATGGATGGTGGATCGGTGGATGAAGGCGCCGGCCTCCGGCGTGGCTTCTCCGGCGCCAGCACCGAAAAAGGCCGAGGCCCCGCCATGGCGTGTGACGCTGGCCGATGTGCAGATGGACGCGGGTTCCGTTGCCTACGAAGACTTGGCCACGTCGCAACCCGTGCGGCTCGAGCTCAGCCAGATCCAGCTGCGCGCGAAAAACCTGCAGCCGCTGGAGCGCAGCCAGCCGGACATGCCTGTCTCGCTGCAACTGCGCATGGGCGAAACGCGGGGCAACCGGGCTGAGCCGGGGCGGCTGGTGCTCGATGGCACCTTGCGCCTGCCCGGGGCGGGTACGCGCGACGCCGACAGCTTGCGCGCCCGGCTGAAGGTGCAGGCCGACCGTTTGCCGGTGCATGCGCTGGAGCCTTATTTTGGAGACCGGCTGAACCTGGACCTGCTGCGGGCCGACACCAGCTACCGGGGCACGGTGGAGGCGTCGCTGCCATCCGCCGGTTTGAGACTGGCGGTGGCCGGCAACGTGTCGCTGGACGATTTCAGCGCCAGCACACAGTCACCTGCTGAGGACTTGCTGGCCTGGAAGTCGCTGCAGTTGCGGGGTCTGCAGCTTGCCGTGGCGCCGGGACAAGTCACCCGCGTCTCGGTGGACGAGACCGTGTTGAGCGACTACTACGCGCGCCTCATCATTGATGAGACGGGCCGCATCAATCTGCAGGGTCTGGTGAAACACGAGGACCCGCCGGCCGCAGGCGCCGTGCCAGTGACTCCTGCGGCTCCGGCTGCCCCCGCGGCAACGCCGCCAGCCACCACGGCCAGCGCTGTTCCCGACCCGGACATCCGCTTCGGGCCGATCAGCCTGATGAACGGCCGCGTGCTGTTCTCCGACCGGTTCATCAAGCCGAACTACTCGGCCAACCTCAGCGAGCTCACGGGCAGCCTGAGCGCATTCGCGAGTGTGCCGCCGGGCGGCGCTCCCCAGATGGCCGATCTCACGTTGCGTGGTCGCGCCGAAGGCACGGCCGCGCTGGAGATCGACGGCAAGCTGAACCCGTTGGCACAGCCCCTGGCACTGGACATCCTGGGTCGCGTGCGCAACCTGGAATTGCCACCCCTGTCGCCCTACAGCGTGAAGTACGCGGGCTATGGCATCGAGCGCGGCAAGCTCAGTGTGGATGTGGCGTACAAGATCGAACCGAATGGCCAGCTCACCGCCACCAACCAGATCATCCTGAATCAGCTCAGTTTCGGTGACCGCGTGGCCGGCAGTGAAGCGCCGAACCTGCCGGTGAAGCTCGCAGTGGCACTGCTGGCCGACCGCAATGGCGTGATCGACATCAACCTGCCCGTCAGCGGATCGCTCAACGATCCGCAGTTCAAGCTCGCACCGCTCATCTTCCGGCTCATCTTCAACCTGATCGGGAAGGCCATCACCTCGCCCTTCGCTCTCATCGCAGGGGCGTTCGGTGGTGGCGGCGAAGAAATGAACCAGGTTGCCTTTGCGCCAGGCAGCAAGTCCCTCGACGGCGCAGCCCGGCAACGGCTGGACGCCGTGGCCAAGGCCCTGGCCGATCGGCCTGCGCTGCAACTCACTGTCGTGGGACATGGCGATCTGGAGGCCGAGCGCAGCGGCTACCAGCGGGCGCGGCTGGATGAGCGTGTGCTGGCGGAAAAGCGCCGACTCCTCGCGCGCGAGGGGACTGCCATCAGCGATTCATTGACGGTGGGCGCCGCCGAGTATCCCGCGCTGCTCAAAGAGGTGTATCGACGAGCCGACATTCCCAAACCACGCAATCTGGTGGGCATGGCCAAGGACATTCCGCAGACGGAAATGGAAGCCTTGCTGCTGGCGTCGATTCCCGTGTCGTCCGATGCCATCCGAGAACTCGCTGTCGCAAGAGGTGTGGTTGTCAAGGACTATCTGGCCAGCCGCCAGCTCGCTGAAGAACGCATGTTCCTGGGGGCGCCCCAGCTGGGCAACCAGGGTGAGAAGTGGCAGCCGCAGGCCGAGCTCAGACTGGCCCCGAGATAACCTGCGGGTTGCCCGATACCCCTTGGGCCAGGAGCGCGCCAACTGCGGCGACAATACGCGTTGGCCGCGCCGCCGTGGCGCAGGCATCCGAATCGACCGAATCGCCCTTTCCATGTCGCTGTTTTCCCTGCGAAAAAACCCGTCTTCGTCCAACGCCTCCGAATCTGCCGTGAACACGCCCCCGCCTCCCAAGCCGGCCAGCGCCAATGCTGCCCACCCCCTGGACGCCCTGACGGGTGGCGCATTTTCTGCGCCCACCTCGGGCGAGCGCGCCGCGCGTGTGCGTGAATGGCTGGCCACCGGGCCTGCACTGGAGCAGATGAACGAGGTGTTCAAGGAACTCTCGCACCGCGACCGGGGAGCGGCCAAGCCGCTGAAGGAAAAGCTCGACGAGCTCAAGCGTCAGAAGTCCCAGGAGCAGATGTCGGTGGAATGGGCGCAGAAGGCCGAGAGCCTGATCGCGCAGCCACGTCTCAACCTGGCCGATGCCCTGGCCTGGCAACGCGATGCCGCCCGTGCGGGCGCACCCCTCTCACGCGAGCCGCTGGCTGCGCTCCGCCACTCGCTCGGTGAGCGGGTGAAGGCCATCGAAGACCTGCAGCACCGCGTGCAGGTGGAGCGGGAAGCCGCTGTGCTCATTGCCCAGCGCATCGAAGTGCTGTCCACCAAACCCTGGCGCGATGCGCAGCAGATCGCCGAGACGCTGCGCACCGATGTAGGCCAATGGCAGCAGCAGGCGAGTGGTCTCTCGCAGGACCCGCAGTGGCCCAGCGTGGATGTGAAGTTCCCGCCCATGCTCGAAGCTTCGCGCCAGCAATTGCAATTGGTATGGGACGCCTTCGAGGCTGCACTCGCGCAGACCGTGGCCGCCGACGCCAACCCGCAGGCTCCCTTGCCTGCCGTGCCGGTGTGGGCCGATGAACTGCGCGCCGCGCGCGGGCAGGACGTGGCAGCGTCCACCGAAAAGGCGGCACAAGACACCGAGGCTCAAAAGGAAAAACGCGTCCGTGCGACGGCCGAGCTTGAACAGGCGCTGACGGTGCTGGAGCGTGAACTTGCCGAAGGCCATGGCAAGGCCACGCCCAAGGCGGCGGCCGACGTGCGTGGACTGCTCAAGAGCGTCGGCCGGCTGGTGCCCGCAGCGCTGGACGCGCGTGCTCAGGCCGCGCTGGGGCAGGCCGGTGAACTCGAAGGCTGGCAGCGCTGGCGCGCTGATCAGTTGCGCGAAGAGCTCGTGGCCAAGGCGGAAGCCTTGCTGCAGGCGCCCGAAGGCCAGCGCCTGGGTGGCCGCAAGATGCAGGAGACCCTGCGCAGCCTCCGTGACCAGTGGAAGACCACCGACCAGGGGGGGCAGCCCAACCATGCCCTCTGGAGGCGCTTTGACGAAGCCTGCACGGAAGCGCACAAGGTGGTGGAAGCCTGGCTGGTGCAGGTGCGCCAGCAGAGTGAGGCGCACAAGGCCCAACGCCTGTCCATCATCGAAGAGCTCAGGGCATGGACACTGGCACACGCGGACAGCACGGACTGGAAGGTTCAGGTGCGTGAACTGCATGCGTTCTCCGAACGCTGGCGCGAAGCGGGCCACCTGAGCGAAAAGGCCTTTGCCGATATCCAGCCGGTCTGGAAGGATGCGATGCACAAGGCGCATGAACGCCTCGAGGCGGCGCAGAGCGAGAGCACCGCGCGGCGTAAGGCGCTGATCGACGAGGCGGTTGCGCTGGGAGCTGCGCCTGTCTTGCGCATCGAGGCCGTCAAGGCGCTGCAGCAACGCTGGCAGGCCGAAGCCCATGCCGTGCCGCTGGAACGCAAGCACGAACAGAAGCTCTGGGAAGCCTTCCGCCAGCCGATCGACGAGGCCTTTGCGCGCAAGAGCAGCGAGCGTGAGAAAGCCGCCAGTGCGCTCAGCGCACACGACCAGCGCGTGCTGGACGCCTCCCGTGCCCTGGATGCAGCAAGTGCCAGTGGCGATGCGCAACGCATCCGGGCCGCGATGAGCGAGCTGGAAGCCGCTCTCGCAGGACAGGCGGCCGCGCCGGCCGCAGCAGCTGCGCCCGAGGCCGCGGCTGCGCGGTCGGCTGTTGAAGCCGCTGCAACCATCCCTGAAGCCGATGCCGATGTGGCGCCGGCAGAATCCCCCGTTTCCGCAAAGCCGGCTGCGCCACCCAGGAAGCTGGTGGCGGTGCGTGGCGACGACCGACCAGGCATGAAGAAGTCCGAGCCCGCCTCGCGCGATGGCCGCGATACCCGTCGCGGCGACCGCGTGGATGGCCGGCGCGATGGAGCGCCGGGTCGGCCGGATGCTCGCGGTGGACGTGATGCGCGAGGTGCGGCCCCCTGGCGTGAAGAGCGCGAGCCTCGCGGCCCCCGCTTGGGTGACGCGGCATTCCGCGCGCAGCGGCAGGCGATCGAGGGCGCTCAAGCCAGCCTGCGCAAGCTCGCTGCACAGGCACATGGCGAGGTGCTCACACAGCTCATGACCGCATGGCAGCAACGCGACGCGGAGCAGCTGCCCACCGCGCAGGCCCTGGGCTCACGCGTCAGCGCCTCCAGCCGCGCGGCCTGGGCGTCCGCCCTGGGCAAGGCTGCGGCCCCCTTGTCGGGTGAAACGCTTCTGCGCCTGGAAATGGCCGCCGAGGTGCCGACACCGGCCGAGCATCTGAGCGATCGCCGCCTGTTGCAGCTCCAGCTGCTCACGCGCCGACATGCCGCTGCGCCGGCCGATACCTGGGTGGAAGATGTGGCATCGGTGCTGGGCTCTTCATTCGACGCGGCTGCAGAACGCCGTCTGCAGAATGTGCTGAAGGTGCTGCTGCGCCGCTGAACGTCAGCGCGCTGCCCGGAAGAAGCCGTCGTAGAGCGGTATCAATTCGGGAAACTCGATCGCGAAGCGTTCCCGGTTGACGAAGTACGCCTCGCAGGTCACGGCGAAGAACTCGGCGGCGTCTTTCGCGGCGTACTCATCCAGCCACGGTGTTTCGCCGCCGAAGCGTTCGGCCATCACCACCGCTTCGTGGAAGCGCTCGTAGCTTTGCTGCATGGTCCGTTGCCAGATCGCGTGAGCCTGGCTGCGGTCGCGCGTGCCCATGAAGCCCGAGGGCAGCGGCGGCGCGCCGTGAGGCGAGTCGCCCATTGGCATGCCATGCATGTCGAGCTTGTGGACGAACTCGTGGATCACGACGTTGTGGCCTTGCGCCGCACGCTCGCCGGCCTGGGCGACGTCTTCCCAGCTGAGCATCAACGGTCCCCGGTCCATGGCCTCGCCAGCGATCACCTCGTCGTAGTGGTGGACCACGCCTGCGACGTCGGTGGTCTTGCGCCGGGCGACTACGGCACCGGGTTGCACCACAATGCCCACGAAATCGTTGTACCAGTCGAGCAGGCGCAGGGGGTCACGCACCGGCTCACCCGAAAGGGCGTGCATGTGCAGCAACGGGAGACAGGCCTGGGCCGCGATCGCCAGCGCCATGGCGTCGGTGACGGACAGGCCATGGGCGCCGTGGAATTCCTTTTCGATCAGGAAGTGGGTGCAGAGCAGCCGTAACCGCTTCTGTTCCGAGACATCCAGCGCTTTCAGAAAGGGGTGTTGCGCGACGGCGGCGTTCCACAGGGCATCGGGTATCGGAGCAGGTCGGCGCAGCGCACGGGGGAGCCAGCGTTGGAGCAGATCAAGCATGCAGTCGCACTGGAAACGGATCAGGGAATCAGGGACCGGCGATGCAGGCCCTGTGCATCCAGCCGCAGCACCTCGGCGCGGGGAGTGGGTGCGCTCATCTCCCAGTCACTCAGCACGACACGCTGAAGGCCTTCGCCGAGCGAATGGGTGGCTGGGCGGTGGGTGTGGCCGTGGATCAGCGTGTGAGCGTCCGCGTGCGTCAACCAGGCCCGCGCCGCCTGCGTGTCCACATCGGCCCAGAGGGCCGGATCGTTGCCCGTCGCGCGCTTGCGCGCCTCACTCTGTGCGCGCAGATCGCGCGCGATGGCTTCGCGCTGAGGCAGCGGTTGTGCAAGAAAAGTGTGTTGCCAGGCCGGGTCGCGCACCTGCGCGCGAAAGCGCTGGTAGTCGGTGTCATCCAGGCACAGCCCATCACCGTGGCTGAGCAGCCAGCGCCGGTTCTGGAAGACCAGCACGGTGGGGTCATCGAGGCGCTCCATGCCGCAGGCGTCCAGGGCGGCGGGTCCGAGCAGGAAATCCCGGTTGCCGGGCATGAAGTACACCGGGGCGTGGGCGCTGAAGGCCCGTAGGGCGGCAGCACAGGTGCGCCAGAAGGTATGGTCAGGAGATTCCGCTGCGCTGGCTGAGAGCACGTCGTCGCCGACCCACACCTCGAAGAGGTCGCCCAGGATGAAGAGCGCATCGGCCCGGTCATGAGCGGGGCAACGCAGATAGGCCGCCCAGGTTTCGAAGGTCTCGGGCTCGCCGGCCTGCAGATGCAGGTCCGAAATGACATCGACCGCTTGCCAGCCTGCAGGTGCGAGGCATTCGGCGAAGCGGTCGAAGTGGTTGTGGTTCATGCGGGGCAAGGGCGCGTGCGCCCTGCCAATCAGATCGCGACGGCTTTCTCGATCACGACGTCTTCCTTGGGCACGTCATCGTGGAAACCCTTGCGGCCTGTGGGCACGCCTTCGATTTTCTTGACGATCTCGCTGCCCGAGATGACCTTGCCGAAGACCGCATAGCCCCAGCCCTGTGCGCTGGGCGCGGTGTGGTTGAGGAAGCCGTTGTTGGTCACGTTGATGAAGAACCGCGCCGTGGCGGAATGCGGATCGCTGGTGCGCGCCATGGCCACGGTGTAGGTGTCGTTCTTCAGGCCGTTGTTGGCTTCGTTGGTGATCGGTGCGTCGGTGGGCTTCTGGTTCATGCCCGGTTCAAAGCCGCCGCCCTGGATCATGAAGCCGGGAATCACGCGATGGAACACCGTGTTGTTGTAGTGACCCTTGTTCACATAGGCCAGGAAGTTGCTGGTGGAAGCCGGGGCTTTTTCTGCGTCGAGTTCCAGCGTGATGACGCCTTGTCCGGCGATGTGCAGTTCGACTTTTGGGTTGGCCATGTTCATTTCTCCAGAGTGGCTTTGAGGATGGTGATGGGAGCGAGAGGCACGTTCTGGTGCATGCCCTGGTTGCCGACAGGTACGGCGCGGATCTTGTCCACGACATCCATGCCCCCGACGACTTTGCCGAAGACCGTGTAGCCGTAGCCGTCGGGCATGGGGGCGTTGAGGTTCGGATTGTTCACGACGTTGATGAAGAACTGCGAGGTAGCCGAATTCGGATTCGAGGTGCGTGCCATTGCGATGGCGCCGCGATCGTTCTTCAGGCCATTGGTGGCTTCGAGTGCAACGGGCGGCCGCGTGGGCTTCTGCTGAAGGTCTGCGGTGAACCCCCCGCCCTGGATCATGAAGTTGCTCATCACGCGGTGGAACACGGTGCCATCGTAGTGCTGGTCACGCACGTACTGCAGGAAATTCTCGACCGTCTTGGGCGCCTTGTCCGGGTACAGCTCGACCACGATATCACCCTGGGAGGTGCCCAGCTTGACCCTCGGAGCGAGCGCTCCCTGGGCGCTGGCGGCCATCGGAAGCAGGGCCGCGACCGCGACGCTGGTGGCCAGGAAGATCGCCACGCGACGGCGCGGTTGGAGAGAGGTGAGTGTCATCAGATCGTTCCTTCAAAAAAGATGGTCCAGCGATTTTGTTCGCGGACCCAGTACTGGCGTTTGGTCACGCCCCGGCTCTGGCCGACGGCCACCTCACCGAAGGTGACCACCATGGTGTCGTCCTGATCGCGCCAGTGCAGCACCGACAAATCCTTCATCTGCAGCTCGCGTCCGCCGTTCGCACGCAACTCGCCTTCGACGCGGGGCCACCATTGGGAGAGGTCGCGGCCCTGGTGCATGAACCGGGTGGAGTAGAACGCTTTGAGTTCATCGGCCTTGCCGGCTCCGCGCGCCTGCCGCCAGGCTTCCAGGACGGACTGGAACTGCTCCCGGTCTTCCGCCAGCGTTTCGGGCCGCACCCACTGGAGCGATGACGCAATCACCACCGGCGTGGTGCGGATCTGCACCGTGTTCAGCAGCCGTTGCAGGTCGGGATTGGACAACACCACACAACCATCGGAGGCCTGTGGTGCACGCACGAACTGGTCGCTCGGGGTGCCGTGCAGCCAGATGCCGCTGCCGGTCTTGCCGCGCTGCACGTCCAGCGGGTTGGGGTAGTTGATCGGCAGGGCGCCCACGCCATACAGATCGGGCAGATCGGCCGGGTTGAGGGTGCTGGTGATGTAGTACACGCCCAGCGGGGTGCGCTTGTCACCCTCATGTGTCTTCTCGATACCCGACAGGCCGACCGAGATGTAGAAATCGCCCAGCAGCTTGAGCCGAGGCAGCCGGTCTGCGTCGCCAGCGATGGCATTGCGCGCGGAGTTCAGGTTCTCGAACAGGTACAGCCGCGAGCGTGAGGCGTCGATGGCGATTGCGTGGCGGCTTTGCGGCGAAAGCGTGAGGAACTGCGTCGGCACGCTGCCTTCGGGTGGGCGCTCGGTCAGCGCGAGCAACCGGCGGTGGGATTCCTCGCGCAAGGCGCTGAGTTGTGCGGATGCCGCCATCGCCTTGGTGTCGGGTACGTCGCCCAGTTGGCGCACGGGGCGGGTTTGCAGGCTCAGCAGATCGCCGTGCACCAGATGAGCGAGCTGGAAGTTGGGATGCGCGCGCACCAGGGCTTCCGCCTGCTTCAGGGCCTCGCGGTGGCGGGCGGCGCCGATGAGCTGGTAGATCTCGATCAGTCTGGCTTCGGCCGCGCCCATGAGCGGACCGGCTTCCTGAAGGCGGGCTGCCGTCAAGGCCACCGGCGTCAGACCGGAGGCGGGTGGCGCCACCGAGCGAACTGCTTCCTGCACGCGGCTCACGGCGTTGTCGAGCATGCTCGGTGCCGGGGCGGCTTCCGTGGACGAAGGGAGGGCGTCGTGCCGGGGCGTCGGGCCGTACAGCCATGTCGCGGCCACGAACGCGGCCACAGCGACCAAGGTCGCCACGGCGAGCGCTCGCCTGCGGGGCACCATACCCTGAGCGAGGCCGTCTACCGGCCTGAGCAACTCGGTCGTGAGGCTGGCATGGCCCCGTTGCGCGAATCGCCGACCGCCCATCAAGAACCCGTGGATTCCCGAACGATCAGCCAGCGTGCACCGCTCTTCACCAGATCGAGGGTCTTGCGGCTGGTGATGTTCAGGTTGTCGGAGGTGTAGTCCTGGCGGAAGCGCGCGGTGGCGCGGTCGCCGTTGACCGTGATGTTCATGTCGCTGATGTTGACGCCGATGCGCGAGCGCGGCTCGATGCGCGAGCGGCGTTCGGCTTCCCAGGCCGAGCGCGATTGCCCGCCAGGCGGCGTGAAGCCAGGACCATACGCGCCCAGATAGGAGGGCACGTTCTTGGAAGACCAGGCATTGGCCCAGGCCGTGACGGAGGCTTCGACCTCGCGCTGGGCGTCAACGCTGGCAGCCGGTGCCGGGGCGGGCGCCGGTGCGGCTGCGGGGGTGGGCGCAGGGGCGGCGGCAACCGGAGCGGCTGGCTTGGGCGCCGGTGCGGCGGGTGCAGCCGCCGCAGGAGCAGTTGCCACGGTGTTCGTGGCCGTCCGGGCTGCGCGGGGGTCGCCGGCGAAGAGATTGCGGATGAGGCTGAGCTTGGGTGCCACGCCCGGGCTGTTCGCATCGAGTTGCAGGGCCTTGCTGTAGGCCTGGCTGGCCAGCTTGGCGTACACGTCGCCGAGATTCTCGTGGGCGGTGGCGTAGCTCGGGTTGGTGCGGATGGCCATTTCCAGCGCGGCACGCGCCTTGTCGAACTGGCTTTGCCCTGCGTAGAGCACCGCAAGGTTGTTATAGGGTTCAGGCAGCTCGGGGAAGTCTTCCGTGAGCTTGGCGAAAGTGGCGATGGCGTCGGACGACTTTCCGCTCTCGGTCTGGATCACGCCCTTGAGGAACCGCATCTGCGGGTCGCGCGGCTTGCTGGCGAGGTACTGGTCGGCCTTGAGCATGGCCTCATTGAGCTGGCCGGACCGCACCAGGCGATTGACCTCTGCGTAGTCGTCGCCCTGTGCCCAGACCGGTGAACCACTCAGGCTCACCGCTGCCAGGGTGGCCAGCGCCAACTGGCGCAGCCGTGGCGCGAACCCCTGGGAGGCTGTAGAGATGCGACCGCTTCGAGGGAGCTGTGTATTCACGTGGCGGGACATGGGACCTCGGGAAGCAAGGCTGGGCGTCCATCGGGATGGAGCCAGTGTGTCGTTGATCGGATACCCCCATGGGGCATTGCAGCTCTTGATGGGGGGCTGGATATACTGGAGGATTGTATCTGAGGGGTCCGGTTCCAGAGGCCACGCCAGACTGTATGGAACACCCACGGGGCTCGCTGTGTGGAGGGTGCCACACATGCCTGCCGACGCCGGTTTTCTGCCCCCGAGTGCCGATCTGACCCCGTGCCTGCCATCGCTCCATGACCCTGAAAATCCATAACACCCTGTCGCGCCGGCTGGAGGACTTCCAGCCCCTTGAACCCGGTCATGTGCGCATGTACGTCTGCGGCATGACGATCTATGACCTCTGCCACATCGGCCACGCCCGCATGATGATGGCATTCGATGTGGTGCAGCGCTGGCTCAGGGTGAGCGGCTACCGCGTCACCTACGTGCGCAACATCACCGACATCGACGACAAGATCATCAAGCGGGCGCTCGAGCGCGGTATCACGTTGCGCGCACTCACCGACGAGATGACCGCCGCGATGCACCAGGACATCGGGGCACTGGGCATCGAGCCTCCCAGTCTGGAGCCTCGTGCCACCGAATACGTGCCACAGATGCTGTCGCTCATTGATACCCTGCAGCGCAAGGGACTTGCCTACCAGGCTGAGAACGGTGACGTGAACTACGCGGTGCGCAAGTTTTCCGGCTACGGCAAGTTGTCGGGCAAGTCGCTCGATGACCTGCGTGCTGGTGAGCGTGTTGCGGTGGGCAGCGACAAGAACGACCCGCTGGATTTCGTGCTCTGGAAGTCCGCCAAACCCGAAGAGCCCGAAGAGGCCAAGTGGAGCAGCCCTTACGGCGCCGGCCGACCGGGCTGGCACATCGAGTGCTCGGCGATGAGCTGCAGCACACTGGGCGAGACCTTCGACATCCATGGAGGCGGTGCCGATCTGCAGTTTCCGCACCACGAGAACGAGATCGCGCAAAGCGAGGGTGCCACGGGCAAACCCCTGGCGCGCTTCTGGGTGCACAACGGCTTCGTGCGGGTGGACAACGAAAAGATGTCCAAGAGCCTGGGCAACTTCTTCACCATCCGCGAAGTGCTGGCGAAGTACGACCCCGAGACGGTTCGCTTCTTCATCCTGCGTGCGCACTACCGCAGCGCACTGAATTACAGCGACGCGCATCTGGACGATGCGCGCGGGGCTCTCAAGCGCTTGTACACCGCCTTGTTGCAGGTGCCCCCCAGCGCGCTGGACCAGATCGACTGGAGTCAGCCTCACGCGCAGCGTTTCCGTGCGGCCATGGACGAGGACTTCGGCACCCCCGAAGCCATGGCCGTGCTGTTCGACCTGGCGGGTGAAATCAACCGCAGCAAGGACGCCGCGCTGGCCGGACTGTTGCGCGCACTGGGAGGCACGCTGGGTCTGCTGCAGTCCGACCCCGCCACGTACCTGCAAGGGGGCGGTGCGCAAGGCGGGCTGGAGGAAGCGGCCATCCTGGACCTGATCGCGAAGCGTGCCGCCGCCAAGCAGGCGCGCGAGTTCGCCGAGGCCGACCGGATCCGCCAGCAGTTGCTGGAGCAGGGCATCGCGCTCAAGGATGGACCTGCCGGTACCACCTGGGAGCGCAGTTGATGGCCACCGTTCTGCCCGATCCCAGCCCTGATGCGCCCGGTTACTGGGTGGACGCTTGTCGCCATCTGATGAAACGCGATCGGGTGATGAAGAAGCTCATCCCTCAGTATGGCGGCGCTTGCCTGCAGTCCCGGGGCGATGCCTTCGTCACGCTGGCGCGCAGCATCGTGGGCCAGCAGATCTCTGTGAAGGCCGCGCAGTCGGTCTGGGACCGTTTCGAGAAGCTGCCCCGCAAGATGGCGCCCGCCCAGGTGCTCAAGCTCAAGGTGGACGACATGCGCGCGGCAGGGCTGTCGGCACGCAAGATCGAGTATTTGGTGGATCTGGCCCTGCATTTCGCGAACGATCAGGTGCACGTCAGCCAGTGGGCCGAAATGGACGACGAGGCCATCATTGCCGAGCTCGTGGCCATTCGTGGCATTGGCCGATGGACGGCGGAAATGTTCCTGATCTTCCATTTGATGCGGCCCAACGTACTACCGCTGGACGACATTGGTTTGCAGAATGGCATCAGCCATGCCTATTTTTCCGGCGAGCCGGTCAGCCGCAGCGAGATACGCGAGGTCGCGAACTCCTGGGCCCCTTTCTGCAGCGTGGCAACTTGGTATATTTGGCGGTCGCTCGATCCGCTGCCGGTGAGTTACTGAGCGCACCGGGACGTCGTTGCCACAAGACCAAAGGAGCCCACCTTGGCCAAAAAGAATTTTCTCGATTTCGAGCAACCCATTGCCGAACTCGAAACCAAGATCGAAGAACTGCGCTACGTGCAGACGGAATCCGCGGTCGACATCTCCGAGGAGATCGAACAGCTTGCAGGCAAGAGCCTGCAGCTCACCAAGGACATCTACAGCAACCTCACGCCGTGGCAGATCACCAAGATTGCCCGCCACGCCGACCGGCCCTACACGCTGGACTATGTGCGCGAGATCTTCACGCACTTTCAGGAGCTGCACGGTGACCGCCATTTCGCGGACGACCTGAGCATCGTCGGCGGTCTGGCGCGTTTCAATGGCCAACCCTGCATGGTGATCGGCCATCAGAAGGGCCGTGACACGAAGGAACGCGGCCTGCGCAACTTCGGCATGACCAAGCCCGAAGGCTATCGCAAGGCGTTGCGCCTGATGAAGCTCGCGGAGAAGTTCAAGCTGCCCGTCTTCACGTTCGTGGACACGCCCGGCGCCTATCCCGGCATCGACGCCGAAGAGCGCGGACAGTCCGAAGCGATTGGCCGCAACATCTTCGAGATGGCCCAGCTCGAGGTGCCCATCATCTCCACCATCATCGGCGAAGGCGGTTCGGGTGGCGCGCTGGCTATTTCGGTTGCCGATCAGGTGCTCATGCTGCAGTACTCCGTGTACTCCGTCATCAGCCCCGAGGGCTGTGCCTCCATCCTGTGGAAGACCAGCGACCGCGCCAGCGATGCCGCCGATGCACTGGGTATCACCGCCCACCGCCTCAAGGCGCTGGGCCTGGTCGACAAGATCGTGAACGAACCCGTGGGTGGCGCGCACCGCGATCACCGTCAGATGGCCGCTTTCCTCAAGCGCGCGCTGGGCGATGCCTGGCGCCAGGTGACGGACCTCAAGACCAGGGAGCTGCTGGATCGCCGCTACGCGCGCCTCAACAGCTACGGCCGATTCACCGACACCAAGGCCGACAGCAAGGACAAGCGCTGAGGTGAGCACCTCGCCAGCCCCGGCCAACCCCTGCGATCAGGCGTTGGCCGCGTGGTGCGGGCGCCAGGGCTTTGTGAAGCCTGCCGCGCCCATTGCAGTCGCCTACAGCGCGGGTGCCGATTCCACCGCCTTGCTGCTGGCCGCCCACCACCGTTGGCCTGGCCAGGTGATTGCGCTCCATGTCCACCACGGGTTGCAGGCGGCGGCGGACCGGTTCGTCTCACATGCCCAGGACTTCTGTGCCAGGCACGGCATTGCCTGCCGCGTCGAACACGTGCAGGCTGCACATGCCACAGGCGAAAGCCCGGAAGACGCGGCGCGCCGGGCGCGTTACATCGCACTGGCGCACATGGCCCAGAACGTGGGCGCGGGCTGTGTGCTGCTGGGGCAGCATGCCGATGACCAGGCCGAAACCGTTCTGCTGGCGCTCAGCCGTGGCGCGGGCATGCCTGGGTTGGCCGCCATGGCCGAACGTTTCGAGCGGCATGGCCAGGTGTTCGGCCGCCCGTTGCTCGCGGTGCCATCCGCTGCGTTGCGAGCGTGGCTGGGTGATGCAGGCCATGGTTTTGTGGACGACCCGAGCAACGCCGACGAGCGCTTCACCCGCAACCGCATCCGGGCCCGGCTGATGCCCGCCTGGGATGCGTGTTTTCCAGGGTTTCGCGCGATGCTCGCGCGCAGCGCGGCCCACGCGGCTCAGGCACAGCGGCTGCTCGATGAACTGGCCGCGATCGACCTCGCCCAGACGGGCACGCCGCCAGCCATCGCCGCGTTGCAGCAGCTCTCGCGCGACCGGCAGGTCAATGCGTTGAGGCATTGGCTGCGCACCGATGCGGATGTGGCGGCCAGCGCCGCGCAACTGGACGAGTTGCTCGACCAGATCGCTGCCTGCACCACCCGTGGTCACCGCATCCATCTCAAGGTGGCCAACGGATTCGTGACGCGCGAGGGCGGGTGCTTGCGTTATGCGTCCTCGGTATAATTTGCGGTTGCCTTGAGCGGCCCCAGTGCCCGGCACACCGCGCGCACGACCGCTTGCGCGGCGCAATCAACCCAATCCGATCTTTCCCGATGGCCTTGATAGTTCACAAGTACGGCGGCACCTCCATGGGGTCGACCGAGCGCATCCGCAACGTCGCCAGGCGTGTCGCCAAATGGCACCGTGCTGGCCACCAGCTCGTGGTGGTGCCCAGCGCCATGAGCGGGGAAACCAACCGCCTGCTCGGCCTGGCCAAGGAACTGGCACCGGGCAAGACCGACAGCGCCTACAACCGCGAACTCGACATGCTTGCCGCCACGGGCGAGCAGGCTTCCTCCGCCCTGCTGGCGATTGCACTGCAGGCCGAAGGCCTGGGCTCGGTGAGTTATGCCGGCTGGCAGGTGCCCATCAAGACGAACAGCGCGTACACCAAGGCGCGCATCGAATCGATCGACGACCAGCGCATCCGTGCGGATCTGGCTGCCGGCAAGGTGGTCATCGTCACCGGCTTCCAGGGCGTGGACCCTGATGGCCATATCACCACGCTGGGCCGGGGTGGCAGCGACACCTCGGCGGTGGCCGTGGCGGCTGCGCTCAAGGCCGCCGAATGCCTGATCTACACCGACGTGGACGGCGTGTACACGACCGACCCGCGCGTGGTGCCCGAGGCACGCCGCCTGGAGCGTGTGAGCTTCGAGGAGATGCTGGAGATGGCCAGCATGGGCAGCAAGGTGCTGCAGATCCGTTCGGTGGAATTCGCTGGCAAGTACAAGGTGCCCCTGCGCGTGCTCTCCAGCTTCACGCCCTGGGACATCGACCTGAATGAAGAAGCCGCCTCCGGCACCCTGATCACTTTTGAGGAAGACGAAGACATGGAACAAGCCGTCGTTTCCGGCATTGCGTTCAACCGCGACGAAGCCAAGATTTCGGTGCTCGGCGTGCCCGACACCCCTGGCATCGCCTATCAGATCCTCGGTGCGGTGGCCGAGGCCAATATCGAGGTTGATGTGATCATCCAGAACCTGAGCAAGGACGGCAAGACCGATTTCAGCTTCACGGTGCACCGCAACGACTTCCAGAAGACGCTGGACCTGCTCAAGACCAGGGTCGTGCCTGCGCTGGGTGCGTCCGAGGTGGTGGGCGATGCGCGCATCTGCAAGGTCAGCATCGTCGGTATCGGCATGCGCAGCCACGTCGGTGTGGCCAGCCGCATGTTCAAGTGCCTGAGCGTGGAAGGCATCAACATCCAGATGATCTCGACCTCCGAGATCAAGACTTCCGTCGTCATCGACGAGAAGTACATGGAGCTGGCTGTGCGCTCGCTGCACCGTGAGTTCGATCTGGACCGCACCGCGGACACCATCACTGGTTGAGTCCTCCGCCTGCGCGAATGCCTCGAAGAGTTGAGGCATAATACGCAGCTTCCGGAGTGATGACCGAGTGGCCGAAGGTGCTCCCCTGCTAAGGGAGTATGGGGTGTAGAGCCTCATCGAGGGTTCGAATCCCTCTCACTCCGCCAGTTTGATTGATTGCCAGGCGCCCTGCGCGGGCTTCTGGAACCAAAGCCCCACCCCGTGGGGCTTTTTCATGCGCCGCCTGTTCGGCTTGTGGTGTGCGCTGCTTTCTCCGTCAAGGATCGTTGCGATGAACGCTGCCACCCTGGCGCCCGCCGAACAGATGCGGCTGGCGGTGCATTACCACTCACAAGGCCTGCTGGAGCAGGCACGCGCGCTGTACGAGGGCGTGCTGCGGCAGTTCCCCAACGAGTTCGCCGTGCTCTATCACCTGGGGTTGCTCGAATCGCAGGCCGGTGACACCGAGAAGGCCGCCCTGCATTTCGGGCGTGCCGCACAGGTCAACCCCGGCAATGCCGATGCGCAGAACAACCTGGCCTACACGCTGCAGCAGATTGGCCGCCATGCCGATGCGCTGGCCGCATACCGTCAGGCCCTCGACTTGCAACCCAACGATGCCGACATTGCGATCAACCTGGGGCTGCTGTACAAGAAGTTGCGGCAGTTGCCCGAGGCGCTGGCCTGTTTCGACGAGGCCCTCGCGGCCCACCCGCAGCACACGGCACTCCTGTGCAACCGGGGCAACGTGCTGCAGATGATGGGCCGGACTGAAGACGCGCTGGAGAACTACAACCAGGCCCTGGCCAACGAACCGACCAACCCCGTGGTGCTGAGCAACCTCAGCAACGCCTTGATCGACCTCGCCCGGTACGAGGAGGCGCTCGTGCAGGCGCAGCGCGCCATCGACGCACACCCGAAGCACGCCCAGGCCTGGACCGAGAAGGGCAACGCGTTCAAGCTGCTGGACCGAACCCCCGACGCCATTGCCAGCTTTGAACAGGCGCTGGCGCTGGAGCCTGGCCTCGTGTCAGCACACACGAACCTGGCGGCCACCGTGCTCAGCGACAGCGTGAACATTCCGCGCGTGATCGACACCGGCCGCAAAAGTCTGGCCGTCTACCTGCAGTCGAACTTCGGCGCGCCGGCACTGCGCAAGTCCGGCCTGACGATGAGCGTGTTCCGGTTGCGGCACGATGTGCAGCAGGCCACCTGGCTGCGGGAGCATGGCCACGCGGTGCCCGGGGTGGCCGATTTCCTGAAGACAGGAGCCGACGCCCTGCAGCGGGCCAGCGACGACGAGCGTCTGGTGGGCGCTGCAGGTGTGCGGTTGTCGGCGACGGAACTCGGGCGCATGCAGGCGTTCCTGTGCGCACCGTGGGTGCTCGAGATGCCAGCCGACATGCCGCACGTGCTCAACCCCGACAACGACTGGCCCGCGCTCGAGGCGGCCTACCTGGCGGGCACGCCCGAGATCCTCACCATCGACAACTTCCTGTCCTTGCCCGCGCTCAAGGCCCTTCAGGAGTTCGCCCATGCCTCGCGTGTGTGGCACGGCGAGTACGCCAACAACTACCTGGGGGCATTCGCCAACCGGGGATTCAGCAGCCCCGTGCATCTGCAGCTCGCGCGTGAGCTCAGGCAGCGCATGCCGCGCGTGTTCAAGGACTACCTGCTCACGCAGCTCTGGGGGTTCAAGTACGAACCTGCGGTGACACGCGGCATCAACGTGCATGCAGACTTTGCCAAGGTGAATCTGAATTTCTGGATCGCACCGGGCGAAAACAATCTGGATCCCGAGAGCGGTGGCCTCAAGGTGTATGACGTGCCTGCACCGGCGGACTGGACCTTCATGCAGTACAACGCCGACAGCGCGTTGATCCACGACTACCTGAAGCGGCACAACGCTGGTTGCGTGACGGTGCCGCACCGCTGCAACCGGGCTGTGCTGTTCAACTCGGCGCTGTTTCACGAGACCGACACCATCCGCTTCCGCGAGGGATACGAGTCGCGACGCGTGAACATGACTTACCTGTTCGGCCAGCAATTGCGCTGAGGCCCGTCAACCGACCTGGCTGCATCTTTCGACGACATGACCAACCCGACCACCGCCAGTTCGCTGAGCCGCGCAGCTTTCGCCACGCTGTTGCTCATCGCTTTCATGATGGGCGCCAACCACGTCGCCGCACGCCTGGCATTCGACAACGGTGTGAGTGTGGCGACGGCGGTGGCTTTTCGCAGCAGCGTGACGGCATTGGTGGTGGCAGGAATCCTGCTGGTCTACCGAGTGCCGGTGAGCCTGCAGCCCAGGCACCGCAAGGCCTTGCCCGCCATCGGCCTGCTGGTGGGCGTGCAGAGCCTGTGCCTCTACGCCGCCGTGGCTCGCCTGCCGGTGGCGCTCGCGCTGCTGGCCTTCAACACGTATCCGCTGTGGACGGCGCTGTGGGCGCGCGTGTTCTACGGCCAGCGGCCGCAGCCGCGCGTGCTGCGCGCCATGCCGGTGATGCTCGCCGGTCTCGCGCTCGCGCTGGATGTCTTCGGGGCGGCCTCGGGCCTGGGCGCGTCCGGTCACTGGGCGCGCATCGGCGTGGGCGTGGGTTTCGCACTGGCGGCGGCGGCCACGTTCGGCATGGCGCTGGTGCTCACGCAACACGAGACGGGCGATCTCGATGGCCGGCTGCGCACCGCCACGACGATGGGGATCGTGGCCGTGATGGCCTTGATCGCGACCACCGCGCAAGGCGGCCTGGCCCTGCCCACCGCGCCCACCGGGTGGTGGGGCTTGCTGGGCCTCACATTTCTCTACGGCACAGCGTTCACCATCATGTTCACCGTGCTGCCCAGGCTCGGCGTGGTGGGCAACTCCGCGATCATGAACATCGAGCCGATCTTCGCGCTGGTGCTGGCCTGGGCAATCCTCGGGCAGTCCATTGCATCGGTGCAGGTGGCGGGTGGCCTGGTGGTGGTGGCCACGGTGATGTGGCTGGGGCTGCGCAAGGGCTGAAGGCTCGAGCCTAGTCCGGGTCGTCGAGCGACGCGCTCCAGCGGTCGTTCCATTCGCCCCGCGGCGCGGTGCCGCGCAGGTCTTCGATCTGGCGCCGGTCGCGCTTGGTGGGGCGTCCCATGGGCTGGCTGTGGGCGGGTTCGGGGGCCAGCCGGCGGCGCTCGGCCGCTTCGGCGCGTTGCTGGAGCGAGGCGGCCGTCTCCTCGTAGAGCAGGGCGGCCACGGACGCCGGTCCCCGCACACCGCTCACGGCCCGGACAGCCACGGTGCGTGTGTCGGGCCCGATGCGCAGTTCCAGGGTGTCGCCGGGTTTCACGTCGCGAGAGGGCTTCACGGGCAGCCCGTTGAGGCGCACATGGCCTTTGTCAATGGCCTCGCTGCTCAGGCTGCGGGTCTTGTAGAAGCGCGCGGCCCAGAGCCATTTGTCGAGTCGGATCTTCTGGCTGTTGCCGTCGTCGTTGGTGGTTTTCATGCAGGTGATGTCGAATGGACCCGTGGCAGCCGGACGGTGGCATCCAGTCCGACAACCTGACCGTGAAGCATGCGATTGTCCAACTCGATGTCGCCACCGAGCGACAGCACGATCTCACGGCAGATGGCCAGGCCCAGACCCGAACCGGAGAGGCCGGGGGTCTGATGCGGGCCACCGGTGGCGAAGGGCTGGAACAGCCGCTGTCGCAACGTGGATGAGATGCCCGGGCCCTGGTCGCGGATGGTGAGTGCCGCGGTCTGCCGGTCCGCGACGAGCACGACCGACAGACTCGAATCCGGCGGCGTGTTCTTGATAGCGTTGTGCAGCAGGTTGCGGCTGAGTTCGCGCAGCGCCCATTCGTGCGCCTGAACCGGCGCGGGCTGCGTGTCGATGGAAAAGTCGAGCGAGCGCTCGGCAATGAGAGCGGAGAGATCGAGCGCCACCGCACGCAGCACGGCCGACCATTCCGTTACGGGTGGCTTGCCGTCCTGGCGCAACTGCTCCACCTTGGCCAATGCCAGCATCTGGTTGGCCAGTTCGGTGGCACGTTCCACCGTGTGACCGATTTCCTCCAGCGCCTGCTGGGGCTGCACATCGCCGCGCCGTGCCGACTGCACCTGCGTCTTGAGCACGGCCAGCGGTGTGCGCAGCTGGTGCGAGGTGTCTCGCACGAACCGCTTCTGGTGTTCCAGCAGGTGCGACAGCCGTTGCATGTGCTGGTTGGTGGCGTCCAGCAGCGGCAGCAGTTCGCGCGGCGCGCCTTCGGTGCCCAGTGGCGAGAGGTCGTTTTCGCTGCGCATGCCCAGGGCCTGGCTGAGCGCACGCACGGGCCGTGTGGCGCGCTGCACGACAAACACCACCACCAGCGCGATGACGATCACCAGCGCGGCCTGGCGCCACAGCGTGTCGATCAGGATCTGCCGTGCCAGGGTCTGGCGCAGTTCCAGCGTCTCGGCAACCTGGATGGTGGCCATGCCCTGTTCGTACACACCGGAGACGGGTTGCAGCAGCACTGCCATGCGCACCGGAACGCCCCGGTATTCGTCGTCGTAGAAATTCACGAGCGCGGCATAGAGGTTCTTCTGGGGAATGTCGCGCCGCCACGCGGGCATGTCGTCGAAGCCCGAGACCATCTCGCCCTTGAGCCCGCTCACCCGGTAGTAGATGCGGCTGCGGTTGTCGGCCTCGAAGGCCTCGAGTGCGGAATAGAGCAGGGTGGATTCGACGATCACATCGTTGCCCGAGCCGGTCACGCGCAACTGCTCACCGAGCGATTTCGCGGTGGCGAGCAGGGTGCGGTCGTAGGCGGTGTCGGCGGCGTCGAGGGCCTGCCGGTACAGCACGACGGTGTTGATGAGCACGAAGGCGAAGACCGGCAGCAGGATGCCCATGAGCAGCGTGCGGCGCAGCGAGGCCGCGCGTGGCCGGGTGGCATCGACCCTGGGCTTCACGGGCTGGCTTTCAGCAGATAACCCAGGCCGCGCAGCGTGACGAGCTGCGCGCCCGTGTGTGCGATCTTCTTGCGCAACCGGTAGGCCACCACTTCGATCGCCTCGGGTTGCACCTGGCTCTCGCCCGGGAACACGAGTTCGAACAGGCGTTCCTTGGCGATGGCATGGCCGGGTTTGCCAAGCAGCGCATGCAGCATCGCGAGCTCCCGCGGCGCCAGTTCCATCGGCTCACCACCGAAGTACACGGCGCCACTGTCTTTGTCCACGTGCATGCCACACCACACCGGTCCGCGAGGGGGCGATGCGGCGCTGTCGGCATTGCCCGAGCGGCGCACCAGAGCGCGCACACGCGCCTCCAGTTCGTCGAGGTCGAAGGGCTTGGGCATGTAGTCGTCGGCGCCCGTGTTCAGTCCGAGGATGCGGTCGCCCACCGTGCCACGCGCGGTGAGCACGATCACGGGCGTCTTCAGGCCCGCCGCGCGCGCCTGGCTGAGCACCTCCAGCCCGTCCATGCCCGGCAGGCTGAGATCGAGCAGCACGGCATCGGGCAGGCTGGCCTGCCACAGAGTGAGCGCGCGGGCGCCGTCGTCGCAGCCCAGCACCTGCATGCCGCGCCGCTCGAAGCTGCGCCGCAAGGTGGTCTGCATCGTGGCGTTGTCTTCGATCAGGAGCAACTTCATGGCGCCGATTATGGGCACGGCGCGCGGGCCCACCGCGGCACCCTGGTGCCGCGCCTAGGGTTTGTCCCGAGCCCTTCGACAGCGAACTGACAGCCGCCGGCAAGAGCATGGCGACTCCCATTCACTTCAGGAAGACATCATGAAAAAGCAGGCAGTGGCCCTGGCGGCCCTGGGATTGGTCAGCGGTCTGGCGAGCGCGCAGTCGTCCGTGGCGCTGTACGGCGTGGTCGACGTGGCGGTCGAGCGCATCAAGGGGGCGACCTCAGTCACGCGCGTCACCTCCGGCCAGATGTTCGGATCGCGCTGGGGCGTGCGCGGCGTGGAAGACCTGGGCGGCGGCATGAAGGCCACGTTCCTGCTCGAGTCCGGCTTCAACGCCGACACGGGCACGCTGGGTCAGGGCGGCCGCCTGTTCGGCCGCCAGGGTTACGTGGGTCTGGGCGGCCACTGGGGCACGGTGCGCCTCGGGCGCCAGTACACCCCCATGGACGATATCGCCAGCATCATCGGCACCAAGGTGTACGACGTGGTGAGCGTGGTCCCCATCATCGGCAACGGCGACTACAACCGCGTGGACAACGCCATCACCTATGTCTAGCCCACCGTGGCCAACACGGTGTTCCAGCTCCAGTACAGCCTGGGTGAGGAACGCGCCAGCACCAACACCAGTGCCGACTTCGGCAAGCAGGTCAGCGCGCACGCCCTGTACGCGCAAGGCCCATGGACGCTGGGCCTGTCGCTGATGCAGGTGGCTGATGCCGATGGCGTGCTGGCCGGCAAGCAGGGCAGGGACGCGCTGCTCTTCGTGGGTGCCTACGACTTCGGTCCCGTGAAGCTGACCGGCTATTACGACATCGAGGACAAGGCGGTCGAGAAGCTCAAGCTGTTCGGCCTGGCGGCGGCTTTCAAGGTCGGCGAGAACACGGTGCTTGCCGTGGGTGCGGCGCAGGCAAAGAACGTCAATGGCTCGGCCGCTGATGGCGACGACGCCAGGATCTACACGCTGCAGGCCACGCACAACCTGTCCAAGCGCACCGCGCTGTACGGCCACATCACGGCGGTGTCCAACGACACGGCGTCCGCGCTGGGCTTCAACAACCCGGTGGCCGGGCAGAGCTCCAGCGGTATCCAGGTCGGTATCCGCCACCGCTTCTAAGCACGCGCGGCGCAGGGTGTGCCCTAGGGTTTTCACTGATGAGATGGACAGCGAACTGACAGCGTGCAGGCAGAAGATACGCCCATCGGTTCAGCCACATCCAAGGAGACAAGCCATGCGTCGCGACACCTTCCTCAAATCCCTGGCGGCACTCGCTGCCGCCGGTGCATTGCCCAATGCCGCGTGGGCCAATGCGAACATCAAGATGATGATTCCGGCCAACCCCGGGGGCGGCTGGGATGGCACTGGTCGTGCACTCGGTGACGCCATGCGGGACGCGGGCGTGGCGGCCACCGTTACGTACGAGAACAAGGGCGGCGCGGCCGGCGCGATCGGCCTGGCCCAGTTCTACAACGCGAGCAAGGGTGACCCGAACGCGCTCATGGTGATGGGTGCCGTGATGCTCGGCGGCATCATCACCGGCAAGCCACCGGTCTCCGTCACGCAGCTCACGCCCATTGCGCGTCTGACCACGGAATACAACGTCTTCGTGCTGCCAGCGAACTCGCCCTACAAGACCATGAAGGACGTGGTCGAGCAGTTGAAGAAGGACCCGGGCAGCATCAAGTGGGGCGGCGGTTCGCGTGGTGCCACCGAGCACATCGCGGCCGCGCAGATCGCGCAGATCGTCGGCGTGCCAGCCTCGAAGATCAACTACGTGCCCTTCCGAGGGGGCGGTGAAGCCACGGCGGCGATCCTCGGCGGCAATGTCACCGTGGGAGGCAGCGGCTACAGCGAGTTCCAGCAGTACATCGAGAGCGGCAAGATGCGCCCGATCGCCATCACGTCGGGCCAGCGCGTCAAGGGCATCGATGTGCCCACGCTGAAAGAGCAGGGCATTGACGTGGAGATCGGCAACTGGCGTGGCGTGTACGGTGCGGCCGGCATCACCCAGGCCCAGCGCGATGCGCTCACCGCCATGATCGTCAAGGCCACGCAGAGCAAGTCGTGGGCGGCCGCGGTCGAGAAAAACAACTGGACACCCGCGTTGCTCACCGGCAAGGCCTTCGACGAATTCGTGGACAAGGACTTCTCCTCGTTGCGCGCGACCATGGTCCGGGCCGGCATGGTGTGAGATCGGAGCACCCCCCTGCGCCGCGTTGCGGCTTCCCCCCTCTCTGGCGCGCCTGCGGCGCTGGGAGGGGGGACGGCATTTCGGGCCGGCGGAGCCGGACCCTTGATGCCTCTGGATGGGGCCTCGCTCCGGTTGTTGACTCACCCTTTTGAAAGTACTCCATGGAGTTGAAACCCATGCCCAAACCCAATATTCACCATTCGGGCCAGTTGGCCATGGGCATTGGCGCACTTGCGGTGGCTGGCGTGCTCGCGTTCGGCGCCCTGGCCATTCCTTCTGATGCGGGCTACGCCGGCGTCGGCCCTGATTTCCTGCCCTGGGTGGTGAGTGCCGCGCTCGCACTCTGCGGCGTGATGCTGATCCGTGAAGCGCTCACCGGTGGCTACCGGAACATGGAAGAGCCCTCGGGGGCGCCGCGTGGCGACTGGCGGGCGCTGGCCTGGGTCTCGGCCGGCGTGCTGCTCAATGCCGCGCTGATCACCACCATCGGCTTCATCCTGAGTTGCGGTCTGTGCTTCGTGCTCGCGGTTCGCGGCCTGCGTGCCAGTGAGGGAAAGCCTGCCGGTGATCTGCGTCAGACGCTGAAGGACGCGGTCACGGGCATCCTCATCGCCGCGCCCGTGTACTGGCTGTTCACCAAGCTGCTCGCGGTGAACCTGCCGGGCATCACCGCCAGCGGCTGGATCTGAACGCGAGGTCGACAACATGCTGGAAACGCTCAACAACCTGCTCGCGGGTTTCGCCACCGCAGGCACGCCCATCAACCTGCTGTGGGCCTTTGCAGGCTGTGCGCTGGGCACCGCCATCGGCGTGCTTCCGGGTCTCGGCCCGGCCGTCACCGTGGCCATGCTGCTGCCCATCACGGGGCAGGTCGAGCCCACGGCTTCGATGATCTTCTTCGCCGGCATCTACTACGGCGCCATGTACGGTGGCTCCACCACCTCGATCCTGCTCAACACCCCGGGCGAGACGGGCACCATGGTCACCGCACTCGAAGGCTTCAAGATGGCCAAGAGCGGGCGCGCGGGCGCGGCACTGGCCACCGCCGCCATCGGTTCTTTCGTGGCCGGCAGCATCGCCACCATCCTCGTCACGCTGTTTGCGCCCATGCTGGCCGAATTCGCCGTCAAGCTTGGGCCGCCCGAGTATTTCTGCCTGATGCTGCTGGCCTTTACCACCGTGAGCGCGGTGCTGGGCCAGAGCACGCTGCGCGGTCTCACTGCGCTGTTCTTCGGCCTCGCCCTGGGCCTGGTCGGTATCGACCAGATCACCGCCCAGGTGCGCTACACCGGAGGCATTCTCGAGTTCATGGACGGCATCGAGGTGGTGCTGGTGGCCGTGGGCCTGTTCGCGGTGGCCGAGGCGCTCTACAACGCGCTTTACGAAGGCCGCAGCGAAGCCAGCATGAACAAGCTGACCAAGGCCCACATGACGCGTCGCGAGTGGCGCCGCTCGTGGCCGGCCTGGCTACGCGGCACGGCCATCGGTTTCCCCTTCGGCACCATTCCCGCCGGTGGCACCGAGATTCCCACCTTCCTGAGCTACGCCACCGAGCGCAAGCTGGCCGGGCCCGAGGAAAAGGCGGAGTTCGGCACCACCGGCGCCATCGAAGGCGTGGCGGGCCCCGAGGCCGCCAACAACGCTGCCGTCACCGGCACGCTGGTGCCGCTGCTCACGCTGGGCATTCCGACATCGGTGACGGCGGCCATTCTCTTGAGCGCGCTGCAGAACTACGGCATCAACGCCGGCCCGCAGCTGTTTCAGACGTCGTCCGCGCTGGTGTGGGCACTCATCGCCTCGCTGTACATCGGCAACGTGATGCTGCTGGTGCTCAACCTGCCCATGGTGGGGCTTTGGGTGAAGCTGCTGAAGATTCCACGCGCGCAACTTTATGCCGGCATCCTGATCTTCGCCACGGTGGGTGTGTACGGCATGCGCCAGAGCGCGTTCGACCTGTTCCTCATGTATGGCCTGGGTCTGTTGGGCGTGGTGATGCGCCGCTACGACTTCCCCACCGCCCCGGTGATCGTGGGTCTGATCCTTGGCCCCATGGCCGAGGCGCAGATGCGCAATGCGCTGTCCATCGGTGAGGGCAGCTTCATGGTGTTCCTGCAGCGGCCGATGTCGGCCACGCTGCTGGCTGTGGTGGTGGCGGTGCTGGTGCTGCCCCGGTTGCTCGCGCGGCGGGTGCCTCGCTAGGTTTTCAGGCGTGCACCTCGCGGCACGCGGACGCGGTGCGCTCTGCTCTGCGGCTGTCCCCCGACCCGGCTTTGCCGGGTCTCCTCCTTTTATGCCGCTGCGCAGAGCGCACCGCGCCCGCGAGCAGAAGTGATGTGGCGCACAGAGTGCAGGTGAGCGCATCGGGGTAAGGGGGTACGGCGCAGCGGCATAAAAGGAGGAGGGTCGGGCAAAGCCCGGCCCGGGGGACAGCCGCGGAGCCGTGCGCCCTTACCTCGATGTGCGGTGAAGCCGGAGAAAACCCGAGCAGACGCATAGGTGCACGAGGAACGGATACCCACCGGGGGTACCATCCCGCCATGACCCCGGACAACCGCCTGCCGCGCGATGCGCAAAGCATTCTCGAACTCGCCGCGAGGTCGATGTTCGAGCTGTTTGCCAATGCCAGCGAAGGCATGATGCTGGTGGACCGCGACGCGCGCGTGGTCTGGATCAACGATCAGTACCGGCGCTTCCTGCCTGCGCTCGGCTTCGAGCGCGAAGAAGACTTCGTCGGTCACCCGGTCTCGCGCGTGGTGCAGAACACGCAGATGCACCAGGTGCTGGCCACCGGCAAGCCCATCCTCATCGACCTGCTCACCAACCGCGCCGGCACCTTCGTGGTGAGCCGCATCCCGCTGCGCGACGACGCCGGCGAGATCATCGGCGTGCTCGGCATCGTGCTGTTCGACCATCCCGAGACCACGCTGCAGCCACTCATCAGCAAGTTCGCACGGCTCGAGCAGGACTTGAGCGAGGCTCGCCGCGAGCTCGCGAGCCAGCGCCGCAGCAAGTACACCTTCGCCAGCTTCGTGGGCAGCAGCGACGCCGCGCTGGAAGTGAAGCGCCAGGCGCGCCGCGCCGCCCAGTCGGCCAGCCCGGTGCTGCTGCTCGGCGAAACCGGCACAGGCAAGGAACTGCTCGCGCACGCCATCCACGCGGCCTCGCCGCGCGCGGGCCGGCCCTTCGTGAGCGTGAACATGGCGGCGGTGCCCGATACGTTGCTGGAAGCCGAGTTCTTCGGCGTGGCCCCGGGTGCCTTCACAGGCGCCGACAAGAAAGGACGCGACGGCAAGTTCAAGCTCGCCGATGGCGGAACGCTTTTTCTCGATGAACTGGGCGACATGCCGATGTCGGTGCAAGTCAAGTTGCTGCGCGCCCTGCAGGAGGGGGAGATCGAGCCACTGGGTTCGAACAAGCTGGTGCGCTTCGATGTGCGCGTGGTCGCGGCCACCTCGCGCGACCTGCTGCAGATGGTGCGCGACGGCACGTTTCGCGAAGACCTGTACTACCGCCTCAACGTGTTGCCCATCCGCGTGCCGCCCCTGCGCGAACGCAGCGACGACATTGCGCTGCTGATCGAGGCGCTGTGCGAGGACATCGCTGCGCGCGGCGGCGGGGCGCAGCTGGAGCTCACCGCCGATGCGCAGAGCCTGCTGGCCGCGCAGCCCTGGCGCGGCAACATCCGCGAACTGCGCAATGTGCTGGAGCAGCTCGCGCTGCGCAGCGACTCGCACCACATCGCCGCCGCTCAGGTGGGGGCGGTGCTGCAGGAGGCCGGTCTGCCCGCATTGCCCGCCACCGTGCCGGTCGGCACGACACCCCGGGTGCGCGAGGGCGAGGCGCTCAGGCCGCTGCCCGAGCAGATCGCGGAGCTGGAGCAACGCGCCATCGCACAAGCCCTGGCTCACACGGGCGGCAATCGCACCGCCGCAGCGAGACTGCTCGGCATCTCGCGCGCCAGCCTGTACGACCGCCTCGCCGCGCAGGGTGATGCGTCTGAAATCCAGACAATCGTCTGAATTTCAGACGATTGGTGTTTTCCAGACTGTCTGAATTTCAGACGATGAATGTCGGGCTTGCAATAAAGTCTTTGGAAATCAAGGGTCTTCCTGCTTGGCACGAAGCCTGCAATGGATCGGTACGGCGCATCGCGCTGTGGCAAGAATCCTTCCAACCAGGAGACAAGACATGACTCACACCACCCGCCGCCTGGCGGTCATTGCGCTCGCCTGTTCCGCCGCCCTGGGCACCACGCTCGGCCAGGCGCAGGCCAACAAGAACGAGATCCGCATCGCCCACATCCACAGCAAGACCGGCCCGCTCGAGGCCTATGCGAAGCAGACGCAGGCGGGGCTGATGATGGGCCTGGCCTATGCCACCGGCGGCACGATGACCGTGGCTGGCAAGAAGATCGTGGTGATCGAGAAGGACGACCAGGGCAAGCCCGACGTGGGCAAGAGCCTGCTCGCCGCCGCCTACGCCGACGACAAGGTCGACCTCGCCATCGGCCCCACCGCGTCGCCCGTCGCGCTGGCCATGCTGCCGGTTGCCGAGGAATACAGGAAGATCCTGCTGGTCGAACCCGCCGTGGCCGACTCGATCACCGGTGACAAGTGGAACAAGTACATCTTCCGCACCGGCCGCAACAGCAGCCAGGACGCCGCCGCCAATGCCGTGGCGCTGGACCAGCCGGGCAATGTGATCGCCATGCTCGCCAACGACAACGCCTTTGGCCGCGATGGCGTGAAGGCCGCCAAGGACTTCACCAAGAAGGCCAAGATCGTTCACGAGGAATACCTGCCCGTGGGCACGACGGACTTCACTGCCGGCCTGCTGCGCATCGTCGACAAGCTCAAGGACCAGCCGGGCACCAAGTACATCTCGGTGGGCTGGTCGGGTGCGCCCACGCCGTTCGGCAAGATCGCCGAGATGGAGCTGGAAAAGCGCTACGGCATCAAGCTCGCCACGGGCGGCAACATCCTGCCGGCCATGGTGGCCTACAAGAACTTCCCGGGCATGGAAGGCGCGCTGTACTACTACTTCGGCATCCCCAAGAACCCGGTGAACGATGCCATGGTGGCCGAGCATTACAAGCAGTTCAAGGCACCGCCCGACTTCTTCACCGCCGGTGGCTTCTCGGCCGCGATGGCGGTGGTGACGGCGCTCAAGAAGACCAACGGCGACACCAACACCAACAAGCTCATCCAGACCATGGAAGGCATGAGCTTCGACACGCCCAAGGGCACGATGACCTTCCGCAAGGAAGACCACCAGGCCATGCAGAGCATGTACCACTTCAAGATCAAGGCCGACCCGGCCTTCGCCTG
>QFCS01000168.1_pt1 | contig 174832 bp, 159 predicted proteins | sample 3576561 | NCBI WGS metagenome assembly QFCS01 | reverse complement strand
GATGCGCACCTTCCTGCCCCGCATGGTGCAGGAGAAGAAGCCCAAGGCGGTCTGCGCCATCTACCAGGACGACGAGTTCGGCCTGGAGGTGCTGCGCGGTGCGGAAGAAGGCCTCAAGGCCGTCAACATGCAGATGGTTGAGAAGACCTCATTCAAGCGCGGCGCCACCGATTTTTCATCGCAGGTGGCGCGCATGAAGTCCGCCAATTGCGACTTCGTCGTGCTGGGCACCATCATCCGCGAGACCATCGGCACCATCGCCACCGCGCGCAAGCTCGACTTCAACCCCACCTTCTTCGGCTCGCAGGCGGCCTACACCGACCTCATCCACAAGCTCGGCGGCCCGGCCATGAACGGCCTGTACGCCACCATGACCACCCAGCACCCCTACCTGGACGAAGCCTCGCAGCCGATCCGCTTCTGGGCCAACAAGTTCAAGACCAAGTTCAACGAAGACCCCAACGTCTTCTCGGTCTACGGCTACAACGCCATCGACATCTTCGCCCGCGCCGCAGGCCGCTCCGGCGCCAACCTCACCACCGACAGCTTCGTCAAGACCATGGACAGCCTGACCGTGCCGACCGACATCTTCGGTTCGCCCGAACTGCGCTTCAGCCCGCAGCGGCGCTACGGCAGCATGGCCATGCGACTGTCGCAGATCCAGGACGGCCGCTGGAAGGTGACGTCGGACTACGTGAACCAGTGATCCCGCATCCCCGTGTCAACCACCCTTTACAGGAGACATCAGCGATGAAAACGACACTGACCGCCGCGGCCGTGCTGGCACTGGCCGCCGGGCCGGCCCTGGCTCAGACGCAGGGCGTGAGCAAGGACGAAATCGTGATCGGCTCGATCCAGGACCTTTCGGGGCCGATCGCCGGCTTCGGCAAACAGGTGCGCATGGGCATGCTGCTGCGCGTGGACGAGATCAACGAGCAGGGCGGCATCAACGGCCGCAAGATCAAGCTGCTCGTCGAGGACAGCAAGTACGACCCGCGCAACGCCGTGCTGGCCGCGCAGAAGCTCGTGAACCAGGACAAGATCTTCGCCATGGTGGGCCACATCGGCACCGCGCAGAACATGGCGGCGATGCCGGTGCAGTTCCAGAAGAACGTGCTGAACTTCTACCCCATCACGGCCGCGCGCCAGATGTACGAGCCCTTCCACAAGCTCAAGTACTCGTTCGCCGCCACCTACTACGACCAGATGAAGATCGTCACGCCCATGCTCGCCAAGGAGAAGGGTGCCAAGAAGGTCTGTGCGATGTACCAGGACGACGAGTTCGGCCTGGAAGTCAAGCGCGGCGCCGAAGACGGCCTGAAGGCCGCCGGCATGACGCTCGCGGCGGAGACCACCTACAAGCGGGGCGCCACCGACTTCGCCTCGCAGATGCAGAAGCTGCAGGCCGACCAATGCGACCTGGTGGTGATGGGCACCATCATCCGCGAGACCATCGGCGGCATCGCCACCGCGAAACGCCTGGGCTTCAACCCCACCTTCGTGGGTTCCAGTGCGGCCTACACCGACCTCATCCACAAGCTCGGTGGCCCTGCGATGAACGGCTTCTACGCCGCCATGACGGTGCAACACCCCTACCTGGACTCGGCCTCTCAACCCTTGCGTTTCTGGGCCAACAAGTACCAGACCAAGTTCAACGAAGAACCCACGGTGTTCTCGGTGTACGGCTACGGCTCCATCGACGCCTTCATCCGCGCCGCCACCAAGGCCGGCCCCGGCCTGACCACCGACAGCTTCATCAAGGCCATGGACACGATGAAGATCCCGCCAGACATCTTCGGCAGCGCCGAGATGACCTTCAGCCCCACCAAGCGCCTGGGCAGCAGCGCCACGCGCCTGTCGCAGATCACGGACGGCCGCTGGAAAGTGCTCAGCGACTACATGTCCGCCAAGGATTGAGTACCGCGCCGCCCGCTTCGGCGGGCCATGCGCGCAGCCGCCAGCGCCCCGTGCCCTGGCGGTTTTTTTTCGCCGGCCGTGGGGCCGGCGACGTACCATGGCGCCACCATGTGGGACCCGAACCTCAGCCCCGCCACCGCCGCCCTGCTGGCCGACGCGCTGCTGGCGCTGCACACGGGCATCGTGGTCTTCGTGGTCGGCCTGCTGCCCCTGGTGCTCCTGGGCGGCGCCCTCGGTTGGCGCTGGGTGCGCCATGCGGGCCTGCGGATCGGCCACCTGGGCCTGATGGTCTTCATCGCCGCCCAGGCGTGGCTGGGCCAGCTGTGCCCGTTGACCGTGTGGGAGCAAGCCCTGCGCCGCGCCGCCGGCCAGAGCAGCTACCGTGAGAGTTTCATCGACCACTGGCTCTCAAGGCTGCTGTACTGGGACGCCCCTTGGTGGGTGTTTGTGGCGGCGTACACAGCCTTCACGGTGATCGTGGCCTTGGCTTGGTGGTGGGTCAGGCCAACGCAGCGCACGTAAGACCCCGCCACAGACCTCAGGATCGAGGGCGCTCTGCGGGCGCCACCTCTTTCACGGCCTTCAGCACATCGATGACCAGTTCGAACAGATGCTCGGGCACAGGCTCGTCCACCTCCACCTGCGCGACCAGCGCACGGGCCAGTGGAATGTGCTGGATGATGGGAATGCCCTCTGCGCGCGCATCCCGGACGATGGCCTGAGCGTGCAGACCCGCGCCCTTGGCCAGCACCAGGGGCAGTGGGGTTTCACCATGCTCGTAGAGCAGTGCAACCGCAAGGTGCGTGGGGTTGGTGACCACCAGCGAGGGTTTGCGCTTGCCACCGCCACCGCCCTGGACGATTTCCCGATGCAACTTTCGGCGCTCTCCCTTGATTTCAGGCGCTCCATCGGACTCCTTGTGCTCGCGCTTGACCTCATCCTTGGTCATCATCTGCTGGCGGGCGAACAGCTTGCGCTGAATGAGCCAGTCGAACCCTGCGATGACAGTGAAGACGAAGGCCGTGGTCAGCAGCAAGGACTTGATCAACAAGCCCAATCCCGCCGTCACCGGCTGGATGCCGGAGCCCGCCAGCAGCATGAGCGTCCCCAGGTTGTCGTGGACCAGCTTCCAGACGATGGCGGTGAGCGCCACCACCTTCACCACCGACTTCAGCGCCTCGATGAGGTTGCGCGCCGAAAACAGGTTCTTCACATTCGCCACGATATCCAGCTTCTGGAAGTTGAACTTCATCTTTTCCGGGGCAAACACCGGCCCTGCGGTCATCAGTTCACCAAAGACCGCCAGCACGGTGACGATCAACATCCAAGGCAGCAGCGCCAGACTCAGCTCCTTCAGTGCCAACCGAAGAAAGGCCGCCAGCACCTCGCGGAACGGGCCGTTCGCGTGCGTGCCCGCCCACTCGATCAGGAACAGCATGGCATCGGTGAGCTGGCTGGCGGAAAACAGCAGGTAGCCTGCGCATGCCCAGATCATCAAGGCCTTGGACGCGTCCTTCGCGTGCGCCACATCGCCCTTTTTCCGCGCATCGGTCAAGCGCTTGGGGGTGGGCTTCTCGGTCTTCTCGCTCATCGCGCCAGCTTTCCCAGGTCCGGCAGAAACACCGCCATCGCGCGCGCGTGGTCCCCCAGGTAACCCATGAGCGTGGCGAGATAGATCATCAACACAAAGAGCGCGATGCAGGCCTTCACCGGCATGGCCAGGAAAAACACGGGCAACTGCGGCGCGAACATGCTGACGATGGCCAGGCCGATCTCGGCCAGCAGCATGGCGATCATGGCAGGCGCGGCCAGCATCACGGACAGGCGCATCATCGCGTCGAAAAGCTGGAGCCAGTGGGCCGGAAAACCGGCATCGAGCGAGGGCCATGTGGCGGCCAGCGGCCACACGGCATAACTCGCGTAATACGTCTCCAACACCGCGTTGGCGCCGCCGTGCATCAGAAACAGGACCAGGTACAACTGAAGCAACAACACCCCCAACGGCGATGCCTCGTTGGCCACCAATGCCCGGACGGGCACGACCACGCTCTCTACGCCATAACCCTTCTGGAACTTCAGGAAAACGGACGCCGATGAAGGGGTGGAGGCCTCCAGAGGACCAGCGCGTTCGGGCAGGGTTGGGGGATCGCATGGCTGAGCGGACGTGGTTGAAGGGCTGAGTGCGCAAGGTCTGAAAGAAAGTTCGGGCAAGCCGCGGGCTCTTCGGGGATTTCTGACGGGTGTGAACCTTGAAGCCCCCATCCCCACTCATCCTTCCAACCGCTCTCGGACTTCGCCTGCCACCGGTCCATGCCATTCATTGACTTCCCCTCCACCATGGGTATCGACGCCGCCACGCTCAGCGAGCGGTCCCGTGCGCTGCTGATGGCGGCTGGCGGCCACGACCCCCAGGAGCCGGCAGCGCCAGCCCCCGGACAGGCGCACGTTCTGCTCTGGACCTTGCTGGTGATGCGCGTGTCGCGCCTGCGGCGATTCGCGGACCATGTGGGCATGCTGGGCGCTGGGGCCTCCCTGCGGCATGTGCTGGAAGGCCGGCGCATCGCGGCCTTCCGCGAACAGCTCGGCCACGAGCTCTACCAGTTCGGCATGCTGAGAGCGCCGTTGATCGGCACGATCTCGGTGGCCCCTCCGGCATTTGACGACCCCGGACGCGTGAGCGCGGCCGTGCGCGAAGTCGGCATGGCTGCCTTGCAGGCCTTCTGCCATGACCCCGATGTCGAAGAACATCTCCACCTTCGCGCCCGGCTGTCGGCCCGTTTGCACGAGATCGCGCCGAGCGACCCCACCCGAATCTTCGTCACCCCACCGAGTGGCGCACTCCTTCAACGGGTGCTGCGCGAAGTGGAGCCCGTGCTCGCCAGCGCCTTCGACGGCATCGGAGCCCACCCATGAGATCGGGAAAGATCATTCGCCGTGAGGATGCCAACCACTTCCGCCAGGCCGCCCAGGTGTTGGCAGACGCGCGAGCCGAAGCGGCTTCGTTGCTGGAGACCGCGCGCCATCAAGCCGCCTCGGAGGCCGAACGCATCCGCCAGGACAGTGTGGAAGCCGCCGCCCAGGAGACCTCCCGCCTCATGCTGCAAGCCATCGCGAGCCGGGACGCCTACATGACGGAAGTCGAATCGGAGCTGGTGAGCGTGGTCATCAACGCGGTGCGATCGATCTTCTCCCAATACAACGACCACGAGCGCGCGGCCCTGGCCGTCGGCAAGGCGCTCAAGGCCCTTCGCCAGCAGACACAGGCCACACTGCACGTGCACCCGAGCCACCACGATGCGCTGTGCGCGGCCGTCCCGGCGCTGCTGCGCGACACCCCCGGCCTGCAATCGCTGGTGGTGGAACGGGACTCGCGCCTCAAGCCTGGCACCTTCGTGCTGAGGAGCGCCATGGGCCTGGTGGAAACCGATCTCGAGTCGCAATTGCGCGCAATCGAAAACGCCCTGGTGCGCAGCGTCAAGGCTTCGGACGCGGCCCGACACATGGTGGCCGGCGTCCCGATCTGACCGACTCAGCGCGCAGTCGCCTGCCAGCCGCCGCCCAATGCGGCCACCAGCGCCATGCTGGCCGCCAGCCGTTCGGCCTGCACGTCGAGCGCCGCGCGGCGCGCCGACAGCGCCAGGTTCTGCGCGGTCGCCACCTCCAGGAAGCTGATCTCGCCGGCCTCGTAGCGGTAGCCGACCACACGCTCGTTCTCGCTGGCCAGCGTCACCAACTGCTGTTGCTGGCGGTCCTGCTCGGCCAGCGTGGCCAGTTGCACCAGCGCGTCCTCGGTTTCGCGCACAGCCGAGAGCACGCCACCGCGCCAGGCCGCGGCCTGCTCGTCGTAGGCGGCGAGGAAGGTGGCTTCATCGGCGCGGCGCGTGCCGCCATCGAACAGCGTGGCCGCGAGTTGCGGGCCGAGCGACCACACGCGCGCTGGCGCGTCCAGCAGGCGGGACCAGCTGCTGGCCTGCAGGGTGCCGCTGGCCGAGAGCGTCAGGTCGGGCAGCCAGGCGCGCTGCGCCACGCCCAGGCGCGCGTGCGCGGCGGCGAGCGCGCGCTCGGCGGCGGCCAGGTCGGGGCGGCGGCGCAGCAACTCACCGGGCAAGGCCGCGGGAATCGCGGGCACCACCGGCAGCCCTCCGTCGCGCGCGGCCATCGGGTAGTCGCTGGGCGTGGAACCCGCCAGCAGCGCCAGCGCGTTGGCTTCCAGCGCGCGCTGGCGCTGCAGGGTGAACACCTGTGTGCGCAGCGACTGCAGCTGCGTCTCGGCCTGGATCACGTCGGCACGCGCCACCAGGCCGGCTTCGTATTGCAGCTGCGTGACCTGCAGCGAACGCGCATAGGCCACGTCCGCCTGGGCCTGCAGCGCCAGCTGCGCGTCCAGCGCGCGCAGCCGCACATAGCCTTGCGCGGCCGCCAGCTGCAGCGCCAGGCGCGCGGCGTCCACCAGCGCGGCCTGTGCCTCGGCGCTGGCCGTGGCGGCCTGCCGCGAAAGCGCGACTCGACCCCAGAGGTCGGGCGACCAGGACAGGTCCAGACCGGTCGCGTACAGCTGGCGCGTGCCGGCGTTGGCGCCAGCGGCCGCGTTGCCACCGCTGCGTGTCACGGAAGCGCCCGCGCCGATCTGCGGCAGCGCCAGCGCGCGCGCGGCATCCACCTGCGCCAGCGCCTGGCGCCAGCGCGCCTCGGCCTGGGCCAGCTCGGCGTTGGCCTCGCCCACGCGGCGCAGCAGCCGGTCGAGTTCGGCGTCGGCGTACACGGCCCACCAATCGGGCTGGATCACGGCAGCCGTCGGCTCGGTGCCGGCGTGCTGAAAGCTGGCGGGCAGCGCGATCTCGGGGGCGCGGTAGTCGGTGCTGGTGGCGCACGCCGCCAGCAGCAACGGCAGGGCGGCGAGCGCGAAGCGGGATGGAAACAAGAAAAAGGACATGGGTTCAGGCGGTCTGGGCCGCCGGGCTTGGGCCTTGCACACGGCGGCGCAGGCGCTCGAGCGCGAGGTAGACCACGGGCGTGGTGTAGAGCGTGAGCAGCTGGCTCACGGCCAGGCCGCCGATGATGGCGATGCCCAGCGGGCGGCGCAATTCCGAGCCCTCGCCCAGGCCCAGCACCAGCGGCACCGCGCCCAGCAGCGCGGCCAGGTTGGTCATGAGGATGGGGCGCAGGCGGCGCAAGGCGGCTTCGTGAATGGCGGCCTGCGGCGCCAGCCCGCGCGTGCGCTGCGCGGCGAGCGCGAAGTCGATCATCAGGATGGCGTTCTTCATGACCACACCGATCAGCAGGAACAGCCCGAGCAGCGCGATCAGGCTGAACTCGGTGTCCGAGATGCGCAGCGCCAGCAGCGCGCCCACGCCGGCCGAGGGCAGCGTGGACAGGATGGTCAGCGGGTGCAGCGTGCTTTCGTACAGCATGCCCAGCACCAGGTAGACCGTGACCAGCACGGCCAGGATCAGCCAGGGCTGGCGCTTGAGCGTGGCCTGCAGGCTGTTGGGGTCGCCTGCCCGCTCGCCGGTAGAGATGCTGGTGGGCAGCAGCAGGCCGTTGACGGCGCGGTCGATCGCCTGCTGCGCCTGCTGCAGGCTCACGCCGGGCGCCAGCGCGTAGCTGATGCCGGCGGAGGCGAACTGGGCGTCGTGCTGCACGCGGTCGCGCGTGAGGCCGTAGCGCCAGGTGGCGATGGCGCTGAGCGGCACGCGCTCCCCCGCGTCGTTGAGCAGCTGCACCTGGTTCAGCGCGGAAGGCTCGCTGTTGCCGCGTGGGTCGGCCTCCATCACCACGCGGTACTGGTTCAGCGGGTCGTACAGCGTGGCCACCTGGCGTTGCGAGAACGCGTTGTTCAGGGCCGTCGTTACGGTGTCCATGCGCACACCGAGTCGGCGCGCGGCCTCGCGGTCCACGTTCAGCATCACCTGCTGCGCGTCCTCGCCGGCGCCGAAGTCCACGTCGGTCAGCTCGGGCAGTGCGCGCAGCGCTTCGCCCACCGGCTTGGTCCAGCCGCGCAGGTCCTGCAGCGAATCGGAGCGCATGACGAACAGGTACTCGTTGTCGCCGCCGCCGCTGGAGAGGCGGATGTCCTGGTCCACGTTCACGAACAGCACGCCGCCGGCGATCTGCGGGGCATTGGCGCGCAGGCGCGCCACCACGGCCGAGGCGGGCTCGCCGCGCTCCGCCAGGGGCTTGAGGCGGATGCGGAACCAGGAGTTGCTGGTGCCGGTGCGCCCGCCGCTCACCCCCGTCACGTCGGCCACGGCGGGATCGGCCACCAGCAGGCCGCGAAAAGCCTCCACCTTGGGCTGCATGCCCTGGAACGAAAAACCGTCGTCGCCGCGCACGAAGCCGCCGAGCTGGCCGGTGTCCTGCTGCGGCAGCATGCCCTTGGGAATCGCCACGTAGAGCCACACGTTGAGGGCCACAGTGCCGGCCAGCAACAACAGGGTCAACACGCGGTGGCGCAGCGCGAATCCCAGGCTGCGCGCGTAACCCGCCTGCACGTCGGCCAGCAGGCTGGCGATGCCGCGCGCCAGCGGGCCTGGCGGTTTGGGCGGGCCGGCCGGCAGGCCGTGCGCGCACAGCGCGGGCGTGAGCGTGACCGACACCGCCAGCGAGATCAGCATGGCCGCCACCAGCGTGATCGAGAACTCGCGGAACAAGCGCTCGACCACACCGCCCATGAACAGGATGGAGATGAACACCACGATCAGCGCCAGGTTCATCGCCAGCAAGGTGAAGCCCACCTCGCCGGCGCCGGTGAAGGCCGCGCGCCAGACCGTGCGCCGCCCCACCTCACGCTGGCCGTTCGCGGCCTGCGCCGCACGCGCCCGCTCGATGTGGCGCTGGATGTTCTCCAGCACCACGATGGCGTCATCCACCACCAGACCGGCGGCCACGATCAGGGCCATGAGCGAGAGGTTGTTGAGCGAGAAGCCCTGCCACCACATCACCGAGAAGGCGCCGATCAGCGACACCGGCAGGGCCAGCGCCGGAATCAGCGCCGTGCGCACGCTGCCCAGGAAGGCCCACACCACCGCCATCACCAGCACGCAGGACAGCACCAGCGTGAACTGCGCCTCGCGCAGCGTGGCGCGGATGCCGGGTGAGCGGTCCATCACCACGCGCAGCTCGGTGTCGGCCGGCAGCAGCGCGCGCAATTGCGGCATCTGGGCGTGGATGGCGTCGATGGTCTGCACGATGTTGGCGCCCGCGCGCCGGCTCACCAGCAGCACCACGGCGGGCCTGTCGTTGTGGTATCCGGCGGTGTAGCGGTTTTCCACCGAGTCCGTCACCTCGGCCACGTCGGCCAGGCGCACCAGCGCCCCGCCTTCGTTGCGCACCACCAATTGGGAGAAATCCGCCGCCGAGCGCAGCGGTTCGGGCAGCGCGATCTGCCAGCGCTGGCCGCCCTGCTCGGTCTGGCCGAGCGGGCGCCAGGCGTTGGCCTGGGCGATGGCGTGGCGCACGTCGTCCAGCGACATCCCGCGGTGCGACAGCGCCTCGGGTTTCGCCTGCACGCGCACGGCGGGCAGCGACGAGCCGTCCACCGTGACCTCACCCACGCCCACGATCTGCGCGAGCTTCTGCGCCAGCACGGTGGAGGCGTTGTCGTACAGCGCCGACGACGGCAGCCGGGGCGATGAGAGCGCCAGCGCCATGATGGGCGCCTGCGAGGGGTTGACCTTGACGTAGCTCGGGTTGCCCGTCATGCCCGAGGGCAGCTGCCCGCGCGAGGCGTTGATGGCGGCCTGCACCTCGCGCGCAGCTTCGTCGATGTCGCGGTCCAGGTTGAACTGCAGCGTGACGCTGGTGCTGCCCTGGGTGCTGCTGGACCGGATGCTCGCCACGCCCGCGATGCTGCCCAGCGCGCGCTCCAGCGGCGCGGCCACGGTGGAGGCCATGCTCTCGGGGCTGGCGCCGGGCAGGCTGGCGCGCACCTGGATCACCGGAAAATCCACGCGCGGCAGCGGCGACACCGGCAGCAGCCGCCACGCCAGCAGGCCCACCAGCACGATGCCGATGGCCAGCATCACGCTGCCGATGGGGCGGCGGATGAAGAAGCGGGCCAGCGCGTTCATGCCATCTCGGTGCGCCGGCGCGCCAGCCGGTCGAACGCCAGGTAGACCACCGGCGTGGTGAACAGCGTGAGCACCTGGCTCACGATCAGCCCGCCCACCATCACGATGCCCAGCGGCTGGCGCAGTTCGGCGCCCGAACCGCTGGCCAGCATGAGCGGGATGGCGCCGAACAGCGCGGCCAGCGTGGTCATGAGAATGGGGCGGAAGCGCAGCAACGCGGCGCGGTGGATGGCCTCGCGCGGTGAGAGGCCCAGGCGGCGCTGCGCGTCCAGCGCGAAGTCCACCATCATGATCCCGTTCTTCTTCACCAGGCCGATCAGCAGCACGATGCCGATCACCGCGATCAGGTCCAGCGGCCGGCCCGCCAGCAGTAGCGCGGCCAGCGCGCCCACGGTGGCCGAGGGCAACGTGGACAGGATGGTGAGCGGGTGCACCGCGCTCTCGTACAACATGCCCAGCACCAGGTACATCACCACCACGGCGGCCAGGATCAGCCACAGCGTGTTCGCCTGCGAATTGCGGAAACCCTCGGCCGCGCCCTGGAAGGCCAGTTCCACGGCCACGGGCAACTCCACCTGCCGCTGCACGGCTTCGATGGCGGCCACGGCCTCGCCCAGCGAATGCCCGGGCGCGAGGTTGAACGACAGCGTGACCGCCGGGAACTGCCCCTGGTGCTCGATGGCCAGCGGCGCGCGCCGCTCCACCGCGCGCGCCACGGCCGACAGCGGCACCGGCTTCGCGTCGGCCCCGCCGCCGGCGGGCTGCACGTACACCCCCTCCAGCGCCTGCAGGCCGCCCTGTTTCGCGTCGTCGCTCTCCAGCACCACGCGGTACTGGCTGGCGTGCGTGAACAGCGTGCTCACCTGCCGCTGGCCGAACGCGCTCTGCAGCGCCGAGGCGATGTCGCCCATGCGCAGACCCAGGCGGGCCGCCGCGTCGCGGTCGATTTCCAGGTAGGCCTGCAGGCCTTCGCGCTGCAGGTTGATGGCCACGTCGATCAGCTCGGGCCGCTCTTTCAAGGCGGCCAGCAAACGCCCGGTCCACTCGCCCAGCAGCGCGCTGTCGGGCGAGCTCAGCGTGAACTGGTACTGCGTGCGGCTGATGCGGTCTTCCATGCCGAGTTCCTGCACCGGCTGGAACCAGGCCTCGATGCCGCCCACGTCGCGCGCGCGCTCACGCAGCCGCTCGATCAGATCGCTGGCCGACACCGAGCGCTGCGCGTGCGGCGCCAGGGTGAGCAGCATGCGCCCGCTGTTGAGCGTGGCGTTGCTGCCGTCCACGCCGATGAAGGACGAGAGGCTCCGCACCGGCGCCTCGGCCAGCAGCGCCTGGGCCAATGCCTGCTGCCGCTCGGCCATGGCGCCGAAGGACACGCTCTGCGGCGCCTCGGTCACGACCTGGATGGCGCCCGCGTCCTGCACCGGGAAGAAGCCCTTGGGCACGGCCAGGTAGAGCAGCGCCGTGAGCACCAGCGTGGCGGCCATGGCCAGCAGCGCCAGCGGCTGGCGCGCCAGCACCCAGTCCAGCCCGCGCCCGTAGCGCTCGATGGTGCCGCTGAGCCAGTCGCGCCGGCCTTGCGCGTGCGCGGGCGCCTGCTTGAGCATGCGCGCGGCCATCATGGGCGTGAGCGTGAGAGAGACCACCAGCGAGATGGCGATGGCCACCGCCAGCGTGACCGCGAACTCGTGGAACAGGCGACCCACCACGTCGGCCATGAACAGCAGCGGAATCAGCACCGCCACCAGCGAGACCGTGAGCGAGACCAGCGTGAAGCCGATCTCGCTCGCGCCCTTGAGCGCGGCCTCCATCGGGCCCGCACCTTCTTCACGGTGGCGCGCGATGTTCTCCAGCATCACGATGGCGTCGTCCACCACGAAACCGGTGGCGATGGTCAGCGCCATCAGGCTCAGGTTGTTGAGCGAATAACCCAGCAGCAGCATGGCCGCGAAGGTGCCCACCAGTGAGAGCGGCACCGCCACGCTGGGAATCAGCGTGGCCGGCAAGGTGCGCAGAAAAACGAAGGTGACCAGCACCACCAGCGCGATGGCGAACAGCAGCTCCTTCTGCACGTCGCGCACCGAGGCGCGGATGCTTTCGGTGCGGTCCGACACGATCTGCACCTTCACATTCGCCGGCAGCGTGGCCGTGAGCTGTGGCAGCAGCGCGCGCACCTGGTCCGCCACCGCGATCACGTTGGCGCCGGGCTGGCGCTGGATGTTCAGCAGCACCGCGGGCGCGAGGCCGCAGCCGCCGCTCTGCCCCTCGGCGCAGGCCATGCCGGCCCAGGCCGCGAGAAAACGGTCTTCCGCGCCCTCTTCCACCTGGGCCACGTCGGCCAGGCGCAGCGGCGCGCCGTCGCGCCAGGCGACGATGAGCCGCTGGTACTCGGCCGCCGAGCGTAGCTGGTCGTTCGCGTCCAGCATGGTGCTGCGCAACTGGCCGTCGAAACTGCCCTTGGGCTGGTTGTTGTTGGCCGCGGCGATCGCGGTGCGCAGCTCTTCCAGCGTGAGGCCGTTGGCGGCGAGCGCGCGGCTGTTGGCCTGCACCCGGATGGCCGGGCGCTGCCCACCCGCCAGGCTCACCAGGCCCACGCCCGGCAGGCGCGACAGCTGGCCCGCCATGCGCGTGTCCACCATGTCCACCACACGCGGCAGCGGCAGTGTGTCCGAGCCGATGGCCAGCGTGAGGATGGGCACATCCGCCGGGTTCACCTTGCGGTAGATCGGCGGCGCGGGCAGGTCCGACGGCAACAGGCTGTTGGCGCTCTGCAGCGCGGCCTGCACGTCCTGCTCGGCCACGCCCAGGTCCACCTCCAGGGCGAACTTCAGGGTGATCACCGAAGCGCCACCCGAGCTGGTGGACGACATCTGCGACAAGCCCGGGATCTGCCCGAGCCGGCGCTCGAGCGGCGCGGTGACGGTGCGCGCCGTCACGTCCGGGCTGGCACCGGGCTGGAAGGTGAACACCTGCATCACCGGGTAGTCCACCTGCGGCAACGCCGACACCGGCAGCTGGCGCCAGGCCAGCAGGCCGGCGATGAGCACGGCCAGCATCAGCAGCGAGGTCGCCACCGGCCGCAGGATGAAGGGGCGCGAGAGCGAGAGGGGGGCGGCGGCGGAGGACATCGGCGAACGCCCCCGTCAGCGCGCCGGGGTGGCGGGCGCCGCCGGCTGATCGGGTTCCGGCGCCAGCGGCGAACCGGCGGGCAGCGCCGCCGCCTGCACCACGTTCACCGCGCGGCCGTTCTCCAGGCGGTCCAGGCCTTCGAGCACCACCGGCTCGCCGCTGACCAGGCCCTTGAGCACCACAGTGCGCCCGCCGCTCGCGGGGCCGAGCGTGAGGTCGCGCACCTGGGCCTTGTTCTCGGCGATCACATACACATAGCTGCCGCGCGAGCCGTGCTGCACCGCGTCGGTGGGAATCGTCACCGCGCCGGGCAGCTGGCGCAGCGCCAGGCGCACGTTCACGAACTGGTTGGGAAACAGCGCGTCGTCCGCGTTCTCGAAACGCGCCTTGAGCCGCAGCGTGCCCGTGGCCGCGTCGATCTGGTTGTCCAGCGTGTCCAGCCGGCCCAGGGCCAGGCGGGTTCGGTTGTCCCGGTCCCAGGCCTCGGCGGGAGGCGGGTTCTTGCCGTCGTGCGCGGCGCGCACCTCGGCCACCTGCGGCTCGGGCACGCTGAACACCACCGACACCGGTTGCGTCTGCGTCAGCGTGAACAGGCCATTCGCGTCGTTCGCGGACAGCAGGTTGCCCGCGTCCACCCGGCGCAGGCCGATGCGGCCGGCGATGGGCGCCACGATGCGCGTGTAGGAGAGCTGCAGCTTCGCGTTGTCCACCTGCGCCTCGTCGGATTTCAGCGTGCCGCGCAGCTGCTGCACCAGCGCGGCCTGGCGGTCCAGCACCTGGCGGGCCACGGCGTCGCGCTTGAAAAGACCTTCATAGCGGGCCAGTTCGCTCTCGGCGTTGCGCAGCTGGGCCAGGTTCTGCTGCTGCTGGCCCTGCGCCTGCGCCAGCGCCACGCGCAAGGGCTCGGGGTCGATCTCGGCCAGCAACTGACCGCGCACCACCTTCTGCCCTTCGCGCACCAGCACGCGAGCCAGCTGGCCGTCCACCCGGCTGCGCACCGTCACCGTGTTGTACGGCGCCACCGTGCCGACGGCGCGGGCCTGCACCGTGAAGTCTTCGGTGCGCGCCGGCTCCACCCGCACCGCCACCGGGCCGCGCCAGGCGCTGGGTGCGGCGGGGGCTTGTGGCGGCGGGCGCAGCAGGAACCACCAGGCCGCGAAGCCGACGCCCAGGAACAGGCCCAGCCACAACAGCCGGCGCGGCCAGGACAGACGATGGGAACGCGCGGCGGAAAGGAGGTCAGGTTCTGACATGAAGACCAAAAGAGAAGAAAGATGGCGGGAGCAGAGAGGCTGACCGGGGACTGGCTGTGCAGGCGCCCGCCTCTCTGGCGGCGCCGACGCTGGCTGACTGTGCGCGGATGCGGACGACAGATGATAGCCATTCGCAACTGCTTGTAACGGGGTCGGACCGTGGTCGGCGTGGAAGGTTCAATTCACGGCGTGATGTGCCTTAACGGACCGAACTTGGCTGCGAGCTTTCACCGAGAATCCGCATTTCGCGCGAGCCAGCACCCGTTCCAACCACAGGGAGTTCCACAAACGTGACCAACACCGACATCGACTCCCCATCAGGTCGCCGCGTATGGCCAAAACTGCTGGCGGCGTCCACCGTGATAGTGGGCATGTCCACGGTACTTCTCCATTTCCTTGGGATGGTGGTTCACCGAACCTACTTGGCAGCGTGGAGCGTCAACTCGACGCAGTTTCCCAAATCGACAGACTGGCTGCTGCTCAACGGCTACTACGGCATCTGGAATGGCCTCGCGATGCTCTTCGTTGCCCTGGTGGCGAACTTCCATTGGCTGGTGCTCGGCGTTGTCACGCTTCTGATCTACGTCAGGCTGCTGACCAGTCCTTGGGATCCTTTCACCTATCTCGGCGCAAAGCTCTCCAAGCTCCAGCGTTTGCCCCAATGGGTAAGGCGTTTGGGTCTTTGGATTTCAGTGGGTATGTTGATCGCGGCATTCCTGATCCCCATCACCTTGGTTCTTTTCTTGCTGATCGGCATACCAGCGACGACCGGCAAGGTGATCGGTGAGGAAATTTTTGAATCTCATCTCAAAGAAGTTTCCAAAGGATGCATGCAAGCAAAGGTCAAGTGCATACACATCTTCAAAAACGACGTGCCCATGGGCACAGGCCTTGTACTCGACACCTCCACGACCCATTTGGCCTACTACGACACGGACCTCAATCGAGCACGCACGGTTCCCCTAGACGGCTTGGAAATCAGGGCGTTCCATGCCCCGAAATCGCACCTTGATCCAGCCAAGTAGTGTGCGCACGCAACCGGGCATCACGAAACGATGTACGCCCCCGCCCCCACACACAACAGCTTGCCATCCGCCCCCTCGAACGCCATGCGCGTGTTCGCCACCCTCGAGCCCAGCCGCAGCACCTCGGCGCTCAGCTTGAAGTACTCGCCCACGCAAGGGCGCAGGTAGTCGATGCGCAGGTCGATGGTGCCGAGCTTGGCGAAGCGCTGCAGGCGCTGCATCGGCTCTTCGTTCATGTGGCGCGCGCCGTTGGCGGCAATGCAGGCCAGGCCGCCCATGGCGTCGAGCGCGGCGCTGACCACGCCGCCGTGCACGCGGCCGTGCTGGTAGTGGCCGATCAGGTCGGCCTTCATGTCGATGCGCGCGGTCACGCGCTCGGGGCGGATGTCCTCGATCTTCAGGCCCAGCACCTTGTTGAAGACGATCTTGTTCTCGAACAGGTCCTTGAGCACGGCGATGAACTCGGGCTCGAACTCGGTCGGCGCGGAAGAAGTGGCGGCGGTGTGTTTGCTCATAGTCCCCATTGTCGTGCGGCCAGTTCCTTCATGATTTCCTCGGCGCCGCCGCCGATCATCATCACCTTCACTTCGCGGTAGACGCGCTCGCTCACGGTGCCGCGCATGTAGCCCATGCCGCCGAGGATCTGCACCGCGGCATCGGCGCAGAACTGCATGGTCTGCGTGGCGTGGTTCTTGAGCAGGCAGACGTTGGCCACCCAGTCGCCGCCGTCGTCGCCCGCGTCCACGCGCGCGCCCAGCGCCTCCAGCCAGGCTTCGGTGGAGCGGATGCGCATCTGCATGTCCATGAGCTTGTGGCGGATCACCTGGCGCTCGATGAGCGGCGCGCCGAAGGTGCTGCGCTGCCGGGCCCAGGCCAGGGCTTCGTCGTGGCAGGCTTCGGCGAAGCCGAGCGCCATGGCGGACAGGGCCAGGCGCTCGCCGTTGAAGTTGCCCATGATCATGCGAAAACCCGCGCCTTCGGCGCCCAGGCGGTGGCGCGCGGGCACGCGCACGCCGTCGAAGCGCAGGTGCGCGGTGTCCGAGCACAGCCAGCCCATCTTCTGCAGCGCGCTGCGCGAGATGCCCGGGGCATCGCAGGGCACCACGAGCATGGAGATGCCGCTCGCGCCCTTGCTCTGCGGGTCGGTGCGCACCGCGAGGGTGATCCAGTCGCAGCGCATGCCGGAGGTGATGAACACCTTTTCGCCGTCGATGACGTACTCATCGCCTTCGAGCCGCGCGGTGGTGCGCAGGGCCGCCACGTCGGAGCCGCCGCCGGGCTCGGTGATGCCCAGGGCCGCGATCTTCTCGCCGCGCAGCACAGGCGGAATCACCTCCTGCTGCAGCTCGGGCGTGCCGTGCGCGAGCACGGGCGGCAGGCCGATGTTGTGGGTGAACAGGCTGGCCATCACGCCGCCGCTGCCGCCGTACCGGGCGAGCGTGCGCGACATGGCGTTGCGCGCGCTCCAGGGCGCGGGCGTGCCACCCAGGGGCTCGGGGTAGCCCAGGCCGAGCAGGCCGATGTCGGCGGCCTCGCGGTGCAGCGAGCGCGGCAGTTCGCCCGCGTCTTCCCAGGCGGGCACGTGGGGCGCGATCGCCTGCGTGGCGAAACGCCGCACGGTGTCGACCAGCGCGGCGCGGTCTTCGGCGGTGAAGGCGGAGAGGTCGGTGGTGTTCATGCGGCGAAGGTCACCAGCAATTGCCCGGGCGCGACCTGCTGGCCCGCCGCCACCGAGAGCGCTTCCACGGTCACGTCGCGCGGCGCGGCCAGGGTGTGTTCGAGCTTCATGGATTCGATGACCAGCAGCGGTTCGCCCTTGGCGATGACCGCCCCCGGTTGCGCGTGCACCGCGATCAGTTTGCCGTTGAAGGGCGCGCGCAGTTCGCGCGCGGCGGACGCACCGCCCGCGCGCTCGCGCGGCGCGAGGCTGAGATCGGTGAGCGACAGGGTGTGCGCACCGGCCTGCACCTGCCAGCGGCCCGCGCCCAGCGGCGCGGTGCTCACGGGCCAGGTGACACCGCCGATGACCACACGGCCCGGGGCCACGCGGGCGGGCACGGTGCGCTCGCCCCAGGCCACGCTCAGGGCGCCCTGCCCTTGTTCCTGCACCGCGAGGTCCAGCACCTGGTCACCGTGCAACCAGCGCAGCGGGCGGACGAAGGGGCATGGCAACGCGGTGGCGGGCGCCTGCGCACCGAACACCGCCGCGAGCACACCGGCCAGCACGGCGTCGGGCGGGTGCAGCAGCATGGCGCGCACGGTGTCGCCCTCTTCGGCCAGGAAGGGGATGAGCGCGCCGCCTTCGTGGAACACGGGGTGGCGCAGGCAGGCCGCGAGAAAGGCGCGGTTGGTGGGCAGGCCCAGCACCAGGGTCTGGTCCAGCGCGTGGGCCAAGCGGTCGATTGCCTCCCTTCGGGTGGGCGCATGGGCAATCAGCTTGCCGAGCATGGCGTCGTAGTGCGGCGTGATCTCGCTGCCGGTTTCCAGCGCGTGGTCGAAGCGCAGGCCGCTCGGCAGGGGCGGCCCGGCGAAGTGCCGCACGCGGCCGGTGTGCGGCGTGTAGTGCTCGTCTTCGGCGCACAGGCGCACCTCGATGGCGTGGCCGTGGAAGGTGATGGCGTCCTGCGCCAACGGCAGCGGCTGGCCACGCGCGACGCGCAGCTGCCATTCCACAAGATCCAAGCCAGTGAGCGCTTCGGTGACAGGGTGTTCCACCTGCAGTCGGGTGTTCATCTCCATCAGGAAGAACTCGTTCCCATCCACCAGGAATTCCACCGTGCCCGCACCCACATAGCCAGCGGCCTGGGCCAGCGCCACGGCGCAGCGGCCCAGCTGTTCGCGCAACTCGGGCGAGACGGCCGGGCTCGGCGCTTCTTCGATGATCTTCTGGTGCCGGCGCTGCACCGAGCAGTCCCGCTCGCCCAGGTGCACGCAGTGGCCGTGGGCGTCGGCGAACACCTGCACCTCCACGTGCCTCGGGCGCAGCAGGGCGCGTTCGATCAGCAGGTCGCCGTTGGCAAAACCCGCCAGCGCCTCGGAGCGCGCGCCCTTGAGCGCGGGCAGCAGCTGCGCGGCCTCGTGCACCAGGCGCATGCCGCGCCCCCCACCGCCGGCCACGGCCTTGACCATCAGCGGGAAACCGACGCGTTGCGCCTCGGCCACGAAGGTGTCTTCGCGCTGGTCGTCGCCGAAGTAACCGGGCAGGCAGGGCACACCGTGTTGCACAGCCAGCGCCTTGGCGGCGGACTTGCTGCCCAGCGCGCGGATGGCCGCCGGCGGCGGGCCGACCCAGGTGAGGCGGGCGTCGATCACGGCCTGCGCGAAGTCGGCGTTCTCGCTCAGGAAACCGTAGCCCGGGTGCACGGCGTCGGCCCCGGTGGCCACGGCGGCGTCGAGCAGGCGGTCCACACGCAGGTAGGAATCGGCCGAGGCCGCGCCGCCGAGCGCGTAGGCGCTGGTGGCTTCGCGCACGTGCAGGGCGCCCGCGTCGGGTTCGGAGAACACGGCCACGGTCTCGATGCCCATGGCGTGTGCGGTGCGGATGATGCGGCGGGCGATCTCGCCGCGGTTGGCGATGAGCAGGCGCTTCATGGCTTCGGCGCCCAGGGCGCGGGCTGTTTCTTCGCGAAAGCGGCCAGACCACCGGCCGCCTCCGGGCCGCGCAGCGCGCTGGCAAAGGCGATGGCGGCTTCGTCGCGCAGATCCGGCGCCTCGCCGCGCAGGCGCTGCAACAGGCGCTTGGTGCTGGCCACGGCGCCGGGCGCGGCGCGCTTCATCGCCTGCACTCGTTCGGGCAGCGCGGCGGCCAACGCGCCATCGGGCACCACCTCGTCCACCAGGCCGAGCGCCTGCGCGTCGGCCGCGCGGTAGGCGCGGCCTTGCAGCAGGCACTGGCGCGCGGCCGCGTCGCCCAGGCGCTGCCACACGAAGGGCGCGATCTGCGCGGGCGGCAGGCCCAGCGTCACCTCGGGCGTGGCGAAGCTGGAGCCTTCGGTGGCGATCACGTGGTCCGCGCAGCACACCAGGCCAAAGCCGCCGCCCATGGCCGCGCCGTCCACCGCGCACACCAGCAGCTGCGGCAGCGCGCAGAGCGCGTGCAGCACATCGCCGAAACCCCGGTTCAGCGCGATCAGCGGGTCGTCCTCGCCGGGCTGCAATGGCTGGCCGATGGCGCTGGCGAAGTTGCCCAGGCTGCCACCGGCGCTGAACGCGCCCGGCGCGCCGGTGAGGATGACAACCCGCAACGTCGAGTCCTGCTGCGCGCGCAGGCAGGCCTCGTACAGGCCCACCACCATGGCGTCGCTCAGGGCGTTGCGTGTGGCGGGGTCGTTGAGCGTCCAGCGCTCCACGTCGCCCGCGCGCTCGACCAGGAAAGCGGCGCCGCTCACTTCTGCGGCCTCTTGGCGATGCCCATGATCTTGCTCAGGATGCCCATCATCACCTCGTCGGCACCGCCGCCGATGGAGGCCAGGCGCCCGTCGCGGTACATGCGCGAGACCTTGTTCTCCCAGGTGAAGCCCATGCCGCCCCAGAACTGCAGGCAGGTGTCGGGCACGATGCGGTTGAGCCGGCCGGCCTTGAGCTTGGCCATGGTGGCCCACTCGGTCACGTCCTCGCCGGCCACGTAGTGCTCCACCGCCAGGTAGGTGAGCGCGCGCAGGCTCTCCACCTCGGTCTTGAGCTCGGCCAGCTTGAACTGCACCCACTGCTGGTCGGCCAGGCTGGCGCCGAAGAGCTTGCGGTCCTGCGCCCACTCCACCGTCCAGCCGATGCAGTTGGAAAGGCTCTGCAGCGTGCTGGCCGCGCACCACAGGCGCTCTTCCTGGAACTGCTGCATCTGGTAGATGAAGCCCGAGCCTTCGGTGCCGATCAGGTTTTTCTGCGGCACGCGCACCTCGTCGAAATAGATCAAACCGGTGTCGCTGCTGTTCATGCCGATCTTCCGGATCTTCTGCGCCACCTCGATGCCCTTGACCAGCTTGCCGTTCTCGCGCATGCGCACCATCACCAGGCTCTTGTTCTTGTGCGCCGGGCCGTCGCTGGTGTTGACCAGCATGCACATCCAGTCGGCCTGCAGGCTGTTGGTGATCCACATCTTCTGGCCGCTGATGAGGTAGTCGTCGCCGTCCTTGCGCGCCACGCTCTTGATGGCCGAGACATCGCTGCCCGCGCCGGGCTCGCTCACGCCGATGCAGCCCACCATGTCGCCCGCGATCGCCGGCGCGAGGAATTCGCGCTTGAGTGCCTCGCTGCCGAAACGCGCGAGGGCGGGCGTGGCCATGTCGGTCTGCACGCCGATGGCCATGGGCACGCCGCCGCAGTGGATGTGGCCCAGGGTCTCGGCCATGGCCATGCTGTAGCTGTAGTCCAGCCCCGCGCCACCATATTCCTCGGGCTTGGTCAGGCCCAGCAGGCCCAGGTTGCCCAGGCCCTTGAAGATCTCGTGCGCCGGCATCATCTCGGCCGCTTCCCATTCGTCCACATGCGGGTTGATGTGCTCGTCGATGTAGCGCTTCAGGGTCTTCTGCACTTCGCGGTGTTCGTGGGTGAACTGCATGGTCTTGTCTCCGTCTGTGGTTCGAATGGGAAAGGGGGTGGCTACATGCGGGCCACGCCGAACTGCATGCGCCGGGGTTCGCGCGCGGCGGCCTCGGCGCAGGTGTCCAGGCAGAAGGCGAGCACGGCGCGGGTGTCGCGCGGGTCGATCACGCCGTCGTCGAGCACCAGGCCGCTGGTGTGGAAGGCGTCGGCCTGGCTTTCGAACACGTTCACGATCTGGTCGAACTGGGCCTGCATCTGCGCCGGGTCGGGCGTGATGCCTTTGCGGGCCATGCCGGCCTCGGCCACGATCTGCATGGTGCGCGCGGCCTGCTCGCCGCCCATCACGGCGGTTTTCGCCTGCGGCCAGCTGAACAGGAAACGCGGTGAATAGCCGCGCCCGCACATGCCGTAGTTGCCCGCGCCGAAGGAGGCGCCGCACTGGATGGTGATCTGCGGCACGGTGGCGTTGGTCACGGCCTGGATCATCTTGCTGCCGTGTTTGATCATGCCGCCCTGCTCGCTGTCCTTGCCCACCATGTAGCCGGTGGTGTTCTGCAGGTAGATGAGGGGGTGGCCGAGCTGGCACATCCACTGGATGAAGTGCGTGGCCTTGTTCGCGCCCGCCACGTCGATCGGGCCGTTGTTGCTGATGAGGCCGACCGCATGGCCGCCGATGCGCGCCTGCGCGCACAGCGTGGCGGCACCGTAGAGCGGCTTGAATTCGAGCAGCTCGGAGCCGTCGACGATGCGCGCCATGACCTCGCGCATGTCCACCGGCTCGCGGTGGTGGGCGGGCATGAGGCCCAGCAACTCGTCGCGGTGGAACACCGGCTCGGCGGCCTGGGGCCTCGAAACGCCCTGCCAGCCGATGCGCTGCAGCAGGTCCCTCGCGATGCCCAGCGCCTGCCGGTCGTCCTCGGCCAGGTACTCGCCCAGGCCCGACACGCCGGTGTGCATCTCGGCGCCACCGAGCTCCTCTTCCGTCGCCACCTCGCCCGTGGCCGCCATCAGCAGGGGCGGCCCGGCGAGAAAGGCGCGCGAACGGCCACGCACCATGATCACGATGTCAGAGAGCCCCGGCATGTAGGCGCCGCCCGCCGTGCCCGAGCCGTGCTGCACGGTGATGACGGGAATGCCCGCCGCCGAGAGGCGCGCGAGGTTGCGGAACAGCGAGCCGCCGTGCACGAAGCCCTCCACCTTGTACTTGGTGAGGTTCGCGCCCGCGCTCTCCACCAGGTGCACGAAGGGCAGCCTGTTCTCCAGCGCGATCTCCTGCACGCGCAGGATCTTCTCCAGCCCGCGCGCCTGGATCGCGCCCGCGTCGATGCCCGAATCGCTGGCCACCACCATGCAGCGCACGCCACCGATGAAACCCATGCCGGCCACCATGCCGCCGCCGGGCACGGACTTTTCGGGGTCCTTCGTGTCCTGCAGGTAACCGGCCAGCGCGCACAGCGGCACGTAGGGCGCGCCCGGGTCCAGCAGCAGGGCCACGCGCTCGCGCGGCAGCAGCTGGCCGCGCTTGTCGAACACGGGCTTGGACCTGGCCGAGGTCAGCGCGGCGCGGTCTTCGAGCGCGCGCAACTGGGCGATGCGCGCCAGCATGGCTTCGCGCCTTTGCTGCGCCACCGGGCTCTGGGGGTTGAACGACGACTCAAACATCCTGGAACACCTTGGGCGTCACGTAACGATGGAAACCATCGAAGGGCTTGACGGCGTCGCGGCCCTGCGCCTCGGCCGGCGCGGCCACCTGGCCCCAGCCCATGCGCACCTGCGGCCGCGCGCCGTCCACGCGCAGCACCGTGCCGCTGATGAAGCTGGCCGCCGGGCTGAGCAGGAACACGATGGCGGCCGAGGTTTCGGCCTCGTTGCCGAAGCGCCCGGCCGGCACCGTCTCGCGCATCTCGCGCAACATGGGGCCGGCCTCGGGCGGGTAGTGGTCCATGCCGTGCGAGGCGATGTAGCCCGGCGCCACGGCGTTCACGCGCACGCCGCTGCGCGCCCATTCCAGCGCGGCGGTTTCGGTGAAGTTCACCATGCCCGCGCGCGCCGCGCCGCTGTGGCCCATGCCGGGCATGGAGCCCCACATGTCGGCCACGATGTTGACGATGGCGCCGCCGTGCGCCTGCATGCTCTGCACGTAACACTCGCGCGCGAACAGGAAACCGCCCGTGAGGTTGGTGTCGATCACCGCCTGCCAGCCCTTGGCGCTGATGTTCTCCAGTGGCGTGATGTACTGGCCGCCCGCGTTGTTCACCAGGCCGTCGATGCGGCCGTGCGCGCCCACGATGGCCGTGACCACGGTGCGCACCGTGTCTTCCTGGCGGATGTCGCAGGCGTGGAAGCTGGCGCGCCCGCCGTCGCTCACGATCTCGCCGGCGGTGTCCTGCAGCTTGGCGAGGTTGCGCCCGATCAGCACCACGTGCGCGCCCAGGCTGGCGAGCTCGTGCGCGGTGCAGCGGCCGATGCCCGAGCCGCCGCCGGTGACCACGACCACGCGGCCGTGCAGCAGGCCCGGCGCGAAGGCCGAGCGGTAATGGGAGGTGGTGCTCATGCCGGCTCCTTCAGGAAAAGTTTCAAGGCCGATTCGGTGAGTTCGTCGAGCGAGACGCGCGAGCGCGCCTTGGCGCTGCGGCCCGAGGGCGGCACGTACCACTGGGCCGACCAGTTGAGCGCGCCGAAGATCATGAGCCGCGCGAGCACCGGGTCGGCACCGAGCTGGCCCTGCGCGTGCAGGGCTTCCAGCTCGGGCACCCAGTCGCCCTCGTAGCGGTCCTTCAACTGGTTGACCTCGCCGCGCTGCGCGGTGTTGAGCGAGCGCCATTCGTACAGCATCACGGGAATGAAATCGCTGTCGGGCCCGAGCAGCACCTCGAAGTGGTTGCGCATCAACACGCGCAGGCGCTCGCGCGGCGGTGCACCGGGCGGCAGCAAGGCCAGTGCGGCCTGCTGGCGCTGCAGCGCGCCCTGCATGCCTTCGAGCATCACCGCGCCGAGCAGGGCATCCTTGCTTTCGAAGTGGTAGAAGGGCGAGCCCGAGCGCATGCCCACGGCGGCCGCGATGTCGCGCGTGCTGGTGGCGGCAAAGCCCTGCTGGCGGAACAGGCGGGCCGCGCCCGCGATCAGCTCGCGGCGGCGGTTGCCGTCGTCGCGCTCATCGGCGGTCTTGCGCGGGCGGCCGCGCGGGCGGCGCGGCGCCTCGTCGGCGGGGGGTGCATCGGTGTCGGCCAGGCTCATGCGCGGCACGATAGCAGCCGGCTTGATTTTCAGCAAGCAGGCGCTTTGTAAAAATAAGAAGCCCTGTCACGCGCCGGACACGCGAACCGGCGGCCCTCTCACGGCCTGCGCCTCGTCCAGCACGCGTTCGAGGATCTGCGGGATCTCGAACAGCGCGCGGTTGTCCATGCGGCGCACACAGGCGCGGTGGCCGTCCAGGCCGGCCAGCAGCCGCGCCACCGCCGCGTCGATACCGCGAAAGCTGCGCAGCACCAGGCCCAGGCCGTTCTCGCGCACCCAGTGCGCGTTGTAGCGTTCCTGCGGCATGGTCCAGGCGTTGTCCACCACGATCACGGGCAACCCCTGCTGCACCGCCTCGCTCAGGCTGCCCGGCCCGGGTTTGCCAATGAAGAAATCGGCCAGGCGCATGTAGCGCGGCACCTCGGTGCTGAAGCCCACCACGCAGCGCGGCGCGCCGCGCGGCAGCGCCTGCAGGCGCGCGGCCAGGGCCTTGTTGTGGCCGCAGATCAGGATCAGCTGCGTGCTGGCCGCCAGGCGCTCGGCAATGCCCAGCATGGCCTTGGAGCCGTGGCCGCCGAACATCACGATGCCGGTGGGCCGCGAAGGATCGAGCCCGAGCTGGCGCAGCTCCTGCTCGCGGTCGAGCCGCATGGGCTGGTAGAACTCGGGCCGGATGATCATGCCGGAGGTGGCGTGCACCCGCTCGGGCGCGTGGCCCAGGGCGAGCGCCTGCGCCACCGCGCGCGGCGTGCCGCAGACCATGTGCTGGCGCGGGTCGCGCTCGATCCAGAAATTCGGCGGCACATCGGCCAGGTCGGTCAACACGGTGGCGTAGGGCACGCCCGGCAAGGACGCGCCCAGGCTCTCGAGCATGGCGCGGTTGAAGTTGGGCACCAGCGAGACCACCAGGTCCGGCTCGGTGCGCAGCCAGTGCTGCTGCAGCTGGCGCAGCAGCATGGGGTGCGCCAGGCGGATCAGGCCTTGCAGCAGCTTGAGCTCCTGCGCCATGCCGATGGTCCAGCCGCGCGCCAGGCGCCGGTTGTACCAGTCCTCCGGCGCGCTGCCGGTCATCTGCTGGAACTTGGCTTTCGGGTCCAGCACCTCGAACAGGTTGACGAGCCGCACGTTCCAGGGCGTGGGCTGTTCGCGCAGCACCGCCTCCAGCGCCAGGGCGGAGGCGCGGTGGCCGCCACCGGCATTGAAATAGATCAGGTCGACGGTTCGCATGGGCCGATTGGATCGGCCCCATGTGTCAGTTGTGTGGCAAGCCGCCGGGCGCGCCGAAGACGAAGCTGTCCATCGACAACACGCCGTGCGTGATGCCGCCGTCGATCACCTCGGCTGCCACGCCCTCGCCTGCCGCGCCGGCCGCCACGAGCAAGGGCAGGAAATGCTCGGTGGTCGGATGAGCGCGCTGCGCGTGCGGAGCGTCGTCCAGCGTGCGCCGCACGCGCGGGCTGTCGCCCTGGCGCACGGCCTCGCGCACCCAGGCCACGAACTCGGTGGCGTAGGCCGCATCGTCGCCGTGCCCGCTGCGGAACTCGTAGAGGTTGTGGGTCAGGCTGCCGGAGCCGATCACCAGCACGCCCTCGTCGCGCAAGGGGGCCAGCGCCTGCCCGAAAGCCCAGGCACCAGCGGCGTCCAGCCCATGCGGCAGCGAGACCTGGAACACGGGCACGTCGGCCTCCGGGTACAGGTAGCGCAGCGGCACCCAGGCACCGTGGTCCAGGCCCCGGTGTTCCTCGCCCTGGGCGGTCCAGCCAGCCTGCGTCAACGCGTCCAGCGTGCGGCGGGCCAGCGCGGCATGCCCGGCGGCCGGGTAGCCGATCTCGTACAGCGGCTGCGGAAAACCACCGAAGTCGTGGATGGTGGCGGGCTGCTCGCTCAGGCCCACGCGCGCGCCGCGCGTCATCCAGTGCGGCGAGACGATGAGCACCGCCTTCGGCGTGGGCAGGGCGCGCCCGAGCGCGCTCAGTTTCGGGCCGGCTTGGCCGGGCTCCAGCGCGAACGTGGGGGCGCCGTGGGAAACGAACAGGGTGGGCAGGCGGTTCATGAAGTGCTCCTTCAACAGGTCGATGAAGGGACTTTAAAAGTTCCACATCCAGAGATAAACATGCTTCAATGAGACAAACTGTTCCTTATTCAGAGACAAATGGACCGATTGGAAGCGATGAGGGTGTTTGCCGCAGTGGTCGATGCCGGCAGCTTTGTCGCGGCGTCCGACGCCCTGCCCATGTCCAAGGCGGCGGTGTCGCGGCACGTGGCGGAGCTGGAGTCGCACCTGGGCGTGCGCCTGCTCAACCGCACGACACGGCGGCTCTCGCTCACGCCGGAAGGCGAGGTGTTCCACACGCGCTGCAAGGAGGTGCTGGCCTCGGTGGACGAGGCCGAGGCCGAGATCACCTCGCGCAGCGGCGAGGCCACCGGGCTGCTGCGCGTGAACGCGCCCTTCACCTTCGGCCTGCTGCACCTGGCGCCGCTGTGGGTGGCCTTCATGGCCAGCCACCCCAAGCTCACGCTGGACGTGACGCTGTCGGACCGCGTGGTCGATCTGGTGGAGGAAGGTTTCGACATGGCGGTGCGCATCGCGCGCCTGCCCGACTCCAGCCTGGTGAGCCGCCAGATCGCGAGCACACGCCTGGTGCTGTGCGCCTCGCCCGGCTACCTGCGCCAGCACGGCACGCCCCGCCACCCCGCCGAGCTGGCGCAGCACCAGGTCGCCGCCTACAGCCTGTTCTCCATGGGCGACCACTGGAGCTTCACCGGGCCGCAGGGGCCGGTCTCGGTGAAGGTCTCGCCTCGGCTGCGCTGCAACAACGGCGACACCTGCCGCCTCGCGGCCCTGCGCCACCAGGGCATCGTGCTGCAGCCTTCCTTCCTCGTGGGCCCGGACCTGCAGGCCGGCACCCTGGTCGAACTGATGCCCGAGTTCCGCTCCATCGAGCTGGGCGTGTACGTGGTCTACCCCTCGCGCAAATTCGTCTCGCCCAAGGTGCGCCTGCTGATCGACTTTCTGGTCGAGGCCTTCCGCATGCAGGCCTGGCCGACGCAGAAACGCGCCAAAGGGCGCGGCGGCGAGCGCTAGCGCCGCATGGGGCGCGAGCGCCGCTGCTTGGGCAGGTCCAGCGCCGCGAGGTTGGCCTTGGCGCGCTCGGCCAGGCGGTCCATCAGCCCGTCGAGTTGCGCGACCTCCTCCGGTTCCAGCGCCAGCAGCAGCTGCCGGTTGAGCTCCACCACCACGGGCAGAAACTCCTCGTGCAGCGCGCGGCCCTTGTCCGTCAGGGACACCTTCGCCTGCCGGCGGTCGCTGGGAATGACCTCGCGAGCGGCGAGTTCGAGGTCGACCAGGGTCGTGACGATGCGCGAGGTGCGCGCGCGGTCCAGTTGCGCCAAGTCCGCCAGCTCCGACGACAGCACCGGGCCGTGCCGGGCCAGCACCACGATCAGCCGCCACTCTCGGCGCGACACGCCATAGCGGGCCTGGCACAGCCGCCCCACGGGCGCGACGGCCGCCGCCTGAAGGCGGGTCAGGCGGTAGAGAAAGAGTTCACCCATCACACATCGACTCCACCAGTGAATACCCTGAGCATAGTTGTATTGATCAACCAATCTAGGAGGGCATAGATTCGAAAAAGGCACCCGAACATCATCCAGGAGACTCCCATGCCATCCCCCCATTCCCCTGTGCGCGTCCTCTTGCTCGCCCTCGCGGCCGGCCTGGCCGCGCCCCAGGCCCTCGCGCAGACCTGGCCGAGCAAACCGGTGACCCTGGTGGTGGGCACACCGGCCGGCGGCGCGGTGGACGTGTACGGCCGGGCGCTGGCCGACCAGTTGGCGAAACAGACCGGCGGCACCTTCGTGGTGGAGAACAAGGGCGGGGCCAACGGCAACCTCAGCGCCGAGCAGGTCCGCAACGCGGCCGCCGACGGGCACACGCTGTGGATCAGCACCCAGGCCATGTTCACCATCAACCCCTCGGTCTACCCGGCCCTGCGCTGGAAGCAGTCGGACTTCAGGCCCATCGCCAAAGGCGTGGAGAACCCGCTGGTGCTGGTGACCCACCCGTCCGTGCCGGCCAGGACGCTGCCCGATCTGGTGAAGTGGGTGGCGGCCAACCCGGGCCAGGTCACCTACGCCTCGTTCAGCCCCGGCACGCCGTCGCACTTCCTGGGCTTCCAGCTCAACGAACGCTTCAAGCTGGACATGGTGCACGTGCCCTACAAGGGCAGCGCACCGCAGATCACCGACCTGCTCGGCGGCCAGGTGCGGCTGGGTTTCGCTCAGTTGCAGGCCGCGCTGCCGCACGTGCAAAGCGGCAAGCTCCACGCCATCGCGGTCACCTCGCGCGAGCGCACCCGCTTCCTGCCCCAGGTGCCCAGCCTGGCCGAACTGGGTTACCCGGACCTGGGCGCCACGGTGTGGTTCGGCCTCATGGCCCCGTCGGCCACGCCCAAGGCGGTGGTGGACCAGATCCAGGCCGCCACGGTGAAGGCCCAGGCCGACGCGGACTACAAGGCCAGGCTGGAAGCGCAGGGCTTTGACGTGCCGCGGGAGAACGGCGAGGCCTTCGCGGCCACCATCGCGAGCGAGACGGCGCGCTGGGCGCAGGTGGTCAAGGCCACCGGTTTCAAAGCCAACGACTAACGCGTCGGTGTCTCGCTCGTCAGCGCGAACGCGCTGGCGCGCACCGGCTCGAACGGCCGGATCTCGTACTGCAGGCCGCAGGCCAGGCAGGGGTTGTCGGCCGAGAGGCGCGCGGCTTCTTCCAGGCTGGTGGCGCGCACGAACCAGAAGCCGCCCACCACCTCCTTGGCCTCGGCGAACGGGCCATCGACGATGCGCTCGCGCGTGACCAGCTTGCCCTCGCGCGCCAGCCGCTGGCCCGAGCGCATCACCCCCCGGGCCACCAGCTCGCCGTGCCACACGTAGAAGCGGTCGATCGCGGCCTGGATCTCCTCGGGCGATTTGTCGGCGTCCCACTGGCCGCGCGAGATCACCAGGAATTCCCTGGGTTCGAGGTCCGAGCTCATATCGCCACCCCGGCCGGTGGTTGCGGCGTGCGTTGCGCCGGGTCGTAGAAGAACTGCTCGGACACGATGCGCTCGCCCTCCCAGCGCTGCCAGGCCAGTTCCTCCATCTCGGTGACCGACTCGTCCCGCCAGACGAAGCGGAACCGCCAGCGGATCACCACGTGGTCGCCGTGGACGAGCACCGGGCGCACGCAGCGCGACTTGATGGACGCCGCGCGCGCCATCACCTGGCGCTCGCCGGCCACCAGCTGGTCGCGGCCCACGCGCGGTGGCGCCTGGTTTTCCTGCATGCTGGCGTGCGGCGCGTAGAAGTCTTCGATGGCCTGGTCGTGCGCGTTCTGCTCCACCAGGGCGATGAAACGTTCGAGGGTGTCGGGGTTGGGCATGGCGGTGGGTGGGTTCAGTCGTTGGGGGCCCGCAGCATCAGCGATGCGAAGCCGAGGTGGTGCATGGTCTCGCGCAGGATGAGCACGTAGGCCGCGAATTCGGGCTGCGGCGGCAGGCCCGAGGAGGTGGCGGGCCGGCCGAGCGAAACCGCCGCGATCTGGTTGAACACCTGCTCGATGTCGTCGATCAGGAGCAGCGCGCCGCCGGCCTCGCGTTCGTGCACCAGGCGGCGCAGCTCGTGCGCGGCGGCGTCCGACGTCACCAGCTGGGAGCCGCGCGGCAGCTGCCGCAGCAGCGGCATGACGGCGTTCTCCACGTGTTCGATCGCGGTCTCGATCTCCAGCGCCGTGGGCGGCGTGTGCTTGAACGGGCCGTTGCCCAGCGCGCGGGTGCCGATGTCCAGCATCCACTCCAGGCTGCCCCCTTCGACGGGCTCGGTCGCGATGAAGGTCTCCTGCTTGCCGATCTCGATGTGGGTGCGCGCCTCACGCATGCCGGCCTCCGTTCGCCTGCCGCGCCGAGATGCGCTGCGCCACCCGCGGCGCCTGCAGGGCGATGGTGCGCAGCAGGCCGCCGGGCTGGCGCACGTCGAAGCCCACGAAGTGCAGGCCTTCGAGCGCGCCCTCGCCGCTCAGCTGCAAGGGGATGCCGCGTTCGTCCAGCGGCAAGGCGGTGCGGGGAAAGAGTTCGCCCAGCGCCGCGTCGTAGCCGGTGGCCAGCAGCACGGTGTCGAACGGGTGTTCGCTGCCGTCGGTGAACCGCACCCCGCCCGACGTGAGGCGCTGGATGCCGGGGTAGACCAGGATGTCGCCGGTCTTGATGCGCTGCACCGTGCCCACGTCGATCACCGGCGTCTTGCCCTCCTCGCGCAACTGGCGCAACGGCGAGACGCTCGCGCTGGGCAGGCCGTGGCGGCGCAGGTCGCCCACGGTGAGGTTGCGCAGCAGCACGGCCAGCACATCGCCCAGCACCGGTGGCAGTTGGCTGAGTATGAGGCTGGAGAGCTGCGCGGGCCGGCCGAGCACGTCGCGCCGCACGATGTTGACCGGCGAGCGCACCGAGAGCGCGGTGCGCACGCCGTGTTCCACCAGGTCCAGCGCGATCTCGGCGCCGGTGTTGCCCATGCCGACCACCAGCACGCGCTGGCCCTTGAAGGGCGCGGCGTTGCGGTAGCCGCGGCTGTGCAGCAGGCGGCCCTGGAACACGTCTTCGCCCGGCAGGCGGGGCGCGCGCGGCTGGCGGTTGGCGCCGGTGGCCACCACCACGTGGTTGGCCGACAGCTGGCGCCCATTGGCCAGCACCACCTGCCAGGGCGCGCCCGGGCCCTGCCGGGGTTCGATCGCCGTCACGTTCTGTCCCAGCGTGGGCTCGATGCCATGCTGGCGCGCGTAGGCGACCAGGTAGTCCACCACCCCCTGGCGCGGCACGTAACGCGGCGCGTCATCGGGGAATGGCCGGCCGGGCAAGGCCGAATGGGTCTTGACGGTGTGCAGGTGCAGGCGCTCGTAATGGTGGCGCCAGGACGAGGCGATGTCCTGCGCGCGGTCGATCACCAGCGGGCTGTGCCCGCGCTGCACCAGGCAGGCCGCCACCGCCAGACCGGCCGGGCCGGCACCGACGATGATCACGTCGGCTTCCGTCTCGGGGTCGAGGGGGGCGTGGTTGGAACCGCGAAATGGCTCGGTGTGGAAATCGGGCGGGTCGTATTCCATGGCGGTGCCGTTATTTTCAGCCAGTTTGGCCGGCACCCTTTGCGCACGCCATGGGGCTTTCACCCACACGCAGGCGCCAAACCTGTCGCACAATGACTCGCTTCAAGCCTCCGCCAACGGGCCTTGCCACAGCACCTGGGCATGGGCCTCCAGCACCACGGCCCCCTGCTGGTTGACCGTCTCACCCGCCAGCTCCACCACCCACTGCCCCGCCTTCCGGCTTTCGCGCAGGCGCTGCACCGTCCACGTGGCGCGCAGCGTGTCGCCGGGATAGACCGGCAGCCGGTAGCGGTTGTGCTGCTCCAGCAGGGCGATGCGGCTGCGGGCGAAGCGCGCGCCGATGGCGCTGGCCATGATCGCGGCGGTGACCGCGCCGTGGAAGATGCGGCCGCGCAGGCCCGCATGGGTCGCCGCGCCGTCGCTCACGTGCACCGGGTGCGTGCCCTGGGTCAGGCGCACCGCCTGTTCCAGGTCGTCGCCGGAGAGCTCGCGCGCCAGGCCGAACCGCTCGCCCAGCGCCACCCCGGGGCCGCCGGCCGGCTCAGTCAACGCGGGCTCCGGATTCGCGCACGATGCGGCCCCACTTCGCGTGGTCCTCCTGCAGCAGGCGGGCGAACTCCTCGGGGCTGTTGGGCCGCGCCACGGCACCGATCGTCAACATGGATTTCTGCATGCCCGGGTCGTCGAGCGCCTTGCGGATCTCCGCGTTCATGGCCATCACGATCTCCGCCGGCGTGCCCTTGGGGAACAGCACCCCCAGCCAGGGGCTCGCGACGAAGCCCGGCATGCCGGCCTCGATCAGGGTGGGTGCATCGGGCAGCTGCGGCACGCGCTTGCCGGAGGCCACGGCGATCAGCTTGAGCCGCCTGGATTCGATGTGCGGCACCGTGACCGTGAGGGTGTCGAAGCTGAGCATCACGTTGCCGGCCACGAGGTCCGCGATCGAGCGCACGCTGCCCTGGTAGGGGATGTGCATCATGGTGATGCCGGCCTCGCGCTTGAGGCGCTCCATCGCCAGGTGCGACAGCGTGCCGTTGCCCACCGACGAGTAGTTCAGCTTGCCGGGGTTGGCCTTGGCATAGGCCACCAGTTCGGCCAGGGTGTTGAACGGCGCCGACGGGTGGGCCACCAGCGCGAGCGGGATTTCCATCGCCACGCCGCTGGGCGCGAAGTCGGTCAGCGGGTCGTAGCCGACCGACTTGTACAGGTGCGGGTTGGTCACCAGCGAGGCCGTGGCGGCCAGCACCATGGTGTAGCCGTCCGGCGGCGACTTGGCCAGGTGGGCCAGGCCCAGGCTGCCGCCCTGCCCTGGCCGGTTCTCGACCACGAAGGGCTGCCCCATGGACTGCGACAGCCGGTCCGCCAGCAGGCGGGCCACGATGTCGGTGGCCTGCCCGGCGGGAAAGCCCACCACCAGTTTCACGGGACGGTCCGGGTAACGGCCGCCCTGCGCGCCGGACAGGCCGGCGAACAGGGTCAGCGTCAGCAGCAAAACAAGCCAGCGCGCGGTTTTCATGTTGTCTCCTCGTCGGTTGTCGGGGTCTACAGCTCGGGGGCCACGGCGATCACGGTGCGGCCGGTGTTGCGGCCCTCCACCACGTCCTTGATCACCTGGGGCAAGTCGTCGAAGGGCTTGACCTGCGCGATGCGGCCCAGGTGGCGCGGGCGCAGGTCGCTGGCCAGGCGGCGCCACACGTGTTCGCGCAGCGCGGGCTCGTTGTCGGAGTTGACGCCGATGAGCCGCACCCCGCGCAGGATGAAGGGCATGACGGTGGTCACCAGTTCCTGGCCCGCCGCGTTGCCGATGCTGGCGATCACGCCGTCCTTGTTCGTGGTGCGGGTGAGCGCGGCCAGGGGTTCGCCGCCGAGCGAATCCACCGCGCCGGCCCACAGCGCCTTCTCCAGCGGGCGGGTGGCAGCCGCCAGGTCGCTGGCCGCGACCACCTCGCTGGCGCCGAGTGCTTTCAGGTAAGGCGCCTGCTCGGGCTTGCCGGTGACGGCCACCACCTCGTGGCCCCGCTGGGCCAGGATGTCGATGGCGATGCTGGCCACACCGCCGGTGGCGCCGTTGACGAGCACCCGGCCCCGCCCGGGCGCCAGGCCGTTGAGCTCCATCAGGTCCACCGCCAGGGCCGCCGTGTAGCCCGCCACGCCGATGGTGATCGCGTCCAGCGCGCTGAGCCCGGGTGGGATCGGGTTCACCCAGTCGGCCGGCACGCGGGTGCGGGTGGCGTAGCCGCCGTGCTGCGACACCCCGAAGCCGTGGCTGTGCACGACCACGGCGTCGCCCGGCTGGAAGCGCGGGCTCTGCGACGACTCCACCGTGCCCACGGCATCGATGCCGCCCACGCAGGGAAAGCGGCGGATGATGCGCCCGCGCCCGGTGGCCGCCAGCGCGTCCTTGTAGTTGACGCTGGCGTGGTGGATGCGCACGACCACGTCGCCCGGGTCGAGCTGCGACGGCGTCAAGGTGGTGAAGCGGGCCTGCACCGCGTCCGCGCTGCCTTCGATCAGATACGCCCGGATGGGGTCGTCCATGGTCACTCCTTTTGCTGGGGTTCAGATCACGCCGGCGGCCCGCAGGCCGTCCAGCTGGGCGTCGGTCAGGCCGAGTTCGCGGAACACGGCCTGGTTGTGCTGGCCCAGCGAAGGGCCGGCGTGGCGCACCGCGCCCGGCGTCTCGGAGAACGCGGGCACCACGCTCTGCATGCGCACCGTGCCGAGTTCGTCGTCGGGCACGCTGACGATGGCCTGGCGCGCGGCGAAGTGGGCGTCTTCGAAGATGTCGGCGATGTCGCAGATCGGGCTGAACCCGACCTCGTTGGCCTCCAGCATGCGCCCCAGTTCGTCGATGCGGTGCTTCGCGATCTCGGCCGCGAGCGCCTGGTCGAGCTCGGCCCGGTGGGCCACGCGGTCGCGGTTGGTGGCGTACCGCGGATCGCTCACCAGATCGGGCCGGCCCAGGGCCGCGCACAGGCGTTCGTAGATGCGCTGCGTCGAGGCGGCGATCGAGGCCCAACGCCCGTCGGCGGTCTGGTACACATTGCCCGGCGCCGCGTACTGGCTGGTGTTGCCCGAACGGCCGCGCACCACGCCCAGCTGGTCGTACTCGATCGGCAGGAAGTCGAGCACGCGGAACATCGACTCCATCATCGAGCAGTCGATCTCCTGGCCGGGCCGGTCCCCGCCGCCCTGGCGCTGGTGGTGCAACGCCGCGAGGATGCCGATGGCGCCGAACAGGCCCCCCACCGCATCGGCGATCGGAAAGCCCAGGTGCAAGGGCGGGCGGTCGGCCTCGCCGCAGAGGTTGGTGAAACCCGTCATGGCCTCGAACACGCGCGCGAAGCCCGGCCGGTTGCGGTACGGGCCGGTCTGGCCGAAACCGGTCAGGCGCAGGATGACCAGCCGTGGGTGGATGCCGTGCAACCAGTCCTTGGTGATGCCCCACTTGTCCAGCGTGCCGGGGCGGAAGTTCTCGACGAGCACGTCGTGCTCGGGCAGCAGGCGGCCCAGCAGCTCGCGCCCCTCGTCGCGCCGCAGGTCCAGCGTGATGCCGCGCTTGTTGCGGTTGGCCGCCTTCCACCACAGCGGCACACCGTCCTTGTAGGGCGGCAGGGCGCGCAGCGGGTCGCCCACGCCGGGCATCTCGACCTTGAGCACATCGGCGCCCAAGTCGGCCAGCAAGGTCGAGGCCCAGGGGCCGGCAATCACGGTGGAGAGGTCCAGGATTCGCAGCCCTTGCAGGGGCCCGGCGGCGGCGGTGATCATGTCTCGAAATCCTTGTGATGGGTCGGTTTCGATGCCAGTTTAGGGAGCGGATGCAAAATACAGAATACGCATAGGAGGCATTTCAGACATGCTGATTCCGGATCGCAAAGGTTTGCAGATCGAAGACCTGCGCCACTTCGTCCAGGCCGCCGAACACGGCAGCCTCACGGCCGCGGCCACGGCCGCCGGCGTGGCGCAGTCGGCCTTCAGCCGCCAGCTCTCGCGCCTGGAAGCCACGCTGGGCGGGCGCCTGCTGCACCGCACCGGCCGGGGCGTGGTGCTCACCGAACTGGGCCGCCATGTGCTGCCGCGCGCGCACGCGCTGCTGGCCGACGCCTCGGCCCTGGTGGAGGAAGCCGGGGGCAACTGGCAGCGGCCCACCGGGGTGGTGAACGTGGGCCTGCTGCCGTCGATGTCGCGCCCCATGACCGGCCGCCTCTACGCCCGCGTGAGCGAGGCGTTCCCCGACATCCAGCTGCGCGTGGTCGAGGCCTACAGCGGGCAGATCGAGGTGATGCTGGCCGAGGGCCACATCGACGTGGGCACCTTCAACCGCTACCGTCCACTGCAACGCGAAAACCAGGACGCGGTGCTGTCCTCGCCCCTGTGCCTGATCGCCGCGCCCGGGGGCCCGCACAGCGGCAAGGCCTCGGTGCGCTTCTCGGCCCTGGCCGGCCTGCCGCTGGTGATGCCGATGCGGCCCAACAGCCTGCGCGCCCTGTTCGAGGAAGTGGCGGGCCGGCGGCGCCTGTCCATGCACGTCGCCCTGGAAGTGAGCTCGGCCACCGCGATGAAGGACGCCGTGATGAGCTGCGGCCTGCATGCCACGCTGCCCGCGCACGCGGTGCAGGACGAACTGGCCAGGGGCCTGCTGGAGTGCATGCCCATCACCCACCCGGCGATCCGGCAGACCACCTTCATCGATGTGACCCGGCGGCGCCCCGCGTCCTCGGCGGTGCGCGAGGTCGCGCGGCTGCTGTCGGGGCTGGTGCGGCAGCTCGGCTCGCCCGCCTAGTCGCCGGCCGGATCGCCCGGCAGCGCGGCGGCGCGCGCGCGCAGGAAGGCCTTCTCGCGCTCGTTGCCCGCGAGGTCGGCCGCGCGCTCGAACTCGGCGCGCGCCTCGCCGCCGCGCCCCAGCTTGGCCAGCAAGTCGCCGCGCACGCTGGGCAGCCAGTGGTACTGGCGCAGCGCCTTGTTCTTCAGCAGCGCGTCCACCAGCACCAGGCCGGCGGCTGGCCCGGCGTGCATGGAGATGGCCACCGCGCGGTTGAGTTCGACCACCGGCGAAGGCGCCACGCGCGCGAGCTCGCCGTACAGCGCGGCGATGCGGGCCCAGTCGGTGTCGGCGGAACGCACGGCGCGCGCGTGGCAGGCGGCGATGGCCGCCTGCAGGTGGTAAGGGCCCGGCTCGGCGCCGATCAGGTCGGCGCGGTCCAGCGCGGCCAGGCCGCGGCGGATCAGCAGGTGGTCCCAGCGGCTGCGGTCCTGGTCGGCCAGCAGCACCGGGCGGCCCTTGGCGTCGGTGCGCGCGGCGGTGCGCGAGGCCTGGATCTCCATCAGCGCCAGCAGGCCCTGCACCTCGGGCTGTTGCGGCGCGATGCCGGCCAGCATGCGGCCCAGGCGCAGCGCCTCGTCGCACAGCGCGGGGCGCATCCAGTCGCCGCCGCTGGTGGCCGTGTAGCCCTCGTTGAACACCAGGTACACCACCTCGAGCACCGAGGCCAGGCGCTCGCCCAGCGCGTCGCCGCGCGGCACCTCGAACGGCACGCCGGCCTCGCTGATGGTGCGCTTGGCGCGCACGATGCGCTGCGCGATGGTGGCCTCGGGCACCAGGAAGGCGCGCGCGATCTCGTGCGTGGTGAGCCCGCCCAGCAGCTTGAGCGTGAGGGCCACGCGCGCGTCGGTGGAGAGCACCGGGTGGCAGGCCGTGAAGACCAGGCGCAGCAGGTCGTCGCCGATGTCGTCCTGCCGCGCCTCGTCCAGCGCGTCCACGAAATCGGGCACGTGCGTGGCGCCCAGGGCTTCGAGGTCGGCGGCGATGCCGTCGTGCTTCTCGTCGGCCATCTGGCGGTGGCGCAGGTGGTCGAGCGCGCGGCGCTTGGCGGTGGTCATGAGCCAGGCGGCGGGGTTGTCGGGCACGCCGTCCCTGGGCCAGTGCTCCAGCGCGGCCACCAGCGCGTCCTGCGCGAGCTCCTCGGCCACGCCGATGTCGCGCACCACCCGCGCCACGCTGGCCGTGATGCGCGCGGACTCGAGGCGCCAGACGGTGGCGATGGCCTGGTGGACACTGGAATGCATGGGCCGAATTTACATCTGCGCGGGGGCGGCGCTCATGTCCATCCAGAACACCTCCCATTGGTGGCCGTCGAGGTCGGCGAAACCGTGCTGGTACATGAAGCCGTGGTCCATCGGCGCGTTCGGCGTGGTGGCGCCGGCGGCCACCGCCTTGGCCACCACCTCGTCCACCTGGGCGCGGTGGTCGACCGAGAGCGCCACCAGCACCTCGGTGGCCTTCTTCGCGTCCGAGATCGGCAGCTTGGTGAAGCCCTGGAAGAAGGGCTCGACCAGCAGCATGGCGAAGATGTTCTCGCCCACCTCCAGGCAGGCGCCCTGCTCGTTGGTGAACTGCGGATTGAAGTTCAGGCCCAGCGACTTGAAGAAGGCCTGCGAGCGGGCCATGTCCTTGATGGGCAGGTTGACGAAGATCTGGCGAAACATGGTGCTTCCTTTCGAAGGGTGAGGGGTTGAAGAAGGTTCAGGACGCCGCCGGCTTCTCGGCCTGGGACTTGAGGTAAGACAGGCCGGCCTCGAAATCGCGGCCGATCATCTGGTCCATGTTCATGAAGACGCCGATGAGCCGCGCGATGAAGGGGCTGGGGCCATCCATGGCCCAGGTCACGCGGGTGGCCTCGCCTTCGGGCACCAGGCTGAAGGTGACGACGTTGTGGCCCTCGAAGGGCTCGAACATGTCGAGCTGCATGGTCACGCAGGAGGGCGCGCTGGACGCGGTGATGCCGATGCGGCCCTTGCCCACGTCCTTGTTGCCCTGGAACTCGTACACCGCGCCGGGGCCGGCGGTGGGCCCGCTGTACTGGCCCTGCATGGCCGGGTCCTTGCGGGCGTAGGGGTTCCAGGTGTTGAAGCGCTGCAGGTCGTTGATGAGCGGGTGCAGCCGCTCGGCGCTCGCCTGGATGGTGGTGGAGCGCTCGACGTGGAAGCGATCGGGCCGGCTCGCGGCGTACAGCAGCAGGGCGGCGATGGCCACGCCGATCAGCAAAGCAAGGATCTTGAGCATGGTGGCGGCTCCTCAGCGCTGGGGGTTGTGCATGGCGTCGAGCTTCTTGAAGTCTTCCAATGGCTCGCTGGGCGGGAAATCCTCCATCTCGTAGAGCTGGCGCAGTTCGATCACGGCCTCCTTGCCGGCGCCCGCCGGGTTGGGGAAGCGGCGGCTCCACTCCATCGCCTCCTCGCGCGAACGCACCTGGATCAGGGTGTAGCCGGCGATGAGTTCCTTGGACTCGGCGAACGGGCCGTCGACGACGCGCTTCTTGCCGTCGGCGCTGTACTGGATGCGCCAGCCCTTGCGGCTGGGGTGCAGGCCCGAGCCGTCGAGCAGCACGCCAGCCTGGGCCAGTTCCTCGTGGTAGCGGACCATCTCGGCCATCAGCGCCTCGTCGGGCGCGGGCGAGGTCTCGGCTTCGAATTCGTCGCAGGACTTGACGATGATCATGAATCGCATGGTGGGTCTCCTGGAGAGGGGTTCAGGGGTGGTCGAAGGCGTGCTGCAGGGCCGCGATGTCGAGCTTGCCCATGGCGAGCATGGCCAGCGTGACGCTCTGGCGCCGCGCCGCGTCGGGGTGCTGCAGCTGGGCCATGAGCTGCTCGGGCACGACCTGCCAGGACAGGCCGTAGCGGTCCTGCAGCCAGCCGCAGCGCTCCTGCTCGGGCACGGCCGAGAGGTGTTGCCAGTAGTGGTCCACCTCCTGCTGCGAAGTGCAGCGCACCAGGAGGGAGATCGCGGGCGAGAACCGGAAATGCGGCCCGCCGTTGAGCGCGGTGTGCGGCTGCCCGTCGAGTTCGAAATCGATCGTGAGCACCGTGCCCTCGGGCAGTTGGGCGCCAGGGCCGTAGCGGGTGATCGCGCCGATGCGCGAGTTCGGGAACACCGACACGTAGAACCGTGCGGCCTCCTCGGCCTGTGTGTCAAACCACAGGCAAGGCTGGATGCGGGCGGGTGCGTTCATCAAGAACTCCTGTTGAAATGGGGATCTTCAACAGGCACGACGAACCAGCCCCGCGGTTTTCGACAAGCGCCGACAGAAACACCCCAGGAAAAACCCTGAGGCCGGGATTCAGCCCCGGCTGTCGTCGTAACACGGCCCCAGGGCGCGCACCTCGACGGTGGCCCATTCGGCGGCCGGGCACTCCTGGGCGATGGCCACGGCCTCGTCCATGCTGGCGCAGTCCAGCAGGAAAAAGCCGCCGATCATTTCCTTGGCTTCGGCGAACGGCCCGTCCACCACCTGGGCCTTGCCGCCGCCGGTGTGCACCCGCACCCCCTGGGACTGGGAGGCCAGCGATTCCGCCGCCAGCAGCTTGCCGCGCGAGCGCAGCGACTCGCCAAAACGCTGCATGCTGGCGTACGCCTCGCGGCCCTGGGCCTCGGTGCGGGTGCCGCGCTGGCCGGCCGGTTCAAGGATCAGGAACATGTGGGACATGGAGCGCCTCGTTTCACTGTGCACAAGCCCTCCATGCTAACGCCTCACCCCGCCACCCGATGGCCCACAATGCCTTTCCATGAACCCTGCCAACTTCGAGGCCTTTCGCCTTCAGGCCCTGATCGAAGGCTACGACGAGGTGATCGAGCGCGAGTGGGCGCCCTTCACGGTGCTGGACATGCACACCCACCCCTTTGCCGCCAAGGCGGTGGTCACGCGCGGCGAGATGTGGCTGACGGTGGGCGACCTCACGCGCCAGCTGCGAGCGGGCGACACCTTCCAGATCGACGGCGAGGTGCCGCACGCCGAGCGCTATGGCGCCGAGGGCGCCACCTACTGGGTGGCGCGGCGCAAGGACTGACCGAAAACGCTCAGTCCAAATAGGCCTCGGCCTGCCGGATCACGGGCGACCAGCGCGCGATCTCCTGGCGCAGGTGCTTGCCCAGCCCTTCGGGCGTGGCCTTGTCCTTGCTCACGGGCAGGGCGCCCAGCTTCTGCAGGCTGTCGCGGAACGCCGGGTCGGCCAGGCCGTCCTGCAGCGCCTTCACCAGCTTTTCGGTGACGGGCCTGGGCAGGTTCTTCGGCGCGTACACGCCGTGCCAAACCGTGACCTCCAGCCCGTCGATCCCCTGCTCGCTCAGCGTCGGCAGCTCGGGCAGCGAGGGCAGGCGCTCGCGCGTGGTGCTGCCGTAGGGCTTGACGCGCGCGGCCTGGATCGGGCCCAGCGTGGTGGTGATCTGGTCGCACAGCAGCTCCACCTGGCCCCCCTGCAGGTCGGCCATGGCGGGCGCGGCGCCCTTGTAGGGCACGGTGGTCATGGCCAGGTTCAGCCGGCTCATCAGCATCAGGCCGCACAGGTGCGAGGCCGTGCCGATGCCGGCGTTGGCGAGGTTGATCTTCTTCTGGTTGAGCGTGATGTACTGGTGCAGCGCCTTGAAACCGGTCGGTTCGAGGTCGCGCTTGCCCACCAGCGTCATGGGCACGTCCGCCACCTGGCCGATAAAGTCCAGGTCGGTGGCCGGGTTGAAGCGCAGCGAGCGCGAGAGCGCGGGCAGCGTGGACATGCCGATGTTGTGGATCAGCAGCGTGTAGCCATTGGCTTCGGCGCGCACCACGGCCTCGGTGCCGACGATGCCGCCCGAGCTGGCGCGGTTCTCCACCACCACCGGCTGGCCCAGCGACTTGCCCATGGCCTGGGCCAGGTGGCGCGCGACCACGTCGGTCGGCCCGCCGGCCGAGAACGGCACGATGAGCGTCACCGGGCGCTGGGGGAACTCCTGGGCCAGCGCGGCGCTGCCCAGGCCCAGCGCGATGGCCAGGGTGAATATCCGTTTCTTCATCTTTGTCTCCTTCGTTGTGGTTCGGTCGATGGGGTCGCGGCGGTCTCAGGCCTCCGTCTTTTCGGTCCATTCGCGGTCCGCGTTCAGCAGGGGGTCGCGCACCAGCACGCCGTCGCGGTACAGCTGCCCGATCTCGTCGTCGTCCAGCCCGGCGAGCGACTTGAGGATCTCCTCGTTGTGCTCGCCCAGCAGGTCGGCGCGCAGGCCGCCCGGCACGCGCCACGCGGAGAAGCGCGCGGGCGGGCCCGGGATGTCGAAGCGGCCGATGTAGGGGTCGTGCACCTCGCGCACCACGCCGCGTTCGCGCAGGTGCGGGTGCGCCATGGCCTCGCGCAGGGTGAGCACGGGCGCGCAGGGAATGCGGTGGCGTTCCAGCGCGGCGATGGCCTCGTCGCGCGTGGTGAAGCCGCCCAGCCAGGTTTCGAGGAGGTGCTTGAGCGCCTCGTTGTGGTCGCGCCGCAGCGCGGCGGTGGCGAAGCGCTCGTCCTTCAGCAGCTCCGGCTGGCCCAGCGCCTCGACGAAGGCCGCCCACTGGTGCGGCAGCGTGGCCAGCGTGAGGTAGCTGCCGTCGCCGCAGCGGAAGATGCCGGTCGGCCCGCCGTCGGGGTGCTGCGAGCCGGTGCGCACCGGGGTGTGGTTTTTGCGCAGGCTCACGCGCGGCACCGCCACCTCGTGCATGTTGAAGTAGGTGTCGAGCAGCGAGGTCTCGATGTACTGGCCCTCGCCGGTGCGCTCGCGGTGCAGCAGCGCGAAGCCCACCGCCATGGCCGCCGCCACGCCGGTGGAGGCGTCGCCGATGGCCATGGTGATCAGCGCGGGCTCGCCGTCGCGCTCACCAATCAGGTCGGTGATGCCGGCATAGGCCTGGGCCACGTAGTCGTAGCCCGGCTTCTGCGCCAGCTCGCCGGCCTGGCCGGCCAGCGAGATGGAGCACATCACCAGCCTCGGGTTGATCGCCTTCAGCTCGTCGTAGCTCAGGCCCGCGCGCGCCATCACGCCCGGGGAGAAGTTCTCCACCAGCACGTCGAACTTCGGCACCATGGCCTTGATGAGTTCGCGCGCGCGCTCGCTCTTGAAGTCCAGCGCCAGGCTTTTCTTGGAGTGGTTGTGCTGGATGAAGTAGGTGCTCTGCGAGCAGCGCTTGTGCTCGGGCTGGTTGGAGCGCAGGCCGCCCACGCGGGTGCGGTCGCCGAAGGGCGCGAGTTCGAGCTTGACCACCTCGGCGCCCATCTCGGCCAGGATGCGGGTGCAGGTCGGGCCGGCCACGATCTGCGTGATGTCGAGCACGCGGTAGCCGGTGAGCATGGGGGTCTTCTGGGTCATGGGGTCTTTTCCGAGGGGGAGAACTGGCCGGCGCCGAACAGGTTGTCCCAGCGCTCGCCGGTGGGCTTGGCGCCGGAGCGGTCGACCTTCTCTTCCAGCACGGCCAGGCCGCGCTGCACCGCCGGGCGCGCGCGCACCACCGCGTACCAGCGCTGCAGGTGAGGGAAGTCGGCGAGGTCCTGGCCCTGCCACTTGTGGGCGCGCAGCCAGGGGTAGGTCGCCATGTCGGCGATCGAGTACTGGTCGCCCGCGAGGTACTCGGCCTCGGCCAGGCGGCGGTCGATCACGGTGTAGAGCCGGCGCGCCTCTTTCGTGTAGCGGTCGATCGCGTATTCGATCTTCTCGGGCGCGTACTTGCGGAAGTGGTGCGCCTGCCCGAGCATGGGGCCGACCCCCCCCATCTGGAACATGAGCCACTGCACCACGTCATAGCGCGCGCGCAGGTCCTGCGGCAGGAAGGCCCAGCCCTGCTTCTCGGCCAGGTACATCATGATGGCCCCCGACTCGAACAGCGCGATCGGCGCGCCGCCCGGGCCCTCGGGGTCCACCAGCGCGGGGATCTTGTTGTTCGGGCTGATCCTGAGGAACTCGGGCCGGAACTGCTCGCCCTTGCCGATGTGCACGGGAATGACGCGGTAGGGCAGGCCCAGCTCTTCCAGCAGGATGGAGACCTTGTAGCCGTTGGGCGTGCTCCAGAAGTAGAGATCGATCATGGGCGGTGATGATGGTGCGCATGGCCGAGGTGCGCCAATACCGTGTCGGGCTTGGGGCATCGTGAAAAGATATGGAGCCCCCCAAGGGCCGATAGGACAATGGCCCGATGGAAATCCGCCAGCTCAAGTACTTCGTGCGCATCGTCGAACTGGGCAGCGTCTCGCGCGCCGCCGCCGACCTGTTCATCGCCCAGCCCGCGCTCAGCCACCAGATGGCCAACCTGGAGGACGAGCTCAAGGTCAAGCTGCTCTCGCGCAGCGTGCGCGGCGTCTCGGCCACCGAAGCGGGCGAGGTGTTTTACCGCCACGCGCGCGCCATGCTGCGCCAGATGGAGCGCATGCGCACCGACGTGCAGCACGCCGGCGACTACCCGCAGGGCCTGGTCTCGGTGGGCCTGCCCAGCAGCGCGGCCACGCTGCTCGCGCCTTCGCTGATCGCCGAGGCCGCCGCGAAGTACCCCGACATCCAGCTGCAGATCACCGAGAGCCTGAGCGGCCACCTGGAGGAGCTGGTGGTCAACGGCCGCATCGAGATGAGCCTGCTGTTCGAGCCGCTGGCGCCGGACACCGGCACGGCGCGCCAGAAGGTCTCCAGCCACCTGGACGTGCGCCCGCTGCTGATCGAGGACCTGTTCCTGATGTCGGCGCAGGGCGTGGGCGATGGCGACACGGTGTCGCTGGCCCAGGCCGCGCCCTGCGCGCTGGCCCTGCCCGGCCGCTCCAACGTGACGCGCCAGATCATCGACGCGGCCTTCCAGGCCGCCGGGCACGAGATGCGCGTGCTGGCCGAGCTCGACTCGCTGGCCACCATCCGCGCGGTGGTGGCCAGCGGCGTGGGCGCCACCATCGGCTCGGCGGCCATTCCGGGCGGCACGGCCGGCCTGCGCGTGCAGCGCATCACCGAGCCGGCTCTGCAGCGCCGCCTGTCGCTGTGCACCTTCGACATCGTGCCCCTGAGCAGCGCGGCGCACCGCATCGTCGAGCTCATCACCGAGGTCACGCACCGGCGGGTGGAGGCGGGCCAATGGCCCGGCGCCTCGCCCGTGCCGCCCCCATAGGACGGCGCGATACCGCCACGTCAAAGACCTATTTCCCCCCGCGCGGACCCGCTGCCTACACTGCGGCGCACATTTCCAACGGTGGGCCCATGACTGCAAAGATCCTCGACGGCGTGGTCGTTCTCGACCTCACGCGTTTTTTCTCCGGCCCCCAGGGCACGCTGTTCCTGGCCGGCCTGGGCGCGGAGGTCATCAAGATCGACGACCCGAAAACCGGCGACCCGACCGCCTTCGCGCCGCCCTTCGCGGGCCCGCAGGGCGTGAGCTTCCAGCGCCAGACCGACGAGGACATGGGCATTGCCTACCTCAAGCGCGCGCGGGGCAAGAAGTCGGCCACGCTCAACCTCAAGAGCGCCGAGGGGCGCGAGATCTTCCTGCGCATGGTGCGCCACGCGGACGTGGTAGTGGACAACTTCAGCGCCGGCGTGGCCGAGCGCCTGGGCGTGGGCTACGCGGCGCTGAAGGAAGCCAACCCGCGCATCGTGTACTGCTCGCTCACCGGCTACGGCGCCACCGGGCCGGACCGCCACCTCAAGGCCTACGACCTGATGGTGCAGGCCGCCGTGGGCCTGATGAGCATCACCGGCCAGCCCGGCAGCGCGCCCACCAAGGCCGGCTCGCCGGTGTCCGACGCGATCTCGGGCGTGTTCGCGGCGCTGGGCATCGTGGCCGCGCTGCTGCACCGCGACCGCACCGGCGAGGGCCAGGCCATCGACGTGTCCATGGCCGACTGCCTGTTCTCGCTGATCTTCGACGAGCCGCTGGACTGCTACCCGCAGCTCGGCCTGCAGCCCCAGCAGGGCAACCGCATCATGCGTTTCTCGCCCTTCAACGCCTACCGCACGCGCGACGGTTGGGTCACGCTCGGCGCGGCCACGCACGACGACTGGCTCGCGCTGCTGGAGGTGATGGAGCGCCGCGACCTCCAGGACGACCCGGACATGATGTCGGTCGCCTGGCGCCTGGCGAACAACGCCCAGGTGGACGAGGTGGTCGCGTCGTGGGCGCGGACCATCACCACCGAGGAGGTCGAGGCCCGCCTGGCGCAGGCCAAGCTGGCCTGCAGCCCGGTGCGCGACATCCACGGTGTGCTGCGCTGGGACCAGATGGTCCAGCGCCAGATGGCGGTGCCGCTGTGGAACCCGCTGAGCCGCTCCACCATGGTGGCCGCGGGCTCGGGCTTTCCGATCAAGTTCAGCGCCGCCCCGGGCGGCTACGACCAGCCGGCCCCGCTGCCGGGCGCGCACAGCGACGAGGTGCTCACGCGCCTGGCCGGCCTGGACGCGGCGCAGATCGAGGCCTTGCGCGGGGCGCGGGTCGTCTGACACCCACCCCCCAAAAAAGCGCCGGCTCGAAGCCGGCGTTTTTGTGAAGGGGCGCGGGAGAAACGCTCAGGCGGTGGCGCGCGCCAGCTCGTCCTCCATGAAATCGAGCCGGTCCTTGCCCCAGAACATCTCGTCGCCCACGAACATCATGGGCACGCCGAACACGCCGCGCGCCACCGCGTCGTCCGTGCTCTTGGCGAGCTGGGCGCCGGTCTCGTCGCTGGCACTGGTGGCCTCGAACCAGTCCGGGTCCACGCCGAGCCGCTCGGCGATGGGGCGCAGGCCCGCGTATTCCACGATGCCCGCGTTGCCCTGTTCCCAGTAGGCCTCGAGCGCCGCTTCGACGAAGGGCAGCTCCAGCCCCTTCTGGCGCATCGCCAGCGAACCGCGCAGCACGCGGCTGGACTTGATCGGGAACTGGCGCGGGATCTGGAACGGCAGCTGGTGCTTCTCGGCCCAGCGCATCAGGTCGCGCTTGCGGTAGCGCAGCTTGGCCTTGGACTCTTTCATGAGCTCGTACTCGTTGTTGCGGAACACGTAGCCCAGGTTGTAGGGGTGCAGCACGAGTTCGGCGCCGTGGCGCGCCACGATGGGTTGGAGGAGCTTGAACGCGAAATAGGTGTTCGTGCTGCCGATGTCCCAGTACAGATCGACGTGTGGCTTGGTCATGCGCTTTCCATGGTGGCTGTTGAGTGGCCCACAGTCTAGGAAGCGCGCCACGCGCTGACCAATACGGAATGGCGATTCGGGTATAGGGCCGCGTTATGGGGCGCCGGCCGGCTCCAGCAGCACGTACAGGCCCATCACCGGTTTCTGCTGGTCTTCGCGCAGCGGCGCCTGCCAGGTCTGGCGCACCTGGAAGCCGTGCGCCCGGGCCAGGCGCTCCACATAGGCCGGGGCATGCGCGTAGCGCAGGCTGGGCCGCAGTTGCAGTTCTTCGGCGCCGGTGGCGAGTTCGACCGAGAAGGCGAAACAGCCCGAGGGCTGGAGGCGCTCGCGCACCGCGGCGAAGACCCCGTCGAGCGCGCCCACGTAGATGAACACGTCGGCGGCGATCACGAGGTCGGCGGGCTCCTTCCGCGAGCGCAGGAATTCGAGCAGCTCGCCCTGCACCACCTGGCGGTAGGCACCGCTGGCGCGCGCCTGCTCGACCATGGCCTGGGCCAGGTCCACGCCGTCCACCGCGTCGGCGTGCGGGCGAATGAGCTGGCCGCACAGGCCGGTGCCGCAACCAAGGTCCAGCACCAGCGGGTAGCGCCGGCCGCCCACGCGCAGCGGCGCCAGCAGGGTCTCGTGCGCCTGGTACTTCAGCTGGTGGATCAGGTGGTGCTGGAAATCGTCGGCGTACTCGTCGAACAGCGCTTCCACGTAGGCGCGCGGCGGCTGCGGTGGCGTGGCCTCGCCGGCCTTCACCGAGGCGAGGTAGAAGCGGTGCAGGGTTTCGTCGCCGCCGTGGGCCAGGGCCTGCTCGAAGCAGCGCGCGGCCTCGGCGTGCCGGCCGGCGTCGCGCAGCACGCTGCCACGCTGGCTCCAGGCCTCGGCCAGGGTCGGGTCGAGCGCGAGCGCCCGGTCCAGCGCCGCCAGCGCGTCGTCGGGCCGGTCCAGCCGCAGCAGGCACATCGCCAGGGACAGGTGGATCTGCGCGGTGGACGCCCCCAGCCGCACGCCCTGCTGCAGCGCGTGCGCGGCGCCGGCCCAGTTCGACAGGGCTTCGTGCGAGAGGCCGAGCGCGACCCAGGCGTCGCGGTGGGTGGGGTCGGCCTGGGTGGCCTGCGCCAGCGTGGCCACGGCCTCGGGCCAGCGGCCCAGGCGGCACTGGGTCACGCCCAGGTTGGCCAGGATGGACGGCCGCCCCGGCACCAGGGCCAGCGCGGCCTCGTAGCGGCTCTGCGCCTCGTCGAGCCGGTCGGCCTCGAAGAGGGCGTTGCCTTCGAAGAAAAAGGCCTTGGCCTGTTCGGTGGGGTCGGTGGCGTTGCTCATGCGGCAACCTTACACCACCGCCCTCAGCTGTTCGGCCACGGCCGCCGCGAAGGCCGGGTCGTTGATGTGAAACGGCAGCGGGATCAGCCGGTGCGTGTCGCTCGCCTCGAACAGGCGCTCCAGCGTGTCGAACAGCACCGCGTTGGCCTGGGGCGCGTGGAAAGCCAGGCCGGGCGCGTCGATCATGGACAAGCCGCCCAGCGGCAGCAGCAGGCGCACCGGGCCCCGGGCGCGGTTGAGCTGTTCGGCGATGCGCCGCGCCGCCGCCTCCAGCTCCTGGGCGTTGCTGCGCATCAGCGTCACGTTGGCGTTGTGCACGTGGAAGGTGCGGCCCTGGTGCCGTTCGGGAATGGTGGACGGCGCGCCCCAGTTGATCATGTCCAGCGCGCCCACCGAGCCCACCCAGGGCAGGCCATGGCGCGCGGCGGCGTCGAGCCGGTTCGGCCCGGCGTCGCACACGCCGCCGGCCAGGTGCTGGCCCACCTCGGTGGTGGTGATGTCGACCACGGCGCGCAGCATGCCGGCGGCGGCCAGGGCCTCCAGCGTGCGACCGCCCGCGCCGTTGGCGTGGAACACCTGGGTGTCGAAATCGGCCTCGAGCAGCCCGCGCACAGCCTGCACGCAGGGCGTGGTGACGCCGAACATGGTCAGGCCGATGGAAGGCTTGTCGGCCCCGTGGTCCGTCGGCGCGTGGTGCTGCAGCATGCCCACCAGCGCGTGCGCCGCGTTGGCCAGGATGGTGCGCGAGAGCCGGTTGAGGCCGGCGATGTCGGTCACCGGGTACATCAGGGTGAGGTCCACCACGCCCACGTAGGCCGAGACATCGCCGGCCGCCATGGTGGAGACCAGCAGCTTCGGCATGCCGATGGGCAGCAGGCGCATGGCCGGCGCGATCATGGAGCTGCCACCCGAACCACCCACGCCCAGCATGGCCCGGATCCCGCCTGCGCCCAGGCGCTCGCGCACCAGCGCGCTCAGCGCCTCGCTCATCGCGATCACCGCTTCGCCCCGGTCGGTGGGCTCGAACACGGCGGCCGCGCCCTTGGGGTGGTGCCGCGCCACGGCGGCGGCGTCGATGTCGGCCACGCCGCTCGCGCTGCGCGTGCCGATGTCCACCGTCAGCACGCGCACGCCGGCCGCGCGCAGCAGGCCGGCGAGGTAGTCCAGCTCGGCGGCCTTGGTGTCGAAGGTGCCCACCACCCAGGCGGCGGCTGGCGCGGTGGTCATCGGGTCTTGCCGTGGTGCGCGTTGACGCACTCGAAGAAGGTGCGGAAGGTGCCTTTCACGCGCTCCACCGCCTCGGCCTCCTGGTCGGCCGGCACGTCCCACTCGGCCCACCACTCGCCGAAGCAGCGGTTGCCTTCGGTGATGGGCAGCAGGTGCATCTCGGCCACGTAGTTCTTCCAGTCGGCGTCGATGTGCAGGATCCTGTAGCGGCAGCGGTGCGTGTCGTCGGACAGCGCGAGCAGCTGTTCGCGCAGGAAACCGCCACCGTCGCGCACGGTGAAGTGGCGCACACAGCCCACCTGGTCCGAAGGCTTGCCGTCCTCGATGTAGGAGTTCTCGAAGTACGGGTGGTAGTTGCCGAGCGCGCCGAAGTCGCGCAGGTAGGCCCACGCCTCCTCCAGCGTCGCGTCCATCACCGCGCTCACGTAGACCCTGGCCATGTCCTGTCTCCTGTGGTGGTTCGAATTCAGAAAGTCACTTGTTTGTAGCGCTCCACGTGCGACTTGATCGCGATCTCCGTCGGCAGCCGTTCCATGCTGCTGGCGCCGTAGAAGCCATTGCAATGCCGGCTGTGCCTGAGCACGTGGGCCACGTCTTCCGGGCTGGAGATCGGGCCGCCGTGCGCGATCACGATCACGTCCTTGCGCACCTTTCGCGCCGCCTCGCCCCACTCGTCGATGAGTTTCACCGATTCGTCGAGCGACTTGGCCGTGGTGGCGCCGATGGTGCCACCGGTGGTCACGCCCATGTGCGGCACGATGAAGTCGGCGCCGGCCTCGGTCATGGCCACGGCCTCCTCGGCGGAGAACACGTAGGGCGTGGTCAGCAGGTCGATGGCGTGGGCCTGGCCGATCATCTCGACCTCGGTCGCGTAGTTGATGCCGGTCTCCTCCAGGCTCTGGCGGAAATTGCCGTCGATGATGCCCACGGTCGGGAAGTTCTGCACGCCGGAAAACCCGAGTTCCTTGAGTTTCTTGAGGAACACCGGCATGACGATGAAAGGGTCGGTGCCGTTCACGCCCGCGATCACCGGCGTCTTCTTCGCCACCGGCAGCACCTCGCCGGCCATCTCCAGCACGATGTCGTTCGCGTTGCCGTAAGCCAGCAGGCCGGCCGAGGAGGCGCGTCCGGCCATGCGGTAGCGGCCCGAGTTGTAGATCACGATCAGGTCGATGCCGGCGGCCTCTTCGCACTTGGCGGAGATGCCGGTGCCGGCGCCCCCGCCGATGATGGGCTGGCGCTGGCGCACCATGTCCTGGAATTTCGCCATCAGGGCTTGGCGTTCGAAACGCGGCATGAAAATCTCCTTGAAACGGAAAACGGAAACGTGAAGGGGGCCGCGGGCTCAGGGCCCGGGGCGCGGACGGGTTCTGAGCGCATCGATCGCACCGGCGATGCCGCTGCGGAACGAGAGCACGCACACCATGAAGATCAGGCCGGTGACCAAGGTCACCCAGCCGCCGAAGGCGTCGAGGTAGTACTGCAGGCCCACCACCAGCGTGGCGCCGATGGCCGGGCCGAACACGGTGTGCATGCCGCCGAGCAGGGCCATCAGCACCACGTCGCCCGAGAGGTGCCAGTGCACGTCGGACAGCGCCGCGAGCTGGAACACCAGGGCCTTCATGGAACCGGCCAGGCCCGAGAGCGCGGCCGAGAGCACGAACAGCGTGAGCTTGTAGCGCTCCACCGGGTAGCCGAGCGAGCGGGCGCGCGGCTCGTGCTCGCGGATCGCCACCACCACGTGGCCGAACGGCGAGCGCACCACGCGGTGGATGAGCCACAGGCCGGCCACGGTGAGCAGCAGCACCAGGTGGTACATGGCGGTGTCGTTGCGCAGGTCGATGAAGCCGAACAGCGTGCCGCGCGGGATCTGCTGCAGACCATCTTCCGCTCCGGTGAAGGGCAGCTGCAGGAAGATGAAATACACCATCTGCGCCAGCGCCAGCGTGACCATGGCCAGGTAGATGCCCTGGCGGTGGATGGCCAGCGCGCCGAACACCGCGCCCAGCAGCGCCGCGAACAGCGTGCCGCCCAGCAGGCCCAGCTCGGGCGGCAGGCCCCAGATCTTCACCACCAGGCCGGTGATGTAGGCCGCGCTGCCGAAGAAGGCCGCGTGGCCGAAGGACATCATGCCGCCGAAGCCGAGCAGCAGGCTGTAGGCACAGGCGAACAGCGCCATGCACAGCAGCTTCATGACGAACACCGGGTAGACCACCTGCGGCACCCAGGGCACCGCGAGCAGCAGCAACAGCAGGACCCCGACGAAGGCCTTCTGCCAGGGAGCGAGCGTCTTGCTCATGCCGAGCCCTCCTTGCCGAACAGGCCGCGCGGGCGGAACAGCAGCACCAGGGCCATGACGACGAAGATCACGGTGGTCGATGCCTCCGAATAGAAGACCTTGGTGAGCCCTTCGATCACGCCGATGCCCAGCGCGGTGACGATGGAGCCGAACACCGAGCCCATGCCGCCGATGACGACGATGGCGAACACGATGATCACGAGGTTGGAACCCATGCCCGAGTTCACGTGCAGGATGGGCGCGGCCAGCACGCCGGTGAAGGCGGCCAGCGCGATGCCGCCGGCGTAGGTGAAGGTGAGCAGGCGCGGCACGTTCACCCCGAAGGACTGCGTGAGCGCCGGTTTCTCGGTGGCGGCGCGCAGCCGCGCGCCCAGCGAGGTGCGCTCGATCAGCCACCAGGTTAGCAGGCAGGCCGCGAGCGCCGCGAAGATCACCCAGGCGCGGTAGATCGGCAGCACCATGAAGCCCAGGTTGAACACGCCCTGCAGGTTGGCCGGCACCGGGTAGGGCTGGCCCGAGGTGCCGAAGGCCACGCGAAAACCGCCTTCGAGCACCAGCACCAGGCCGAAGGTGAGCAGCAGGCCGTAGATCGGGTCCAGCCCGTAGAGGCGGCGCAGCAGGCCGCGCTCGAACACGCCGCCCAGGCCACCCACCACCAGCGGCACCAGCAGCAGCGCGGCCCAGTAGCCCAGGCCCGCGTAGCGCTGCAGCATCCAGGCGCCGAAGGCACCGGCCATGAAGAAGGCCCCGTGCGCGAAGTTGACGATGCGCAGCAGGCCGAAGATCACGGCCAGGCCCAGGCTGAGCACGGCGTAGAAGCAGCCGTTGACCAGCCCCAGCATGACCTGGCCCGCGAGCACTGGCAGCGGCAAACCGAACACCTCCGTCATACAGCCTTCCTCTCTATGATGCGCAGGCCATGTCGATGAAACATCCCGATATCTCCACAGAAACCCATGTGCTGGGCGACGCCACCGTGCAGACGGTGGTGCGCGCCGAACATTGCGATGCCCTGGCCGCGCGCCACATCGCCCACGTGGCGGTGGTGGACGCGGCCGCGCCTTACACGGTGGTGCGCACGCACCTGAGCGGGGCCTTCATGCAGGTCTGCCTGAGCGGCGAAGGCCAGACCCTGCTCGACGGCCGCTGGTACCCGCACAAGCCCGGCAGCGTGAGCTTCGCGCCCGCGCACGTGCTGCACGCCTTCCATTGCGTGCCGGGCCAGCGCTGGCGGCTGGCCTGGGTGCGCTTCATGCCCGACTCGGTGCGCTCGGTGGACGGTGCCATGGCCCCGACCATGAGCCCGTTCGACGGCCAGGTGCTGGAGCACGCCATCCTCGGCCTGCACGGCGAGATGCAGGGCGCGGCCGACCCCGGCACCTGCGTGGTGTGGGTGGACGTGATCGAGCGCTACGTGGCCCGCCTGCTCGAACCGCTGCAGCGCGAGCCGCGCCTGGTGCCGGTGTGGAACGCGGTGAAGGCCGACCTGGCGCGCGACTGGACCCTGGCCGACCTGGCCAGCCTGGCCAACACCAGCGAGGAGCACCTGCGCCGCCTGTGCCAGAAGAACCTGGGCCGCAGCCCCGGCCGCCAGCTCGCCACGCTGCGCATCGCGCACGCGGCCCACCTGCTGGCCACCAGCGACGAGAAGGTCGAGGCGATCGCGCGCAGCGTGGGCTACGTGAACCCGTTCGCGTTCTCCAACACGTTCAAACGGTTGACGGGATTTCGCCCTTCCGATTACAGGATGCGCCATCTCTAGACTCCGATCCTGGCGGTGATCGCGTCGAAATCGCGCAGCAGCGTGGCCGCGTCGAAGGTGTCGGTGATGCGGCCCGATTCCACCAGGCAGTGCCGGTCGGCCAGCTCGGCCGCGAAATGCACGTTCTGCTCCACCAGCACGATGGTGTAGCCCTGCCCTTTCAGCTGGCGGATGAGCTCGCCGATGCGGTCCACGATCACCGGGGCCAGGCCCTCGGTGGGTTCGTCCAGCAGCAGCACGCGCGCGCCGGTGCGCAGGATGCGCGCGATCGCCAGCATCTGCTGCTCGCCGCCCGAGAGGTGCGTGCCGGCCGAGCCGGCGCGCTGCGCGAGGTTGGGGAACAGCTCGTACAGCGCCTGCTCGCTCATGCCGCCCTCGGCCACCACGGGCGGCAGGCGCAGGTTCTCGCGCACCGTGAGCGAGGCGTAGATGCCCCGGTCGTCCGGGCAGAAGGCCAGCCCCAAGCGGCCGATGTGGTGCGGCGCCATCCCGATGAGTTCCCGGCCCTGGAAGCGGATCGAGCCCTGGCGCCGGCCCATCATGCCCATCACGGTCTTGAGCAGGGTGGACTTGCCGGCGCCGTTGCGGCCGAGCAGCGTGACCAGCTCGCCTTCTCGCACGTCCAGGCTCGCGCCATGCAAGGCCTGGCTCGGCCCGTACCAGGCCCTCACGTCGCGCAGGGTCAGCAGCGGTTCAGCCATGCGGGGCCTCCGCCTTGTGGTGCTTGCGCTGGCCGCCATGGCCATGGCCCAGGTAGGCCTCGACCACGCGCGGGTCGCGCGAAACGCTGGCGTAGTCGCCCTCGGCCAGCACCTCGCCGCGCGCCAGCACGGTGATGCGGTCGCACAGGTCGGCCACCACCGAGAGGTTGTGTTCCACCATGAGCACGGTGCGCCCGCGCGCGGCCTGGCGGATCATCGCCGCCGCGTGGGCGATGTCCTCGGCGCCCATGCCGGCCATCGGCTCGTCGAGCAGCAGCACGCGCGGCTCCAGCGCCAGCGTGGTCGCCAGCTCCAGCGCGCGCTTGCGGCCGTAGGGCAGTTCACCGGCGCTGTGCTCGGCCCAGGCCGAGAGGCCGGCCTCGTCCAGCAGCTCGCGGGTGCGGCCGTCGTACTGGGCCAGCGCGCGGTCGCTGCGCCACCAGTCCAGCGAATGGCCGCGGCGGCGCTGCACCGCCAGGCGCACGTTCTCGAACACGCTGAGCTGGCCGAACACGGCCGAGATCTGGAACGAGCGCACCAGGCCCTGGCGCGCCACCGCGTCGGCCGGTGTGAGCGTGATGTCCTGGCCCTGGAAGCGGATGCGACCGGCGCTCGCGTCGATGAAGCGGGTGAGCAGGTTGAAGCAGGTCGTCTTGCCCGCACCGTTGGGGCCGATGAGGGCGTGGATGCTGCCTTCGCGCACCGACAGGTTCACGTTCGAGACGGCGTGAAACCCGTTGAAGCTGCGCGAGAGGCCCTGCGTTTCGAGGATAGAAGACATGGTGGAGAGAGGCAATCAAGGGGCCGCTGCGCACGGCCGCTCCGAAGCGGCCGGTCCGCCCCCCGGTGGGGGGTATGCGGCTACACGCAGTGAGCAAGCAACGGGGGGCTTCTTACTTCTTGACCAGGTAGCAGGTGCTCTGCGCCAGCGGCATGAAGGCTTGCTCGCCGGGGATCGTCTTCACCAGCTTCAGGTAGTCCCACGGGTACTTGGACTCGGCCGGCGTCTTCACCTGCCACAGGTACATGTCGTGCACCATGCGACCGTCTTCGCGGATCTTGCCGCCCTTGGCGAACATGTCGTTGATCGGCAACTCGCGCATCTTGGCCGAGACGGCGTCCGGGTCGTCGGAACCGGCGGCCTGCACGGCTTTGAGGTAGTGCAGGGTGGACGAGTAGTCGCCCGCGTGCGCCATGTTGGGCATCTGGCCGCCCACGCGCTGCTGGTAGCGCTTGGCGAAGGCGCGCGTCTCGTCGTTCATGTCCCAGTACCAGGCGTTGGTGAGCTGCAGGCCCTGCGCGGTCGGCAGGCCCAGGGCGTGCACGTCCTGGATCCACAGCAGCAGCGCGGCGAGCTTCTGGTTCTTGGTCAGGCCGAACTCGTTGGCCGCCTTGATCGCATTGATCGTGTCGTTGCCGGTGGAGGCCAGGCCGATGATCTTGGCCTTGGAGGCCTGCGCCTGCAGCACGTAGGACGAGAAGTCCGTCGTGCCCAGCGGGTGGCGCGCGGCGCCCACCACGCGGCCCTTGGCGTTGCGCACCACGTCGCCCACCTGCTGCTCCAGGCCGATGCCGAAGGCGAAGTCCACCGTCAGGAAGAACCAGGTGTCGCCGCCGCCTTCCACGATGGCCTTGCCCGTGCCGTTGGCCAGGGCGTACGCGTCGTAGGTGTAGTGCACCGCGTAGGGCGAGCACTGCGCGTTGGTCACGCCCACGTTGGAGGCGTTGTTCACGATGGCGTGGCGCTTCTTCTCCTTCGCCACGCCGGCCACGGCCAGCGCCACGCCGGAGTTGGCGAGGTCGTTGATCATGTCCACGTTGCCCGAGTCGTACCACTCGCGCGCCTTCGCGGCGCCCACGTCGGCCTTGTTCTGGTGATCGGCGAAAACCACCTCGATCGGCTTGCCGAACATCTTGCCGCCGAAGTCCTCCACGGCCATCTTCACGGCCTCGACCGCGCCCTTGCCCGAGATGTCGGCGTAGACGCCGGAGATGTCGGTCAACACGCCGATGCGCAGCACGTCGTTCGACAGTTTGCCCTGCTGGGCGGTTTGAGCCTGGGCCACGCCCACGCTGGCGGCGGCGACAACGGACGCGGCGGCCCACAGTTTCAGATCCATGCTGCTTGTCTCCTGTTTTGGTGATGGCCCCGAACAAGGGTGTTCGAGTCGGGCCAATGCTAGGAGACGGGGGCCCCCTCAACCATGGTCTGAAGGCACAGGAATCTACTCAAAACCCACATGACCACTTCCACGCATCATGTGCCATCCCTTCAACGAGGACCACCCCATGCAGATCAAATGGCTGGAAGACCTGATTGCCCTGGCCGAGACCCAGAGCTTCGTGCGGGCCGCGGCTCGGCGCCATGTCACCCACCCCGCGTTCGGCCGGCGGATCCGCAGCCTGGAACAATGGGCCGGCGCGGAGCTGGTGTCGCGGGATGGCGCGCCGGTGAGCTTCACCCCCGCCGGAGAAACCCTGCTCCAGCATGCGCGGCAAGCGGTGGATGCACTGGCATCCGCCCGCAGCGAGATCCAGGACCACGCTTTCCCCGGGCAGAACGTTCTCACGCTGGCCACCGGCCGTACCCTGGCCCGGACGCTGGCCGCCGACTGGCTGTGGCGAATCAGGGCCCACACTGCCGGGGCGCTGGTCCATGTGCGCACCGGGTCGATGGGCGAGTCGCTGCAGCGCTTCGAGCGCGGCGATGCCGACTTCCTGCTGACCTACTACCACCCCGCCATCAGCGTGCGCCTGCAACCCTCCCGGTACCTGCAGCACACCATGGCACACGACCGGCTGGTGCCGGTGTCGCGCGCCAGCGCCGGCGGAAAGCCGCTCTACAACTTCTCGTCCAGCAAACCCGTGCCCTATCTGGCCTACGCCAACACGCTGGCGCTGGGACAGCTGGTCTCCGATCACCTCTCGAACCATGCCCAAGCCCCGCGTCTGACGCCCACTCTGCAATGCGATTCGGCCGACGCCCTGCTGGAGTACGTGCTCAAGGGACTGGGCGTTGCATGGCTGCCCTGGTCGCTGGTGGTGGGGGCCCACAAGGCAGGAAAGGTCACCCCGCTGGCCGGCAAGGCGCTGGAGGTCGTTTTCGAGATCCGGATGGTCCGCACCAAACGGCGCCTCTCATCGCTGGCGGAAAGGCTCTGGGAGGTCTCCTGCGTGGGCTGATGTCAAAAAGGCACTGAAAGGTGCCGTTTCAGCACCTTGGCGAAAGGCCCCGACACCAAGAATCGCGGTTGTTCAAAGAGGAGACCCACATGAGAAACCTTCACCGCGTCCTTTCCACCGTCCTGCCGATGGTGCTGTCCGTGGGCCTGGCGCCTGCCGCGCTGGCCCAGACCGGCGCCTATCCAGAGCGTCCGATCACGGTCGTGGTGGCCTACCCACCCGGCGGGAGCACCGACCTCACCGGCCGGGCCGTGGCCGACCAGCTGGCGAAGAAGCTGGGCGTCGCCGTCATCGTGGAAAACGTGGGCGGCGCGGGCGGTGCCATTGGCGCGCACAAGGTTTCGCGGGCGGCACCGGACGGCTACACGCTTCTCCTGGGGGCCAACAACGAGATCGCGATCAACCGCCTCATTTCGTCTTCGGTCAAATACAGCTACAAGGATTTCACGCCCATCGGGCTGGTGGCGTCGCAGCCCATGGTGCTGGTGGCCTCCACGCAGAGCGGCGTCAAGACGGTGGACCAGTTCATCAAGACGGTCAAGTCCAGGCCTGGCAAGTACATCTACGGCAGCTCCGGGGTGGGCACCGCGCTGCACCTGTCGGCGGAAATGGCCAAGCAGCAGGCCGGCCTTTTCATGTCGCATATTCCTTACCGCGGTGTCGGCCCGCTGACGACAGACCTGTACGCCGGCACGGTCGATTTCGGTGTGTACGTGCTCTCCAGCGGGCTGCCGCACATCCGCGGTGGCAAGGTGGTGGCCCTGGGCATCACCGAGAAGAAGCGCTCGGCCGTCGCCCTGGACATCGCGCCGCTGGCCGATCACCCCTCGCTCAACCAGATGGACATCAGTGTCTGGTTTGCCCTGATGGCGCCACCCAATCTGCCCGAGGCGATCACGGTGCGCCTGCGCAACGCGCTCGCCGAATCCCTGCAGACACCGGAGTTCCGCAAGAAGCTGGAGGACAGCGGGTCGACCGTGGCGCCGCTCAACGTCGAGATGAACGGGTTTCTCGCCACGGAGTCGGCGAAGTACCAGAAGATCGTCGACTTCGCGAACATCAAGGAATGAGCCATCCCATGTTCTCCCTCAGCCCTCCCGATCTCGGCCGCTGGCGCGTCGGCAACACCGGCGTCGAAGGCGTGTGGCACTTCGACACCGGCGTGGCCGGCCGCCGCGTCATGCTGAGCGCGCTGGTGCATGGCAACGAGTTGTGTGGTGCCTGGGCGGTGAAGGAACTCCTGGAGGCGGGCCTGCGGCCCGAGGCCGGTTCGCTCACGCTGGCGTTCTGCAATCTGGCGGCCTTCGACCGCTTCGACCCGGCCGACAGCGATGCATCTCGGTTCATCGACGAAGACATGAACCGGCAATGGACGCCAGAGCGCCTGCGCGGTGCCGACACCCGCGAACGCCAACGCGCTGCCGCCCTGGAGCCCTTTGTCGAACGCGCGCAATGGCTGCTGGACCTGCACTCCATGCACGAGCCAGGACAACCGCTCTCGCTGGTGGGGTTGCACCGGCGCAACCTGGCGCTGGCGCGCCAGCTGGGCGCGCCAGCGCACGTGGTCGTGGACACGGGTCATCAGGACGGGGTGCGCATGCGGGACTATGGCCAGTTCGGCCTGCCGGACGAGGACGCGCCCGACACGCGCTCCCTGCTCATCGAATGTGGCTATCACGGCGACCCGACCAGCCTCGATGTCGCCCGCGATCAGTGCGCGCGCTTCCTGCTTCAGGCCGGCACGGTCACGCATGCGGGCGCGCTCCGATGGATGCCAGGGTGGAGGCAGCCCGACGCCCCCCGGCAGTGGGCGCTGCACGTGACCGGGGCGGTGGTGGCGAGAAGCCCCCGCTTCTTCTTCACCGAGCGCTTCCTGGGTTTGGAGACGATTGCCCACGCGGGCACCGTCATCGGGGACAACGACGGCGAGCCGGTGGTGACGCCGCACGACGACTGTGTGCTCGTGATGCCCTCGACGCGGCAGGCCCGCCGGGGTGTGACGGTGGTGCGGTTCGCGCGCCGCGAAGCGCTCGACTGACCTCCCGCACGGCGTTTCGTCAGGCCGCGCCGCGCACCCCGCTGGCCACCAGCGCGCGGTAGTCCGAGGGCGTGTTGCCCACCGCGCGGCCGAAGAACTTGCTGAAGTAGGCCGCGTCGTCGTAGCCCAGTTGCTGCGCCACCTGCGCCACCGGCAGCGACGAATACGCCAGCAGGCGGCGCGCCTCCAGCATCAGCCGCTCGTGCAGGATCTGCAGCGCCGACTGGCGCGCCACGTGGCGGCAGGTGCGGCTGAGGTGATCGGGCGTCACACCCAGGGCCAACGCGTAGAAACTCAGCGGCTCGTGCTCGCGGTAGTGCTGCTCGACCAGCGCGAGGTAGCGCTTGACCAGCGCGTCGCGCTCGCCCTGCCCGCGCTCGCGCTTGAAGTGCTCGCCGCGGCGGCGCAGGTATTGCACGGCGAGCAGCGTGGCGCTGGCCAGCAGCGCGTGCACGCGGCCCGGGTGCTGGGCGCGGAACTCGCGCGCCACCTGCGCGAAGAGGTTCGCGCATTCCACCTCGTCCCCGTCCTGCAGGCGCGGCAACACGCAGGAGGTGCCCAGCCCGTCGTCCACCAGGTTCGAGCCGCCCAGCAGCTGGCGCAGCGTGGTGGTGGGCAGCGTGACCTGGTGGCCCACGGCGTCGGGCGTGTAGGTGAAACCGTGCACCGAGCCCGGCGCGAGCAGCAGCATCACCGGGGCCTGGGCCTCGAAGTCCTGGCCGTCGATGGTGCCGCGCACGCTGCCGTGCGCGAGGAACTGGAACTGGTGCAAACCCTCGTGCCGGTGGGCCGGAATCGTCCAGTCCATTTCGGCGCCGCGCACCGCCACGGACTCGTAGTGCAGGCAGTCGTCGGGCTGGTCGTGGCGGACTTCCCGGAAGGGAACGAGCAGCAAGGGGGAGGCGGTCATGGCAGGGGCGGGTGGCAGGCGATGCCGGAAAAGTACCTGAATCGGGCCGAAACGTCCATCGCTTCGGCGGCGCGGCTCGCGCATCATCCGCCTCCATGACACGCAACCCCCACCCCGACGCCGCGCTGCCGCCGGCGCCCGCGACCGCCGCCCCGCCCCTGCGCCTCACGGGGGCGCAGGCGCTGGTGAACGTGCTGCTGGCCGAGGGCGTGGACACGGTGTTCGGCATCGTGGGCGGCAAGCTCTCGCCGCTGTTCCATGCGCTCAGCCACGAGCCGCGCATCCGCTTCATCGGCGTGCGCCACGAAGCCGCCGGGCCGATGATGGCCGCCGCCGTGCACGCGGGCACCGGCCGGCTCGCGGTGGCCGTGGGCGAGCTGGGCCCGGGCGGCCTCAACCTCGCCGCCGGCCTGGGCGTGGCTTTCAACAACAACCTGCCGCTGCTGGCCATCACCACCAACCAGCACCGCGCCTCGTCGTATCCGCACACCGGTGTGTTCATGGACCTGGACACGGTGGCCGTGACCCGGCCCCTGACCAAATGGAACGCGGTCGTGCACGACGCGCGCCGCATGCCGGAACTCGCGCGGCGCGCCTTCCGCGAAGCCCTGGGCGGGCGGCCCGGCCCGGTGCACCTGGACATTCCGCAGGACGTGCTGGGCGAGGTGCACGCCTTCGCGGCCGACGAGTTCGACCTGCCGCCCCGGCGCTACCGCGCCACGCTCGGGCCGCGCCCGGCCCAGGCGGCGGTGGAGGCGGCGGTGCAACTGCTGCGCGGCGCGCAACGCCCGCTGATCGTGGGCGGTGGCGGCGTGGTGGCCGCCGGGGCCGCCACCGCGCTGCGCGCGCTGGCCCAGCGCCTGAACGCGCCGGTGGTGCCCACGCAGATGGCGCTGGGCGTGGTGCCCTCGGACAGCCCGCACTTCATCGGCCACGGCGGCATCATCGCGGGCGATTCGGTGAAACACGCCTTCGAGCGCGCGGACGTGATCCTCAGCGTGGGCTGCCGCTGGTCGTCGTGGATGTGGGATGCGCGCGGCGCGCTCGCGCGGCGCCACCACCGGCTCATCAACATCAACATCGACCCGTCTTCGCTCGGCCAGGCCGCGCTGCACGAGGTGGCCATGCAGGCCGACGCGGGCGAGGCGCTGCGCGACCTGCTCGCCGCTCTGGGCGACGGCGCCGCGCCGGCCGACGGCGCCTGGCTCGCCGAGCTGCGCGCGGTGCGCGCGGGGCACGAAGACCAGCTCGCGCTCATGGTGGCCGACCCCGACCCCGTGATGCACCCCGCCGCGCTGGCCAAGGCCCTGGGCGATGCGCTGCCGGCCGACGCGCTCGCGGTCTACGACGGCGGCCACACCACCTTCTGGAGCAACGACCTCACGCCGGTGCACGAGGTGCGCACGCGCTTTCACGAACCCGGCATGTCCCACCTGGGCTACGGCCTGCCGGCCGCGATCGCGCTGCAGACGCAGTTCCCCGGCCGCCCGGTGCTCAACATCACCGGCGACGGCGCCTTCGGCTTCACGCTCAACGAACTCGACACCGCGCGCCGCCACCGCCTGCCGGTGATCACGGTGGTGCACAACAACGCGGCCTGGGGCGTGATCCGCATGGGCCAGAAGGCCGGGCTCGGCTTCGAGATGGCCACCGGCCTGGAAGACACCGACTACGCGGCGATCGCGCGCGGCTTCGGCTGCCACGGCGAGGTGGTCACGCGCGCGGCCGACGTGGCCCCCGCCTTGCAGCGCGCGATCGCCTCCGGCCTGCCCGCCGTGCTCGACTGCCGCACCCGCTTCGTGCCACACCCGGCGGTGGGCGCGTTCGTGGGCATGAACAAATACGGTTTCGCCTCGCTCACCCGGCTCGACCCGCCCTGACACCGGGCGCCCCGTTTTCCACAACAACAGGAGACAAGACATGCAACGCAGAACCCTGCTGCGCGCCAGCGCCGCCTTCGGTGGCCTGGCCACCACCGGCCTGCCCGCGTTCGCCCAGGCCCCGGCCGCCAACGCCACGCTGTGGTCGGGCTTTCCGGTCGGCGGCGGCCTGGGCGACCAGGTCGCGCGCCCGCTGATCGACCAGCTGCGCGGCAAGTACCCGCAACCCATCATCTACGACAGCAAACCCGGCGCGGGCGGCCGCATCGCGGCCGAGTTCGTCAAGCGCTCGGCGCCCGACGGCAACACCCTGTTCGGCTGCCCGAGCTCGGTCATGACGCTGCACCCGCACGTGTTCAAGAAGCTGCCCTACGACACGCTGGCCGACTTCACGCCCATCGCCGGGCTGTGCACCTACACCGCCGTCTTCACCGCCGGCCCGGGCCTGCCGGCCGAGATCCGCAGCGTGGCCGACTACCTGAAGTGGGCCAAGGCCAACCCGGCCCAGGCCAACTACGGCGTGCCGGCCACCGGCTCCTCGCTGCACCTGGCCGGCGCCATGCTGGGCAAGCAGTCCGGCGTGGACATGCAGGCCGTGCCCTACAAGGGCGGCGCGCCACTGCTCACCGACCTGCGCGGCGGCCAGATCCCGGTCAGCTTCAACGTGGTCAGCGAGGTGCTGCCGCACATCCGCGCGGGCAGCCTGCGCGCGCTCGCGGTCTCGGCGCCCACGCGCTGGAAGGCCCTGCCCGACACGCCCACGCTGACCGAGCTCGGCTACAAGGACGTGGCCTTCGTCGACTGGCTCGGCTGGTACGGCCCGGCGGGCATGGAGCGGGCCAAGGTGGCCGCGCTCAACACCGCCGTGAACGACGCGCTGGCCTCGGCCGCGATGAAGGACGTGATCGACAAGAACGGCCTGGAGGTCATGCGCGTCACGCCCGAGGGCCTGGCCAAGGCCATCCGCGAGAACCACGCCTTCTGGGCCCACGTGGTCAAGGTCACCGGCTTCAAGCCCGAAGACTGAGCGTGGCAAGATCGCGCGCCCCTTTTTTCCCTTTCCGAACCGCCACCCCACCATGAGCCTCACCCTCGATCAAGCCCGGCAGATCCTCGACGCCGCCCTCGCCACCTCCAAGGAGAAGGGCTACCCGCCCATGGCCATCGCCGTGCTCGACGCCGCCGGCCACCTCAAGGCCTTCGTCAGCGAAGACGGCGCCAGCATGTTCCGCTTCGACATCGCCCGGGCCAAGGCCTGGGGCGCGGTCGGCATGGGCGTGTCCAGCCGCACGCTGAGCGAGCGCGCCAAGGGCAACCCGAACTTCTTCGTCTCGCTCGCGGCCACGGCCGAGGGCAAGTTCCTGCCACAGACCGGCGCCGTGGTGATCAAGGATCCGCAGGGCCGGCTGCTCGGCGCGGTGGGCGCCAGCGGCGGCACCGGCGATGAAGACGAGCTGATCTGCCTGGCCGGCGTGGCCGCCGCCGGGCTGCAGGCCGGCTGATTCAGGCCTTCGGCAGGCCGCGCAACAAGACGTCGCAGAAGAACTCGGCCGGCGGCGAGAGCGGCAGGTCGGGCCGCCGCACCAGCACGATCGCCGGCGCCGGCAGCCGCTCGCGCACCGGGATCACCTCCAGCAGGTCGCGCGTCATCGCGAAGTCCATCCACTGCCGGGGCAGCATGGCCAGCAGGTCGGTCTGCACCAGCGCCACCTGCACCGACAGCGCCGAATGCGCGCTCAGCATCACGCGCGGCGCGGGCTGGCCGTGCGTGGCGAACAAGCGTGCCAGGTCTTCCTCGGCGTTGTAGTCGATGGTGGTGCTGGCCCAGTCGGCCCCGGCCAATGACTTCAGGCTGCGCACGCGCGCCAGCGGGTGGCCCTTGCGGCACACCACCACGCGGGTGTTGTCGCACAGGTGCTGCATGGCCAGACCCGGCGCGGTCTTCTGCCAGGGCGCCGCGCCGAGGTAGAAGTCCAGGCTGCCGTCGCGCAATGCGCCCTCCACCGCGGGCATCAGGCTTTCCGTGAGGTTGAGTTTGACCCTGGGGTAGGTCTTGCGGAACACCGACAGGGCGTCGGGCAGCATGCCCAGGTGCGGCATGATGGACAGCGCCACCGACACCGTGCCTTCGTAGCCCGGCCCGGGGTGCTGCACCTCCTCGCGCGCGCGGCGCGCTTCGCTGGAGATCACGCAGGCCCGCCGGTGAAAGCGCACGCCTTCGGCCGTCAGCACCATGCCCGTGGTCTGCCGCGCGAACAGGCTCACCCCCAGCTCCCGCTCCAGCGCGCGCACGCTGCGCGTGAGCGCGGGCTGGGGCATGTCCAGCCGCCGCGCGGCCGAGCGCAGGCTGCCGTGTTCGACGATGGCCATCAGGTGCTGCAGCTGATCGAGTTTCATGCGCGGGTGTGTCTCCAGGGGGATGCGATTTTCGTATCGCTTTCGCAATCACGCCATCTTATTGGAATCCTCGTGTTTGCCTAGAGTCCGCCTCAGCCCCACCGAGCGGGGACACCAAGACCAACGATCCGGAGACACGACATGACCTGCCTTTCCAGACGCCATGCCCTGCATGCGGCTTTCCTGCTGCTCATGCTGGGCAGCACCACCGCCATGGCCCAGGCCTGGCCCCACAAACCGGTGCGCATGATCGTGCCGGTGGGCGCCGGCTCCGCCCCCGACGTGATCGCGCGCATCGTGGGCGACAAGCTCGCCGCCGCCTGGGGCCAGGGCGTGGTGGTGGACAACCGGCCCGGCGCGGGCGGCATTCCCGGCATGTCGGCGCTGGCCCGCTCGGCGCCCGACGGTTACGCCATCGGCTTCGTGCCGGCGGCCATGGGCACCATCACGCCGCTGGTGTTCAAGAACCCGCAGTTCAACCCCGACACCGACCTCACCCCGGCCGCGACGGTGGGCATCAGCCCGCTGATGCTGGTGGTGCCGGCCGCCAGCGACATCCGCTCGGTGAGCGACCTCGCGAAACACGCCAAGGCCCAGCCCGGCAAGGTGAACTTCGCCGCGCCGCAACTCAACTCGCTGCCGCACCTGGCCGGCGAGATGGTCAGCAAGGCCGGCGGCATGGGCATGTTCACCGTGCCCTACCGCACCCCGCCGGAGGCCGTGGCCGCCGTGCTCGCGGGCGACGCGCTGCTCACCGTGGACGGCGTGCCGGGCCTGCTGCCGCATGTGAAGTCCGGCCGCCTGCGCGCGGTGGGCGTCACCTCGGCCAAGCGCCTGCCGGGCATCGACGCCCCCGCCGTCGCGGAGACCTACGCCGGCTACGAGGCCATCGGCTGGTTCCAGATCATCGTGCCCGCCGGCACGCCGGCCGCCATCGTCGAGCGCATCAACGCCGACGTGAACCGCATCACCGCCTCGCCCGAGGTCACCGCCCGCCTGAGCGAGCTGGGCGTGTACCCGCGCCAGGACAGCGTGGCCGGCGCGCGCGAGTTCTTCGTGCAGCAGCAGGGCGCGATGAAACACCTGGTGACCGAACTCGGCGTGCAGCCGCAATAAGCCGCCTCAACCCCACCGCCCGAGGGTACCGGTCACGCCGGTGTCCGGGATGAACTCACCCTTTCAACTGGAGAAACCCACCATGACCCCACGCAAAAAAGCCCTCGTGACCGGCGGCGGCACCGGCATCGGCCGCAGCGCCGTGCTGGCCCTCGCCAAGGCCGGCTACGACGTCGCCATCAACTACGCCTCCAGCGCCAAGGCCGCGCAGGCCGTGGCCGCCGAAGCCCAGGCCCTGGGCGCGAAGACCCTGCTGCTGCAGTGCGACGTGAGCGACGACGCGGCCGTGCGCCAGATGCTGGCCCAGGTGGGCGAGGCCTTCGGCCACCTGGACGCGCTGGTCAACAACGCCGGCACCACCGCGACCTGGAAGGTGAAGGACCTGGAGAGCCTGGACATGGACGCATGGGACCGCACCTTCGCGGTCAACGTGCGCGGCAACTTCCAGGTCAGCCGTGCGGCCGTGCCCTTGCTTCGCAAGAGCAAGGAACAGGGCGGTGAGCCCTGCATCGTCAACACCGCGAGCATCGTGGGCCTGCGCCCCGGCCCGCAACCCCCGCCCTACGCCGCGAGCAAGGCCGCGGTGGTGAGCCTGACCAAGATGCTGGCCTGGAACCTCGGCCCGGACATCCGCGTGAACGCGGTGGCGCCGGGCTGGATGGAGGGCGACTGGATGGAGCGCATGTTGGGCGACAAGTACGAGGCCCTCATGGGCGCGCGCGCCAAGGCCACGCCGCTCAAGCGCTGTGTGACCGCCGACGACGTGGCCGAGGTGATGCTCAACCTGATCCAGGGCATGCGCTTCGTGACCGGCGAGGTCGTCGTCATCGACGGCGGCTTCACCAGCTCGACCTGATCGAAACACCCAGGAGACCCACCATGCTTGAAGGATTCGTTCCCTTCCCCCCCGAGTACGCCGCGCGCTACCGCGCCAAGGGCTACTGGCGCGACCAGTCGCTGGCGCAGGAGTTCGACGCCGTGTTCCGCCGCTACGCGGACCGCGTGGCGCTGATCGATGGCGACGTGAGCTTCACCTACGCCGAGCTCGACCGCGTCACCACCAACCTGGCGCTGAACCTGCTCGAACTCGGTCTGAAACCGTTGGACCGCGTCGTGCCCACGTTGCCCAACGTGCACGAGTTCGTGCTGCTGTACTTCGCGCTGCAGAAGATCGGCTGCATCCCGATCGCGGCGCTGGTCACGCACCGCTACGCCGAGATCAGCCAGTTCGTGCAGCTCTCGGGCGCGACCACCTGCGTCTACCCGGACACGGCGGGCGACTTCGCCTTCGCCCCGGTGATCGCCCGCGTGCAGGCGGAAAACCCATCGCTGAAGTTCCGCCTGGTGCTCGGCGAGGCCGGCCCGGGCGAGGTTTCGCTGCGCGAGCTGATCAAAAAGCCCGCCACGCTGCCGGCCTCGCGCCTGACCGAGATCCGCATCGACCCGACCGACCCCTGCATCTTCCAGCTCTCGGGTGGCACCACCGGCATCCCCAAGCTGATCCCGCGCACCAACAACGACTACGCCTACAACTCCAAGGTGGCCGCCGAGGTCACGGAGATCGACGCCGAGTCGGTGCTGCTGCTGGTGCTGCCGATCGCGCACAACCTGCCGCTGGCCTGCCCAGGCATCCAGGGCTTCCTGTTCCGGGGCGCCAAGGTGGTGCTGCACGCCAACACCCGGCCGAGCGAGATGTTCGCGCTGATCCAGAAGCACCGGGTGACGCACCTGAAGGTGGTGCCCGCGCTGCTGATCCGCCTGATCAACGACGACGCGGCCGAGGCCTTCGACCTCTCCAGCCTCAGGCTGATCCAGAGCGGCGGGCAGCGCATGCAGCCCGAGGTGCGCGCGAAGACGCGCGCGCTGATCCCCGGTGTGTTCGTGCAGGAGAACTTCGGCATGTCCGAAGGCACGCTGATGTTCGTGCGCGCCGGCGACCCGGAAGAGGTCAAGCTCGAGACCTGCGGCCGCCCGGTGTGCGACGACGACGAGGTGCTGCTGCTCGACGAAGAAGGCCGCGTGGTGCCCGACGGCGAGGTGGGCGAATTCACCGTGCGCGGCCCCTACACGCTGCGCGGCTACTTCGGCGTGCCCGAGTACAACGCGCGCCAGTTCACACCCGACGGCTTCTACCGCTCGGGCGACCTGATGCGCAAGCACCCCTCGGGCAACTACATCGTCGAAGGCCGCAAGAAGGACCTGATCAACCGGGGCGGCGAAAAGATCAGCGCCGAAGAGGTCGAGAACCTGATCCTGATGCACCCCGCCGTGCAGAACGTGGCCTGCGTGCCCATGCCCGACGCGGCCCTGGGCGAAAAGATGTGCGCCTTCGTGATCCTCAAACAAGGTCAGTCGCTGCACCTGAAGGAACTCGTGGGCTTCCTGCTCACCAAGGAAATCGCCAAGTTCAAGCTGCCCGAGCGCCTGGAGGTGCTGCCGGATTTCCCGGTCTCCACCTTCGGCAAGGTCTCCAAGAAGGCCCTGGGCGAACTGATCGCGCACAAGCACGCGGAAGAAGAGGCCGCGCGCCGCGTGCCCCACTGAACACCGAAAGAAAAGAGCCACCATGCGAATCATCGACCTGCACTGCTACCCCGGCACCCCGACCTGGATCGAGTCCCAGGGACCCTACCCCGCCGAACTGGCCCGCTACTGGAAACGGGACTGGGTCGGCAAGACCGAAGACGAGGTGATCGCCGAGTTCACCGGTGCCGGCGTCGAGGCCTGCCTCGTCGCGCTGGACCTGGAGACCACGGTCGCCGCGCCGCCCTGCACCAACGAATACGTGCACGGCATGTGGAAGCGCCACCCGAAGCGGGTCATCCAATGCTGGGGCGCGGTGGAGCCGGCCAAGGGCGAGATCGCGATGATCCAGGCCCGCAAGGCGATCCGCGAGCTGGGCTTCATCGGCTTTCACTTCCATCCCATCATGCAGCACTTCGCCGTGAGCGACCGGCGCTACTACCCGCTGTTCGAGGAGATCAACGCCATGGGCGCGGCGGTGATGGTGGACGTGGGCACCACCGGCATGGGCGCCGGCATGCCGGGTGGCAACGGCGCGCTGGTGCGCCACGCCCACCCCAAGCACATCGACCAGCTCGCCGCCGACTTCCCGAACCTGAAGATCATCATGGCCCACCCCGGCTGGCCCTGGGTCGACGAGACCACCGCCGTGGCCTTGCACAAGGGCAACGTGTACTGGGAGATGTCGGGCTGGGCGCCCAAGCATTTCCCGGGCAACCTCAAGGTGGACATCCGGGGCCGGCTGCAGGACAAGATCATGTTCGGCAGCGACTACCCCAGCCTGCCCTACGAGCGCATCCTGCGCGAGTGGGACGAGCTGGGCTACAAGCCCGAGGTGATGGAAAAAATCATGCACGGGAACGCCGAGCGCGTGCTGGGCCTATGAACATGGATGCCTACCTTTGCGACGGCGTGCGAACGCCGATCGGCCGCTACGGCGGCGCGCTCTCGGGCCTGCGCACCGACGACCTCGGTGCCCTGCCCCTGCAGGCCCTGCTGGCACGCCACCCTTCGCTGGACCCGGCGCTGATCGACGAGCTGATCTACGGTTGCGTCAACCAGGCCGGCGAAGACAACCGCAACGTGGCGCGCATGAGCGCGCTGCTCGCGGGCCTGCCGGTGGAGGTGCCGGCGGTCACGGTCAACCGGCTGTGCGGCTCGGGCCTCGAAGCCGTGGCGCAGGCGGCGCGCGCGCTGCACGCGGGCCAGGCGCGGATCGCCGTCGCCGGCGGCGTGGAAAGCATGAGCCGCGCGCCGCTGGTGATGCCCAAGCCCACGGCCGCGTTCTCGCGCCACGCCGAGGTGCACGACTCCACCATCGGCTGGCGCTTCGTGAACCCGCGCATGGAGGCGCTGCACGGCGTGGACAGCATGGGCGAGACGGCCGAGAACGTGGCCCGGGAACACCGCATCTCGCGCGCCGACCAGGACGCCTTCGCGCTGCGCAGCCAGCAGCGCGCCGCGGCGGCACAACAATCGGGTGTGCTCGCGCAGGAGATCGTGCCGGTGTCGGTGCCCGGCCGCAAAGGTGCGGCCACGCGGGTGAGCGTGGACGAGCACCCGCGCGCCGACACCACGGCCGACAGCCTGGCCGCGCTCAAGCCCGCGTTCCGCCAGGGCGGCACCGTCACCGCCGGCAACGCCTCGGGCGTGAACGACGGCGCGGCCGCGCTGCTGATGGCCAACGAAGCGGCGGCGCAGCGCCACGGCCTGCGGCCGCTCGCGCGCATCGTCGGTTGCGCGAGCGCCGGCATCGCGCCGCGCGTGATGGGCTTCGGCCCCGTGCCCGCGGTGCACAAGCTGCTGGCGCAGACCGGCCTGCGGATGCGCGATTTCGACGTGATCGAACTCAACGAGGCCTTCGCGGCCCAGGGCCTGGCCGTCACGCGCGCGCTCGGCCTGCCCGACGACGCACCGCACGTGAACCCGAACGGCGGCGCCATCGCCTTCGGCCACCCCCTGGGCATGAGCGGCGCGCGCCTGGTGCTCACCGCGGCGCGGCAGCTGCAGCGCACCGGCGGGCGCTATGGCCTGGTGACCATGTGCGTGGGCGTGGGCCAGGGCGTGGCCATGGCGATCGAACGCACGGGAGACACGCCATGAACGATCGACCCATCCGCCTCGAGCGGCGCGGCCATGTCGCGCTGCTCACCCTCGACCGGCCGGACACGCGCAACGCCCTGAGCGGCGAAGCCATGTTCGCGGCGTTCGAACAGACCTTCGCCGCACTGAACGCCGACCTGGGCGTGCGCGTGGCCATCCTCACCGGTGCGGGCACGGCCTTCTGCTCTGGCGGCAACGTGGCCGAGATGCGCGACCGCACCGGCATGTTCGCCGGCTCGCCCGAGCAGATCGCCCAGGGCTACCGCGAGGGCATCCAGCGCATCCCGCGCGCCTTCGAGGCGCTGCAGGTGCCCATCATCGCGGCGGTCAACGGCCCGGCCATCGGCGCCGGCAACGACCTGGCCTGCATGTGCGACCTGCGCATCGCATCGACCAGCGCGCGCTTCGCCGAAAGCTTCGTCAAGGTCGGCATCATCCCCGGCGACGGCGGCTGCTGGCTGCTGCCGCGCGTGATCGGTCACGCGCGCGCGGCCGAGATGGCCCTCACGGGCGACACCATCGACGCCGAAGAGGCCCTGCGCTTCGGCCTGGTCTCGCGCGTGGTCGCCCCCGAGGCGCTGCTCGACGAGGCGTTCCGCCTGGCCGGTCGCATCGCGGCCAACCCCCCGCAGGTGCTGCGCTGGACGCGCCAGCTGCTGCAGCAGGCCCGCACCGGCACGCTGGACGAAGCGCTGATCGCCGCCGGCCGCCTGCAAGGCCTGGCCCACCACACGGCCGACCACGCCGAGGCGGTGGCCGCGTTCTTCGAGAAGCGCGCACCCACGTTCACAGGCGGTGCGGCATGAGCGAGCCCATCCTGCTGGAAGAGCGGCCCTGCGACGGTGTGGTCCTGCTGCGCCTGAACCGCCCCGAGGTGTTCAACGCGCTCAACCTGGCCCTGCGCCACGCGCTGGCCGAGGCCTTTCGCCGGCTGGACGCCGACCCCTCGGTGCGCGTGCTGGTGCTGGCCGGCGGCCCGCGCGCCTTCTGCGCGGGCGCCGACCTCAACGAATACGTGGACGCCACGCCCATGGACCTGCTGGCGCGCCGGCACGACCTGCTCTGGGGCCCCATCGCCGCCTGCCGCAAACCGGTGATCGCGGCGGTGCGCGGCCACGCGCTGGGCGGCGGCTGCGAACTGGCCCTGCACGCCGACCTGATCCTGGCCGGGCGCAGCGCGCGCTTCGGTCAGCCCGAGGTGAAGGTGGGCATCATGCCCGGCGGCGGCGCCACCCAGCGGCTGACGCGCGCGCTGGGCAAGTTCGGCGCGATGAAGCTGCTGCTGCTCGGCGAGCCGATCGGCGCGGAGGCCGCCCTGCACGGCGGCCTGGTGGCCGAGGTGCTCGACGACGACGCCGTGGACGCCACCGCCCTGGCACTGGCGCAACAGCTGGGCGAACTGCCGGCGGTGGCGCTGCGCCTGATCAAGGAGTCGGTGCTGATGGCGATGGAGACGCCGCTGTCGGCCGGCCTGGAGTACGAGCGCAACGCTTTCCAGACCGCCTTCGCCAGCCCCGACAAGCACGAGGGCATGCGCGCCCGGCTGGACAAGCGGCCCGCGCGGTTTTCCCGCTAGGGGCGCAGCCCCTCGTTCGCCTCGCGCCGGTTCACCTCGTGGAACAGGCCGCGCAGCCAGCGGTTGGCCGGGTCGTGCTGCATGCGGCGGTGCCAGAACTGCTGCACGTCGATCACCGGCACCGCGAAGGGCAAGGCGATGCGGCGGATCGCGATGTGGCGCTCCATCACGGTCGCGATGTCCTCCGGCACCGTGGCCACCAGGTCGGTGCCGGGCAGCAGCGAGAGCAGGCTCATGAAGTGCGACAGCTCCAGCGTCACGTGGCGCTGCCAGCCCTTGTCGTCGAGGTAACGGTCCAGCAGGTGCTCGCGCCCGTCGGGCCGCACCACCACGTGCCGCGCCGCCAGGTACTGCCGCTGCGTCATTCGCTCCACGACTGGCCCGGCGTGCGCGCAGGTCACGCAGGCGTAGGAGGTCTTGAACAGCGCCTGCTGGAAGAAGCCGGCCTTGTGCAGGTCGGGGAAAAAGCCCACGGCCAGGTCGCCCTCGCCCGACTCCAGCGCCTCGGCGGCGGCGAAGCGCGTGCGCGCCGTGGCCCGCAGGCGCACCTGCGGCGCCTCCTGCCGCAGGCGGCGCAGCACGCCGGGCAGGAAGGCCACTTCGCCGATGTCGGGCGTGAGGATGGTGAAGGTGCGCTCGGCCCGCGCGGGGTCGAAGCTGGCCTTCTGCAGGATCTCGGCGTTGATCGCCTCCACCACCCGGTGCACCGCGGGCGCGAGCTCCATGGCGCGCGGCGTGGGCTTCATCTGCGCGCCGGCGCGCACGAACAGCGCGTCGTCGAACACGGTGCGCAGCCGCGCCAGCGCCGCGCTGGTGGCCGGCTGGCTCAGGCCCAGGGCTTCGCCCGCGCGGCCCACGCTGCAATGCCGGGCCATGGCGTCGAACACCACGAGCAGGTTCAGGTCCACGGTTCGAATATCCATGGCATGGATTCTATGAATCCATGGAGGCGTCTGGTCATCCATGGCGTTGATCCCTAGCATCCGCTGCGGATTCATCCCAACACCATCGGCACCGCACGCACGGCGCCCAGGAGACAAGACCATGAAACGCAGAGACTTCGCGGGAGCCGCGCTCCTCTTGCCGCTGGCCGGCGCCTTGCACGCCCAGGCCCCGGCCTGGCCGCAGCGGCCGGTGAAATTCATCCTGTCGCAGCCGGCCGGCGCCGGCCCCGACATCCTGGCGCGCTACATCGGCGAGCAACTCGCCCGCCTGTGGAACCAGGGCGTGGTGGTGGAGAACCGCCCGGGCGGCCAGAACGTGATCGGCGCGCAGGCCGCCGCGCGCTCGGCCGCCGACGGCTACACCTTCTACTACGCCACCACGGCCGCGATGGTGACCAACGCCTTCACCTTCAAGGCCCTGCCCTACGACCCCGTGAAGGACTTCGCGCCGGTGCGCCTGGTGGGCCGCAGCCCCTTCGTGATCGCCACCAGCAGCGCCGCGCCGTTCAAGGACCTGGCCCAGGCCCTGGCCGCCGCCAAGGCGCAGCCGGGCGCCGTCACCATCGGCACCGAAGGGCCCAAGACCTTCTCCGGCATGCTGGCCGACAGCGTGGCCGTCAAGGGCGGTGTGAAGCTCAACCACGTGTCGTACACCAAGGGACCGGAAGCGATCCAGGACCTGATCGGCGGCCGCATCCAGCTGGTGTGCCTGCCCGACGCGGCGCTCACCGCCTTCATCAAGAGTGGCCAATTGCGCGCGCTGGCGATCAGCACCGCGCAGCGCCAGCCCGACATGCCCAATGTGCCGGCGCTCGCCGAAACCTTCCCCGGTTTCGAGTACACCGGCTGGAACGGCCTCTTCGCGCCCGCCGGCACGCCGGCCGACGTGGTGGCCCGCGTGAACCGCGACCTGGAGACCGTGCTGCGCCAGCCCGAGGTGGCGCAGCGCCTGCAGACGCTGGGCTCGCTGGCCGAACCGAAGATGTCGGTGCCCGAGTTCGAGGCCTTCATGCGCGGCGAGCACGAGCGCTGGCGCGAGGTGATCAAGTCCCTCGGCATCACGGCGGAGTGAACGGAATGAGCGGCGTGGCGGCACGGGCTTCCTGCACCTGCGGCGGCATCGACGTGCATGCGCACGTCGTGCCCGAGAACTTCCCGGCCTACATCGGCCGCAGCATGCCGGCCGACTGGCCGTCGATGGCGCCGGCGCAGCCCTGCCACCGCCACGTGATGATCGCGGGCAAGAACTACCGCACCGTCGCCGACAAGTGCTGGGACGTGCCCAAGCGCCTGCAGGACCTGCCCGGCATGGGCCTGGCCCTGCAGGTGATGTCGCCCATGCCCGAGCTGCTGTCGTACTGGATGCCGGCGGCCGATGCGCAGCAGCTGCTGCGTTTCCTCAACGACCAGATCGCCGCCATGGTGGACGCCGGCGGCGGCCAGCTGGCCGGCCTGGGCGCGGTGCCGCTGCAGGACGTGGACCTCGCCATCCGCGAGCTGGAATACGCGGTGAAGACGCTGGGCTTCGCGGGCGTGGAGGTGGGCAGCAACATCAACGGCGTGCCGATCGGCGCACCGGTGTTCGACCCCTTCTTCGAGGCCTGCGAGGCACTGGGCGCGGCGGTGTTCGTGCACGCCATCCGCCCCGCCGGCATGGAGCGCCTGGTGGGCCCCGCGCCCCTGCAGCAGGTGATCGCCTACCCCGGCGACGTGGGCCTGGCCGCCGCCTCGGTGATCACCGGCAACCTGCTGGTGCGCCGGCCGAAGCTGCGCATTGCGTTCAGCCACGGCGGCGGCACGCTGGCTTCGCTGCTGCCGCGCCTGCAGCAGGGCTGGGGCGTGTTCCCGGCGCTGCGCGACAGCGTGCTCGAAGCCCCGGCCAAGCAGGCGCGCCGCCTGTTCTACGACACCCTGGTGTTCGACACGCCCACGCTGCGCCACCTGGTGGCCAGCTTCGGCGACACGCAGCTGATGGTGGGCACCGACCACCCCTTCAACTTCCACGACCACACGCCGGTGCAGCGCATCGAGGCCGCTGGCTTCGATGCCGACACCACCGCGCGCCTGGTGCACCAGAACGCCGAGCGTTTCCTCGGCCTGCCGCACAAGAAAGTGAGCACCCCATGAGTTCCCCCTGGATCGAGGCCGTGCGCAGCGTGGCCCTGAACGTGCCCGACCTGGCGCAGGCCGAAACCTTCTACACCGAGGTCTGGCGCCTGAGCGTGGCGCACCGCGGCGAGCAGGCGATCTGCCTGCGCGGCACCGGCAGCGACCACCACCTGCTCGCGCTGCACGCGGGCGGCCCGGTGCCGCAGATCCGCCAGGTCACGCTGCGCGCGCGCAGCCTCGACGCGCTGCGCGCCGTGGCCGAGGCCGTGCCGCGCGCGGGCGGCACCCTGCTCTCGCCCATCGGCCCGCTGCGCGACGACCCGGCCGGCGGCACCGGCCTCACGCTGCGCGACCCGCACGGCCGCGTGATCCAGGTGGTGCACGGCGATGCGCGCGCCGAGGACACCAGCCCGCAACGCGACCAGCCCGCGCGGCTCACGCACGTGGTGCTCAACAGCCACGCGGTGGACGACACGCAGCGCTTCCTCACCGAGGCCCTGGGCTTCACGCTGGCCGACCGCACCGTGGCCATTGCCTTCATGAACTGCAACCACGACCACCACACGCTCGCGGTGGGCGTGGCCGACAACGACGCGCTCAACCACATCGCCTTTCTGATGCCCGACGCCGACTCGGTGATGCGCGGTGGCGGCCGCATGAAGGACGCCGGCCACCCCATCGAATGGGGCCCCGGCCGCCACGGCCCCGGCAACAACCTCTTCAACTACTTCATCGACCCCTTCGGCATCGTCATCGAGTACACGGCCGAGGTCGAGCAGGTGGACGACAGCTACGTGCCCCGGGGCCCGGCGGAATGGAAATGGCCGCCCGGCCGCGTCGACCAGTGGGGCATTTCGCCGCCGCCCGGCGCCACGCTCAAGGAAGCGCAGCGCCGCGTGCTGTTCGCCCCCATGCCCTGAACCCGTTTTTTTCTCCGCAACCTGACCGCACCATGAAATTCACCACCTACCTGCGCGATGGCGCGCCACGCCTGGCCGTCGTCGACGGCGCCGACTTCGTCGACCTGCACGACGCCCAGCCCCAGGTGCCCGCCGACCTGCGCGCCGCGCTGAAGGCCGGCGTGGACCTGCACGCCGCCGCGAACGCCGCACTGGCCGGCCCTTTCAAGCGCCAGGCGCTTGCCGGTGCCGCGCTCGCGCCGCTGGTGCCCGAACCCGGCAAGACCGTGTGCCTGGGCCTCAACTACTTCGACCACGCCAAGGAAGGCGGCCGCGAGAAACCCGACTACCCCTGGTTCTTCTACCGCGGCAGCTCCTCGCTGATCGCGCACGGCGACGCTGGCGTGGTGCCCCGCGTCTCCGGCAAGTTCGACTACGAGGCCGAGCTCGCCGTCGTCATCGGCCGCACCGTGCCGCGCCACACCACGCAAGCGGATGCGCTGCAATACGTGTTCGGCTACAGCTGCTTCAACGACATGAGCGTGCGCGACTACCAGAAGCGCACGCCGCAATGGACCATCGGCAAGAACTTCGACGGCACCGGCGGCTTCGGCCCGGTGCTGGTGACGGCCGACGAACTGCCGCCCGGTGCCGCCGGCCTGAAGATCCAGGGCCGCCTCAACGGCCAGGTGATGCAGGACGCCAACACCAGCGACATGATCTTCAGCGTGGCCGAGACCATCGCGCTGCTGGCCGAGGTGCTGACGCTGGAAGCCGGCGACGTGATCGTGATGGGCACGCCCGCCGGTGTCGGCCAGGCGCGCACGCCACCCGCCTGGATGAAGGCCGGCGACACCTTCGAAGTGGAGATCGAGCGCATCGGCACGCTGGTCAACCCCATCGTGAACGAACAGGCCTGACCATGCAGCAGCGCGTCTTCGATGTCGCCATCGTGGGCTGCGGGCCCTCGGGCGTGGTGGCCGCCGGCCTGCTGGGCCAGGCGGGCCTGAGCGTGTACGTGTGCGACCGGCTCACCGACGTGCACCAGATCCCGCGCGCCATCGCGCTGGACCACGAGATCATGCGGGTGTTCCAGCAGCTCGGCGTGGCCGATGCGGTGGCACCGTTCTGCGAACCTTTCACGCCCTCCGAGTACTTCGGCGTGGACGGCCAGCTGATCCGCCGCATGACCATGGTGGCGCCGCCCTTTCCGCAGGGCCACACGCCCTCGATGGTGTTCACCCAGCCCGAGGTCGAGAAGGTCCTGCGCGCGCGCGTGGCGCAGTTGCCCAACGTGGTGGTGGAACTCGGCGTGGAGATGACCGGCCTCACGCCGCACGACCAGGGCGTGGACCTCGCCATCGGCGGTGCGCAGGGCGAGCCCGCCCGCACCGTGCGCGCGCAATACACCATCGCCTGCGACGGTGGTTCCAGCGCGGTGCGCACCGCGCTGGCCATGCCGCTGGAAGACCTGGACTTCGACGAACCCTGGCTGGTGGTGGACGTGCTCATGAACGAGCGCGGCCTGGCCAAGCTGCCCCAGGTCAGCGTGCAGTACTGCGAGCCCGAACGGCCTTGCACCCTGGTCATCGGCCCGAAGAACCACCGCCGCTGGGAAATCTCGCTCAACCCGGGCGAAGACCCGAAACACGCCGCCACGCCGGAGGAAACCTGGCGCCTGCTCTCGCGCTGGATCACGCCCGAGGACGGCACGCTGTGGCGCCAGTCGAGCTACCGCTTCCATGCCTTGGTGGCGCAGCAGTGGCGCCGGGGCCGCGTGTTCCTCGCGGGCGACGCGGCGCACATGCAGCCGCCGTTCCTGGGCCAGGGCATGTGCCAGGGCATCCGCGACGTGAGCAACCTCGCCTGGAAACTCGCGGCCGTGCTGCGAGGCGAGGTGTCCGGCGCGAGCGCCGAGGCCCTGCTCGACAGCTACGGCGACGAGCGCAAGGCCCACGTGCGCGAACTCACCAGCCGCATCAAACACGTGGGCGCGGTGATCTGCGAACGCGACCCGGTGAAGGCCCGGGAGCGCGATGCGGCCATGCTGGCTCAATGCGGCGGCGTGGTGAAGGACACGCCGCGCCAGGACATCCTGCCCGCACTGACCACCGGCTGGCTCGCACCGCAGGAGCACGCCGCGCGCGGCAGCCTGTTCCCCCAACCCTGGCTGCTCAGCGGCCCGCAGCGCCAGCGCATGGATGCCATCGCCGGCAACGGCTGGCGGCTGGTGCTGGCCCCCGGCCAGGCCGTGCCCGGCGGGGCGGGCGCCCTGCCCTGGTTGCGGTGTGTGGCACTCGGCACGGTGGGTGCGCTGGAGACCGACGGCGTGGCCGAAGCGTGGCTGCAGCGCCACCAGAGCGTGGCGGCGCTGGTGCGGCCGGACAACTATGTGTATGGCGTGGCCGGCACGACCGACGAAGTGGCGGCGATAGTGTCGGCACTCGCCACGCGACTGGGCGTGGCGGCCGAGGCCTGCGCGGCCTGAGGCCAAGCCGGGCGCAGCGCCTCCACCCAATCCTCGAACGGCGGCGCGCCCGACTCCGCCCGGCGCAGCACGGCCGCCGGGTGGTGCACCACCCAGACCGGCAGGCCATCGGCCCGCACCTGCCAGCGCCCCAGGTTCTGCGCCACGCCCACACTCCCGCCGAGCAGGCTGGACGCGGCGGTGGCGCCGAGCGCGATCACCGCCTGCGGCTGGACGAGGCGGATCTCCGCTTCCAGCCACTGCTCACACGCTTCGGCCGCGCGCTGGCCGGGCGTCTTGTGCAGGCGCCGTTTCCCGCGCGCCAGAAAGTGGAAGTGCTTGACGGCGTTGGTGAGGTAGATCGATTCCACCGGCCAGCCGAGCTCGGTGATGGCGCGCCGCAGCAGCGCGCCCGCGGGCCCGACGAAGGGGCGGCCCGCGAGGTCTTCCTGGTCGCCCGGTTGCTCGCCCACGATCATCAGGCGCGCGCCCACGCGGCCTTCGCCCCAGACGACCTGGGTCGCGCTGCAGGCCACCGGGCAGTCCGTGCAGTGGCGCGCGCGGCGACCCAGGTCGTCCAGCTGCTCCTGCGGTGTGCGCGGTGCGCGCGCCGCCGCGCGAGGCGCGCCGATGGGCAGGCGGCGCTGCGACTCGCTGGCCTGCGCCACCATGCGCGCGCTGCGCTGCGGCGCGGTCTGGATCAGTTCGGTGATGGCCTGCGTCTCGGGCAGGTTGTGCCAGTAGCGGCGCGGCATCTCGCGCAGCATGGCGGCGGTCTTGAGCCGCGAAGGGTTGAAGATGCTGCGGTAGTAGTCGAGCCACAGGGCTTCGCCGGCGTCGGGCGGGGGCGCGAGCGAGCGGTCCACGCCGGGCGAAAACACAAGGCTTTCGCGGTTCCAGTGCACGCACAGGCGCGGTGTGAGGATGGCCCAGCGCATGGCCGCGAAGCGCTGCGCGAAAAACGGCGCGGCCGCGCGCACGATGTGATGCACCGGCTCGAACCAGGCCACATAGCGCGTGTCGCCGCCATCGCCGTCCTCGATCGGGCGGAAGCGCACGAAGGCGTGCATCTTGTGGGTCTCGCGCCGCACCTCGCGCGCCATGCGCTCGAGCGCGAGGCGACGGGGGTCCAGGGCGTCGCGCCAGCGGCGGGGGTCGGCCTTCACATCCAGCGCGAGCTCGTGCAACCGGCGGAAGCGCTCGGGGTGCGCGTGCTGCGCCACCGTGTCGGCCAGGTCCTTCACCCCCGTGGGCAGGCTTCGCAGGGCGCGCAGGGGAACGGCTTCGGGCGGCGGTGCGCTGGTGGGCGAAGCCGCTTCCTCGCCCAGCAGATCGCTCTGCCCTTCGGTGCCGTCGCGCCACACCACGTCGCGCGGCTCGGCGCCGCAGGCGATCAGCGCCGACAGCGCGCGCAGCGAGGCGGGCACGTCGTTGGCGTCGTACTCGATCTGCCAGCGCATGGGCGTCTCAGGCAGCGGCGGGCGCTTCGGCCCAGCCGAACAGATCGGGTTGCTCGCCCACGGCGGGTGAGCGAGACCGTGGCCGAGCGAGGGGGGCCAGCGGCACCTGCCGGGCCGGTGGTCCGGCAGGTGCACGAAGTCCAGCGCCTTGCGGCCCGCCGTGCCCAGGCGCTCCATGTCGGCGCGCCGCACTTGGCGCACGCGCCGCGCGTCGAGCAGGCGCTGCACCGAGTGCGCGCCCAGCCCGGGCACGCGCAGCAGGATCTCGCGCGGCGCGCGGTTCACATCCACCGGGAACCACTCCGGGTGCGCGAGGGCCCAGGCGAGCTTGGGGTCCATGTCCATGGACAGCATGCCGCCGGGCAGCACGAGTTCGCTCGCGTCGAAACCGTAGAAACGCATCAGCCAGTCGGCCTGGTACAGGCGGTGCTCGCGCACCAGCGGCGCGGCCTGCCCGGGCAGCCGGGCGCTGGCGTGCGGGATCGGGCTGAAGGCGGAGTAGTAGACGCGCTTGAGGCGGTAGCCCGCGTAGAGCCCGGCGCTGACCTGCAGGATGCTGCGGTCGTCCGACGCGTCGGCGCCGACGATCATCTGCGTGCTCTGGCCGGCGGGCGCGAAGCGCGGCGGTGGCGCGCTGGCGGCGGGCCGGCCGGGCAAGGAGCGGATCTGTTGCGCCTGCGTCTTCTGCTCGCGCGCTTCGTCCAGCTTCAGGCGGATGCCGGCCATCGACTGGCGGATCTGCTGGCTGCTCTTGCCCGGCGCGAGCGCGTCGAGCGAGTCCTGGCTGGGCAGCTCGATGTTGATGCTGAGGCGGTCGGCGTAGCGCCCGGCGCGCGCGAGTAGGGCCTCGTCGGCATCGGGGATGGTTTTGAGGTGGATGTAGCCGCGAAAGCCGTGCACCTCGCGCAGCTGGCGGGCCACCTCCGCGAGCTGCTCCATGGTGTAGTCGGGCGAGCGGATGATGCCGGAGCTCAGGAACAGGCCCTCGATGACGTTGCGGCGGTAGAAATCGAGCGTGAGGTTCACCACCTCTTCCACGCTGAAGCGGGCGCGCTCGACGTCGCTGGAGACGCGGTTGACGCAGTAGAGGCAGTCGTACACGCACCAGTTGGTGAGCAGGATCTTGAGCAGCGAGATGCAGCGCCCGTCGGGCGCGTAGCTGTGGCAGATGCCCATGCCCTCGTTCGACCCCAGGCCCTGCTGGTCGCTCGAATCCCGGCGCGTGCCACCGCTGGAGGCGCAGGAGGCGTCGTACTTCGCGGCATCCGCGAGGATGCGGATCTTGCGGGCGACGGACATCATGCTGTAATTTTATACAGTATCTCGTCCGGGCGCTCGCCGGCTGTCACTTGGCGGCCGTCTTGCCCTACAGTGCGCCGATCACACCGAGGAGATGCCCATGCCCAACCTGGCCACCATCGAGATCAAGGCCTTCCTGCCCGCGATCGACTTCGACCAGTCCCGGCGCTTCTACATCGACCTGGGCTTCACCGAGGCCTGGGCTTCGGAGCAGATGGCCTACCTGCATGCCGGCAGGAGCAGTTTTCTGCTGACGAAGTTCTACGTGAAGGACTTCGCCGAGAACCTCATGATGCATTTGCTGGTGGAGGACGTGGACGCGTGGTGGGCGCACGTCGAGGCACAGCGGCTGAGCGAGCGCTACGGTGTGCGCGCCGAGCCGCCCGAAGACCGGCCCTGGGGCATCCGCGATTTCATCCTGAACGACCCGGCGGGCGTGTTGTGGCGCATCGGGCAGGACATCGAGGGCAAGTAGGTCTCGCTTCAGCGCGAGCGTGCCAGCTTGTGCAGCAACTCCGCGAGCATGAGGTGCTCGGCCGGTGTCAGGGTCTTGAAACTGGCTTTTTCGTTGTCGAGCAAGCGCCTGGTGAGTTCCTTCACCAGCGACTCGCCTTGCTCGGTCACGGAAAGGTGAAAGCCTCGTCTGTCGTTTTCGTTTGTTTCACGAACTATCAGACCACGGCCAGCCAGCTTGTCGAGGCCGTTGGTGATGTAGGGGGCGCTCAGCCCGAGCGCCTTGGTCAACTGGGCGGGCGACACCAGCGGGTTGGCGTGGATCAAGGCCAGCAGGGTGTACTCCACCGTGCGCAGCGAATGCGAATTCCCGACCACATCCTGGAACAGGCCGATCGTGACGATGGAGGCCTGGGCCAACTGGTAGCCAAGCAGTTGCTGCAAGGCGCCCTCGCGCAGGCGCCCGGCGGGCGTTGACTCCATCGCCAGCTTGGGTTCATCGGCCCTGGCACGCACCACCTTCTGCGGCAGCCCTTTCTTCGATGCGGCAGCGGGCTCTGCGCCGTCGCGGGACTGCGCCCTGTTCTTGACGGTCTTGGAAGGTGGCGTGTTGAGGCTGCGCTGTTTGTCCATGAAGTTCTCCTCAGCACGAGATGCACCGGAGAGGGTGGATTCTGCCTGCTTCAGCTCCTAGGGTATTTACCAGTCTTTTTATTTAGTTAACTGAACTAACCTTGTTTCGCGACATGGGCACAAACCATTCGCAAGACACCACAAACAAACGTAGGAGACAGTCATGCTTCAAATCAGGATGGCCGCGTTCGCGACGGCCAGCACTGCGGTTTTGCTCGCGGCCTGCGGAGGAGGAGGAGGTGGCGGCCAGGAAGCTGCGGCCCCGTCCACACCGACCACACCCTCCCTGGCCATTCCGGCACCCGGCTCGCTGCTGCCGGCGGCTGATGCCAAGACCATCACCGCGGCCGACTGCACGGCGGCCAAGCTGGGCACCAGCGTCGCGGTCGCGGACATTGGCGAGCCGGTGTCGGCGGTGACATTGAACGCGCCCGTCTGGACGGCCGCGGCGGGATCGAATCAGGCCTACTGTTCGCTCACGGGTGCCATCTACGCCGTGGACCCCAGCGCACCGGTGATCAACTTCCGCGTTTCGCTGCCGGCGAGCTGGAGCCTGCGTGCGGTGCACACGGGCGGTGGTGGCATGAACGGCTTTGCGCCGGGCGCGCCGTCTGCCGCCATCCTCGCGCTGGGCGCGGCCACCTGGGGCAGCGACTCCGGCCACAGCTTCCTGGACTCGACTTGGGCCCTGAACGAAGAAGCCATGATGAACCTGGGCTTCATGCAGATGAAGAAGACGCGCGATGTGGGCGTCAAATTGACCGAGCGCATGTATGGCGAAAAGCCTCGCTTTACGTATTGGCAGGGCGGCTCGCAGGGTGGCCGGGAGGGCCTGACGGTGATGCAGCGCTACCCGGCTGACTATGACGGCGCGGCCCTCACCGTGCCCATCGTCAATTTCTCCACCTTGCTGCTGGCGCCCGAACTGATCCGCATCCAGGAGAAGCCCCTGGCAAACTGGGTTCCCCCCGTCAAGGTGGCGGCGATCCGCCAGGAGTTCATTCGCCAGTGCGACAAGCTCGATGGCCTGGCCGACGGCATCATCAACAACTACCAGGCTTGCCGGGACATCTTCAACGTCAAGGCGGGCGCGCCCGGCCGCAATCCGTGGCTGAGCAAGCGCTGCCCGGGCAACGTCGACCCCAATCCGACCGACAGCACGGCCACCGCCTGCTTCACCGATGGGCAGATCCAGACGCTGAATTTCATCTATTCACCTTATGAGTTTGCCACCCCGCTGGCCAATGGCGTCACGTCGTTCGGCATGTGGGCGCCCACGACCGATCCAGGTGGCTCGGGCTTGCTCATCCCTGCCCGCCATGTGGGCCAGGAAGGTGCCGACCCGGGTGCCACCAACCACACCCACCTGGGCATCCTCGGCGTGACGGGCTTCCTCATGAAGAACCTGAATGCGAACCCGCTGGACTACGTGGAAGGCGGCGCCCTCAATGCACGCCGGGTCCAGATCTCGCGGCACTTGGATGCGACGAACCCGGACCTGACAACGTTCTACCGGCGCGGCGGCAAGGTGCTGATCACCATCGGCTCGAACGACAGCCTGGCCTCCACGGGCGCACAGCTGGACTACTACCAGTCGGTGCTCGACAAGATGACCCGGCCGGTGGTGGACGCTTTCGCGCGCTTGTGGGTGTTGCCACAAACCGGCCACGGTCTGTCCGGTACCAACCACACGGTCGATGGCGATGGCGCCACCATCCCGGCGACCGCGATTCCCAATTCGTTCAACGGCCTGCAGATGGTGGTGGACTGGGTGGAGCAGAACCGCGCCCCGAGCAAGAACCCCACGGTGACGGCGGGCACCAAGGCACTGCCCATGTGCTCATACCCGCAGCACCCGAAGTACGTTTCGGGTGACGCCGCGCTGGCGGCGTCCTACACCTGCGCGGACTGAGCACGGCGGTCCCCGACAGACAAAAGGCCTCGCAATCAGCGAGGCCTTTTTCGCTGGCGCCTCACACCTTCGAGAAGTCCGGCTTCCTGCGCTCCATGAACGCGCCAAACGCCTCGCGCGCGGCCGGCTCGCCCAGCATGCGGCCGAAGCTCGCGCCCTCTTCGGCCATCACGGCCATCACCTGTGGCGTCTGGTGCTTCTTCATCAGGCGCTTGGTCTCGATCAGCGCGCTGATGGGCTTGGCCGCGAGCTTGCGGGCCACGGCCTGCGCATAACCGGCCGCCTCCATCGGGGGCAGCACGCGGTTGACCAGGCCCACTTCCAGCGCGGCTTCGGCCATGAAGGGCTCGCCCAGCAGCAGCGCCTCGGCCGCACGGTGGTAGCCCAGCATCTGTGGCACCAGCAGGCTGGACGCGGCCTCGGGGCACAGGCCGAGGTTGACGAAGGGCATGGAGAAGGCGGCGTTGTCGCCGGCGTAGACCAAGTCGCAATGGAACAGCATCGTGGTGCCCACGCCCACGGCCGGGCCGCACACCGCCGCCACCAGCGGCTTGGGAAACTGCGCGATGCCGCGCAGGAAGCGGAACACCGGCGAATCCGTGCCGGCCGGCGGGTTGTTGAGGAAGTCGGCGATGTCGTTGCCGGCCGAGAAGATGGTCTCGTTGCCCTGGAGCACGACGCAGCGCACGGCGGCGTCGTCCTGCGCGGCCTGCAGCGCGTCGGCCAGCTGGCCGTACATGGCGACGGTGATGGAGTTCTTCTTGTCGGGGCGGTTGAACGTGAGGGTGCTGACGCCGGCTTCGGTGTGGACGAGGATGTCGCTCATGGGTGTCTCTCAGTGTGCGAAGAAAGGACCCGCAAATTACCACGAACGGGCGTGCTTTTTTGAAGCGGGCCTCCCAGGGGCTGACCGGTGCGTGACAGGGTGTTTCCGGCCACGCCCGGGACACGGCCGCCGCCTACACTTGCCGCTTCCGGGCGCCATGGCGCCGCCGTTGTCCACAGGTGCCGTTCCATGCCAGCCCGACTCACCGCCCTTCTCGTCCATGGCCTCGCCGGCGCGCTCGCCCTGCTGCTGACCGGCGCACCCGCGCTGGCGCAGCAGGCACCCGCACCGAAGGCCGAGCGCCCGCGCGTGGGCCTGGTGCTCTCGGGCGGCGGGGCGCGCGGCTTCGCGCACGTGGGTGTGCTCAAGGCGCTGGAGGCGGCTCGCGTGCCGGTGGACCTGATCGTGGGCACGTCCATGGGCGCGATCGTGGGCGGGCTGTACGCCAGCGGCATGACGGCGGACGAGCTCGAGCGCGAGATCCTGGCGGTGAACTGGGGCGACCTGTTCGACCGCCGCGAGCCGCGCCAGCTGCTGTCGCAGCGCCGCAAGGAAGAGGACTTCGAGCTCTCGCCGGTGCTGATGCTGGGTTTTCGCGACGGCGCCTTCGTGCTGCCCACGGGCGCGGTGTCCACCCGCTCGCTGGAAATGCTGCTGCGGCGCTACACGCTGTCCACGCGCCACCTGGCCAGCTTCGACGGCCTGCCCACGCCGTTTCGCGCGGTGGCCACCGACATGGAGACCGGCAAGGCCGTGGTGCTGGACCGCGGCGATCTGGCGGCCGCGCTGCGCGCGAGCATGTCGGTACCGGGCGTGTTCTCGCCGCTGGCGGTGGACGGGCGCATCCTGGGCGACGGCGGGCTGGTGGACAACCTGCCGGTGGCCGTGGCGCGGCGCATGGGCGCGGACGTGGTGATCGCGGTCAACATCGGCACGCCGCTGGCCGGGCGCGAGACGCTGGGCAGCGTGGTGGGCATCACCACGCAGATGGTGAACATCCTGACCGAGCAGAACGTGCAGGCCAGCATCGCCACGCTGACGCCGAACGACCTGCTGCTGACGCCGCCGCTGGGGCAGCTCACCTCGTCCGATTTCGGCCGGGCGCCCGAGCTGGTGAAGATCGGCAACGACTACGCCAAGACGGTGGGGGATGCGCTGGCCCGGTTCTCCGCGGACGCGCCGCGCTACGAGCGCTGGGTGGCCGCGCGCGAGGCGCAGGAGAAAGCCAACACGGGGCGCATCGGCACCGTGGCCTCGGTGACCTTCGAAGGCGTGAACGAGATCCGCGCCGAGCGCCTGGCCACCGCGCTGGACACTTCGGAAGGCCAGCGGCTGAACGTGCCCAAGCTGGAGAACGACCTGCAGCGGCTCGCGGCCATGGGCGACTTCGAGGCCGTGGACTACACCCTGACGCGGCGCGAGGACGGCGCCGAGGACCTCAAGGTGCACCTGCGCGAAAACACCTGGGGCCCGAACTACCTGCGCGTGGGGCTGGACCTGCGCACCGACTTCCAGGGCCAGGGCGCGTTCAACCTGCGCATCAGCCACAACCGGCACTGGCTCAACGACACCGGCGCCGAGTGGCGCAACCGGGTGCAGGTGGGCGAGACGCTGGGCCTCTATTCCGAGATCTACCAGCCGCTGACCCTGCGCAGCGACCGCTTCGCGGCGGCCTACGTGGACGCGAACCTGCGCAAGGTGGAGCTGTTCGGCACCGAGGGCGAGGCCCTGGCGCTGGTGCAGCGGCAGAGCCTGCGCGTGGGCGCCGACATCGGCTGGCCCATGGGCCTGCTCGGCAACGTGGGCGACATGCGCGTGGGCCTGGTCGCGGCGCAGCGCAAGGTGACGCCGGAGCTGCTGGCCGCCGCCATCCCGGCCGGCGCCACCACCTCGCTGAAGTGGCGCGAGGTCGGCGTGCGCGGCGCGGTGATCGCCGACCAGCTGGACTACGCGAACTTCCCCTCGCACGGCTACCGCGCGCAGGGCGAGGTGGTGTTCGGCCGGCGCAGCTTCGACGGCGCGCCCAGTGGCAGCTTCACCAGCTTCGAAGGCACGGCCACGGCCGTGAAGAGCTGGGGCCCGCACACCTTCAACTTTGGCGCACGCCTGGCGAAGACGAGCCAGATCCCGCTGGGCGCGATCGACGAGTATTCGCTCGGCGGTTTCCAGCAGCTCTCGGGCTACCGCGTGGGCCAGGTGGCGGGCAACTACCTGGTGTTCGGCCGCCTCACCTACTACCAGCGCCTGCCCTGGAGCGTGGGCGTGGCGCGCGCGCTGTTCGTGGGCGGCTCGCTGGAGGCCGGCAACGCCTGGACGGCGCGCCGGGACATCTCATTGGGCGACCTGCGCGCGGGCTCCAGCCTGTTCGTGGGCGCGGACACCGGCATCGGCCCGCTCTACCTGAGCATCGTGAGCGCGCCGCGCGGCTACACCGGTCTCTACCTGTTCCTCGGCAGACCCTGAGCGCGGGTCACTCCTTGTAGTAGACGATCTGGTGCGTGGTCGCCAGCAGCACACCGGCCTCGTTCCAGAGCTGCGCGGTCTGGTCGAAGAAGCCGTTGCGGAAGGCCTGGGCGCGCGCCTGCGCGAGCAGCCAGCCGCTGCCGGTGGCGGCGTGTTCGGCCGACCCGGCGTGGAAGTACACCGTCATGGACACCGTGCCCGTGGGCACGCGCGTGGCGCGGCGCAGCCAGATGCGCGGGTAGAACACGTCGGCCAGCGCGGACAGGCTGGTGAAGTCGAGCCCGCGCCGCGGTTCGTCGCGCACCCACATCTGGATCAAGCTGGTGTCGCCCTGGCCGTCCCAGCGCTCGGGGATGATGCCGGTGACAAAATGCATGGCGTAGCGCTGAGGCCAGGCCACCTGCGGCGCGATCGAGGCCCGCGCGATGCGGTCGGGCGAAGGCACGTCGGGCATGGGCTCGTCGTCCACGCCCCAGGTCTCGCGCCGCACGGCGGTGACGGCGGTGGCCGTGAGCACGGTGACGGGCGCGCCGCTCGCATCGGGCTGGGTGATCTCCATCACCCAGTGCTGCGTGGAGCGGTTGGTGCGCACCGGCCGCGCGGTGACGGCGAATTCACCATCGGCCAGCGCGGCGGCGTAGTTCACCGTGAGCGAGATCGGCTCGCCCAGGCGCTCGGGGTGCTGCATCACCGACTGCATGGCCGTGGCGGCCGTGATGCCGCCGAACGGCCCGACCATGTTGGCGTAGGCGGGCGAGGTGGCGCCGCGGTATTGGTGGGCGCCGGTGGGGTGCAGCGCGACGGCCTGGTCGAGAGCGTGTGTGGTGGTCATGCGATGAGTGTGCAAGAAGGCGCGCGAGCGCGCCGTCCTGCCCGCGACACGGTGCTCAGACCCGCTCGAAAATGCCCGCGGCGCCCTGGCCCATGCCGACGCACATGGTCACCATGCCGTACTTCTTGTTGTGCCGCTTGAGCGCATGCACCACGGTGGCCGATCGGATGGCGCCGGTGGCGCCCAGCGGGTGGCCCAGCGCGATGGCGCCGCCCATGGGGTTGACCTTGCTCGGGTCCAGGCCCAGGGTGTTGATGACGGCGAGCGACTGCGCGGCGAAGGCCTCGTTGAGCTCGATCCAGTCGATCTGGTCCTGCGTGAGGCCGGCGTATTTCAGCGCGGCGGGAATCGCCTCGATCGGGCCGATGCCCATCAGGTGCGGCGGCACGCCGCGCGAGGCGTAGCTCACGAAGCGCGCCAGCGGCGTGAGGCCGAAGCGCTTGATGGCCGCTTCGCTGGCCAGGATGAGCGCGCCCGCGCCGTCGCTGGTCTGCGAGCTGTTGCCGGCGGTGACCGAGCCGCGCGCGGCGAACACCGTGCGCAGCTTGGACAGGCCTTCGATGGAGGTGTCGGGCCGCGCGCCTTCGTCCAGGCTCACGGTGCGCGTGCTCGTGCTGACCTCGGCGCTTTCCAGATTGACGCTGCGTTCGGTCACTTCCACCGGCGTGATCTCGTCGCTGAACTCCCCGTTCTTCATGGCCAGCACAGCGCGCTGGTGCGACTGCAGGGCGAAGGCGTCCTGCGCCTCGCGCGAGACCTTCCACTTCTGCGCCACCTTCTCGGCCGTGAGGCCCATGCCGTAGGCGATGCCGTAGCTCTCCACGTCGTCGGTGTTGCGGAAGATGGTGGGCGAGAGGCTGGGCGAGTTGCCCATCATGGGCACCATGCTCATGCTCTCGGTGCCGGCGGCGATCATCACGTCGGCCTCGCCCACGCGGATGCGGTCGGCCGCCATCTGCACGGCCGAGAGGCCCGAGGCGCAGAAGCGGTTGACGGTGATGCCGCCCACGCTGTTGGGCAGGCCGGCCAGGATGGCGCCGATGCGCGCCACGTTCAGGCCCTGCTGGGCCTCGGGAATGGCGCAGCCGCAGATCACGTCCTCGATGGCCTTGGGGTCCAGGCCCGGGGCCTGCGCCAGCGCCGAGCGCAGCGCCAGGGCGAGCATGTCGTCCGGGCGCAGGTGCTTGAAGGAACCCTTGTGCGAACGGCCGATGGGGGTGCGGGTGGCGGCGACGATGTAGGCGTCTTGAATCTGTTTGCTCATGTCGTGTCCTTAGTTGCGGACGGGCTTGCCCGTGTTGAGCATGCCGAGGATGCGTTCTTGTGTCTTGGGGTGCACGATCAGCGAGCAGAAGGCCTGGCGCTCCAGCGTCATCAGGTAGTCCTCGTTCACCAGCGTGCCGGGTTCGACGTCGCCGCCCGTCACCACGTTGGCGATCAGCGAGGCGATGTGGAAGTCGTGCTGGCTGATGAAGCCGCCGTCGCGCATGTTGACCAGGCTGCCCAGGATGGTGGCCTTGCCGTCGCGGCCGGCCACCGGGAACAGGCGCTTGTGCGGCGCGCGGTAGCCGCCGTTGAACAGGCCCTTGGCCTCGTTGATGGCGACGTACAGCAGCTCGTCCTTGTGCGGCACGATCACGTCGGAGTGCAGCACGTAACCGAGCTGGCGCGACTCCAGCGCGCTGGTGCCCACCTTGGCCATGGCGGCGGCGGTGAAGCCTTCGGTGAGGAAGGGCAGCAGGTCCTTGCCGGTCGAGGTCTCGGCGTTCTCCGCCGCGCGGCGGGCGATGTAGGTCAGGCCGCCGGCCCCGGGCACCAGGCCCACGCCGACTTCCACCAGGCCGATGTAGCTTTCCATGTGCACCACGCGGCGCGCGCTGTACACGGCCATCTCGCAGCCGCCGCCCAGCGCCAGGCCACGCACGGCGGAAACCACCGGCACGTTGGCGTAGCGCAGGCGCAGCATGGTCTGCTGCATGAAGCCTTCGGCGTCTTCGATGGCGCTCACGCCCACGGCCATGAAGGCCGGCAGCATGGCCTGCAGGTCGGCACCGGCGCTGAAGGGCTCGTCACCCGACCAGATCACCAGGCCCTGGTACTCCTTCTCGGCCAGGTCCACGGCGGCCATCAGGCCTTCGCACACCTCGGGGCTGATGGCGTGCATCTTGGTCTTGATGCTGGCGATGAGCACCTGTTCGTCCAGCGTCCAGAGGCGGATCGAATCGTTCTCTTCCAACGTACTGCCGGCGGTCTCGAACTTCGGACCGGCTTCACCGAGCAGCAGCTCGGGGAAGTGCTGGCGCTGGTAGACCGGCAGTTGCAGGCGCGCCTCGAACGTGCCCTTGGTGGGGTTCCACGAACCCTGCGCGGTGTGCACGCCGCCAGCCTCGGCCACCGGGCCCTTGAACACCCAGTCGGGCAGCGGCGCCTTGCTCAGGGCCTTGCCGGCGTCGATGTCTTCCTGGACCATCTTCGCCACCTCGAGCCAGCCGGCTTCCTGCCAGAGCTCGAACGGGCCCTGCTTCATGCCGAAGCCCCAGCGCATGGCCTGGTCCACGTCGCGCGCGGTCTCGGCGATGGTCGCCAGGTGCACGGCGGCGTAGTGGAAGCTGTTGCGCAGGATGGCCCAGAGGAACCGGCCTTGCGGGCCTTCGCTGTTTCGCAGCAGTTTCAGGCGCTCGGCGGCCGGGCGCTTGAGCATGCGGCCGTAGACCTCATCGGCTTTCTCGCCGCCGGGCACGTACTCGCCGCTCTCCAGGTCGAAGCGCAGGATGTCGCGACCGACCTTCTTGTAGAAGCCGGCCTTGGCCTTCTGGCCCAGGTTGCCGGCCTCGATCAGCGCCTTGAGCACCGGCGGCGTGCCGAAGCTGCCGTAGAACGGGTCGGTCTCCAGGCTCAGGTTGTCCTGCAGGGTCTTGACCACGTGGGCCATGGTGTCCAGGCCCACCACGTCGGCGGTGCGGAAGGTGCCGCTGCTGGCGCGGCCCAGGCGCTTGCCGGTGAGGTCGTCGACCACGTCGTAGGTCAGGCCGAAGTTCTCCACCTCCTTCATGGTGGCCAGCATGCCGGCGATGCCGATGCGGTTGGCCACGAAGTTGGGCGTGTCCTTGGCGCGCACCACGCCCTTGCCCAGGCCGCTGGTGACGAAGGTCTCCAGGTCGTTGAGGATCTGCGGCTCGGTGGTGGGCGTGGCGATCAGCTCCACCAGCGTCATGTAGCGCGGCGGGTTGAAGAAGTGGATGCCGCAGAAGCGCGGTTTGATCGCCTCGGGCAGGGCTTCGCTGAGCTTGGTGATCGACAGGCCCGAGGTGTTGGACGCGACGATGGCGTGCTCGGCGATGAAGGGCGCGATCTTGGTGTAGAGGTCGAGCTTCCAGTCCATGCGCTCGGCGATGGCCTCGATGATGAGGTCGCAGTCGCGCAGCTGCTCCATGTGCTCTTCGTAGTTGGCCTGGCCGATGAGGTCGGCGTCGGCCGCGACGCCCAGCGGCGAAGGCTTGAGCTTCTTCAGGCCTTCCACCGCGCGGGTGACGATGCCGTTCTTCGGGCCTTCCTTCGCGGGCAGGTCGAACAGCACCACCGGCACCTTGACGTTGACCAGGTGCGCAGCGATCTGCGCGCCCATCACGCCTGCGCCGAGCACGGCGACTTTCTTCACTTGAAATCGGTTCATTGGTTTTCCATGAAAGGGGTCGGACGCGCGGGCTTCACTCGACACGGATCCACACTTGGGTGCGGTAGAACGGGCCGATGTAGCCGCGCATTTCCAGCTTCTTGCCGTCTTCGACGGGCTTGAGGCGCGTGCGGTAGACCTTGCCGTTGTTCGGGTCGACGATGTCGCCGCCGTCGTAGACAGTCTTGTCATCGGCGCTCTGCTTGAGGTTGCGCAGGATGGTCATGCCCAGCACGGGCTTGTCCTTGCGCTCGTCGGTGCACTTGTCGCACACCGCGTCCTGCTTGCTGCTGGGGTCCAGCAGCTTTTCGATGGTGCCGCTGTAGACGCCGTTGTTTTCCTTGATGCGCACCAGGGACTTCTCTTTCTTCGAGTCGTCGTCGATCGTCTTCCACAGACCCACGGGCGACATCTGCGCGAAGGCGTGGCCGGTGAGCACAAGAAGCGAAACTGCCAGCGTGGTCTTGATCATGAAAGTCTCCTGGTGGTGGTGGGAAAGAAACCGCGTATTTACGCCAGCGCCGCGTCGGTGTCCATCAGCACCTTGCTGCCGGCGCGCGCGGTGCGCATCAGCGTCGCGGTCTCGGGGAACAGCTTGGCGAAGTAGAAACGCGCGGTCTGCAGCTTGGCGGTGTAGAACGGGTCGGTGTTGCCGGCCGCGATCTCGCGCAGCGCGACCTGCGCCATGCGCGCCCAGAAGTAACCGAACACCAGGTGGCCGGCCACGCGCAGGTAGTCCACGGCGGCGGCGCCCACTTCGTCGGCGTTCTGCAGGCCCTTGAAGCCGATCTCGGTGGTGAACTTGGTGATCTGCTCACCCAGCACGGCCAGCGGGTTGATGAACTCGGCCATCTTCTCGTTGACGCCCTCTTCCATCACCAGCGCACCGACCAGCTTGCCGAACTTCTTGAGCGTGGCGCCGTTGTTGCCCAGCACCTTGCGGCCGAGCAGGTCCAGGCTCTGGATGGTGTTGGTGCCTTCGTAGATCATGTTGATGCGGGCATCGCGCACGTATTGCTCCATGCCCCATTCCTTGATGTAGCCGTGGCCGCCGAACACCTGCTGGCACTGCGTGGCGGCGTTGTAGCCGTTGTCGGTCAGGAAGGCCTTGGTGATGGGGGTGAGCAGCGAGAGCATCTCGTCGCTGTCCTTGCGCACCTTCTCGTCGGGGTGGTTGTGCGCCTTCTCCAGCAGCACCGAGCAGAACATGGCCAGCGCCCGGCCGCCTTCGGCGTAGGCCTTGGCGGTGAGCAGCATGCGGCGCACGTCGGGGTGCACGATGATGGGATCGGCCGGCTTGTCCTTGGCCTTGGGGCCAGTCAGCGAGCGCATCTGGATGCGGTCCTTGGCGTAGGCCAGCGCGTTCTGGTAGGCCACCTCGGTCAGGCCCAGCGACTGGTTGCCCACGCCCAGGCGGGCCGCGTTCATCATCACGAACATGGCCTGCATGCCCTTGTTGGGCTGACCCACCAGGGTGCCGATGGCGCCGTCGATCACGATCTGCGCGGTGGCATTGCCGTGGATGCCCATCTTGTGCTCCAGGCCGCCGCAGTAGATGCCGTTGCGCTCGCCCAGCGTTCCGTCGGCCTTCACGTTGAACTTGGGCACGATGAACAGGCTCACGCCCTTGATGCCGGGGGGCGCGTCGGGCAGCCGGGCCAGCACCAGGTGGATGATGTTGTCGGCCATGTCGTGTTCACCGGCGCTGATGAAGATCTTGTTGCCGGTGAGCTTGTAGGTGCCGTCGGCCTGGGGTTCGGCCTTGGTGCGCATCAGGCCCAGGTCGGTGCCGCAGTGCGGCTCGGTCAGGCACATGGTGCCGGTCCATTCGCCGCTGGTCATCTTGGGCAGGTAGGTCTTCTTCTGATCGTCGGTGCCGTAGGTGTGCAGCGCGGCGTAGGCGCCGTGCGTGAGGCCGGGGTACATGGTCCAGGCCTGGTTGGCCGAGTTCATCATCTCGTAGACGCACTGGTTCACCACCAGCGGCAGGCCCTGGCCGCCGAACGTGGGGTCGCACGACAGCGCGGCCCAGCCACCTTCGACGTAGGTCTTGTAGGCGTCCTTGAAGCCGGTGGGCGTCTTGACCTCGTGCGTGGCCTTGTCCAGCGTGCAGCCTTCGGTGTCGCCGCTGATGTTGAGCGGGAAGATCACCTGCGTGGCGAACTTGCCGGCTTCTTCGAGCACGGCGTTGATGGTGTCCACGTCCACGTCGGCATGCTGGGGCATGGCCTTGAAGTCGTCGGTGACCTTGAGCACTTCGTGCATCACAAACTGCATATCTCGCAGGGGCGGGTTGTAAACGGGCATGAGGAACTCCTGTGCTGGGTTTGTGAAAAGGCGAAAGGGATCAGCCCTGCGGCTTGCGCGCAGGCACCGGGGATTTGCGGGCGCGCGCGGGGGCGTCACCGGGGGCGTGGCTGTAGCGTTCCACGATGCCCTCGAACGCCTGCAGCGCGCGGCGCACCGAATCGGGGCTGCGCAGGAAACGGGCTTCGTAGTGCAGCGCGAGGATCTGTGCGTGGATTTCAAACGCCATCTGTGACGCGTCGGTGTCGGCCGCCAGGTGGCCTTCCTCGATCGCGATCTCGACCGCGCGGCGCATGGCCGAGAGCCAGGTGTTGACCGAGCTGGCCAGCGCGTCGCGCACCGGGCCGGGCCGGTCGTCGAACTCGACCGCGCCACTGATGTAGATGCAGCCCGAATCGATCTCGACCGAGGTGCGCTTCATCCAGTTGTCGAACAGCTTGCGCAGGCGCGGCAACCCGCGCGGCGCGACCATGGCGGGGTAGAACACCTCGTCCTCGAAACGCGTGTGGTACTCGCGCACCACCGAGATCTGCAGTTCCTCGCGCGAGCCGAAATGGGCGAACACGCCGGACTTGCTCATCTGCATGACCTCGGCCAGCGCGCCGATGGACAGACCTTCCAGGCCGATCTGCGTGGCCAGGCCGAGCGCGGCATCGACGATGGCGGCCTTGGTCTGCTGCCCCTTCTGCAAGGGCTTGTGGGCCGGGGCGTCGGCGCGCGCGCGGCGGGCAGTGGGTGTGACGCTCATGGGGGTCGGTCCTGGTTGGATGAGGGCTCGAAAAAACGACCGTCCGAATAAATACGAACGGTCGTTCTATTTTTACCGCAAAACCGGGCTCCGGTGCAAACCGCCGGCGTTTTGTGTGACCTTTGTTTAGGGGCTGCGCCCTAAATGCCGTGTTTCAGTGGCGAACGATGGGCAGCAACAGCGCGAGGCTGTGCTCCAGGCTTTCGCTGGGCGAGCGCTTGAAGCCGCTGCGCGCGAACCGTTGCAGGCGCCCGACGCAGAAGGCGGTGATGACCGAGGCATCGGCCTGGGCATCGACCGTGGGCGTGGCGGCACCGGCCACCAGCGAGGTTTCGCGCAGGTTCTGGCGCAGCGCGGCTTCGATCTTGTCGAAGAACAGGTTCATGCGCTGCTGCAGGCGCTCGTTCTCGAACACCAGCGCGTCACCGACCATCACGCGCGTCATGCCGGGGTTCTTTTCGCCGAACTGCAGCAGCAGGGTGACGAGCTTGCGCGAGCGCACGTTGGCGTCGGCTTCGCGTTCGCCCAGCTGGTTGATGAGGCCGAACACCGACTGCTCGATGAACTCGATCAGGCCTTCGAACATCTGGGCCTTGCTGGCGAAATGGCGGTACAGCGCGGCCTCGCTCACCTCCAGCTTGGCGGCCAGGGCGGCGGTGGTGATGCGCTCGGCGCCGGGCTGCTGCAGCATGGTCGCCAGGGCTTCGAGGATCTGCACCCGGCGCTCGCCGGGTTTGGGCCGCTTGCGTCCACCACCCCCATCGGCATGCGCCGCCGCCTCGATGGCCTCGGCGGCTTCGCGCGCGGCTTTGTCTTCCGGGGTGGGGGACTCAGGGGCGTTGGATGTCATGGGCGGGCGATCCGTGAGGTTTCGGCGATTCTCGCACAGCGAGGTGACTTCTTTCTCAGTGCAACCGCGTGGTTGGCAGACAGTGAGTGACCGCCTCGATCGTGCGGCAACGGCCCTCAGTGCGAGCGGATCATGGTGCCGAAGGGCTCGTTGCCGAGCACCTCCAGCAGCAGGGCGTGCGGCACGCGGCCATCGATGATGTGCACCGCGTTCACACCGCTCTTGGCCGCGTCCAGCGCGCCGGCGATCTTGGGGATCATGCCGCCGGAGATGGTCCCATCCTCCACCAGGTCGTCGATCTGGCGCGGCGTGAGTTCGGTGAGCAGGCGCATGTCCTTGTCGAGCACGCCGCGGATGTTGGTGAGCATCAGCAGCTTCTCGGCCTGCAGCACGGTGGCCAGCTTGGCGGCCACCACGTCGGCGTTGATGTTGTAGCTCTCGTTCTGCTCGCCGAAGCCGATCGGGCTGACGACGGGGATGAACTGGTCGTCCTGCAGCGCCTTGACCACGGAAGGGTCGATGCTGACGATGTCGCCCACCTGGCCGACGTCGTGCTCCAGGTTCGGGTCCTTCTGATCGGTCATGCGCAGCTTCTGCGCGCGGATCATGGCGCCGTCGCGCCCGGTCAGGCCCACGGCCTTGCCGCCGGCCTGGTTGATCAGGCCCACGATGTCCTGCTGCACCTCGCCGGCCAGCACCCACTCCACCACTTCCATGGTTTCCGGGTCGGTCACGCGCATGCCCTGGATGAACTGGCCCTGCTTGCCCAGGCGCTTGAGCAGCGTCTCGATCTGCGGGCCGCCGCCGTGCACCACCACCGGGTTGATGCCGACCAGCTTGAGCAGCACCACGTCCTCGGCGAAATCCTGCTGCAGGGCCGGGTCGGTCATGGCATTGCCGCCGTACTTGATGACCATGGTCTTGCCGTGGTACTTGCGGATGTACGGCAGCGCCTGCGCCAGGATCTCGGCCTTGTCGCGCGGTGCAATGGAGGTGATGTCGGAGGGCTCGGTCATGCGGGTTCCTGCTATGCGGGCAAAAGCGAAATTCTAGGGCCGGCGCATGACACGCCCCGCTTGCCTGTCTCCAATCCAGAAATGCCGCGGAACCGGCTTTGCCGGGCCACAGGCATTGCCCCCTGCAAGGGGGTCGCGCGCAGCGCGGCGGGGGCTAGAAATGGATTCCTCGCATCATCTGCTGCATCGCCACCGCTTCGGGTGACAGCTGCGGCTTCGCGCCCTTCTCGCCCTTGGCCGCCGACGAGTCCGGGAACATGCGGAAGCTGGTGTTCATCACGATCTGCGCCACGCGCGGCACCAGCGCGTGCATCACCTGGCCGGTGACGCCCAGGCGCGTGGCGATGCGCACCGGCTTGAAGATGCAGGCCTGCGCGATCATGTCGGCCGCCTCTTCGGGCGCCAGCGTGGGCACGTTCTGGTAGATCTTGGTGGGCGCGATCATGGGCGTGCGCACCAGCGGCATGTTGATGGTGGTGAAGGTGATGCCCTGGTCGGCGAACTCGCTGGAGGCGCATCGCGTCCAGGCGTCCAGCGCGGACTTGCTGGCCACGTAAGCCGAGAAACGCGGCGCGTTGGTGAGCACGCCGATGGAACTGATGTTGACCACGTGGCCCTTGCGCTTGGCCACCATGCCCGGCAGAAAACTCATGGTCACGCGCAGGCAGCCGAAGTAGTTGAGCTGCATGGTGCGCTCGAAGTCGTGGAAGCGGTCGTAGCTGCCTTCGATGGCGCGGCGGATCGAGCGGCCGGCGTTGTTGATCAGGAAGTCCACGCCGCCGTGGTTCTGGATCAGCAGCTGCACGAACCGGTCGGCGTCGGCCATGTCGGCGATGTCGGCCGGGTAGGCGATGAACTGGTAGCCCTTGTCCTTGGCCTCCTTGCAGGCCTCGTCGAGCTTGTCCTGGTCACGCCCGCAGATGATGGTGACGGCGCCCGCCTCGGCGAACTTGTGCGCCGCCGCCAGGCCGATGCCCGAGCTGCCGCCCGTGACCAGCACCACCTTGCCCGCCACCGTGCCCTTGAGGCTGCGGTCGATGTGCAGGTCGGGGTCGAGGTGGCGCTCCCAGTAGTCCCACAGGCGCCAGGCGTAGTCCTTGAGGTTGGGGCATTCGATGCCGCTGCCCTTGAGCGCGGCCAGCGTCTCGCGGCAGTCGAAGCGCGTGGGGTAGTTGACGAAGGTCATCATGTCCTCGGGCAGGCCGAGGTCCTGCATGACGGCCTTGTAGACCCGGCGCACCGGCGCCAGCGCCATCAGCCCCTTCTTCACGCTCTTGGGGATGAAGCCCATCAGCGCGGCGTTGACGAACAGGTTCATCTTGGGCGCATGCGCGGCCTTGCTCAGGATGTCGAGCACGTCGCCGACGCGGTAGCCCATCGGGTCGACCAGGTGGAAGCAGGCGCCGCTGCCGCGCTTCTGGTGGGCGATGTGGTCGAGCGAATCGACCACGAAATCGACCGGCACGATGTTGATGCGCCCGCCCTCCAGGCCCACGCTGGGCATCCAGGGCGGCAGGATCTGGCGCATGCGCTGGATCAGCTTGAAGAAGTAGTAGGGCCCGTCGATCTTGTCCATCTCGCCGGTGCGCGAGTCGCCCACCACGGCGGCCGGCCGGTACACGCTCCACGGCACCTTGCATTCCTTGCGCACGATCTTCTCGCTCTCGTGCTTGGTCATGAAGTAGGGGTGGTCGTAGTTCTCGGCCTCCTCGAACATGTCCTCGCGGAACACGCCTTCGTACAGGCCGGCGGCCGCGATCGACGAGACGTGGTGGAAGTGGCCCGCGCCGATCGCCTTGGCGAATTCGACCGTGTTGCGCGTGCCGTCCACGTTGACCGCGATCTGGCTTTCCTCATCGGCTTCCAGGTCGTACACGGCGGCGAGGTGGAAGAAGTGGTCGACCTGGCCCTTGAGCGCCTTCACGTCGTCGGCCGACACGCCCAGCTTCTTGGCCGTGAGGTCGCCGAACACCGGCACCGCGCGCGATGCGCTCACGCCCCAGTACTCGCGCAACCCCGCCACCTTGCCTTCGCTCTCCTGACGGATCAGGAAATGCACCACCGCGCCCTTGCGCTGCAGCAGCTTGGCCACCAGGCGTTTGCCAATGAAGCCGGTGGCACCGGTGACGAAGTAATGCATGAAGGTCTCCTGAAGCGGTTGGATCAAAGAAAGAGGGGCGCAGTGTGCCCGCCATTCTTGACCAGGTCGGGGGCCCCCGCCTTCCGCAAAAACCCGTGTGGGGTTTAGTCTTGCGCCCCTACACACGCCCGGCGCGCGGGCCGTACAGTGGCCCATCGTTGCGGCGGCCCGTTCGCCCTCCCCGTTTTTCCAACCCCTCCAGGAGCATCCCCATGGTCAAGAAAATCCAGAAAGCCGGCAGCGCCGCCAAGCCCACCGCCGCGGGCTTCAACTCCCCGCTGTCGGGTGCCATCAAGGATTCCGCGCAGCAGATCTGGCTGGCCGGCCTGGGTGCGTTCTCCAAGGCGCAGGAAGAAGGCGGCAAGGCCTTCGAGTCGCTCGTGAAGGAAGGCCTGTCCATCCAGCGCAAGACGCAGGCCGTGGCCGAGGAACGCATTTCCGAAGCGACCAACCGCGTGAGCAGCATGGCCGCCGACATCTCGTCCAAGGCCACCGGCCAGTGGGACAAGCTGGAAAACATCTTCGAAGAGCGCGTGGCCAAGGCGCTGAACAAGCTGGGCGTGCCCTCGGCGCGCGATGTGGAAGCGCTGATCGAACGCATCGACGCGCTCAACCGCCACGTGCAAGGCCTGAGCGGCAAGGCCCCGGCCAAGACCGCGGCGCGCAAGGCCGCACCGGCCAAGAAGGCCGCTCCCGCCAAGAAGGCGGCCGCGCGCAAGGCCCCGCGCAAGGCGGCCTGAGCCGATGCGGGCCGGCCACGGCACGAAGAACCAGGGGGCGCATGACGCCCCCTTTTCGCGTCCGCGCCGCATGCTGCAACGCAGCAGTTTCGCCGCGCTTCGCGGTCTACACTCAAACGCATGACGACGTCCCGCAAAGCCTCCCAACGACCGGCCCCGCAGAAGTCGCGCCGTCCCCGCATCGCCCTGGCCCTGGCCGGTGGCGGGCCGCTCGGGGCGATCTACGAAATCGGCGCGCTGTGCGCGCTGGACGACACCCTTCCGGGCCTGGACCTCAACGACTGCGAGCACTACGTCGGCGTGTCCGCCGGCGGGTTCATCGCCGCCGGCCTGGCCAACGGCATCCGCCCGCGCCAGCTGTGCGAGGCCTTCATCGAAGACCGGCCGGGCGACGACAACTTCGACCCGTCCTGGTTGCTCAAGCCCGCCTGGGGCGAGTTCGGTGACCGGCTGCAGCGCCTGCCGCGCCTGATCGGCAGCGCCTTGTGGGCCTGGGGCGTTCACCGCAAGCCCTTCACCCACGCGCTCGAACGCGTGGGCGCGGCGCTGCCCACCGGTGTGCTCGACAACGAGGGCATCCACCAGCAGATTCAGCGCCTGTTCAGCCAGCCGGGGCGCAGCAACGACTTTCGCGAGCTGCGCGCGCGCCTGACCCTGGTGGCCACGCAGCTCGACACCGGCGACGCCGCGCCCTTCGGCCGCCCGGGCTGGGACCACGTGCCGATCTCGCGCGCCATCCAGGCCAGCGCGGCCCTGCCCGGTCTGTTCCCGCCGGTGGAGATCGGCGGCCAGCACTACGTGGACGGCGCGCTCAAGAAAACGCTGCACGCCACCGTGGCGCTGGACGAAGGCACCGACCTGCTGCTGTGCCTGAACCCGCTGGTGCCCTTCCACACCAACCCCAGCCTGCACGACGGCCGGCGCATTCCCTCGCTGGTCGAGGGCGGCCTGCCCGCGGTGATGAGCCAGACCTTCCGCTCGATGATCCATTCGCGGCTGGCGCTGGGCCTCAAGCACTACGAGCGCGCCTACCCCGGCACCGACATCGTGCTGATCGAACCCGACCAGCGCGACGCCACGCTGTTCTTCGCCAACACCTTCAGCTACCGCCAGCGCCGCGAGATCGCGGAGCACGCCTACCAGCAGACCCGCCGCATGCTGCTGGACCGGCAGGCCGAGCTGGGGCCGCAGCTGGCGCGCCATGGTGTCACGCTGGACCTGGCCGCGCTGCGCGACCCGCAGCGGCGCCTGCTGGGTGCCGCGCGCACCCCACCGGCACGCACCACCCTGGCCGCGCGGCTGCACGCCACGCTGGATGACCTGCAGCGGCACCTCGAAGGTCCCGCCGCGCCCGCCCACAGCCGCTGAAAGCGCCGCGCCATGGCCAAGAAAGCCCCGCGACGCACCGCCGAGCGCATCCTGGAGGTGACGCTGGAGCTGTTCAACCGCTTCGGCGAACCCAACGTCTCCACCACCCTGATCTCGGCCGAGCTCGGCATCAGCCCGGGCAACCTGTATTACCACTACCCGGCCAAGGACGAGCTGATCAACTCGCTGTTCGAGCGCTACGAGCGCTCGCTCGGTGAACTGCTCAGCGCCAGCGAAGGCGTGCGCAACGTGGAGGACGCCTGGTTCTTCCTGCACTCGCTGTTCGAAATCATCTGGGAGTACCGCTTTCTCTACCGCGACCTCAACGACCTGCTCTCGAAGAACCGCCTGCTGGAAACCCGTTTCCAGACCGTGCTGAAAAACAAGTCGCGCGCGATCCGCCACCTGCTCGACGGCATGAGCCGCCACGGCGCGGTGAGCATCGACGCGCGCGAGAGCGAACCCACCGCCACCAGCATGGTGGTGGTGCTCACCTACTGGCTGAGCTTCGAGTACGTGCGCGACCCGCGCAACGCCCTGGAGCCCGACAACGCGCAGCAGGCCCTGCTGCGCGGCGCACACCACGTGCTCAACCTGCTGGCGCCCTACCTGGAAGCCACGCAGCGGCAACACCTCATGACGCTCACCGGCGCCTACGGTCCCCAGTCCTGAACACCTCCCGGGAGAATCCACCATGGCCGATTGGAAACCCTTTCCCTCCGCAGGCCACACCCCATTGGACGCCGACCGCCTCAAGGCGCTCTGGAGCCGGCTGCATCGCGGCGATGCCGAACCCTGGCCCGAGGAGTCGGCCGTGGTGCAGGCCTGGGTGCTGTTCCACAACGGCGAGTTCCAGCGCGCGGCCGAGGCCGGCCTGGCCTTGGGCGACGCGGGCATGAACGTGGCCAACAAGGCCACCTGCATCTACGCCAACTATCTGGAGGCGCGCGAGCAGGTCCGCCAGGACCTGCTGCTCGAGGCCGCGGCCCGGGCCGAAGCCCTGCAACGCCGGCAGGCCGACCACACCGGGGCCTGGTACTGGCAGGCCTACGCGCTGGGGCGCTACAGCCAGGGTATCAGCGTGGCCAAGGCACTCACGCAGGGCCTGGGCGTGCGCATCCGCCACGCGCTGGAGACGACGATCTCGCGCTGCCCGCACCACGCCGATGCCCACCTCACCCTGGCCGCGTTCCACGCCGAGGTGATCGACAAGGTGGGCAGCATGGTCGGCGGCATGACCTACGGCGCCAACAAGGCGACCGGCCTGTCGCTGTACCAGAAGGCGATGGCGCTCAACCCGGATTCGGTCGTGACGCTGACCGAGTACGCCAACGGCCTGGTCATGCTGGAAGGCATCGACGCGCTGCCCGAGGCGAACCGGCTGCTCGATCGCGCGGCGGCCATCGAGCCGCAGGACGCGATGGAGCGCCTGTACGTCGCGTCGGCGCGGGTGGCGCTGGACAGCTGATCAGCCGGCCGACAGGCCGTCGACCGCCTGGAACAGGGCCTGCCGCGCCTGCGCCACGATCTGCGCCTTCCACTCGTCGGTGTCCACGTAGAACGCGGCCAGCGTGCGTGCCTTGATCGCGGCGCGCAGCTCGGCCGGTGCCTCCGGATGGAGGTGCTGCCAGTGGTCGCCGCGCAGCGCGTCGATCACCTCGGTCACGGGCACCGTGCCGTACTCCATGGCGATGCCGGTGTACTCGGCCTGCGGGCACTCTTCGTACGCCGCGCACCACATCAGGCCGGTGAGCAAGGCCGAGGTGGACGAGCCGTCGTAGATCGAGGTCACGGGAGTCTTGCCATCCCCGCCCCACCAGGCCCGCGCGCGCTGGAGCGCGGCCGCATCGTCGGCGCAGGCGAAGATGCGCTCGCCCAGCCCCGTGGGTCCCAGGCCGGTGTGCAGGTCGATCCATCCGAGGCGCCGGGCCTGGCGGCCGTGCCGGCGAAGCACCGCGCGCAGCGTCTGGTTGCTCCAGGTCGCGGCGGTGCCGCCAAAGAACAAGCCGTCGGCGAACGCGTGCTGGCCCTGCGTCACCGCTGCCTGGAAACGCGGGAGGCCGTGCTCGGCGATCCAGGCCTGGATCGCGGCCTCGTTCTGCGCCGTCGGCGGCCACTGCGCGGGCAGCAGCAAGCCGTGCAACTCGGCGTAGGCCGGGTTCTGCGGCAGCGCCTTGCTGAAGTCCTGGAAGTTGCGGTTGAGGTCCACGTTCTCGTTCGTCACGCGGCGCACCCACGAGAAGCCGTGCGGGTTGAGCGCGTGGATGTAGAGCACGGCCACACCGGCCGAGCGCGCGTGTTCGCGCCAGTCGGCGTCGTGCGTGGCGAACACCTGCACGCCCGAGCCGCAGTAACCCTCGACCCCATGGCAGGCGCTGCTCACGATCAGCAGGCGCTCTGCATCAGGCGAGCCGTCGAGCGCCACGTCCATCGCGAGCGTCTCGCCGTCGCGGCCCGGCAGCGGGTGGTTGTGGCTGGTGATCGCCATGCCGGCGGCCGCCGCGCCTTCGAGGAAGCGCACCCGGGCGCGGGCGTAGGAAGAGGAAAAGGCGTCCTGGGGCGAGATCAAGCGGCACCTCCGGTGCGTGCCTGGCCCAGCCACTTTTCGGCCAGTCGCACCCAGAAGGTCGCCCCCAGCGGGATCAGGTCGTCGTTGAAGTCGTAGCTCGGGTTGTGCAGCATGCAGGGGCCGCCGCCATGACCCATCTCGCGGTGCGCGCCGTCGCCGTTGGCGATGAAGGCGTAGCAGCCCGGCTTTTCCTGCAGCATGTAGGCGAAATCTTCCGCGCCCATGGTGGGCTCCTGCTCCAGCACGTGGTCCGCACCGACGATCTCGGCCATCACCTCGCGCGCGAACGCGGTCTCGGCCGGGTGGTTGATGGTGGGCGGGTAGTTGCGGTGGAACTTGAACTCCACCGTGGCGCCGAAGGCCGCGCAGGTGTGCTCGGCGATCTCCTGCATGCGGCGCTCGATCAGGTCGAGTACCTCGTAGGTGAAGGTGCGCACCGTCCCCTGGATCTCGCAGCTGTCGGGCACCACGTTGGTGGCCTCGCCGGTGTGGATCATGGTGACCGAGATCACGCCGGCGTCCACCGGCTTCTTGTTGCGCGTGATGATGGTCTGGAAGGCCTGCACCATCTGGCAGGCCACGGGCACCGGGTCGATGCCGTTGTGCGGCAGCGCGGCGTGCGAGCCCTTGCCGCGGATGACGATGTGGAACTCGTTGCTCGACGCCATCACCGGGCCGGCGCTCGCGGCGAAGGTGCCCACGGGCAGGCCAGGCCAGTTGTGCATGCCGAACACGGCCTCGACCGGGAACTGCTCGAACAGCCCGTCTTTGATCATCTCGCGCGCGCCGCCGCCGCCCTCTTCGGCCGGCTGGAAGATCAGGTAGACCGTGCCGTCGAAGTTGCGGTGTTTCGCGAAATGCTGCGCCGCGGCCAGCAGCATGGCGACGTGGCCGTCGTGGCCGCAGGCGTGCATCTTGCCGGCGTGCTGGCTGGCGTGCGCGAAGGTGTTGTGCTCCTGCATGGGCAGGGCGTCCATGTCGGCGCGCAGGCCGATGGCGCGCCCGCTTTGGCCGCCGTCGCGGCCGTGCACGATGCCCACCACGCCGGTGGTGCCCAGGCCCCGGTGCACCGGAATGCCCCAGTCGGTGAGTTTCTGCGCCACCACGTCGGCGGTGCGCACTTCCTGGAAACAGAGCTCGGGGTGGGCGTGGATGTCGCGTCGCACGGCGGCGATGCTGGCCGCCTGGGTCAGGATGGAGTCAATCAGCTTCATGGGGAACCCTCTCGATACCCCTCGGGGCACCTGTTCAAAGGGGCCATGGTACCCAAGGCAGGGGACCACGATGGCCCCCGGGGCGACAACCGAGTGCGTTCAGGGGGATCCCCTGGCGGGCTCAGCGCCGGATGCGGCCGTCTTCGGTGAGCAGGGTCATCTCGACGAAGCGCGAGCCGGTGTGCTTGTTGGGCCCGAAATCCACCGGAAAACCACCCAGATCGAGGTTGCGCAAGCCCTGGACGGCGTGGATGAAGCCCTCGCGCGTGAGGTTGCGCCCGGCGCGCTGCGCGGCTTCGCTGAACACCTTGGCCGCGACGTAGCCCTCCATGCTGGAATGGTTGGGCACCAGGCCCGGCCGGGCCTTGACCGCGGCGAGGTACTCGCTGGCAATGGGCGTGACCGGCGTGTAGGGAAAGGGCATGACCTGGCTGACCAGCACGCCCTTGGCCATCGCGCCGAGTTCATCGAGCAGGGCCTGCGTGCCGACCACGGAGACGTTGTAGAAGTTGCCGGTGTAGCCCCGGCCGCGCGCCAGGCGGACGAAGACCGCACAGGCCTTGTAGACACCGATCTGCACGATGGCCTCGGGCCGATGGGCCAGGATCTCGTCGACCGCTTTCACCACGTCCACCGAATGGCGTTCGACGGTGCCCAGCGCCACGGGCGACAGGTTCTGCGCCTGGAGCGCGCGCGCCACGCCCTCCAGACCAGCTTGGCCATAGGCATCGTTCTGATGGAACACGGCGATCTTCTTGATGCCGGTGCCGGTGATCTGGCGCACGATGGCCGCAGTCTCGTCCTGGTAAGAGGCGCGCACATGAATGGCATAGCGGTTGAAGGGCACGCGCAAGGCTTCGGCCCCGCTGGCGGGCGCGAAGAACGGCAGCTTCGCTTCGGTGGCCAGGGGCAGGGCCGCCGCGCTGGTGAGCGTGCCGATGTAGCCGAACAGCGCGAACACGCCTTCGCTCAGGAATTGCCGGGTGTTGGCCGCGCAGCGATCGGGATCGTCGCCATCGTCCAGGCGCCGCAACTCGATGCGCCGGCCCTGCACGCCGCCCTTCTGGTTCAGGGCCTCGAAAAACAGCTGCGCGCCCAGGTAGAACTGCAGGCCCAATTGTTCGGACGCCCCGCTGAACGGGGCCGACTGCCCCAGCACGATGCGGGTGTCGCTGATGCCCACCGACTGCGCCCGGGCGGCGAGCGCCACCCCGCCCAGGGTGGGCCAGAGGGCCAGGCGGCCCGCGTGTCCAAGCATGTCTCTGCGTCGCATGATCCGTTCCCCCAACCGCGTAAACGTGTTCCGCAGCGTAGGCCAAATCCCCGGCGAAAGTAAGGCTTTCGGCCTGCATTTCGTCGCCGATGAACGGGGGCCGCGTGAGCGAGTGCACGCAAGTGCGACCGGCAAGGACATGGGGGCGCGAATATCATGAACGGCTGCCACACCATCGCCCCATGACACCCCTCACGACCACCCCGGAACCGCAACAGGTGCGCGGCGCCTGCCCGCACGACTGCCCCGACACCTGCGCCCTGGTCACCACGGTGGAGAACGGCGTGGCCCTGCGCGTGCAGGGCAACCCGGCGCACCGCCACACCGACGGCGCCCTGTGCACCAAGGTCTCGCGCTACGCCGAGCGCAGCTACCACCCCGAGCGCCTGCTCACCCCGCTCAGGCGCAGCGGCCCCAAGGGCAGCGGCCGCTTCGAGCCGGTGGGCTGGGACGAAGCGCTCGACGACATCGCGCAACGCCTGCAGGCCATCGCCGCGCGCGACCCGCAGGCCATCCTGCCCTACAGCTACGCCGGCACCATGGGCCTGGTGCAGGGCGAGGCCATGGCCGGGCGCTTCTTCCACCGCCTGGGCGCGTCCCTGCTCGACCGCACGATCTGCGCCTCGGCGGGCGGCGAAGGCCTGGTGCAGACGCTGGGCGGCAAGGTCGGCATGAAGGTCGAGCACTTCGCGCGCTCCAAGCTGATCCTGATCTGGGGCAGCAACTCGATCGGCAGCAACCTGCACTTCTGGCGGCTGGCGCAACAGGCCAAGCGCGAGGGCGCGCGCCTGGTCTGCATCGACCCGCGCCGCACCGAAACGGCCGACAAGTGCCACGAACACATCGCCCTGCGCCCCGGCACCGACGCCGCGCTGGCGCTGGCGCTGATGCACCAGCTCATCACCCACGGCTGGCTGGACCACGGCTACATCGAACGCCACACCCTGGGCTGGGAAGGCCTGCGCGAACGCGCCCTGCAATGGCCGCCCGAGCGCGCCGCCGAGGTCTGCGGCGTGCCGGTGCAGCAGATCGTGGACCTGGCGCGCGCCTACGGCACCACGAAACCGGCGGCGATCCGCCTCAACTACGGCATGCAGCGCGTGCGCGGCGGCGGCAACGCGGTGCGCGCCATCGCCTGCCTGCCCGCCCTGGTGGGCGCCTGGCGCGACCCGGCCGGCGGCCTGCTGCTCTCGGCCTCGGGCCACTTCCCCGTGCAGCGCGCGGCCTTGCAGCGGCCCGACCTGCTGGCCGGGCGCGCGGCGCGCACGATCAACATGAGCACCATCGGCGACGACCTGCTGCGCGAGACCTCGCCCGGCTTCGGCCCGAAGGTCGAGGCCGTGATCGTCTACAACAGCAACCCGGTGGCGGTGGCGCCGGAGTCCGGCAAGGTGGTGCAGGGCTTCGAGCGCGAAGACCTGTTCACCGTGGTGCTGGAGCATTTCCAGACCGACACCGCCGACCTCGCCGACTACATCCTGCCGGCCACCACGCAGCTGGAGCACTGGGACATCCACACCAGCTACGGCCATACCGACGTGCTGCTCAACCGGCCCGCCATCGCCCCGGTCGGCCAGGCCCGCACCAACACCGACATCTTTCGCGCGCTGGCCGCGCGCCTGGGCTTCGACGAACCGTGTTTCGCCGACGACGACCTCACGCTGTGCCGCACCGCCTTCGGCGACGCGGTGGACTTCCAGCAGCTGCTGGACCAGGGCTTTGCCACGCTGAACCTGCCCGAGGCCCCGTTTGCCGATGGGCAATTCCCCACTGCCTCGGGCCGCTGCGAGTTCCACAGCGCGCGGCTGGCGGCCAAGGGCGAGGATGGCCTGCCCGACCACCTGCCCAACTTCGAGGCCTTCGGCAGCTCGACCCAGTTCCCGCTCGCCATGATCTCGCCGCCCGCGCGCAACTTCCTCAACTCCAGCTTCGTCAACGTGACCAGCCTGCGCGACATCGAGGGCGAGCCTCTGCTGGAAATCCACGCCGACGACGCCGCCGCGCGCGGCATCGCCAGCGGCCAGATGGTGCGCGTGTTCAACCAGCGCGGCGAATACCGCTGCAAGGCCAGCGTGTCCAAACGGGCCCGTCCCGGCGTGGTCAACGGCCTGGGCATCTGGTGGCGCAAGCTCGGGCCCTTCGGCACCAACGTCAACGAGGTCACGAGCCAGCGCCTCACCGACATGGGCGGCGGCCCGGTGTTCTACGACTGCCTGGTCGAAGTGGCGACCCTGCCCGAGGGCGCCTGATGCGGCGCGGCCTGGCGCTCATGGCCCTCGCCCTGCTGGGCGCAGGCTGCGCCAGCACCACCGGCGTGGGCTATTACTGGCAGTCGGTCACCGGCCACCTGCGGCTGATGCAGGCCGCGCGCCCGGTGGACGACTGGCTGGCCGACGCCCAGGCGCCGGAGCGCCTCAAGGAACGGTTGGCGCTGGCCCGGCGCATCCGCGCCTTCGCCGTCACCGAGCTCGCCCTGCCCGACAACGCCAGCTACCACCGCTACGCCGACCTGCAGCGCCGCGCCGCGGTCTACAACGTGGTCGCCGCGCCCGCGCTCTCGCTCACACTGCAGACCTGGTGTTTCCCGGTCGCCGGCTGCGTGGGCTACCGGGGCTACTTCGACGAGGCCGACGCGCGCGCCTTCGCCCGCACCCTGCCCGCCGACCTGGAGGTCGTGGTCTACCCCGTGCCCGCCTACTCCACCCTGGGCTGGATGAACTGGGCCGGCGGCGACCCCTTGCTCAACACCTTCATCGGCTACCCGGAAGGCGAGCTGGCCCGCATCGTCTTCCACGAACTCGCGCACCAGGTGGCCTATGCCCGGGGCGACACCGAGTTCAACGAGGCTTTCGCCACCAGCGTGGAGCGGCTGGGCGGTGCACGCTGGCTCACGACCCAGGCGAGCGAGCAGGCGCGCGCCGACTACGCGGTGTTCGACCAGCGCCGGCGCGCCTTCCGCTCGCTCACCTTCTCCGTGCGCCAGCAATTGCAGGACATCTACCGGGACACGACGATCGACGACGCCGAGAAGGCGCGGCGCAAGGCCACCGCCATGACCGGCTTCCACCGCAGCTACCAAGACCTCAAGCGCGGCTGGGGTGGCTTCGCCGGCTACGACCCCTTCGTGGCCCAGGCCAACAACGCGAGCTTCGCGGCCCAGGCAGCCTACGACGGCCTGGTCTCGGCCTTCGAGGCCTTGTTTGAGCGCGAAGGGCGGGACTTCGCGCGGTTCTATGATGCGGTTCGCACCCTGGCCGCGCTGCCCAAGGAAGAACGGCAAGCGCAGTTGCGCCGCCTGGCACCCGCCGGCGCGCCCCAGGTGGCCCGCCACCCCTGACCCCGGCAACCACACCACCCACACACGAGGCAAGCCATGGCAGACATCCACATCGAACGCGAACACGCCCTGGGCCTGCCCGCCGCGCGCAAGCTGGCCTGGCGCTGGGCCGAACAGGCCGAGAACGAGTTCGACATGAGCTGCACTTACGAAGAAGGCGATGGCTGCGACGAAGTGCAGTTCACGCGCTCGGGCGTCAGCGGCACGCTCAAGGTGTCGGGCGAACGTTTCGAACTCGACGCCCGCCTGGGCTTTCTGCTCGGTGCGTTCAAGGACCGCATCGAAAGCGAGATCGTGAAGAACCTCGACACGCTGCTGGCGGCCAGGAAGCCGGCCGCCAAGGCGGCGGCCAAAAAGAAGAAAGCCGGCTGAGCCGGCTTGACTTCTTCCAGAGCACCCGCGGAACCGGCTTTGCCGGGCCGCCAGGTGCGCCCCCCTGCAAGGGGGGTGACGCCGAAGGCGGCGCGGGGGGTCAGCTCAATTCTTCGATGAGGTCGACGTACTGCTGCATCGCGTCCTCGCTGCCCGTGCCCTTGAGGCCGTTCCAGGCGTCCCACTTGGCGCGGCCCACCATGTCGCCGAAACCGGGCTTCTTCTCGGCGTTGTCACCGGTGGTGGCCTGCTTGTACAGCGCGTAGATCTTGAGCAGCGTGGCGTTGTCGGGGCGCTCGCTCAGATTCTTGGAATTCGCCACCGCGGCGTCGAAACGGGACTTGAGATCGGCCATGAATGCTCCTGGTTTGAAATGAAACGCCCGGCGCGGGTCGGCCGGGCTTAGGGCTGTCCCGCTATCTTACGGTTTGGTCTGTCTGCACAATAGAGCCACAACCCCAAGACCCGCGGCACCGGCCTTTCAGCGGCCTGGTTCACGCACCCGAGGAGCATCCATGGTTCAACGCGTCGCCGCCCGGCCCGGCCCTTCCGCAGCGCGCCCACCCGCCACCGCCAAATCCCCGGTGGCCCTCGTGCGGGGCGCGAGCGCCTCGGTCCAGCAGGCGCTGGCGAGCACCCTGGGCATGGAAGGCGAGCGCATGAGCAAGGTGGACACCGCCTGGCTGCGCATGGACTCGCCGTCGAACCTGATGATGATCGTGGGCGTCTGGATCCTGCGCCCCGGCCTCACGCCGGACGCCTTGAAGGAACGCGTGCGCGAACGCCTGCTGCCCTACCCGCGCTTCGTGCAGATCGCGCGCGAGGACGCCGCCGGCGCGCACTGGTCCAAGGACCCGGATTTCCAGATCGATCGGCACATCGTCACGCACAAGCTCAAACGCCGGCCCGGCCAGACCGAGCAGGACGCGCTGCAGGACCGCGTGGGCGACCTCGCCATGCAGGCGCTGGACCCCGAGCACCCGCTCTGGCGCTTCGAACTGATCGAGCGCTACGACGGTGGTTCGGCCCTGATCGCGCGCATCCACCACTGCATCGCCGACGGCATCGCGCTCATCAGCGTGATGATGAGCCTGGTCGACGGCGGCGGCGCGCCCCCCGAGCGCCAGCGCCGCAAGCCCCCGAAGATCGGCCTGGACGGCGCCGAAGACTGGCTGGCCGACACGCTGATCCGGCCCTTTGGCGACATCACGGCCAAGGCATTGGAAGCCGCTGGCGGTGGCGCGGCGAAATCGCTCTCCATGCTTGCCGCTCCGCAGCAGAGCCTGAGCGACACGCTGGGCCAGGCGGTGGACATCGCGCGCATGGGCGGCCAGCTCGCCAGCGACCTGGCCTCGCTGGCGCTGATGCCCGACGACTCGCCGACCCGGCTCAAGGGCCAGCCCGGCCGCACCAAGCGCGTGGCCTGGTGCGAGCCCATCCCGCTGGACGAAGTCAAGGCCATCGGCAAGGCCATGAACTGCTCGGTCAACGACGTGCTGCTGGGCTGCGTGGCCGGCGCCATCGGCGCCTACCTGCGCGGTCTGGGCGACGACACCGGCGGCAAGGAAATCCGAGCCATGGTGCCGATCAACCTGCGCCCGATGGAAGACGCCTGGAAACTGGGCAACCGCTTCGGCCTCGTGCCTCTGGTGCTGCCGATCGGCCTGGACAACCCGATCGAGCGCGTGTTCGCGGTGCGCGCGCGCATGAACAACCTCAAGGGCAGCCTGCAGCCGCTGCTGACCTTCGGCCTGCTCTCGGTGGCGGGGCTGCTGATCAAGCCGGCGCAGGACGCCATGCTCAGCCTGTTCGGCCGCAAGACCACGGCGGTGATGACCAACGTGCCGGGGCCAGCAGCCAAGCTCAAGGTGTGCGGCGCCACGCTGGAGCAGACCATGTTCTGGGTGCCGCAGACCGGCACCGTGGGCCTGGGCGTGTCGATCCTGAGCTATGGCGGTGGCGTGCAGTTCGGCGTGATCGCCGACACCCAGCTGTGCCCAGACCCGCAGCAGATCATCGACCGCTTCGAGCCGGAGTTCGCCCGGCTGCTGACACTGACGCTGATGCTGCCCTGGGGCGAGGCCAAGGGCTAGTTCAGACCAAGGCCAGGCGTCGGTCGGCGATTTCGAGCAGGCCGTCGAAGATCAGGCTTTCCACCAGCTCCACCTCGGTGGACATGCTGGGCGCCATCTTCCAGCCCGCGCCCCCGGTCATGATGCAGACCGGCTGCTCGCCGCAATGGCGCCGCAAGTTTTCCACCATGCGCTGCACCGCACCGGCTATGGCGAAGGTGCCGCCGCTGGTGAGCGCGTCGCTGGTGTTGGTGGGAAAGTCGCAGACCTCGCCGGTGGGCACGTGCAGGCCCGCCGTGCCCGACTCCAGCGCGCGCAGCATGATGCCGTGGCCGGGCAGGATGATGCCGCCCAGGAAGCGCCCCTCGGTGTCGATGGCCTCGACCGTGACGGCCGTGCCCACCATCACCACCACGCAGGGCTTCGCCGGGCCCCGGGCGAGCAGCCGCTGGCGCGCACCGATCATGGCGACCCAGCGGTCCGACCCCAGCCGGGCCGGGTGGTCGTAGCCGTTGACCAACCCCGCTTCGGCGCTGCTGGACACGACCCAGTGCGGCGTCACGTCCCACAGCTCGAGCTGCTCGCCGACCCGCCGCTTGACCGCGTCGCCAGCGACCACACAACCCAGCACCCATTGCGGGGCGGGCAGGTGGCGCCAGTCGCCGTCTTCCAGGGTTTCGATGTTTTCCAGAAACTGCGCACCGCTGGCCAACAGCGTGGCCCCCACGCGTGGCGCGTCGTAAAGGGCCCACTTGAGGCGGGTGTTCCCTACGTCCAGGGCCAGAAAAGTCATGCGCGGATTATGACCAAGCCACCGTGCCCGGATTGCCGCAGTGCAGCATGGGGCGCGGCGGGCGGGTTCAGATCAGTCCGATCCAGCAGGCCCGTTGCACGGCGGCCAGCTTGTTGTCGGTCTGCAACTTGGACATCGCATTGGCGAGGTGGTAATTCACCGTGCGCTCGGAGCAGTCCATGCGCAACGCGGTCTCGCGCGCGGTCAGACCTTCGAAGGCCAGGTTGAGGCTTTCGAGTTCGCGCGGGCTCAGGCCCACGCGCTGCTCGGCGATGGTGCGTCGCAACATGGGCCACACGTTGAAGGCCGACCAGGCCAGCACCGCCGCCTCGGAGCGGTCGGCAAAGGCCCGTGGGCTGAACATGAAACACTCGAAGGCACGGCCCGCCGGCAGGCTGAAGGCCACGCGCACCAGCGTCTGGTAGCCGTGCGCCAGCCACAGGCGGCGCCAACGGCTCGACTGTTCGAACGAGGATTTGGAAATATCCTGCCAGGCCACCAGCGGCGCATCGCTGTCGCGCCAGCCCGCGCCGAAGTCCCGGCTTTCGGCCAGGGCCTCGGCGGCCCCCACCAGCCGGGGGGGATGCACCGCCAGCACCTCGCGCTGATCCCGCCCACCCAGGGGGTTCGGACCAAGAACCAGCACGGCGTCCACCCCTTGATCGCGCAGCGCGCAGACCCAGTCGGCCAGAATACCGTCCAGCCCGACACTGTCAAAGTTGACAGGCAGGGTCATGGTTGATAACACCCTGTTGCATACACAATGCCTGATGAATCAGGATGGGAGTCACGCGCCACAGGTGTTTGGCGATCGAAGGAGTGCATATTGTCTTTTGACCGGTTGTGGATGCTCAGCGCCAAAGCCCGCATGTGGCGGTGGGTGCTGGACGAGGTTGTCCACGCGCCTGTGGAGCCTATTTTGCACCCATCGCGGTACCGGCTGCTGTGGATCGGGGCATTCACGTTCGTCGGCCACCTGGTCATCTATGGCATTTGGGGCCATCTGGTGCCCCAGCCCTATGAAAATGTGTGGGCCCGCCTGGTGATGGCCTTCCTGGCACTCATTTATGTGTTGCCCCGGATTTCGCGCGACCCGTCGTCCACGGAAAGCGGGCGCCTCTTCAGCCTGGCCACCTGGATCCAGCTGCCCTGGTTCTTCACCTGGATGTACTGGATGAACGGGGGCAATGCCGCCTGGCTGGGCAGCGTCGCCGCCATGATCCTCATTTATTACCACGCGACCGACTGGCGCCTGGCCACGCTCGGCCTGATCACCGGCGGCATCGCGGGCTGGGCCACGGCGGAGTTCTATGGCGGCAGCACCCGCCCGTTCGAGGAGCCGCTGGCGAACGTGGTGGTGATCACCTTCTCCTGGCTCATGGGCCTGATGCTGGGTTTCTCCAGCGCCAACCTGCGCCGCGCCCGCCTGCTCAACACGCTGAGCACCATGGGCGTGATGGCGCACGAGCTGCGCACGCCGCTGGCCACGGTGAACCTCATGGGCGACGTGCTGCGCAACCTGGTGCAACACGACATCCCGGACCCCAAACGCAAGAAGCTGGAGGAACTGGCCACGCGGCTGCAGAACCTGGTGCGCAGCATGAACCGCCAGATCGACACCCAGATTTCCAACGCGCAGCTCATGCGCCTGCCGCGCGAGCAGTCCCTGATCATGGCGGCCGAGCTGGTGCAGGAGGTGGTGAACCAGTACCCCTACCGCTCCTCGCGGGAGCGCGACTGCGTTCAGGTGCACATCCAGAGCGACTTCTGCTTTTCGGCTTCCCGCCCGCTGTTCGCCCAGGTGCTCACCAACCTGATCAAGAACGCGCTGCACGCGCTGGCCGCGGCCAGCACGGCGCCCAGCCCGGGCGACCTGCGGGTGGACGTGGGCCTGCACCACGGCAAGGGCCGCATCGCCGTGTCGGACGACGGCATCGGCATCACGCACGAGCAGCAGCAGCGCATTTTCGAACCCTTCTTCTCGACCCAGAGCGGGGCCGGCAACGGCCTGGGCCTGACCTTCTGCAAGAACGTGGTCGAGGCCGCCCATGGCCGCCTCAGCGTGCACTCCCAACCTGGGCTGGGCGCGGTCTTCATGATCGACCTCCCCCTCAACACATCTGCGGCCCAGACCTTGGCCGTCTCAGGCTGACCACGATGGCACTGACGATCTCACTCTTTCACCGCCCTGGCAGCGTCCTCTTCCTGGATGACGACACCGACTACCTGGAAATGCTGGGCATGGTCATCCCCTCGCACTGGCAGGTCGAGCTCTATTCACGCCCCTCGGGCTTCGCCGCCCGCATGCAGAACGAGCCCGCGCGCTGGGAGGCCGACGCCATGGCTCAGCTGCAGATGATCGAGCGCTGGCGGCAGGGTCAGCCGCTGCTGCCACAGGTGTTGCGGTACTGGGCCGTGAGCGCCTCGCGCTACGAGCTGGCCCAGATCTGCGTGGTGGACTACGCCATGCCCGGCACCGACGGCCTGCGGGTGCTCAACACCCTGCTCGACTGGCCGGGCTCGCGCGTGCTGCTGACGGGCCAGGCGGACGAGCAGATCGCCATCCAGGCCTTCAACAACGGCTTGATCGACCAGTTCGTGCCCAAACAGACCACGGACATCACGCGCCACCTGCTCGGTGTGCTGCGCAAGCTGTCCCAGACGCCACACCCCCGGCTCAACACGCTGTGGCGTGCCGCCCTGCGGCCGACGCAGCAGTCCATGCTGCAGATCCCGTCGGTGGCGCAGGCGCTGCGCGCCTACACCGAGCAGCACTGGGTGGAGTACGTGGTGCTCGGCGAGCCCTTCGGCCTGGTCGGCCTGGACTCCATGGGCAACTGCCACTGGCTGCAGCTCGAACCCACGGCCAGCCTGCCCGATCTGGCCGAGCTCGCGGGCTCGGCCGGGCTGGGTTTCGATGCGGTGCGAGCCGTGCAGGCCGGGCAACGGCTGGCCGCCGTGGAACTGCACCAGCAAATGGGCCTGCGGGGCCCGGTGCGGACCGCGCAAGCCTTCCCGGTCGGGGACGACGGCGTGCTGTCAGGCGCCCTGTTCAGCCTGGACCGCGCCGACCTGCCCCAGCCCATCTATGCCTACCGGCACTTTCTGGAAGCCCAGGGCGGGCGCGAGGTTCACGACACTTAGGGCCTGTCAACCCTATGCCGCCAGGGCCTCCTCCTGGGCGCCGGCCTGGACGCGGGCGCGCCGGGCACAAGGCCAATCCCAGGGTTTGACGATCGGCGCGATCTCGCGCGCCACCGCCTCCAGGTGGTCCAGCTCGGCCTCGGTCAGCGCCGCGTTGAGCGTGAGTCGCACCAGGGCGCGCTTGCTGCTGGTGGCCGGGGCGCAGAAGATGGCGCCGAACACGCCGCGCTTTTCCAGCTCGTCGCGCAGGCGCATGGTGTCCGGCTCGGTGCCGGCTTCCAGCGAGATGATCTGCTCGGTGCCCTGGTGGATCCAGTAACCCAGGCCGCCCAGGGTGTCGCGCACCCGGCGGGTGATGGCCTTGAGGCGGGCCCGCTCGTCGTCGGCCTTCTGCAGCACCTCGACCGTGGCCCGCAGGCCGGCGATCTCATGGGGCAGCAGGCAGGAGCTGAAGATGTTGGGGAAGCTCGAGCTCAGGATGTAGTAGCGCATGCTGGCCGGTGCGGTGAAGAAGCCGGCGCGCCCGGCGACCGACTTGGCCAGGCTGGCGGAAATGAAGTGCACGCGGTCCGTCAGACCGAGTTCGGCGCACAGGCCCGCGCCGCCCGGGCCGTGCGTGCCCAGGGAATGCGACTCGTCGACCAGGATCATGCTGCCGTGCTTTTCCACCACCTCGATCATGGCTTCCAGCGGGCACACGGAACCGGTGGTGCTGTAGACCGAGTCCACCACCACCACGCCCGGGCCGTTCTTGGCCATGATCTTGTCCAGGTGGGCCGCGTCGTTGTGGCGGAAGGCAAAAGCCGGCGCGCGCGCGGCATGGGCCCCTTCCCACAGGGACGCGTGTGCCTGGGTGTCCAGGTACACCGGGGTGTTGGCGTCGGCGATGGACTGCAGCAGGCCGACGTTGGCCGAGTAGCCAGACTGGCAGACGAAGGCGTCTTCCTTGCCGACCCAGCCCGCAAGAGCCATTTCGAGCGCGCGCGTGGGGTGCTGCTGGAGGAGGAACACACCCGACTGCACCACGAACTCGCTGGACTTGGTGATGGCCTCGACCTGGGCCGCCACGATGCTCGGATGGCCCGTCACGCTCAGGTAGTCGTTGCCGTCCAGGCGCACCGCATTGGGGCCGGGCGAAGAACCGTGCAGCACGAACTTGCCGCCCCAGTTGCCTTCCCAGCGGGGTTTGAAATCACGTTCCATCCGCTGAACCAGGGTGGCGGCCAGCGGTGGGTTCTTGTAAACGGCGTCTTGAGCGCGTTCCAGCGTTTCCATGGGATTCCCCTTAGCGGATAGAAAACCCCATTAAAAAAAGAAATCCGTGAAAAATCACACGACCCCTGTCAGGTTTGACAGGGGTTATGAGGCTTTCTTCTCAAGTTTCGGCTCGTTCTGCCGACAGGCGGTTACGCGGCGTAACAACCCTTGAACGGCTGGCTCAGTTCTGGCGCCAGGGCAATTCGCGGAACCGCCACCCCCCTTTGCGCCCCCGGTGGGCGTCGGCATCGGGGTCGCCTTCGAAGCCTTCGAGGATGTTGTAGGCCTCCAGCCCGAGCTCGGTGGCCCGCTTGGCGGCGGCAATGGAGCGCACGCCGCTGCGGCACAGCAGCACCAGCTTCTTGTCGCCGGCCGCTTCCCGCACCTGCTGATCGAAGGTCGGGTTCAGCGCCATGCCGGGCCACTGCTTCCAGGCAACGGGCACCGCGCCCGGCACAAAGCCCACCCACTCCCGCTCCGCGTCGGTGCGCACGTCCACCATCACCGCCTCGCCGCTCTGGACCCAGCGCCAGGCCAGTTCGGGCGATACGTCACCGGCATAGGTGCCCTGATGGGCGCCCGAGGGCGGCAGGGGCTGCATCTGCAGCGCGCCGTCGGCGTCGTGGCGCAGGCCGGACGTGAGGTTGGCCGGCACGGCCTCGTCGATGCGCCGGGGGCGCGGCAGGTTCAGCGAGTTCATCAAAGCCACGAACTCGGCCTCGGTCTTGCCGGCCACCCGCGTGTTGGTGGTTTTCTCGCGGCCGATGCTGGAACACGAACGGCCCTGGTAGTCGTGGCCGGGCCAGACGATGGTGTCGTCCGGCAGCGCGAACAGCACCTGGGTCAGGCTGCGGTACAGGGCCTCGGCACTGCCCGACTGGAAATCGGTGCGGCCACAGCCGTTGATCAGCAGGGTGTCGCCGGTGAACACGTGGTTGCGCCAGAGAAAGCTCATGCTGCCGGCGGTGTGGCCCGGGGTGTGCAGGGCCTTGAGCACCTCCCCACCGAACTTCAGGGTGTCGCCATCCTGGAGCTGCACGCCCGCAGTGCCGATGCCACACCCCAGAGGCGCGGCGGTCTTGGCGCCAGCCAGCTCGGCCAGCCGGCCCGCGCTGGTGATGTGGTCCGCATGGGCGTGGGTCTCCACGGTCCAGACCAGTTTCAAGCCGTACTCCCGCAGGGTCGCGAGATCGCGCTCGATCTGCTCGTCCACCGGATCGATGAGCAGCGCGTCGCGGCTGAGTTGGTCGAACAGCACGTAGGTGTAGGTGCTGGAGGCGGGGTCGAACAGCTGGATCGGTTTCATCTGAAAGCACAAGTGGAACTCGGGGGCCGACCATCATGCCCGAGGCTGGGCGTCATGGATTTTCAATATCAGATGAAGATATTTTCACGCTCTTTTTTGGTGCCGAAGTACCCAAAAACAAGGGCTTGCGGCCGTGTGCTATTCACTGGTCGGTGAAAACCCTGCGCTCCGCAGTGGCACCTTGGGCGCATCATCGGCGGCTCATCAACCCGACTGGAGACAACAGATGACTGACAAGAAGACCGTCACTTCGCGCCGAGGCATGCTCAAAGGCGCCGCCGTCGCGGCCGGCGCCATGTCCGTGCCGATGATTGCCACCGCGCAGACCACCACGCTGCGCTTCCAGAGCACCTGGCCGGCCAAGGACATCTTCCACGAATACGCCGGCGACTTTGCCAAGAAGGTCAATGACATGGCCGGCAGCCGTCTGAAGATCGAAGTGCTGCCGGCAGGTTCGGTGGTGCCGGCCTTCCAGTTGCTGGACGCGGTCGCCAAGGGCACGCTGGACGGCGGCCACGGCGTGGTGGCCTACTGGTACGGTAAGAACTCCGCCCTGGCGCTGTGGGGTTCCGGCCCCGGCTACGGCATGGACGCCAACATGGTGCTGGCCTGGCACAAGTACGGCGGCGGCAAGGCCCTGATGGAAGAGATCTACAAGAGCCTGAACCTCGACGTGGTTTCTTACCTGTCCGGCCCCATGCCCACCCAGCCGCTGGGCTGGTTCAAGAAGCCGGTGTCCAAGGTCACGGACATGAAGGGCCTGAAGTTCCGCACCGTGGGCCTGGCGGTGGACGTGTTCACCGACATGGGCACCGCCGTGAACCCGCTGCCCGGCGGCGAGATCGTGCCGGCGCTGGACCGTGGCCTGATCGATGCGGCCGAGTTCAACAACGCCTCCAGCGACCGCGTGCTGGGCTTCCCCGACGTGGCCAAGAACTGCATGCTGCAGAGCTTCCACCAGTCCGGCGAGCAGTTCGAGATCCTGTTCAACAAGAGCAAGCTCAACGCCCTGCCGGCCGAACTCAAGGCCATCATCGAGTACGCGGCCGAAGCCTCCAGCGCCGACATGAGCTGGAAGGCCATCGACCGCAACTCGCAGGACTATGAAGCGCTGAAAAAGGGCGGCGTGAAGTTCTACAAGACGCCCGATCCGATCCTGCGCGCGCAGTTGGCCTCGTGGGACAAGACCATCGCCAAGAAGGCGGCCGAGAACCCCCTGTTCAAGAAGGTGCTCGACTCGCAGAAGGCCTTCGCGCAGCGGGCCGGCCAGTGGCACAACGACTACACGGTCGACTTCAAGATGGCCTTCAACCACTACTTCGCCAAGAAGAGCTGATCCCGGCACAGGGGAACGAGGGGCATGGCGCCGGCGCGATGCCCCTCTTTTTTTGCCCGTTTCACCGCGCCGGCTGAGGAATCACGATGCAATCCATCTTGTGGACCATCGATCGGCTGTCCACGCTGATCGGCAAGGTCTTCGCCTGGTGCGCCCTCCTGCTGACGCTGCTGATCAGCTGGGAGGTGTTTTCGCGCTACGCCCTGAACAACCCCCACGCCTGGGTGCTGGACGCCCAGATCATGTTGTACGGCACGCTGTTCATGACGGCGGGCGCCTACACCCTGTCCAAGAACGGGCACGTCCGGGGCGACGTGCTGTATGGCTTCTTCCAGCCGCGCACCCAGGCCACCGTGGACCTCGTGCTGTACATCCTGTTCTTCCTGCCGGGCATCGTCGCGCTGACCTGGGCCGGCTGGATCTACGCGGGTGAATCGCTCGCGATCCGCGAACAGACCTTCTCGGCCGACCCCTTGCCGCTGTACCCCTTCAAGTATGTGATCCCGCTGGCGGGCATCACGCTGCTGCTGCAGGGCCTGGTGGAGATCGTGCGCTGCGTCCAGTGCATTCAGACCGGCGCCTGGCCGGCGCGTGAAGACGACGTGCAGGAAGTCGACGTCGAAAAACTCAAGGAAATGGTCAACGTGAAAGACGAAGACATCGCCGCACTCGACGCCGTGGTCGTCGCCCAGGAGAAAAAACAATGAAGCTGCGCAAGGAACTCTGGTTCGGCCTCAGCTTCATGGCCCTCATCGTGGTGCTGGCGGCCGGCGTGCTGCTGAGCGCCGAGACGATCACGCAAGGCCACCTCGGCCTGCTGATGCTCTCGCTGGTGGTGGTGGCGATCATGTTGGGCTTTCCCACCGCGTTCACGCTCATGGGCATGGGCATGCTGTTCACCTGGCTGGCCTATGAGCGGGACGTCACGCGCACGCTGGACCTGATGGTGCAGTCGGCCTACAAGACCATGGCCAACGACGTGCTCATCGCCATTCCGCTGTTCGTTTTCATGGGCTACCTGGTCGAACGCGCCAACCTGATCGAGTCGCTCTTCAAGAGCATGCACCTGGCCATGGCCCGGCTGCCCGGCGCGCTGGCGGTGGCCACGCTCGTGACCTGCACCATCTTCGCCACCGCCACCGGCATCGTGGGCGCGGTGGTGACGCTGATGGGCCTGCTGGCCCTTCCAGCCATGCTGCGCGCGGGCTACAGCGTACCGCTGGCGGCCGGCGCCATCACGGCGGGCGGCTGCCTGGGCATCCTGCTGCCGCCCTCGGTGCTGCTGATCGTGTACGGCGCCACCGCCGGCGTGTCGGTGGTGCAGCTCTATGCGGGGGCCTTCTTCCCCGGCCTGATGCTCTCCGCCCTGTACATCCTGTACGTGATCATCGTCGCCAAGCTCAAGCCCGAGTGGGCGCCGCCGCTGACCGCTGAGGAGCGCAAGGTCAAGCTGCCGCCGCTGACGCAACGACTGACGAACGACCCGACCGCGCACGCGCTGCTGCGCCTGCTCAAGGGCAGGCGCAACACCGACGTGCCGCTGTCGCACCTGCTCAAGCAGATCGGCCTGGCCGCGCTGCCGGCGCTGATCTTCGCGGCCGTCATGATCCCGAGCTACGAGGCGGTCACCACGGTGAAGGCCGAGGCGGTGTACGAGATCGAGGAAATCGGCGCCAGCCGCTCCAGCGCCGCCGAAGGCGGTGGCCTGGCCGAGCCGCCGGCCGAAGGCGGTCTGGCCGAGCCGCCGTCCGAATCGGGCGGCCTGGCCGAGCCGCCGGCGGACCCCGATGTGCCCGAGGCCGCCGGCGGCCTGCAGGCGCCCCCCGGGGCCGAAGCCGCGGCCAGCGAACCGGGAGCCGCGGCCGAAGCGGCTGCGGAAGCCGGCGCGGTGGGCGAAGAAGCCGCCACGACCCAGCCCGCCCCCACCTGGTGGTGGGTGTTCTTCGCGGTCTGCGGCGCGCTCGTCACCCTGTTCTACCTGTTCCTCAGCTTCGCCCGGCTCGAGATCTTCAAGATGCTGCTGGCGTCGTTCTTCCCGCTCATGCTGCTGATCCTGAGCGTGCTGGGCTCGATCGTGCTGGGCCTGGCGACGCCGACGGAGGCGGCGGCCATGGGGGCGCTGGGCGGCATGCTGCTGGCAGCCGCCTACCGGCGGCTCAACATGGCCGTGCTCAAGGAATCGGTCTACCTGACCGCCAAGACCTCGGCCATGGTGTGCTGGCTGTTCGTCGGCTCGGCGATCTTCTCCGCCGCGTTCGCGCTGCTAGGCGGCCAGGCGCTGGTCGAGGCGTGGGTGCTGAGCATGAACCTCACCAAGATCGAGTTCCTGGTGATGACCCAGATCATCATCTTCCTGCTGGGCTGGCCGCTGGAATGGACCGAGATCATCGTGATCTTCATGCCGATCTTCATTCCCCTGCTGGCGCACTTCGAGGTGGACCCGCTGTTCTTCGGCCTGCTGGTGGCGCTGAACCTGCAGACCGCCTTCCTCAGCCCGCCGGTGGCCATGGCCGCCTTCTACCTGAAGGGCGTGGCCCCGCCGCACGTCACGCTGAACCAGATCTTCCTGGGCATGCTGCCGTTCATGGGCATCCAGATCCTGGCCATCGTGCTGCTGTACATGTTCCCCGGCATCGGCCTGTGGCTGCCGCAGCTGCTCTACAAGTGATCTGACGGGTTCGATCCACCCCAGGGGGCGCTTCGGCGCCCCTTCTTTTTTGGGGGAAACGGGTTATATTACGTTTACGTAAACGTCAATTGACCGGATGCGCGAAGAATCGTGTCCGAGCCCCCTAGCTGGAGACCGCATGCCCCGCCCGAACGACGCCTCCCTGCCCTTTCCGCGTGCGGCCCTGCGTGCGGGCAAGAACGGCGCGTGGCGCGGCTGGCAGATCGAGCCTGTGGCCGAGGGCGCGCCGGCCACCAAGGTCTCTCTCAAGAAGCTCAAGCCGGACGCCAAGCCCTTTTCCAGCGGCGACAAGGCGGCCGACCAAGCCAGCGTGCAGGCCATCGCCGAAGAACTCGACGGCTTGCAGGACCTGTTCTACGCCGACCGCCGCTTCAAGCTGCTCGTGGTGCTGCAGGGCACCGACACCGCCGGCAAGGACGGCACCGTGCGAGGCGTGTTCGCACGCACCAGCCCGCTGGGCGTGCACACCGTGGGCTGGAAAGCCCCGACCGAGGTCGAGCGCGACCACGACTACCTCTGGCGCATCCACCAGCAGGTGCCCGGCGCCGGCGAGACCATGGTCTTCAACCGCAGCCACTACGAAGACGTGCTGGTGCCCGTGGTCAACCGCTGGATCACGCCCGCCCAGACCGCTCAGCGCTACGCGCAGATCAATCACTTCGAGCGCCTGCTCGCCGAGACCGGCACCGTGATCCTGAAGTTCATGTTGCACATCGGCAGCGACGAGCAGCGCCAACGCCTGCAGGAGCGCGTGGACGACCCGACCAAACACTGGAAGTTCAGCGAAGGCGACATCGACGTGCGCAAGCAGTGGGCCGACTACCAGCGCGCCTACGAGGCGCTGCTGGCCCGCACCAGCACCCCCTGGGCACCCTGGAACGTGGTCCCCGCCAACTCCAAGACCCACCGCAACCTGATGATCGCGACCATCGTGCGCGACACCCTCAAGGCCCTCGACCTGCGTTACCCGCCGCCCAAGCCCGCCTTGGCCGGCCTGCGCATCGAATGAGGCTTTCCGCCATCCGCCCCCAGAGAGAGACACCATGAGCAACCTCGCCGCCGAGTACCAGGCACTGGCCAACTACCGCCCCACGCACAAGGTGCGTTTCGTCACCGCCGCCAGCCTGTTCGACGGGCACGACGCCGCCATCAACATCATGCGGCGCATCCTGCAGGGCATGGGCGCCGAGGTGATCCACCTGGGCCACAACCGCTCGGTGGACGAGGTGGTCACCGCCGCGCTGCAGGAAGACGCGCAAGGCATCGCCATCAGCTCCTACCAGGGCGGCCATGTGGAGTACTTCAAGTACATGGTGGACCTGCTCAAGAGCCGGGGCGGCGAGCACATCCAGGTGTTCGGCGGCGGCGGCGGCGTGATCGTGCCGGCCGAGATCCGCGAGCTGCAGGACTACGGTGTGACGCGCATCTACAGCCCCGAAGACGGCCAGAAGATGGGCCTGGCCGGGATGATCGGCGAGATGGTGATGCGCTGCGACCGCGACCTCAGCCCCTACGCGCCCAAGGCGCTGGCAGCCATCGAGGGCCAGGGCGAGATGAACTGGCGCGCGCTGGCCCAGCTCATCACGGTGCTGGAGAACGGCAGCGCGGACGCGGCCATCGTCTCCGCCCTGCGCGAGCAGGCCCAGACCAGGAAGGTGCCGGTGCTCGGCATCACCGGCACGGGCGGCGCGGGCAAGTCCTCGCTGACCGACGAGCTCATCCGCCGCCTGCGGCTGGACCAGGACGACCGCCTGCGTGTGGCCGTGATCTCCATCGACCCCTCGCGCCGCAAGAGCGGCGGCGCGCTGCTGGGCGACCGCATTCGCATGAACGCCATCAACCCCTGGGGCCAGGGGCCGCGCGTCTACATGCGCTCGCTGGCCACGCGCGACTTCGGCAGCGAGATCAGCGCCGCCCTGCCCGACGTGATCGCGGCCTGCAAGTGCGCGGGCTTCGACCTGATCGTGGTCGAGACCTCCGGCATCGGCCAGGGCGACGCGGCCATCGTGCCGCACGTGGACCTGCCCATGTACGTCATGACGCCCGAGTTCGGCGCGGCCAGCCAACTCGAGAAGATCGACATGCTGGACTTCGCCGCCTTCGTGGCCATCAACAAGTTCGACCGCAAGGGTGCGCTCGACGCCCTGCGCGACGTGGCCAAGCAGGTGCAGCGCAACCAGGAAGCCTGGAGCACGCCGCCCGACCAGATGCCGGTGTTCGGCACCATGGCCGCGCGCTTCAACGACGACGGGGTGACCGCGCTGTACCAGGCGCTGAAAGTCCGCCTGGGCGACCTCGGCCTGCCGTTGCAGGAGGGCCGGCTGCCCGCCGTGAAGGTGCGCCACAGCACCAACCAGACGCCCATCGTGCCGCCCGCGCGCACGCGTTACCTGGCCGAGATCAGCGACACGGTGCGCGGCTACAAGAAGAAGGCGATCGAGCAGTCGCGCCTGGCGCGCGAGATCCAGCAGCTCAACGCCAGCGCGGCCATGCTGCGCAAGGACAAGCCCGAACGCGCGCGCGCCGCCGAGGCGGTGATCGACCTCGCTCAATTGCGCGAACTCGACCAGGATCCGGCCGCGCGCAAGCTGCTCGCCCAGTGGCCCGACATGCAGAAGGCCTACGCGGGCGACGAGTACGTGGTGAAGATCCGCGACAAGGAGATCCGCACCGCGCTCACCACCAAGAGCCTGTCGGGCACCACCATCCGCAAGGTCGCGCTGCCCAAGTACGAGGACCACGGCGAGATCCTGAAGTGGCTGATGCTGGACAACGTGCCCGGCAGCTTCCCCTACACCGCCGGCACCTTCGCCTTCAAGCGCGAGGGCGAGGACCCCACGCGCATGTTCGCCGGCGAAGGCGACGCCTTTCGCACCAACCGCCGCTTCAAGCTGCTCTCCGAAGGCATGGCCGCCAAGCGCCTGTCCACCGCCTTCGACTCGGTCACGCTCTACGGCAACGACCCCGACCCGCGCCCCGACATCTACGGCAAGGTGGGCAACTCCGGCGTGAGCATCGCCACGCTCGAGGACATGAAGGTGCTCTACGGCGGCTTCGACCTCTGCCACCCGGCCACCTCGGTCTCCATGACCATCAACGGCCCGGCGCCCAGCATCCTGGCGATGTTCATGAACACCGCAATCGACCAGAACCTGGAGAAGTTCGAAACCGAGAACGGGCGCCAGCCCACCGCCACCGAGGCCGCCAAGATCCGTGAATGGGTGCTGGCGAACGTGCGCGGCACGGTGCAGGCCGACATCCTCAAGGAAGACCAGGGCCAGAACACCTGCATCTTCTCGACCGAGTTCTCGCTCAAGGTCATGGGTGACATCGCCGAGTACTTCGTGCACCACGACGTGCGCAACTTCTACTCGGTGTCCATCAGCGGGTACCACATCGCCGAGGCCGGCGCCAACCCCATCAGCCAGCTCGCCTTCACGCTCTCCAACGGCTTCACCTTCGTGGAGGCCTACCTCGCGCGCGGCATGCACATCGACGACTTCGCGCCCAACCTGAGCTTCTTCTTCAGCAACGGCATGGACCCGGAGTACACCGTGCTCGGCCGCGTGGCGCGCCGCATCTGGGCCACCTCGATGCGCGACCGCTACGGCGCGAACGAGCGCAGCCAGAAGCTGAAGTACCACGTGCAGACCAGCGGCCGTTCCCTGCACGCGCAGGAGATCCAGTTCAACGACATCCGCACCACGCTGCAGGCGCTGATCGCGATCTACGACAACTGCAACAGCCTGCACACCAACGCCTTCGACGAGGCCATCACCACCCCCACCGAAGACTCGGTGCGCCGCGCGATGGCGATCCAGCTCATCATCAACCGCGAGTGGGGCCTGGCCAAGAACGAAAACCCCAGCCAGGGCGCCTTCATCATCGACGAGCTCACCGAGCTGGTGGAAGAAGCCGTGCTGCAGGAGTTCGAGAAGATCGCCGAACGCGGCGGCGTGCTGGGCGCGATGGAGACCGGCTACCAGCGCGGCAAGATCCAGGACGAGTCCATGCACTACGAGATGCTCAAGCACACCGGCGAGTACCCGATCGTGGGCGTGAACACCTTCCGCAACCCGCACGGCGACCTCACGCCCGAGACGCTGGAGCTCGCGCGCTCGACCGACGACGAGAAGCAGAACCAGCTCAAGCGCCTGGCCGACTTCCACGCGCGCCATGCCCACGAGTCGCCCGCCATGCTGCAGCGCCTGCGCCAGGCCGTGATCGAGAACGGCAACGTGTTCGAGGTGCTGATGGACGCGGTTCGCGTGTGCTCGCTCGGCCAGATCACCAGCGCGCTGTTCGAGGTGGGTGGGCAGTACCGCCGCAACATGTGAGCCTCGGGCCTCGCGGCCCCAGGTTCACATCGGGTTCGCCAGCGGCAGGTTGAGCAGCAGGTTCTGTGGCTTGAGCTTGAGCAGGCCATCGGGTCCCATGGCCAGGCCCAGGTAGACCGGCTTGCCGCGCACGTCGGCACGCATGTCCTGCGGGTCGGCGAAGCTCAGCCGGAACAGGCTGATCAGCCGGCGCTGGCGCTCGGGGTCCACCTCGTTGCCCAGGTAGAGGTCGTTGAGCAGCGCGGTCGAGGCCACATCCAGCCCCACATGCCAGCGCCAGGACGGGTCTTCCACCCGTGACTCGGGCTGGATCTTCACGGCCACGCCGTGGAAATGGCGCACCCACTTCTCCAGCACCGAGGCTAGCGCCTTCAGACCCGAGCGGGAGCGTGCCATGGTGAGCGTGAGCCCATGCGGCAATTCGTTCTGGATTTCGTGCGTGAGGTCGAGCACGAAGTTGAAGCGCCCAGCCCCCTCCCGGCTGCGCAGGTAACGCGGCGCGTTGTCGTCGCCCAGCACCTCGATCTGCGTGGCCGGCAGGGCCGCGCCGCCCTGCACCAGCAGGCGCCCCAGCTCGCCCAGGCCACCGGTTTCATTGAGCAGGTCCAGCACCTCGCTGTCGCCGCTGAGCACGCGGCCGTCCTGCACGCTCACGCGCTGGCGGCGAAACAGCATCTCGGCCGCGCGCCAGGCCCAGGCGTCGGGCTCGTCCTCCAGCAGGCGGCACACCAGGGCCTGCACCACCAGGTCCAGGAACAGCGGCGGGATCTGGATGGCGCCGGCCTGGAAGAAGCCGGCGTAGGCGGCTTCGAGCGAGCCGGCGGCGATCACCGCGTCCCGGAAGTCCAGGAACAGGCGGTGGTTGGCGCGCGCGTCGTCGTCCTCGAAGGCGTCCAGCTCGGCTGCCGTCACGGCGCGCGTGGGCGCGGCCATCAAGGCAGCGTGCAGCGCGCGCTCGGCTGCACAGGATTCCTCAACCAGCGCGAGTTCCGGGCGCTGCAGCCAGAGCCGCCAGTAGCCGTCGGTGGGGCTCAGCCAGCCGCGCGCGTCGCGGTTGAGCAGTTCGTGGCCGCAGGACGACCAGATGGGAAGGGAAGGGGCGTCGGACATGAAGAAAACCCGCTGCGCGCGGGGGCGCGTGGCGGGTTGGGAGTCGAGGGGTGAACGCATTGTCGTTCACCCGGCGCCGGGGCGCCGCGGGTTCAGGGTGCGGCCTGCAAGGCGCCGGCCTTGCGGCTGCCCGTGATCGCCCGCGAGGCGTAGGGCGCGGGCGCATCGCGCGTGTAGGTCGCATCCGGCACGCCCGCCAGGCCGATCAGGGCCTGCAGCGTGGCATTCGGCCAGAAGTTGGGGCTGCTGATGTTGCTTGCGCCCGGGATGTTGGTGGCCACCGAGTTCACGTTGTTCGACTGCGTCAAGTTGGCGAAGCTGCTGGCGAACAAGGACTGGTTGCCGGTCCCCACGAACAGGTTGGCCGTGAGCGCGACCGAGGCGCCGCCGGCCACGGACAGGTAGGCGCCGCCCGAACGGGTGATGGCGACGGTGTTGTGCACCATCTCCAGCGAGGTGTTGGGGTTCGACAGGCCCTCCATGCCATAGGCGATCGCGTTGTTGTTCTGCGCGTTCGGGCCCTTCTGGAACAAGTTGCCCTTCAGGACCACGCGGCCGCCGTTGGGGAAATCGGCCAGGTAGCTGGAATTGCCGCTGGGCCCGTCCATGAAGTAGCTGTTCTGGATGATGGACTCGCGCGCCCGGCTCTTGAGGTTGTGGCCGACCTTGGCCTCGTGGAAATAGCTGGAGTTCACCGTCAGCCGGTCGATCTGGTTGACGTAGATGTTGTGCGTGTAGCCATCGCCCAGGCCGTTGCGCGCGAACTCCGAACTTTCGATCGTGATGGTGGCCGAACCGGCGTTGGCGAGGATGCCGTTCTGGTTGTCGTAGAAGCCGCTGTTGAGGATGCGCAGGTCGCCCGTGTGCTCGGCGCGGATGCCGGCGCCGTTCTGGTCGGGCACCGTGGTGTCGCGGAACTCGATGTTGTCGATGGTGATGTTCGCGCCCGACACCACCCACAGGCCCTTGCCCCGGGCGTTGTTGCCGTTGGCGAAGAGGCGCGCGCGGCTGCCCACGCCGCAGATGGTGAGGTTGTTGACGGTCCAGGAAGCGACGTCGCCCCGGTAGTCGCCGCCCGCGATCTTGATCACATCGCCGGCCTGCGCCACCGCGGCCGCCGCGCTGGGCATGGCGTAGGTCTTGCCAGGGCCCACCTGAAGCACGCGGCCAGGTGCGGTGTCGCAAGCCGCGCCGGCCGACAAGGGAGGCGCCGGCGATGGCGTGGCGCTGCCGCCCCCTCCGCCACCACCGCCTGACGGGCTGTCGCCACTACCGCCGCCGCCCCCTCCACCACCACCGCCACCACAGGCGCTCAAGGTGGCGGCCAGCAACAGCGCGAAGCCGGGAACAACGAGGGAAGAGGACAGGCGGCGAGCAGGGGCGCTCAGGTGCGGAGTGGGTTGGATGTTCAAGATAGGCAACGGAAGAAAAACAGACACCGGCCAGGCAGGCCAATCGTCCGCGTTCTGATGAAGGGGTCCGGATCCATCGAAGACAAGGGTGCGGGGTGGAGTATCGCCGCTCAGCGCCCTGCCCCGCGCCAGGACCGGGAAATGGTCGCCAGTGTGGCCGCTGGCACCGGATCGCCTGCCACAGAACGTGTTTTTATGTAACCGAGATTCGCCGCCCTGCCCCGCAGCCCCGCTGGGCGCGGCTTCGGCCGTAACAGCTCATACGCTTTGATGCATGAAAAAGGCCCGCGCGAGGCGGGCCTGGGAAGCGGTGCGCGGACCGGGCTCAGGGCGCGGACTGCAGCGCGCCGGCCTTGCGGCTGCCCGAGATCGCGCGCAGTGCGTAGGGCGCGGGCGCGTCGCGGGTGTAGCTGGCGTCGGGCACCACGGACAGGGCAATCAGGGACTGCAGCGTCGCGTTGGGCCAGAAGTTCGGGGTGGCGACGTTGGACGCGCCCGGGATGTTGCTGGCCACCGAGGTCACGTTGTTCAACTGCACCGCGCTGCCGGCGGCGTACCCGCCGGTGATCAGCGCGGGGCTGCCCGTGCCGGCGAACAGGTTGGCCGTGAGCTTGACCGAGCTGGTGCCGTTGGCGATGGCCAGGAAGGCGCCGCCCGAGCGGGTGATGACCACCGTGTTGTGCACGGCCTCGAAGGTGTTGCTCGGGTTGGACAGGCCCTCGGCGCCGTAGGAGATGGCGTTGGGGTTGTCCGCGTTCGGGCCCTTGTGGAACATGTTGCCCTTCAGCACCACCTTGCCGCCGTTGGGGAAGTCGGCCAGGTAGCTCGACGTGCCGGTGGCGCCGTCCATGAAGTAGCTGTTCTCGATCACCGACTCCTTCGCCCGGCTCTTGAAGTTGTGGCCGATCTTGGCTTCGTGGAAGTAGCTGGAGGTCACCGCGATGCGGTTGATCTGGTTCACGTAGATGTTGTGCGTGTAGCCATCGCCCCGGCCGTTGCGGCCGAACTCGGAGCGGTCGATCGTGATCGTGGTCGCGCCGGCCGCGGCCAGGATGCCGTTCTCGTTGTCGAAGAAGCCGCTGTTGCGCACCGTCAGGTTGACGCCGGGTTCCACGCGGATGCCGGCGCCGTTCTGGTCGGGCACGGTGGCGTTGCGGAACTCGATGTTGTCGATCGTGATGTTGGGGCTGGAGACCACCCACAGGCCCTTGCCCTGCACGTTTTTCCCATCGGCGAACAGGCGGGCCTTGCCGCCCACGCCGCAGATGGTGAGGTTGCTGGCCTTCCAGGTCGCCGCGTCACCGCGGTAGTCGCCGGCGGTGATCTTGATCACGTCACCGGCCTGCGCCACGGCGGCGGCGGCGCTCGGCACGCTGTAGGTCTTGCCCGGGCCCACCTGCAGCACGCGGCCGGTGGCCGTGTCGCAGGCCGTGCCCGAGGGAGCAGGTGCCGGCGCGGGTGCGGGAGCAGGGGCTGGCGCCGGTGCAGGCGCGGGAGCCGGCGCAGGGGCTGGCGCGGGTGCCGGTGCCGGTGCGGGAGCAGGGGCCGGCGCAGGAGCGGGGGCTGGTGCGGGTGAAGGCGCCGGGGCGGGAGCCGGTGCAGGTGCAGGCGCCGGGGCTGGCGCGGCAGCGGCCATCACTTCACAAGTCTTGGTCGCGCCCTTGGCGGGATCGCTGCCGAAATAGCTGGCGGTGCACATGCCGGCCGTGCGGACCGTCTTGTATGCCCAGCGGGTGCCGGTGCCATAACGCACGTTCTTCGTGCCGGAGAACCAGAAAATCTTGCCTTCGTTGGCGACCTTGGTCCAGGTCGCGGAGGCCGTCTGAGCCTGGGCCGGGGCTGTGGCGGCCACCATCGAGAACATGACCGCGCAGGCGGCCAACACACCGGCGTGCGAAGCCGGACGGGAGAGGGAATCGAGTTGGGACATGGGAAGAATCACCTGAGAGCTGAAGAAAGAACGGCCGCCTCCTGAACACGGGTCTTCCGTGCCCTCCTGCCTGGCGGTCCGGCGGTTTATGGGGATGACTGCAGTGCGCCCGCCTTGCGGCTGCTTGAGATCGCCCGCGAGGCATAGGGCGTGGGCGCATCGCGCGTGTAATTCGAGTCCGGCACCACCGACAGGCCGATCAGGGCCTGCAGCGCCGCGTTGGGCCAGAAGTTCGGGCTGGCGATGCTGCTGGCGCCCGGGATGTTGCTGGCCACGGAGGTCACGTTGTTCGACTGCGCCGCGTTGCCGGCGGCGTAGCCGCCCGTGATCAGCGACGGACTGCCCGTGCCGGCAAACAGGTTGGCCGCGAGCGTGACCGACGAGGTGCCGCTGGCGATGGCCAGGAAGGCGCCGCCCGAGCGGGTGATGGCCACGGTGTTGTGCACGGCCTCGAAGGTGTTGGTCGGGTTCGACAGGCCCTCCGCACCGTAGGAAATGGCATTCGGGTTGCTCGCCTGCGGCCCCTTGTGGAACAGGTTGCCGCGCAGGTAGACGCGGCCGCCGTTCGGGAAGTCGGCGAGGTAGCTCGACGTGCCCGTGGGGCCGTCCATGAAGTAGCTGTTCTCGATCACCGTCTCCCGGGCCCGGCTCTTGAGGTTGTGGCCCACCTTGGCTTCATGGAAGTAGCTGCGGCTCACCGTCAGCCGGTTGATCTGGTTGACGTAGATGTTGTGCGTGTAGCCATCGCCCAGGCCGTTGCGCGCGAACTCGGAGCCTTCGATGGTGATGGTCGACGAACCCGCGTTGGCCAGGATGCCGTTCTGGTTGTCGTAGAAGCCGCTGTTGATGATGCGCAGGTCGCCCCCGTGTTCGGCGCGGATGCCGGCACCGTTCTGGTCGGGCACCGTGGTGTCGCGGAACTCGACGCTGTCGATGGTGATGTTCGAGCCGGTGACCACCCACAGGCCCTTGCCACGGGCGTTGTTGCCGTTGGCGAACAGGCGGGCCTTGCCACCCACGCCGCAGATGGTCAGGTTGTTGACGGTCCAGGAAGCGACGTCGCCCCGGTAGTCGCCGGCGGTGATCTTGATCACGTCACCCGACTGCGCCGCAGCCGCCGCGGCGCTGGGCATGGCGTAGGTCTTGCCCGGTCCGACCTGCAACACGCGGCCGGTGGCGGCATCGCAGGCGGTGGCCGAGGGGGCCGGTGCCGGTGCCGGTGCTGGCGCTGGCGCTGGCGCTGGCGCTGGCGCTGGGGCAGGAGCAGGGCTTGGCGCTGGCGAAGGGCGAGGTGCTGGCGAAGGAGCCGGGCTCGGCGCTGGCGCCCCGGCCAACGGTTCGTTGACCGTGCCACCACCCGTGGCCGTCCCTCCGCCGCCCCCACCACCGCAGGCGGTGAGCGTGGCCGCGAACAGCACGGCCAGCAAGGGCAGCGACCTGCGGGTCGAAGGGCCCTCCATCCAGGGCGTCGGGGTCGGAATCGGAGTCGGGTTCATATCGGCGGCACAAAAACACCTTGACGCTCACACGAGGGCGGCGGCAGGGGCGATCGGGAAAGGGTTCCAGGTCACACTGCGCTGCAGTGTCGGACAGGCCAGGAACGTGAGATAAATCACCACGATGGGCGGAGACCCGCTCAGCGCGAACGGAGTATCAGCTTCCCAACGGCCTGGAGTCCGGCACGAAAGGTGTGGGTTGGTAACAAAATTCCCCGCCCGAAAAGAGGTGCCCGGTGGAGGGCGTGTGTGCAATGTCCGCCCGCCGACCGGTGGCTGGTAACACGCCATACGTTTTGAAACCAGCCCGAACGCCGTCACACTCGGGACTCACCGATTCACAATACCGCCATGCAAAAAAACCTCAGCCTCATCGGGGTGCCGACCGACATCGGCGCCGGTGCCCGCGGTGCCTCCATGGGCCCCGAGGCCTTGCGCGTCGCGGGCCTGGCCACGGTGCTCGAAGGCCAGGGCCTGAGCGTCGCCGACCGCGGCAACCTCGGCGGTCCGGCCAATCCCTGGTTGCCGCCCACCGACGGCTACCGCCACCTGGGTGAAGTGGTGGCCTGGAACCAGAGCCTTCATGAGGCCGTGCACGCCGAACTTGCGCTGGGCCGCCTGCCCATCGTGCTCGGCGGTGACCACTGCCTGGGCCTGGGCTCGATCAGCGCGGTGGCGCGCCACTGCCGCGAGGCGCGCAAGAAGTTGCGCGTGCTCTGGCTCGACGCCCACGCCGACTTCAACACCGCCGCGCTCACGCCCAGCGGCAACATCCACGGCATGCCGGTGGCGCTGCTCTGCGGCATGGGCCCGCCCGAACTCACGGGCATCGGCGGCACCACGCCGGCCATCGACGCCGGCGTGGTGCGGCAGATCGGCATCCGCAGCGTGGACGCGGGCGAGAAGCGCCTGGTGCACCAAGCCGGCCTGGAAGTGTTCGACATGCGCTACATCGACGAGATGGGCATGCGCCACACCATGGAGCAGGCGCTGATGGGCGTGGACGAGCAGACCCACCTGCACGTGAGCTTCGACGTGGACTTTCTCGACCCGGAGATCGCGCCCGGCGTGGGCACCACGGTGCTCGGCGGCCCGACCTACCGCGAGGCGCAACTGTGCATGGAGATGATCGCGGACACCGGCCGGCTGTGCTCGCTCGACGTGATGGAGCTCAACCCCGCGCTCGATGTGCGCAACCGCACCGCCGAGCTGGCGGTGGACCTGATCGAAAGCCTGTTCGGCAAGTCCACCCTGATGCGCAAAAACTAAAGTTGTAACTCAATTACAACCAAAGGCTGCCCGCGAGGGCAAGCAGCCATCAGCTCTTGCCAACCACTTCGAAGTGCTCGACGACCGGAGGCTGGGCGAAAAACGGCCCGACGATGGCGCGCCACTGCGGGAAGGCATCGGAGCCCCGGAAGGCCACGGTGTGGTCTTCCAGCGTCTCCCACTGGATCAGCAACAGGTAGCGCCCGGGGGTCTCGATGCTGCGCTGGACCTGGTAGCCCTTGAAGCCCTTCGAATGGGCGATGACGGTGCTCACCCCACGAAGAATGGCCTCTTCAAAGGCTGCGCTCTTCAGGGGGTCGATGCGGATGTCGGCGTGCTCGAGAATCATCTTGTGGAGCCCCCCGCGCCGCTTCGCGTCACCCCCCAGGGGGCGATGCCTGCGGCCTGGCAAAGCCAGTTCCGCGGCATCCTGGACGAAACGCGTGCGCGCCGGAGGAAAAGTGGTGGATCGGAGGGGAGAGATTAACCGGGAACCGCGTGGAACCGGCTTTGCCGGGCCACTGCGGTTGCCCCTTCGGGGGGTGACGCGCCGTCAGGCGCGGCGCGGGGGGGACGATCGGCTCTCATCATATCGACCGCCTTCTCCGCCATCATGATCACCGGGGCATTGGTGTTGCCCCCCACCACGCTGGGCATCACCGACGCGTCCACCACGCGCAGGCCCGCCACGCCGTGCACGCGCAGGCGCGCATCCACCACGTCCAAGCCCCCCGGCGCGCCATCCGGCCCCATGCGGCAGGTGCCCACGGGGTGGTAGATGGTGTCGGCATGACCGCGGATGAATTGTTCGATCTGCGCGTCGCTCTGCGCCTGGGCCGACGAGGCCGACTCGGTGCCACCATGGCGCGTGAGTGCGGGTTGCTGCAGCAGCGCGCGCATGCGCTTGAAGCCCCGCACCAGGCGCGCGGTGTCGTCGCTGTCCTGCAGAAAGGCGGGGTCGATCAGCGGCGCGGCCTGCGGGTCGGCGCTGGCCAGGCGCAGGCTGCCGCGGCTCTTGGGGCGCAGCAGGCACACGTGGCACGAGTAACCGTGGCCGAACACCGTCTTGCGGCCATGGTCCACCAGCTTGCCGACCACGAAGTGCAGCTGCAGGTCGGGAATGGGCTCATCGGGCGCGCTCTTGATGAAGCCGCCCGCTTCGGCGAAGTTGGTGGTCAGCATGCCGCTGCGCTGGCGCCGCCATTCGAAGATGCCGCGCACCGCGCGCGCCACGCCGGTGAGCGAGAGGCCGAACAGGTCCTTGACCTTCGGCGCGTTGACCACCATCACCACGTCCACGTGGTCGTGCAGGTTCTGGCCCACGCCCGGCAGGTCGTGCACCTGGGTGATGCCGTGTTCGCGCAAATGCGCGGCCGGGCCGATGCCCGAGAGCATGAGCAGCTGCGGCGAGCCGAAGGCGCCCGCGCTCAGCACCACCTCGCCGCCGTCCTTGAGGCGCAGGATCTGCAGCGGACCGCGCCCGCCGTTGCCCCGGTACTCCACGCCCGCCGCGCGCACCGTGCCGCCGTCTTCGGTGTCGGTCACCACGCGGGTGGTGAGCGCGTTCGTGATCACCTGCAGGTTGGGCCGCGCCAGGTGCGGCGTGAGGTAGGCCTTGGCCGCGCTGTGGCGCTCGCCGTTCTTGTGCGTGACCTGGTAGGCGCCGATGCCCTCCTGCTCGGGGCCGTTGAAGTCGGTGTTGAGCGGATAGCCCGCCTGCGCGCCGGCTTCGACGAAAGCGGGCAGAAAGGCATTGGGGCTGCGCAGATCCATCACATTGAGCGGCCCACCCTGGCCGTGCCACGCGTCGGCGCCGCGCTCGTTGTGCTCGGCGCGCTTGAAGTACGGCAGCACCTCCTGGAACGACCAGCCCGGGTTGCCCAGCGCGGCCCAGCCGTCGTAGTCGCTGGCGTGGCCGCGCGCGTAGATCATGGCGTTGACCGAGCTCGAGCCTCCCAGCACCTTGCCGCGCGGCTGGTAACCACGCCGGCCGTTCAGACCGGGCTGGGGCACGGTCTGCAGGCCCCAGTTGGCCTGGCCGTTCTTCGCCAGCAGCGCCAGGCCCGCCGGGCAGTGGATGAGCATGCTGCTGTCGGGCGGGCCGGCCTCCAGCAGGGCCACCCGGGTGCCGGGGTCTTCGCTGAGGCGGGAGGCCAGCACGCAGCCGGCCGATCCGCCGCCAACGATGATGTAGTCGAACATGGTGTCTCCGTGGTGGTCAGCGCCGTGCAAGGCGTGCGCGACAATCAAAGGCCAAGGTAGCACAGGGCCTCGCGCCCGGTTAGGCAGCACCGCCTAGGAAAGACACGCCGGCGACGCCGGGTTTTTACGGATTTTTGAACAGGAGCAGCGTCTTCATGAACAGCATCAACACGGTCGGCATCATCGGCTCGGGCACCATGGGCAACGGCATCGCACAGGCCTGCGCCACGCGCGGCATCCGCGTGGTCATGGTCGACATCGCGCAGGCCGCGGTCGACAAGGGCCTGGCCACGGTGGCTGGCAGCCTGGACCGGCTGATCAAGAAAGAGAAGATCACCGCTGCCGACAAGGACCAGGCGCTCGCCCTGATCAAGGGTTCGACGAACTACGAAGACCTCAAGGGCGCGCAGCTCGTGATCGAGGCCGCCACCGAGAACGAAGGCCTGAAGGTCAAGATCCTGCAGCAGCTCGACGGCCTGCTCGCGCCCGAGGTGATCGTGGCCACCAACACCAGCTCGATCAGCATCACCAAGCTGGCCGCCGCCACCCAGCGGCCCGACCGCTTCATCGGCATGCACTTCTTCAACCCGGTGCCCATGATGGCGCTGGTGGAGATCATCCGCGGCCTGCAAACCAGCGACGCCACGCACGACGCGGTGAAGGCGCTGGCCGAGGCCCTGGGCAAGTCGCCCATCACGGTGAAGAACGCGCCCGGCTTCGTGGTCAACCGCATCCTCGTGCCCATGATCAACGAGGCCTTCTTCGTGCTGGCCGAAGGCATCGCCACGGCGGAGGACATCGACGCCGGCATGAAACTGGGCACCAACCAGCCCATCGGGCCGCTGGCCCTGGCCGACATGATCGGCCTGGACGTGTGCCTGGCCGTGATGAACGTCTACATGGCCGAGTTCAACGACGGCAAGTACCGCCCCGCCCCGCTGCTCAAGGAAATGGTGGCCGCCGGCTACCTGGGCCGCAAGACCGGGCGCGGCGTCTACACCTACTGAGCATCGCCGGGGGCCGCCCAGCGCAGCGGCAAGGCCCCCTGCACCCGCCGCGCGTGGGTCACCTGCATGCGCAGCAGGCGCAGGCTGCCGTCCCACACCACCTTCGCCTGCACCGCGAGATACAGCAGGTCGCCCCGCTCGAAGTCCACGAACAGCAGGCCCGCCGCCGGGTGCAGGGCGATGTTGCCCAGCGTGTTGAAGAAGTGGTTGCCCAGGTAGTCGGGCACGGTCAGCACCTCGCCGGCCACGTTCACGAAACCCGGCGGGCCGCCCCGGTGCGACACGTCGACCCCATGGCTGCGCTCGCCGCCCGCAGACGCCTGGGGGTGGGCGGTGGCGATGAAGAAGGTGTCGGCGGCGCGGATCAGCCCGCGCGACGCCTCGTCCAGGCCCGGGCCTTCGAAAGCGATCTGCCCCGCAGGTGCGCCGGGTACCCACACCGGCTCCCGCGCCTGGATGTACTTCGGGCAATTGCCAAAGCTCTGACCGACCTCGACCGTGACACCGCCGTCCTGCAGCCGCGCCGTGCCGTTCATGCGGTTGCGCCGGCGCGTGTGCGGTTGAATGCCGAGCAGACCCAGCGCGGCGCCATCGCGCAGCGTGGTGTTCAGCGGGTCGTGCGGCAGGGGCCGCGCACGGATGTGCAGGTGCGTGGGGTCGGGCGATTGCATGAAGCCCGGCGCGCCCGCGAGCACGCTGGCCCAGGGCTGTCCCTGCGCGTCCACACTGCCCACCAGCACGAAGGGCAACAGGCCGAAGAACTCGCGGTGCTGGTCGGGCATGTGGTCGCGCAACACGCGCGGGCCGATCTGCGCCATCTGCGCCTGCACACCGGCGCGCGCCTGCATCGCCTGTTCACCGGTGTGAAAGGCGGCGCTCATGCCGCCAACCCCACTGGCGAGGTCACCATCGGCACGAAGCCCGGCAGGGCCTCGATGCGCGCCAGCCAGGCGCGGATGGCCGGATACGGCTGCAGCGACACCAGGCCCTCGGGCGCCCGGGCCACGTAGGCGTAGTGCGCCAGGTCGGCCAGCGTGGCGCGCTCGCCGACCAGAAACGGCGTGCGCCCCAGCGCGCCTTCCATGAACTCGAACAGGGCTTGCGCACGAGCGATCGCCTCCGCCGGGTCGGTGGGCAGCCCGAAGAGCTGCACCACGCGCGCGGCGGCCGGTCCGGACGCCAGCGGGCCGGCGGCCAACGAGAGCCAGCGCTGCACGCAGGCCGCGCCCACCGGATCGCGCGGCAGCCACTGGCCCGGCGCGTAACGGGCTTCGAGGTACACCAGGATGGCGTTCGAGTCGCTCAGGATGAGGTCGCCGTCGCGCAGCACCGGCACCTGACCCAGGGGGTTCAGCGCCAGGAAGGCGGCGGACTTCTGCTGCTTCTGCGGCAGGTCGATCTCGACCGTCTCGAACGGCAGGCCGAGCAGCGAGAGAAACAACTCGACGCGGTGGCAGTGGCCGGAGATGGCGCTTCGGTGCAGTTGGATGGAAGGTGCCATGGATCGCTCCTGAAAGAGGAAAGGCGCCATCTTCTTTCTTGCAAGCACATTCACAAATACCCCTGCACGCACAAGACTGCTCCATAAATCGGTTTAATGGCGCATGGACAAGTTCCGCGCCATGGCCACCTTCGTGCAGATCGCCGACGCCGGCAGCCTCACCGCGGCGGCCTGGGCGCTGGGCGCCTCGCTGCCGGCCGTGGTGCGATCGCTCGCCGCCTACGAGGCCGAGCTGGGGGTGCGCCTGTTCAACCGCACCACGCGCCGCATCTCGCTCACCGAAGAAGGCCGGCGCCACCTTGAGAGCTGCCGCCAGCTGCTGGCGGCGGTGGACGACGCCGAGGCCGCGCTGAAGGACGACGCCACCGAACCCTCCGGCCAGCTCACCATCACCGCTCCGGTGCTGTTCGGCCAGATGCACGTGGCCCCCGTCGTTACGCGTTTCGTGCGGCGCCACCCCCAGGTGCATTGCCGCGTGATGCTGATGGACCGGGTGGTGAACCTGCTGGAAGAAGGGGTCGACGTCGGCATCCGCATCGCGCACCTGGAGGACTCCAGCCTGGTCGCCCTGCCGCTGGGCGAGATCCGCCGCGTGATCGTGGCCAGCCCCGCTTTCCTGCGCGAACACGGCCGACCGCAGCACCCCAACGACCTGCTCAAGGCCAACTGCGTGCGCCTGGTGGGCTACGCACCCCATTGGGGGCGTTTCCAGGAAGGCAGCAAGACCTTCAAACTCACCGTCGGTGGCAACCTGGAGTTCAATCACATTGCCCCGGCGGTGCAGGCCTGCGCGGACGGCGCGGGTTTCGGCCAGTTCCTCTCCTACCAGGTGGCGCCCTTGCTGCAATCCGGCGCGCTGGAAACCGTGCTGGACGACTTCGCGGACGCGCCGCGCCCGATCCACGTCGTCTACCCCCATGCCCGCCTGCTGCCCACGCGCACGCGGGCTTTCATCGATTTCATCCGACAGGAACTCAAAGGCTTCGAGCCCGGACACCCCCCACCATGAGCACTTCCTCTTTCGACTTTGACCTCTTCGTGATCGGCGGCGGCAGCGGCGGCGTGCGCGCCGCCCGCATGGCCGCGCAGCGCGGCGCGCGCGTGGCGCTGGCCGAAATGCTGGGCACCGACGGCCTGGGCGGCACCTGCGTGAACGTGGGCTGCATCCCCAAGAAGCTCTACAGCTACGCGGCGCACTATGCCGAAGCCTTCGAGGAATCGCACGGCTTCGGCTGGGAGCTGGACAAGCCCCGTTTCAACTGGGCCACGCTCAAGGCCAACCGCGCCAAAGAGATCAGCCGCCTCAACGGCATCTACGGCAACCTGCTGACCGGCTCGGGCGTGACCGTGTTCGATGCCTTCGCGCGCATCGACGGCCCACAGGCCGTGGTGCTCAAGCTCCATGGCGAGGCCGGCGAAAAACGCGTGACGGCGAAGCACATCCTCATCGCCACGGGCGGCAAACCCAGCGTGCCCGACATCGAAGGCCGCGAGCACGTCATCGACTCCAACGCCATCTTCGACCTCGAGCCCTTTCCCCAGCGCCTGCTGATCGTGGGCGGTGGCTACATCGCCAGCGAGTTCGCCTCCATCTTCAACGGCCTGGGCGCGAAGGTGACCCAGCTCTACCGGGGCGAGCAGATCCTGCGCGGCTTCGACGACGAGATCCGCCACTTCGTGGCCAACGAGATGATCAAGTCGGGCGTGGACCTGCGGCTGGGCGCGGACGTGGCCGCCATCGTGAAGACCCCCGACGGCCTGCAGGTGAAGCTCCAGGGCGGCGGCGAGGTGATAGCCGATGCCGTGCTGTACGCCACCGGCCGCGTGCCCACGGTAGGGGGCCTGGGCCTGGACGCGGTGGGCGTGGCCCAGGGCAAGGGCGGCGAGGTCATCGTCGACGAGCAGTACCGCACCAACGTGCCCTCCATCTTCGCCGTGGGCGACGTCACCAGCCGCCTCCAGCTCACCCCCGTGGCGCTGGGCGAGGCCATGGTGGTGGTGGACCAGCTCTTCGGCCCCGCCGCGGGCAAGCCGCCGCGCAGCATGGCCTACGACTTCGTTCCCACCGCCGTCTTCACCCACCCCAGCATCGGCACCGTGGGCCTGAGCGAGGCGGACGCGCGCAAGCGGCATGGCGACGTGACCATCTTTCGCAGCGAGTTCAAGGCGCTCAAGCACACGCTCTCGGGCAGCAGCGAGCGCACGCTCATGAAGCTGGTGGTGGACACGAAAAGCGACCGCGTGGTGGGCCTGCACATGGTGGGCGCCGAAGCGGGCGAGATCGTGCAGGGTTTTGCGGTGGCGCTCAAGGCCGGCGCCACCAAGGCGGTGTTCGACAGCACCATCGGCATTCACCCGACGGCGGCGGAAGAGTTCGTGACCATGCGCGAACCCGTCAAGGCCTGAACAGGCTCAGCGAAGCACGGCCAGCAAGGCCATGCACACGGCGGTGTGCGCCAGCAACCCGGGCACCAGCCACGCCGCGTAGCGAGCCCCGCCGCTCAGGACGGCGGTGACGCTCTTGCTCAGGGCGTGCACGCCCAGTGCCAGCATCACCGCCCACGGCACGCCCTCCGCAGGCGGCCCGCCGGACGCGAAGACCGCCGCCAGCGCCGAGTGCAGGTCGACGAGCGAGGCGAGCAAGGTCCCGGCCAACACGCCGGCCTCGCCCAGCCAGAGGTCCAGCGCATGCACCAGGACCTGGATGCCCGCGAGCAAGGCCGCAATGGCCATGGCGCCCCAAAGGCTGAACATCCGATCGCCCTGCGGCCCTCCCAGGCCCTCGGTGTGCGGCGACGACCCCATCGCGCCGCCCATTTCCATGGGCGCCCCGCGCACCAGCCACCCGCCCCACAAGGCGGCCAGCAGCGCGCCCGCCAACGCCGGCAACCACAAACCCGGGAGCCAGGCCGGGCGGACCGCCACCGCCACCAGCAACATCTGCAGCAAGGTGGGCACACACGACAACAAGCCCCCACCGGCCATCAGACGGGCCTCGCCGCCCTGCTGGCGCACGCCCATGCCCAGCGTGGCGATGGTCGCCGTGCTGGAGACAAAGCCGGAGGCGAAGGCCGAGAACGCCACCGCCTGCCGCGCCTGCAGCAGCCGCCGGCACAGGTGGGCCAGCGACTGGACCGCCAGCAGCAGCGCCAACAACTGCACGATGGTGGCCGGATTGAGCACCGGCCCCCACAAGGGCCGGTTCGGCATCAGCGGCAGCGCCACGAGCACCAGCGCGGCCAGCACGATGCCGTCGCGAATCTCCGCCGGGCGCAGCCACTCGGTCACGAAATGGTGCAGCCGCTCGCGCGCGGCCAGCAGCGCCGTCAGCCCGGCGGCCATGGCGGCCGCCAGCGGCAGTTGCCAGACGCACACCACGCCGATCAGGTAGGTCAGCAGCAGCGCCACTTCGGTGGTCGCACCCGGGTCCTCGGACCGGTCGCGCGCATAGGCCACCACACCCAGCGCCGCCACGAACGCCGCGCCGATCAGCACCAGACCCGTGTGCCCCAGGAGCGCGGCCAGCGCGCCGCTCACACACACCAGCGCGAAAGTGCGCAGGCCGGCAAAGGCCCGCGCCGGGCCCTCGCCCTTGCGGCGCTCGCGCTCGACACCGATCAGCAACCCGCAGCCCAGCGCGGCCGCCAGCGGGGCGGCGGCGGTGGTCCATTCGGGCAGGGTGATGGGCAACATGCGGTTTTCCTCCAGTTTCGGCCGTCCTGCGGTGCCAGGCAACGGCGCGCCACAATAGCGCATGCAAAAAACACCTGCCTACACCGCACCGCTCGTTTTCAAGGACCCGGCCGAGGCGCTGGCCCAGGTGCAGCGCATCTACCAGGACAACGTGGAATTCCTGCGCCAGGCCATGCGCGATTTCGTCGCCGGCGGCGATTTCACGCAGACCCATGTGCGGGCGTGTTACCCCTACGTGCGCTTGCACACCCACAGCGTGCTGCGCCAGGACAGCACCATCGGCCAGCCGCTGAGCCGCCTGAGCTATGGCTTCGTGGCCGGCCCCGGGCGCTACGAAACCACCCTGACCCGGCCCGACCTGTACAGCGACTACTACCTGGAGCAGTTCCGCCTGCTGCTGGCCAACCACGGCGGTGAACTGGAGGTGGGCACCAGCACGCAGCCCATCCCCATCCACTTCTCGTTCGCCGAACACGACCACGTGGAAGGCAGCATGGACCTGATGCGCCGCGCGCTCATGCGCGACGTGTTCGACCTGCCCGACCTCACCGCCATGGACGACGGCATCGCCAACGGCACGCACGAGCCCCGCGCAGGCGAGGCGCACCCGCTCTCGCTGTTCACCGCGCCCCGGGTGGACTATTCGCTGCAGCGCCTGCGCCACTACACCGGCACCGCGCCCGAGTGGTTCCAGAACTTCGTGATGTTCACCAACTACCAGTTCTACATCGACGAGTTCATCAAGCTCGGCCGCGCCGAGATGGCCGACCCCGACAGCGAGTACGTGGCCTTCGTCGAACCGGGCAACGTGGTGATGCGCCGCACCGGCCTGGCCGCCGAGAACGGCGACGAACTCGGCAGCGCACCGCCGCGCCTGCCGCAGATGCCGGGCTACCACCTGCTGCGCGAAGACCGCAGCGGCATCACCATGGTCAACATCGGCGTGGGCCCGGCCAACGCCAAGACCATCACCGACCACATCGCCGTGCTGCGCCCGCATGCCTGGCTCATGCTCGGCCACTGCGCCGGCCTGCGCACCAGCCAGCAGCTGGGCGACTACGTGCTGGCCCACGCCTACGTGCGCGAAGACCACGTGCTGGACGAAGAGCTCCCGCTGTGGGTGCCGATCCCCGCGCTGGCGGAGATCCAGCTCGCGCTCGAAGCCGCCGTGGCCGACGTGACCGGCGTGCCGCCGGCCGAGCTCAAGCGCATCATGCGCACCGGCACCGTGGCCAGCACCGACAACCGCAATTGGGAGCTGCTGCCCGACAACATGCCGCAACGCCGCTTCTCGCAGTCGCGCGCGGTGGCGCTGGACATGGAGAGCGCCACCATCGCGGCCAATGGCTTCCGCTTCCGCGTGCCCTACGGCACCCTGCTGTGCGTGAGCGACAAGCCGCTGCACGGCGAGATCAAGCTGCCCGGCATGGCCAACCACTTCTACCGCGAGCGCGTGGACCAGCACCTGCGCATCGGCATCCGCGCCATCGACATCCTGCGCGCCGGCGGCACGGACCAGCTGCACAGCCGCAAGCTGCGCAGCTTCGCGGAAGTCGCGTTCCAGTGAGCCGGGGCGCCGGCCTCAGCCCCGGCCGGCGCGCACCAGCTCCACGGTTTCCTTGCGGTCGGTGCTGCCCAACCGCTCCAGCGTGAAGCGCACGACCCGCATCAGGTCCGGCGAATACCACAACGTGGCCTGGTAACGAAGGTTCGACATCGCGACGCGGTGCACGGGCAGGCGGGAGGTCCACCCCCGGACGTCGATGCGCACCGCGTTGTACTCACTCTCGCCCATGCGGAGCGTTTGAGAGAGAGACGCTACAGCCGTGACGTCGAACGTCGTGGTGTCGCCTCCCTTCGTGGTCGAAAAATTGAAGGTCTGCACCCCGTTGAGCACCTTGCCACCCGGCGCCCAGCCGCCAGGCGGTGTCACCAGATCGAGTTCCAGCAGCGCGGGCGACGAAGAATCCAGCACGAGGCCGGTTTCATCCTCCACCCGACCGCCCCCGTTGAAAACGACGCGAGCGCCGTCCACGCGATCCACCTTCAGGCTGACCGTGCTCTTGAGCTGGGTCTGCGCGTCCGTCACCACATACTCGAACCAGTCGCCTACCCGCCGCTGCGCCGTCGGCTGCAGGCCCGCCGAAGGCGCGGCTACCGGTGCCGCCACCACCCGGGCGGCGTTGGCGGCGGCACGCCGTTCGAGCAGCTCGCGCCCTCGCTCAGGTAACTCGGTGATGCGGTAGGCGGGCACGGCGAGGTTGATGTTCTGCGCCTCGCGCCGCATGAGCGTGGTGCTGCCGATCAACCGGCCTTCGGTATCGAACAGGCCACCGCCACTGGACCCGGGCGAAATGGGCGCGGTGGTCTGCACGAACAGCAACTGCCCCTGCTCGTCGCGGCGCAGGCCGGACAGCAAGCCATCGCTCAGCGTGGCCTCCAGGCCCTGCGGCGTTCCGATCGCATAGACGCGCGCGCCCACCCGCAAGGTGTCCCTGGGCGCAAGCTCGATGGCCGGAGCCTGGAAGTTATCCACCCGGATCTGGCACAGGTCGTTCTCCGGGTCGGGAAACTCCAGCTTGCCGCCGTAGCTCACGTTGTCCTTCGCGACCTGGAAGCGGGTCATGCGCGCCAGCACATGGCAATTGGTGACCAGACGCCCAGGGCCGATCACCACCGCACTGCCCTGAGACTGGTTGCGCCCCTGGGCATCGGAGGCCACCACCGTCCAGACGCTGGGCGCCACCTTGGCGAACAGGGCATCGGGCTCAAGCGCCAACGCGGGAGCGCTTGCGGCGGCTCCCACCACCAGGACCCAGGCGCGCCAGCTCATCGTGCGGCTCCGGCAGGCGACGGTGGCAACAAGGCCTCCAAGTCAGCCATCGTCACGCGTGCCCGGGGCTTGGGGCTGGAGGCCACCGGTGGGGAGGTCTCCGTGGTTGGCGCCCGCACCGCGCCGGGCGGTGCCGTCGGCGCCATTCCGACGCCGGTGTAGCGCAAGGGCGACAGCGCCGACAAGGCCACCGCCTCGGGCTGGAGGTTCAACTGCACCCGACCGACCAGCACGCCAAACGTGATGCTGGACGCCACATACACGGTCTGGCCCGCTTCGATGTCGAACTCCAGCCGCGCCTCGTTCTCGGTCTGCGAGCTCGCCAGATGGCGGCCAGGGTGCGTGTCCACGTAGAAGAATCCGCCAGGCTGTGACTTGCCAACGACTTGGTTGTCCAGCCGTATTTCCGGCTGCATGGCCGCGCCCACCATCGAGTCGGTGCGGTAGAAGAACACACGGCAACCGTTGTCCTTCAAAGGCGGTATGGAGCTGGTCACCGCCAGATAACTGTGCCCATCCGCAGCGCAGCCCGACAACAGCGCCACCGCCAGCAAGACCAATGCGCTCGCCCACCCACGAACTCCGCCCATCATCGCCCCTCATTGCATGATTGGCGCCAATGCTAACCGTTTGTAACAAGACGAAATCCTGGGACTTTCACCAGCCAGCGTGGTGCAGGCGCCGCACGCGGCAGGCCGCGTTTCGGGTTTAAGCTGCGCCGACCCGCCCACCGGAAAACCCCATGGCCACCACCCGACGCAAGTTCCTCCTCGGCACCCTCGCCGCCAGCGGTGCGCTGGTGCTGGGCTGGTCGGTGCTGCCGCCGCGCCAGCGGCTCACCACGGCGCAGCCGCTGCCGGTGGGCGCGAACGAGGCGGCCCTCAATGGCTGGGTGAAGATCGATGCGGACAGCGGCGTCACCGTGATGCTGGCCAAGAGCGAGATGGGCCAGGGCGTGGCCACCTCGCTGTGCATGCTGCTGGCCGACGAGCTGGACGCCGACTGGTCGCGCGTGCGCTTCGAGGCCTCGCCCATCGACAAGATCTACAACAACATCGCCACCGTGGTCGACGGCCTGCCGGTGCACCCGGACACCGAGAGTCGGGTGCTGGACGCGGCGCGCTGGATGGCGGCCAAGGCCATGCGCGAGATCGGCGTGATGATGACCGGCGGCTCGTCGAGCGTGAAGGACCTGTGGCTGCCGATGCGCGAGGCCGGGGCTTCGGCGCGCGAGATGCTGGTGAGCGCCGCGGCCCGGCAATGGAACACCGAGCCAGGCCTCTGCCGCACCGAGAACGGCGAGGTGCTCGGCCCCGCCGGGCAGCGCGCGGGCTACGGCAGCCTGGCCGGCGCGGCCGCGCAGCAGCGCCTGCCGCGCTCGCCCACGCTCAAGACGCCCGCCCAGTTCAAGCTGATCGGCCGGCCCACGAACCGCATCGAGGCCGCGAGCAAGACCGATGGCAGCGCGCGCTTCGGCATCGACGCGCGGCCCGAAGGCCTGCTGCACGCGAGCGTGCAGATGTGCCGCACCCTGCGCGGCCGCGCCACCCGCTTCGACGCGGCCGCCGCCCAGGCCATGCCGGGCGTGCGCACGGTGGTCCCGTTCGAGCCCCGCCACGGTGGCACCGGCGGCGTGGCCGTGATCGCCGACCACCCCTGGCGCGCCAAGCAGGCGGCCGAGGCGCTGAAGATCGAATGGGACGCGGGCGAACTCGCGAACTTCCAGAGCGCCGACGCGATGGAGCAGCTCGCGCGCACGCTGGACACCGAAAAAGGGTTTGCCTTCTTCACCGAAGGCGACGTGGACGCGGCCATGGCCGGCGCGGTGCGCGCCATCGAGGCGGAGTACCGCGCGCCCTACCTCGCGCACGCCACCATGGAGCCCATGAACTGCACGGTGCGCTTCGACGGCGACCGCGCCACGGTCTGGGTCTCGACCCAGGTGCCCGGCCTGGCGCGCAAGGCCGCCGCCGACGCACTCGGCCTGCCCGCCGAGGCGGTGACGGTGCACGTGATGCTGCTGGGCGGCGGCTTCGGCCGGCGGCTGGAGGTGGACTTCATCGCCCAGGCCGCCTCCATCGCCAAGGCCGTGCCCGGCGCGCCGGTGCAGACGCTGTGGTCGCGCGAGCAGGACCTGCGCCACGACATCTACCGCCCGGCCTGCGTCTCGCGCTTCAAGGCCGGCTTCGATGCCCAGGGGCAGCTCGTGGCCTGGCAGAACACCAGCGCGGGCCAGGCCATCGTGCCGGAGGTGCTGGGCCGCCTGTTCGGCCTGCCCGGCGGCGGGCCGGACAAGACCACCTCGGAAGGCGCGTTCGACCAGCCCTACGAATGGCCGGCCGCGCGCATCGCGCACGCCGCCGTCGCCCTGCCCTTGCAGGTGGGTTTCTGGCGCTCGGTAGGCCATTCGCACCAGGCTTTCTTCAAGGAAAGCTTCGTCGACGAGGCCGCGCACGCCGCCGGCACCGACCCGCTGGTCTTTCGCGAACGGCTGCTGCAGCGCCATCCCCGGCACCTCGCGGTGCTGCAGGCGGCGGCCCAGGCCGGCGGCTGGGGCACGGCTTCGCCGCCCGCGCCCGACGGCGCCAAGACCGCGCGCGGCATCGCCTTGCACGAGTCCTTCGGCTCCATCGTCGCGCAGGTGGCCGAGGTCTCGCTGGCCGCCGACAAAACCATCCGCGTGCACCGCGTGTGGTGCGCCGTCGACTGCGGCACGGCGGTCAACCCGACCGGCATCGCGCAACAGATGGAGAGCGCCATCGTCTACGGCCTCTCGGCGGCCCTGTACGGCCAGGTGGACATCGTCAACGGCCAGGTGCAGGCCAGCAACTTCCACGACCAGCCGGTGCTGCGTTTCCACGAGATGCCGGCGGTCGAGGTGCTGATCGTCCCGAGCAGCGCGCCGCCCGAAGGCGTGGGCGAGCCTGGCCTGCCGCCGATCGCCCCGGCGGTGGCCAACGCGCTGTTCGCGCTGACCGGCCAGCGCCACCGCAGCCTGCCGCTCAGGTCAGCTTGACCGCGCGCCCGATGTAGAGGATCGGCCCGGTCGGGCGGCCGGTGGGCGAGCCGTTGTAGGGCTCCAGCGTGATCTCGAACAGCTGGTTGGGCACCAGCGGCGGCAGCTGGTCGAGCTTCACTTCCAGCGGCTGGCCCGGTTGCACCAGGCCCAGCGAGACCGGCGCGTTCCAGTCGTCGGCCTTGGTCCAGAACTGCAGCGAGCGCTGCTCGGGCACGGCCGTGGTGCCCAGTGGCACCAGCCGCAAGCTGTTGGCGCCGCTGGTCTGCACCACCCAGCCCGGGGCCGTGCCGTTGGGCGCGACCAGCACCACCATGTATTGAGGCGCGGCCGGCGCGAACAGGCCGGTGGACGGCAGCAGCGCGACCACCGACGCGGCCACGAAACCGGTGGCGGCCACCGCGCGCCAGAAGCCCAGGCTGCTCCACCAGGTCTGCCAGGCGCTGGCCTTGGCCGCTGCGCGTGGGGGGGCGATGGCGCGTTCGATGCGCGTCCACAGCGCGGGCGAGGGCTCCACCGCCTCGACCAAGGCGGTCAGCGGCAGCAGCCGGCCTTCCCAGCCGTCGACCGCGTCGCGCAAGGCGGCATCGGTGGGCAAGCGCGCCTGCACCTCGCGCCGCTGCCCCGCCGAGAGCGTGCCCAGCACGTAGGCCGCAGCCAGTTCGTCGATCGGATCAAGGGCGGTCATGCCAGGCACTCCCGCAACGACGCCAGCCCGCGGCGGATCCAGGCCTTCACCGAGCCCAGCGGCGCGCCCAGGCGCTCGGCGATCTCGCTGTGGCTGCAACCGTCCAGGTACGCGTAGAGCACGCAGTTGCGCTTGGGCGTGTCCAGGCGCGCCAGGCAGTCGTCGAGCCGGCCGAGGTCGGCGCGCAGCGCGAAGGCCTCGGCCATGTCGGGCGCGGCGGGCGGGTCCTCGGCCTGCAGCGCGTCCATCTGCGCCTCGTCGGCCGACACGGTGCGCGCACCCGAGCGCACGGCATCGAGGGCGCGGTGGCGCACGATGCCGTACATCCACCCCCGGCCCGCGCCACGGCGGGCGTCGAAAGTGGCGGCGCGGGTCCAGATGTTCATGAAAGCGTCGTGCAACACGTCTTCAGCAGTGGCGCGGTCGCGCACGATGCGCAGCGCCACCCCCAGCAGGTAACGGCCTTCGTGCTCGTACAGGCGGCGCAGGGCCGCACGATCGCCCCGCGCACAGGCGGCCAGGGCGGCATCGTGGTCGAAAGCGTCGGGGTCGGATGGGGGCAAGGGCGGTGCTCGCGAAAGTGCGGGGCTGCCGGCCATCCTAGCCGACGGCAGCCCCGCCCGCTCAGGATGCCTTGTAGAAGATGTAGTCGGCCTGGTACTGCACGACCTGCTTGGCGCCCACGTTGGCGGCACCGCAGGCGGAGGTCGGTGCGATGCCGCCCTTGGTCGCCACGCGCTGGGTGTAGGTCACGCCATTCAGGGCGCCCATGCCCATGGCGGGGTTGGCCTTCACAAGCTGCAGGGGGATGTTCGCGTCGCCGTTGGGCGCCACGGCGACCTGGGTGGCGGTGAACTTGGAGCCGTCCATGGCTTCCCAGGTGGCGGGCGGGCCGTAGTACTTGCCGACCTGCTTGCCGCTGCGGTCCAGCAGCTTGGCGTCGGGGCCGCCGAACACCCATTCGTGCTGGCCAGGCATGTTGGCCTTGACCTTGCACTCGTAGGTGATCTGGCCGACGCCCACGGTTTCCCAGGCGACCTTGTGGCCGGCCGGCACCTTCACGGCGTCGGGCAGGCTGGCCTGCGAATACATCATGGCGGGCGAGCCCATGTGGGAAGCGCAGGCGGTCATGGCAAGCACCGCTGCGGCGGCCAGGGTGGATTTGAACAGCATGGCAAAACTCCTCGGGGTTGGGGTTGTGGGCAGCAGCGCAAAAAACGGCGCCACTGCTTCCACTACTCGCCAACCGGCGTTTTGGATGCAGCCGGATGCAAAAAAACTTCGGGCCGGGGTTCAGGCCTTGCGCGGCCGGACCTTCGAGGCCGCCAGCTTGGCCTGGGTGCGGGCGCGCTCCACGTCGGCGTCGAACGCCAGCGCCACGCCCATGCGGCGCTTGGTGAAGCTCTCGGGCTTGCCGAACAGGCGCAGCTCGGTCTGCGGCACCTGCAGGGCCTCGTCCACGCCGTCGAAGGCGATGCCCGTGGCCTCGACGCCGCCGTAGATGACGGCGCTGGCACCCGGGCTCTTGAGCGTGGTGGAGACCGGCAGGCCCAGGATGGCGCGCGCGTGCAGCTCGAACTCGTTCTGCCACTGGGTGATCATGGTGACCATGCCGGTGTCGTGCGGGCGCGGGCTGACCTCGCTGAACCAGACCTGGTCGCCCTTGACGAACAGCTCCACGCCGAACAGGCCCTGGCCGCCGAGGTCGTCGGTCACGGCCTGGGCGATGCGGCGCGACTCGGCCAGCGCCTTGGGCGTCATGGGGTGCGGCTGCCAGCTCTCCACGTAGTCGCCGCTCACCTGCACGTGGCCGATCGGGTCGCAGAAGTGCGTCTCGATGCCGCCGTCGGCGCCGCGCGCGCGCACGGTGAGCTGGGTGATCTCGTAGTCGAAGTCGATGAAGCCTTCCACGATGATGCGGCCCGGGCCGACGCGCCCGCCCGACATGGCGCAGTCCCACGCGGTCTTCACGTCGGCGGGGCCGTCGATCTTGCTCTGGCCCTTGCCGCTGCTGCTCATCACCGGCTTGACGATGCAGGGGTAGCCGATGCCGCTGTCGATGGCGGCCTGCAGCTCGTCGAGCGAATCGCAGAACTTGTAGGGGCTGGTGGGCAGGCCCAGGGTCTCGGCGGCCAGGCGGCGGATGCCTTCGCGGTCCATGGTCAGGCGCGCGGCGCGGGCGGTGGGGATCACGCGCACCACGCCAGCGGCTTCAAGCTCCTGCAGCATGGGCGTGGCGATGGCCTCGATCTCGGGCACCACCAGGTGCGGGCGCTCGGCCTCGATCAGCGCCTTGAGCTGCGCCGGGTCGCTCATGGTGATGGTGCGCGCATGGTGCGCCACCTGCTGGCCCGGGGCGTTCTCGTAGCGGTCCACCGCGATGGTCTCCACGCCCAGGCGCTGCAGCGCGATCAGCACCTCCTTGCCGAGCTCGCCCGAACCCAGCAGCATGACCCGGGTGGCCGAAGGAGACAAAGGGGTGCCCAGCGTGGTCATGTGAAGCTCCGGAAGAAAGAAAGGGAAATGTTCAGAGGGACTGGCCCATGGCCTCGCCCAGGCGCACGGCGTTGCCGGGTGCCCAGTCGGGGTTGAAGGCGATCGTGTCGCGCGGCCACAGCAGCACCACGGTGGAGCCGAGCAGGAAGCGGCCCATTTCCTCGCCGCGCTGCAGGTGCAGCGGCTGGTCGTTGTAGGACCACTCGCGCACCGTGCCCGGGCGCGGCGGGTTCACCACGCCGTGCCAGGTGGTGGCCATGCTGCCCACGATGGTCGCGCCCACCAGCACCTGCACGAAGGGCACGGTGGTCTCGCCCACCTGCAGGTCGAACACGCACACCACGCGCTCGTTGCGCGCGAACAGGCCGGGCACGCCCTGGGCCGTGGCCGGGTTGACCGAGAACAGGTCGCCCGGCACGTGGATCATGCGGCGCAGCGTGGCCGCCGCCGGCATGTGGATGCGGTGGTAGTCGCGCGGGCTGAGGTAGATGGTGGCGAAGGCGCCGTCGTCGAACTGGGCGGCCAGGGCGGCGTCACCGCCCACCAGCGCGCGCGTGCTGTAGGTGTGGCCCTTGGCCTGGTAGATCTGGTCGCGCGCGATCGCGCCGAACTGGCTGATGGCGCCATCCACCGGACAGACAAAGGCCGCATCGGCCAGCGGGCGGGCATCGGCGCGCAGCGCGCGGGTGAAGAACTGATTGAAGCTGGCGTAGGCCTGTGGGTCGGGGTTCGCGGCCTCCGCCATGTTCACGCCGTACTTGCGGATGAAGCGGCGGATGATCCACTGCGTGATGCCCCCCCAGCGGCCGTTGGCCACCCAGCCCCCAAACACAGTGAGTGCGCGCTTCGGGAAAACGTATTGCAGGGCAACGGCGAATGACATGGGTGGGCAGGACGGTGGCGGGGACAAGACCCTGGCGGGCAGCCCCGCATTGTAGGGGCCGGCCCCAGGCGCTACGGTGCGAGCGGGCACAATGCCGGCACATGAAAGACGCCCTGTTCGAATGCCAACACCTCGTCAAACGCTATGGCGACAGCACCGTGGTGAACGACCTGAGTTTTGCCATCGGCCCCGGTGAATGCCTGGGCGTGATCGGGCCCAACGGCGCCGGCAAGACCACCACCATCCGCATGTGCCTGGGCCTGACCGCGCCCGACGCCGGCACCATCACCGCCTTCGGCCAGGACATGCCGCGCGACGCGTTGGCCATCAAGGCCCAGCTGGGCGTGGTGAGCCAGATGGACACCCTGGACCCGGACTTCGACTGCGCCGAGAACCTGCTGGTGTACGGCCGCTACTTCGGGCTGCCGGCGGCCACCGTCCGCGAACGCATCCCCAGGCTGCTGGAGTTCGCCGCGCTCTCGCACAAGGCCAACGCCAAGCCGGGCGAACTCTCGGGTGGCATGAAACGGCGCCTCTCGCTGGCGCGCGCGCTGGTCAACGACCCGCGCCTGCTGATGCTCGACGAGCCCACCACCGGCCTGGACCCACAGGCGCGCCACCTGATGTGGGAGCGCCTGCAGATGCTGCTGCAGCAAGGCAAGAGCATCCTACTGACCACGCACTTCATGGACGAGGCCGAGCGCCTGTGCTCGCGCCTACTGGTGCTGGACCACGGTCGCAAGATCGCCGAGGGCCGGCCGCGCGAACTGATCGCCCAGCACCTGGAGCCCGACGTGGTGGAGGTCTACGGCAACGGCGCGCTGGCGCTGGCCCATGGCGAGGCGCACGCCGCCCTGCGCGCGCTCGCCGCGCGCGTGGAGGTGAGCGGCGAGACCGTGTTCTTCTACACCGCGCAGGCCCTGCCGCTGCTGGCCGCGCTCGGCGAGCACCACCACCTGCGCACCCTGCACCGGCCTGCCAACCTGGAAGACCTCTTTCTCAAGCTCACGGGTCGCCAGATCCGCGAGGACGGCTGACCCATGAGCACCACCCACACCCCCTCCCCCTGGTCCCCACCGCGCCTGTCCATGCGCTGGTGGCCCGTCTTCCTGCGCAACCTGCTGGTCTGGCGCAAGCTCGCCATCCCCAGCCTGGTGGGCAACATCGCCGAGCCGCTGATGTGGCTGGTCGCCTTCGGCTACGGCATGGGCGCGCTGGTGGGCCAGGTCAACCTGGGCACGCCGCAAGGCGGCAGCGTGGCCGTGCCCTACATCCTGTTCCTGGCCAGCGGCAGCATCTGCATGAGCGCGATGAACGCGGCCAGCTTCGAGGCGCTGTACTCGGCCTTCTCGCGCATGCACGTGCAGAAGACCTGGGACGGCATCATGAACGCGCCGGTGAGCCTGGACGACGTGGTGCTGGCGGAAATGCTGTGGGCGGGCTTCAAGGCCCTGTTCACGGTGACGGCCATCCTGGGCGTGATGCTCGCGCTGGGCATCAGCCATTCCCCCAAGCTGCTGCTGGCCTGGCCGGTGCTGCTGGGGGTGGGTATCACGTTCTCGTGCATCGCCCTGGTGTTCAACGCCCTGGCCAAGGGCTATGACTTCTTCACCTACTACTTCACCCTGTTCCTGACCCCCATGATGTTTCTCTCGGGGGTGTTCTTTCCGCGCGAGCAGTTGCCCGGGGTGGTGCGGCAGATCTCGGACTGGCTGCCACTGACCAATGCGGTGGAGCTGGTGCGGCCCCTGTTCATGGACCAGTGGCCCACGCAGGCCTGGCTGCACGGCGGGGTGCTGCTCGCCTACACGGTAGGCGCCTTCTGGCTCGCCCTCGCGCTCACGCGCAAAAGGTTTGCCAAGTAGACCTCAGTGGACGGCGCGCAGCGCAGGCTGGGCGTCGCTGTACAGCTCGCTGCCGGTGTCGATGAAGTCTTCGGCTTCGATCACGGCGTCGAACTCGCGGGCGGCGGTGTCGAAGATCTTGGGAATCAGGGGCTTGTCCAGCGGGCGGCAGATGCGGCTGCGGATGCCGCGCAGGTTGGCGCTGGTCTCCATGGCGCTGATCACGGCTTCCGGATCGAGCATCAGGACGAAGGGGTTGAGGCGGGTGGCGGTGGTGGACATGGGGGGCTCCCTGGGGTGGGTTTGAACGGTGACAAATGGGCTGTCGATGAAACAAACTGTACCGGCGCCCCCCTGGAACGTTAAGTCGGCGCCCCGCCATTCGCGCTGTAGGAACTTCGCTGACAGAGCGTGCGTTGTCCCTACAGGCGGTTCGTGAACTGCATCACGAACGGGGGCCGCGCAGCGCCTCCACGCTGGCGCGCACCACCGACTGCACGCTGCCACTTTCCTTGAACTGGTTGCGCAGGTAGGTCGCGTGGTTGCCCACACGGCCGGCCGTGCGCTCGATCTCGTCCAGCGCCGCGAGCGAATTCAGCGCCACGCCATGGGGCGTGAGGTGGCGCAGCGTGGCGAGGATGTCCTCGCGGATGCTGATCTGCTCGCGCGTCTTGGGGTTGACCATCATGCCGTCCAGGCCGAAGCGGCAGGCCTGGAAACGGTTGTAGGTGTAGACCAGGTAATCGTCTTCTTCCGGCGGCAGCTCGCGCCGCTCCAGCAGGTGGCGGCACAGCGCCTGCAGGTAACACGCCAGCCCCGCCGCGCGCTCCACCGTCAGGGGCGTGTCGCACACGCGCAGTTCGATGGTGCCGTACTCGGGCTTGGGCCGGATGTCCCAGTAGAAGTCCTTCATGGATTTGACCACGCCCGTGCTCTCCATCTTGGTGAAGTAGACGTTGGTGAACTCCTCCCAGCTCAGCACGAAGGGCGCGCGCCCACTGAGCGGGAAGGCGAACACCGAGTTCAGGCGCGCCGAATCGAACAGCGTGTCCACGCCCTGCGAGAACGGCGACGAGGCCGACAGCGCGATGAAGTGCGGCACGTAGCGGTTGAGCGAGTGCAGCAGGAACAGCGCCTCGTCGGCGCTGGCGCAGCCGATGTGCACGTGCTGGCCGAACACGGTGAACTGCTTGGCGAGGTAACCGTACAGGCCCGAAAGCTGCTCGAAGCGCGGCTTGGAGAAGATGCGCTGCTCGAACCAGCGCTGGAACGGGTGCGTGCCGCCGCCCGAGAGCTCGATGTTGAGCCGGTCGCCCGCGCTCACCAGGGTGTCGCGGATCTGCTGCAGCTGCGCGAGCAGGGGGCCGTGTTCGCGCTGCACGTCGGTCGCGATCTCGATCATGCTCTGCGTCATTTCGGGCGTGACCACGCCCGGGAACGGCTTGCGCCGCAGCAGCTCCAGCAGGTCGTTGGCGCTGCTGGACAGATCGAGGTCGTAGGTGTTGACGAGCTGCAGTTCGAGCTCGACGCCCATGGTCAGCGAGTCGGAGGATTTGAAGGCTTCCAAAGGCATGGCTCAACCTTTCGTGACGTGGGTTTCATGCGCGGCCAGCAGCGCGCGCTGCGTGACCACCGGGCCGAGCAATTCCTGCAGCAGCATCATGCCGGCCATGACCGAGAGCACCTCCACCGCGGGTGCGAAACCATACAGGCGGCTCTGCTCGATCAGCAGGATGGCGAAGGCCGACATGGGCGTGAGCGCCAGGCCGGTGAGCAGGCCCTTGCGCTCGGTGATGCCCGAGAGCCGCGCGGCCACGAGGTTGCAGCCGACCTTGGAGGCCGTGCGCACGAGGATGAGCAGCAGGCCCAGCAGCATGCCGGTGCCCACGTCGGCCCAGTCGAGCAGCGAGGCGATGTAGACGAAGAGGAAGATCGACAGCAGGTCGCCGGCGGTGCCGAAGTCGCGCTGCGCGTTGGTCAGGTGCACGCGGCGCTCGCGCGCCACGATACCGAAGGTGAGCGCGGCCAGCAGCGGCGAGAGCTTGAGGCCATAGGCCGCGGTGGTGAGCAGCAGCACCGACAGCGCGAACACCACGGTGACGCCGCGCTCGTGCGTGTTGCGCAGGCGCAGCAGCCAGGGCACGGCCACGCCGAGCAGGCCACCCACGGCCACCGAGGTGCCCACCTGGTGGATGCTGCCGAAGGCCGCAAGCACCAGGTCTCCCGAGGTGCTGAGGTACCAGTAACCCACCACCAGCTTGAGCGCGAGCACGGAGACCATGCAGTTGATGGCGCACAGGTGCAGCACGCGCTCGGTCACCTGGCCGGCGCTGCGCAGCTCGTTGGCCACGCGCACGATGCCAGCCGGCGAGGCCGAAATCGACAGCGCCGCGATGATGAGGCGCAGGTCCGTGGCGAGGTCGAACCAGCCAGTGACCCAGTACATCACCGCGAAGGTGACGATGGACTCGACCACGCCGAGCACCAGCACCCAGGGGTTGTGGCGGAACCAGCGCAGGTTGATGCGGTAGCCCAGCTCGAACAGCACCAGCGAGAGCGCCACGTTGGCCAGGAAGGGCAGGCCCGGCACGTCGGTGGTCAGGCCGGGCAGGTTGACCAGCCCGCCGACCAGCCCCACCGCCACGTAGCTGGTGACGCGCGGGATGTGCCAGACCTCGTGCGCGCGCTCGGCAATGAACCAGGCGAGCAGCAACACCAGGGGCCAGGCAATGGACTGGAGCAGAAAACTGTAATCGGTAAGCATGGGTAAAACTCCTCGGCGAGAGTTTGATGAACGAATGCCGCCACGCGTGTAGGACACGCGCTGAAAACATCAAGACGTCCGGCCATCAGCGAAAGCTGAACGGAGCGCCGCGAACACGGCAACAGGGATGCCTGGTGAGAAGGCGAGAAGCGGTCAAGCCGCGAAACGCTGCGTGAGCTCTTGCAGGTGAAGCTCGTCGAGCACCTGCTGCAAACGCTGCCTGGCGCGCTCCTGCGTGCCATGGCGGTCCGAGCCCATTCTACGGGCCAGAATCAATTCGTTCTTGAGCGAGTGTTCCCACCCCACCAGCTCGGTGACGGTCACGCTGTAACCCTGGGCTTCGAGCTGCAGGCAGCGCAGCACGTTGGTGATCTGGCTGCCGAACTCGCGCGTGTGCAGCGGGTGGCGCCAGAGCTCGGCCAGCGGTGTGCGCGACAGGCTCAGCGCCTTGTGCTTGCGCATCACGCCGGCCACCTCGGCCTGGCAGCACGGCACCAGCACCATGTGGCTGGCCTGCTTGGCCAGGCCGAACTGGATCGCGTCGTCGGTCGCGGTGTCGCAGGCGTGCAGCGCGGTCACCACATCGACCGTGGGCGGCAGCGCCGGGTGGGTGAGCGCCTGTTGCACGGTGGTGGCGAGAAAGTCCATGCGCTCGAAGCCCAGGCGCGCGGCCAGGGCCTGCGATTTCTCCACCAGCTCGGCGCGGGTTTCCACGCCGGTCACGCGGCCCACCGGCTTGTCCTTGAAGAACAGGTCGTACAGGATGAAGCCGAGGTAGGACTTGCCCGCGCCGTGGTCGGCCAACGTCACGTCGCCGCGCGCGGCCAGCACCTCGGCCAGCAGGGGCTCGATGAACTGCACGAGGTGATACACCTGTTTGAGCTTGCGCCGCGTATCCTGGTTGAGCTTGCCCTCGCGCGTGAGGATGTGCAGTTCCTGGAGCAGCGCGACGGACTGGCCGGGCCGCAGTTCGGGCAGCTGCTCTTGCAGCGTGGGCGTGGGCCGCGCATTCGCCTTGTGTTTCGACATGCGCCGATCATAGGTGAGCCCCTTTGGCCTCATGGCCAGCAGCGACAATCGCGCATGATTTCCAACAACGACAGCAGCAGCCACCCCTACAGCACCCTCACACCCGACGTGGTGCAGGACGCGCTGGCCCACATCGGCCTGTGGGGGGACGGGCGCCTGAGCGCGCTCAACAGTTTCGAGAACCGCGTGTACCAGATCCATCTGGAGGCGCCGGTGGAGGGGGTGGATCAGGTGGTGGCGAAGTTCTACCGGCCCGGGCGCTGGAGCGATGCGCAGATCGCCGAGGAGCATGCTTTTGCCGAGGAGCTGGTGGCGGCCGAGATTCCGGCGGTGCCGCCGCTGCGCGTGCAGGGCGAGACGCTGCACCACTTCGGCGGCTTCACGTTCGCGGTGAGCCCGCGCCGGGGTGGGCGCCGGCCCGAGCTCGACAATTTCGAGGTGCTGGAGTGGATCGGCCGTTTTCTCGCCCGCATCCACACCGTGGGCGCGCAGCGGCCGTTTGCGGTGCGCCCGGCGCTGGATGCCGCGGCCTTCGCGCACGAGCCGCGCGACTGGCTGGTGGCGCATGCGGCGATCGCGCCCGAGGTGCGTGGTGCCTGGGCTTCTGCGCTGGAGGAGGCGCTGGCCCTGATCGAGGCGCACCCGGTGCTGCGGGCGGGCGCGGTGGTGGACGAGGACGGCATTCAGCGCATCCGCCTGCACGGGGATTGCCACCCGGGCAACATTCTCTGGACGCCCGAGGGCCAGCCGGGCGCGGGGCCGCATTTCGTGGACCTGGACGATGCGCGCATGGGGCCGGCGGTGCAGGATCTGTGGATGTTGCTGTCGGGCGATCGGCGTCAGCAGATGCAGCAGCTGGGGGCGCTGGTGGACGGCTATGAACAGTTCCGGCCGTTCGATCGCCGTGAGTTGGCGCTGATCGAGCCTCTGCGGACTTTGCGCCTGATCCACTACAGCGCCTGGGTCGCTCGGCGGTGGGACGATCCCGCTTTTCCGATCAACTTTCCCTGGTTCGGCAGCCGGGACTATTGGCAGGGACAGGTGGACATGCTGGTGGAGCAGATCGAGGAGATGCAGGGTGAGCCTTTGATGGCCTGAGTCCTGTTTCTGTTTGAGACCTCGCGGGGGCCGGTGGCGGTGCCCGCGTTCTCCGGCCCTGCTCGCGGGCGTCTGCCTGGGTTCGCCACCACCCTCTCGTCAACACCGCATGCAGTCATCCAGCGCGAGGGCAACCGCGAATGGGGGCCTGCGCCCGCGGACACCGCCACCGTCCTGCAAACCAAGTAGGCGCACCAAGGCTGGTGTGCCGGCACCTCGCTGGGGTGGATGGCGTGGGTGCGCGGGCGCAGGCCCCCATTCGCGGTTGCCACAGAAAGTGCGCACCAGTCGCCTTGTTGACGAAGCGGTGCGGGCGCGCCCGCGCAGACACCCGCGAGCAGGGCCGGAGAACGCGCACCCACGCCAGCCACCCTCGCACCATGTCACCCCAATGAAAGCCCCCAACCCCAAAATGGTTGCTCAAAATTAAATTGCACACAATACAAACAACCCATACAGTACCACCCCATGAAGACCGAAAGCCTCCCCAGCGACCAAGCCCTCAAGCTCGACCACCAGTTGTGCTTCGCGCTCTACTCCGCCTCGCTGGCGATGACCAAGCTCTACAAGCCCCTGCTCGAAGAGATGGGCCTCACCTACCCCCAATACCTCGCCATGCTCGTGCTGTGGGAAAACGACGGCGTCACCGTCTCCGAACTCGGTGACCGCCTCTACCTCGACTCCGGCACCCTCACCCCCCTGCTCAAGCGGCTCGAAACCGCCGACCTCGTGACCCGCCTGCGCGACGTGCAGGACGAACGCCGCGTGCTCATCCGCCTCACCGCCGCCGGCCGCAAACTCAAGGCCCGCGCCGCGCGCATCCCCGGCTGCGTGCTGCAAGCCACGCAATGCGACGTGTCCGAAGTGATGGCGCTCACGCAGCAGGTGCAAACCCTGCGCGACCGCCTCACCGCCTGATCATTCCCTTTCACCCACCCCCAGCTTCCACCCGAAGCCCTTCAACCTCAGGAGCCACACCATGCCCACCTCCCTCGACAAAGTTCTCTACACCGCCCGCGCCCACACCACCGGCGGCCGCGACGGCGCCTCGCGCAGCGACGACGGCCTGCTCGACGTCAAGCTCTCCCCGCCCAAGGCCATGGGCGGCGCCGGCAACGCCACCAACCCCGAACAGCTCTTCGCCGCTGGTTACTCCGCCTGCTTCATGGGCGCGCTCAAGCACGTCGCCGGCATGAAGAAAGTGGCCGTGCCCGCCGACGCCTCCATCGACGCCGAAGTGGACATCGGCCCGATCCCCGCCGGCTTCGGCATCGCCGCGCGCCTGGCCGTGAGCCTGCCCGGCGTGGACCGTGCCGTGGCCCAGGACCTGGTGGACACCGCCCACAAGGTGTGCCCCTACTCCAACGCCACCCGCGGCAACATCGACGTGACCATCACGCTGAAGTAAGCCCTTCCCTGGCACCCAGCAAAAAAGCCCACCGGTTCGCACCGGTGGGCTTTTTTTCTGATGCTTTTCGCGGCGCTCAGTTGCGGTCGTGCGGATCGTGGATCACCGTGCTGGTGCCCACCCCCACGCCCACGCTGGCCCCACTGTTGCCGATGCGCGTGCTCGTCCCCACCCCCGCGCCGGCACTGACCTGGCCGCGCTGGTTCACACCCACCCCGACGCCGACCGGTCCGACACCGGTGCTCACACCGGCACTCACCCCGCCGGTGCCCGCGCCCACGCCGATCGAAAACGGGCCCAGGGGCACACCCACCCCGATGCCCACACCCGCCGAGCCACAGCCGGCCAGCAAGGCGGCTCCCGCCAGCAACACCCCCGCGGCACCGCGGAGGACAACAGAGTGGTTTTGAGTTGAAGTGGTCATGGCACGGGTCCTTGAATGCGGAACAGATGCCATTGTGAGCGCGGGTTCAGCCAAAAGTGCCCTCCGTTGTGCAACGTTTCGTCACAAGCCCGCTCAGGCGACCCCCTGGCCCAGGCGCTCGATCGCGTCCGCGAGCCAGTCCGTCGGCAGAGCGGCTGCTTCCACAGGCCGCACCGCCCAGGCGCCGTCCACGGCCACCGCCTCGGCCAGCCCACCCTGCCAGAGCAGCCAGGCCAGCCAGGCGCACTGGGGCGCCGTCGGCCATTCGCCCACCGGCAGGGAGAGCAGCGCCGTCAACACCGTGCCGTCGGCCAGTTGCACATGGTCCCCCTGGAGTTCGCCGCCCAGGGCCTGGGCCAGCACCGACAGGGCGCCCGCACCGTCGCGCCGCGGGCCGAACTCGCGCAGCCACTGGCGCAGGTGGGCCGCGATGGCCGCGCCGCGCTGGGCCTCGGCCTGCATCAGGTCCGCGTGGTCCCAGCGGTTCCAGTCGATGGCCGGCTGGGTGCTGCCCACGCGCAGCGCGGCCTGGGCAAAGCGGTGCAGCGCCTGCTCCACGTCCTCGCTGTGCACCGCCGCGCCCACCATCAACAGCGCCGACAGGCGGTTGGCCAGCAATTGGCCCTGCTGGGCCATCAGCCGGTCGCGCATCAGGCTGTCGCGCTCGCTGCGCAGTTCGGCCAGTTCGAGCGCGTTCTTCAGGTCGGCGCGCAGGCTCTCCAGCTCCCAGGGCTTGTTGATGTAGCGGTAGATCTCGCCGGTGTTGATGGCCTCGATGGCATCGCCCAGTTCGGAATACGCGGTGGTCAGCATGCGCACCACGCCGGGGTAGTACTCGCGCGCATGGCGCAGCAGCTCGTTGCCGTACTCACCCGGCATGCGCTGGTCGCACACCAGCACGGCGATCTCGGCGCCATGCGCCGCGAGCATCGCCCGGCCCTCTTCCACCGAGGTCGCGGTGAGCACCGGTGCCAACGGACTCACCAGGCGCTCGAAGTACTTCAGGGCCATGGCCTCGTCGTCAACGTACAAAATTTTCACGGGCTTCACGGATTCTCCTGACTGGTCATTGCGCGAAAGGGAAATAGAGGGACACGCTGGCGCCTTGGCCGGCCTCGGACCTCACGACGATGGAGCCGCCCAGCGAGGTCATCACGCGGCGGCAGAACACCAGGCCCATGCCGCTGCCCCCGGTGCTGGCGCGGGTGGTCAGGGGTTCGAGCGTCAAGCGGCCCAACACCTCGGCCGGAATGCCGGGGCCGTTGTCGCGCACCTGGATGGCGGCCTGCACCGGCAGGCCCGGCGCGGGGGCCTCGCGCAACAGCACCACGTGCACATTGGGTTGGGCCGGCGGGTTCGGGCGAAGTGCCAGCACCGCATTCTTGACCAGGGTGCAGAGCACGAGGTAGAGCAGGTCCCGGCGGCCGGGCAGCACGAAATCGTCGGCGAGATCGCTGGTGAGCCACTGCGCCTCGTCGTGGTCGAACGGGTATTCCTCGCGCACCGCCTGCACCAGGTCGCTGGCGCGCAGGCTGGGCGCGCTGTCGGGCTGGTAGGCGTCGCGCGCGGTCTGCACGAAGGTCGACACCAGCGACTGCGCGTACTCCGCCCGGCGCTGCGCGGCCTCGATCATGAACAGCACGTCGCCCGGCTTCTGTTCCTGGATGTGCGCCACGCCACGGTCCCCTTCCGTGGGGTCGACGTGGCGTTCGCGCATGGCCGACAGGTAACCCTGCACCGTGGCCAGCGGCGTGGTGACCTCGTGCGCCAGAAAGCCCAGGGTCTCGCGCAAGGTGGCCGCTCGCCGCTCGATCAGGGCCCGCTCGCGCGCGCGTTCCTGGCTGGCCTGCAGCGCATCGCGCAGGGACTGCCGGGTCAGCGCTTCGTCCAGCGGCTTCTCCAGGATCTTTTCCACATGCCCCTGGTTGACGGCGGACATCGCCATGTCCTTGTCGGCGTAGGCCGAAACCAGCAGGCGCGCCACGTGCGGGTACTGCTGGCGCACTTCGCTGAGCAGGGTCACGCCGTCGCGCTGCGGCATGGCGTAGTCGGTGAGCAGCACGGCCACCTCGTGGCCGCGCTGGACCAACACGGCCAGGGCCTCGTCCGCGCTGCCAGCGGTGAGCACCACGAACTCGTCGCCATACAGGCGGGCAAACCACTTGCAGGCCTGCAGCTCGTCGTCCACCATCAGGATGGCATGGGCGCCCAGCAGGCCGCGCGTCACGGAGGCGTCGTCGGGTTTCATTCGGGCCTCGGCAGGTCAAAGGTGAATTCGGTCCAGCTGCCCAGCTCGCTTTCCACCGCCAGCGTACCGCCATGCCGGTGCACGATGCCGTAGCTCACGCTCAGGCCCAGCCCCAGACCGGCCCCCACATCGCGGGTGGTGAAGAAGGGCTCGAACACCCGACTCAGGTTGTCCGGGTCGATGCCCGAGCCGTTGTCGCGCACGGAAACGCCCAGGCGGTGGCCTTGCAGGGTGGCCGTCACCGCGATGCGGGGCTGTTCGCGCTTGGCCGCCTGCAGGGCGAGCGCGGCATTGCTCAACAGGTTGATCAGCACGCCGATGATGGCCGGCTCGTCGCCCAGCACGTGGCTGTCCTGCGGCAGATCGATCACCACATCGACGCCCTTGAGTTCGTAACCCGCCAGCCGCACGGCCGAGCGCACCGCGTTCTCGAGCAGGAAGGGACGCAGGCTGTCCTGACCAGGCTTCTGGTAGGCGAAGGTCTTGAGGTCGGTGACGATGTTCTGGATGCGCTGCATGCCTTCACGCGCATCGACCAGGCTCTCCTTGAGCATCTCGTCGCTCTGGGCGCCTTTGCAGGTCAGGCCCATGTTGATCGCCATCAGGCTGTAGTTCACCGGGTTGTTGAGCTCGTGCAGCAGGCCGGCCGAGAGCGTGCCGATGGCCGCCATCTTCTCGCGCTGCAGCAGCTGGCCCTTGACCTCGGCCAGCGTCTGGTTGATCTCGCGCAGCGAGGCGTTCTTCTCGGACACCTCGTGCTGCAACTGGAACAGGCGCAGGCGGGCCTTCTCGTTGAACCAGGTGCACACCGCGCTGGCCCCGGCGGAGAACAGGATGAACAGCGAGTTCGTCACCATGCGCGCCGTGCTGCTGGCCGCGTCGGGGTGCAGCGCACAGGCCACCACATAGAGGACCAGCGTGACGACGCCAAAGCCGATGCCTTCGAAGAAGCTGATCGGCAGGATGATGCCGACCGCGTACAGCGCCAGGTGCAGGCCCACGAAGTAGATCGACTGCGCGCCGTCGGTCTCGTAGATCATGAAGGCGATCATGATCTGCGGCAGCAGCAGCCAGAGCATGGTGAGCGAGCGCACATGGCGGCGACCGAATTCGGTGAACAGCACGCGCAGGATGCCCAGCGTGAGCACCACCACCAGCACGCGCAGCAGGGTGAATTCGAGCAGGCGGTCCGGGTACGAGAAATAGTCCAGGCCGAAGCCCGCGAGCACCAGCACGATGGACGTGATGCTGCCCGCCTTGCTGTAGGTCAGGCGGAAGTCCGAGAGCTGCTGCTCGTAGGGCGAGCTCGGCCGGTCAGCCATTTTCAAGTGCCATGGCCTTCAGGTTTGCGTTGACTACCACTTCCGCGAAGATGTTGACGCCCGTGGCGTCGGTGTACATGATCGCGGGCGCGTTCACCTCTTCCATCACGGACTGCATCTGCTTCTCGTCGCGGTAGATCAGGTGCCACTCCAGCAGGTGCTCCATGCCGTAGCGCTCCGGGTTGTCGGCGTGCACGTTGGTAACCAGCAGATGGGCGCCCGGGTTGCTGCGCGAGAGGAAGTAACGGATCAGCCGCGCGCACACCTTGTCCGACAGGTAGTCGAACAGGCCGGCGCAGTAGACGAAGTCGAAACCCTCGCCGTCGGCCGGCGCGGTGTCGCGGGTGGCGCGCTTGAGCAGCTCGTGCACCGATTCCTGCACGTACTCCACCTGCACCTTCGACTTGTGCAGCTGCGCGGCCTCCTCGATCTTCTGGCGCGTGTAGTTCAGGGTCTCCAGGCTGAAGTCGATCAGGGTGAACTGCAGGCGCGAGAGGTCTTCGCCGGTGGCGATGAGCTTCTGGATCTCGACGCCCGGTCCGCAGCCCACGTTGAGGATGCGCACCGGCCGGCCCTTGCTGGCGGCGCTGGCCACGGCCTTCTTGAGGAACTCGACCAGGATGTCGATGCGGTTGCGGTGCGCCACGGCCACCGCCGCGCGCAGGAACATGGCGTTGACGAGCTGGATGTAGGTGCTGCTGCCCTGGCGCGGGTCGCCCAGGATCTGGTTGACCATCTCGTAGTCACCCGCATAGCCCAGCGGCTTGGCGAAGGTGCGGTAGACGAAGGGCGCGCGCAGCACCAGGGGGTGCAGCGCCGTCTGTGCGAAAGACCGGTGCAGCAGCGAGTCTTCCACCGGCAGGCGGGAGGCCTCGTCCTCCAGCCGCACCAGGAACTCCTTGCCCTTGATCATCAGGGGCTCGGCCATCGCGCCGAACACCTCGTCGGTCAGGCGCCCGTCGGGCAGGCGCGGCAGGGAATCGACCATGTCGGCCTGGTCGATCCAGCGCGCGGTCTCGGACAGGAAGGCACGGAACTCGCTGATGGTGACCTGGTAGCTCTGCCGGATCTTGAAGCGCGACTCCCAGTCAGCCACGAAGCGCGCGGCCTCGTCGCGCACCTGGCTCACGTTGCCCCGGATCGCGTTGAGGTCGGACCATTCGTCGATGAGCGCCACCGAGATCACCGCCATCAGGCCAGTGTTGAGCAGGCTCACCACCACCGCCTTGCCCTTGTAGATGATGCGGTCGCCTGACCGAATGGTCAGCTCGCTGAGCACCTCGCTCACCTGCACGATGGAGTACGGGTTGTAGATCTCCATCACCAGCGAGCGCCGCTGCAGGCTGGTGAGGGTGCCGCGCGCGCTCTCTCCCTGGCTGTTGCGGAAGGTGACGACGTGATCGAATGGTCGCTGTAGGTACACGTTGTGGCCGGTGGATCAGGTGGACGGGGCAGGTGCGGTGCACTGCGCCTTTGAGGACTCCCCGGCCCCGAGTGTAGTCAACCCCCATGCCGTGCTCATGGCACGGGGTTTGTCCTCAAACCAGCAGGGCGTTGACGCGCTTCACATAGGCCGCCGGGTCGTCCGGCAAGCCCCCCTCGGCCAGCAGCGCCTGGTCGAACAGGATGTGGGCCAGGTCGTCGAAATGGGCGCTGCCTTCGAGCTTTTTCACCAGCGCGTGTTCGGCGTTGACCTCCAGGATGGGCCGCACCTCGGGCGCGGGCTGGCCGGCCTGCTTGAGCATGCGGGCCAGCTGCGTGGAGTAGTCGCCGTCCTCCACAACCAGGCAGGCCGGGGAGTCCACCAGGCGCGAGGTGACGCGCACGTCCTTGGCCTTGTCCTTGAGGCTTTCCCTGAGCCGCTCCAGCACCGGTTTGAAGGTCTCGGCGGCGGCCTCGGCGGCCTTCTTCTCTTCCTCGTCCTGCAGCGAGCCCAGGTCCACCGCGCCCTTGGCCACGCTCTGCAGCGGGGTGCCGTCGAACTCGTGCAGGAAGGACAGCGCCCACTCGTCCACGCGGTCGGTCATCAGCAGCACCTCGATGCCCTTCTTGCGGAACACCTCCAGCTGCGGGCTGTTCTGCGCGGCCGCGCGGTTGTCGGCGGTGATGTAGTAGATCGCGGCCTGGCCTTCCTTCATGCGGGCCTTGTAGTCGGCCAGCGCGGTCAGCGCGGTGCCATGGGTGCTGGCAAAGCGCAGCAGCCTGGCGATCTTGTCGCGGTTCGCGAAGTCCTCGCCCAGGCCTTCCTTGAGCACGGCGCCGAACTCGGCGTAGAACGCGGTGTACTTGCCCACGTCCTTCTCGGCCGCGGCCTTGTCCTCGGCCGAGACCACGTCGGTCACGCCGTCCGCGCCTTCGCCCGGCGCCGGCGCCGGCGCCTGGTCCTTCTTCGCCAGGTCTTCCAGCATCGCGAGCACGCGGCGGGTGTTGCCTTCGCGGATCGCCTTCACGTCGCGGCTTTCCTGCAGCAGCTCGCGGCTCACGTTGAGCGGCAGGTCGGCCGAGTCCACCACGCCCTTGACCCAGCGCAGGTAGGAAGGCATCAGGGCCTCGGCCTCGTCCATGATGAAGACGCGCCGCACGTAGAGCTTGATGCCGGCCTTGCGGTCGCGGTTCCAGAGGTCCTGCGGGGCCTTGGCCGGGATGTAGAGCAGCTGGGTGTACTCGGTGCTGCCTTCCACGCGGTTGTGGCTCCAGGCCAGCGGCGCTTCGGTGTCGTAGCTCAGGTTCTTGTAGAACTCGGCGTACTGCTCGTCGCTCACGTCCTTCTTGCTGCGGGCCCACAGCGCGTTGGCCGAGTTCACGGCCTCCCATTCGTCGAGCAGCACCTGCTCGCTCTTCTCGGCGTCCCACTCTTCCTTCTGCATCAGGATGGGCAGGCTGATGTGGTCGGAGTACTTGCCGATGATGGACTTGAGCTTCCAACGGTCGAGGTAGTCGCTGGCGTCGTCGCGCAGGTGCAGGATCACGCTGGTGCCGCGCGCGGCGCGCTCGAGGGTCTCGACCTCGAAGTCGCCCGTGCCGCCGCTGGTCCAGCGCACGCCCTCGGCCGCCGGCAGGCCGGCGCGGCGCGATTCCACGGTGATCCTGTCGGCCACGATGAAGCCGGAATAGAAGCCCACGCCGAACTGGCCGATGAGCTGGGCGTCCTGCTTCTGGTCGCCCGAGAGGCGGCTCATGAAATCCTTGGTGCCGCTCTTGGCGATGGTGCCCAGGTGGTCGATCGCCTCCTGCGCGCTCATGCCGATGCCGTTGTCCGTGATGGTGATGGTGCGCGCCTCGCGGTCGAAGGCCACGCGCACCTCGAGATTGGGCGCGTCCTCGAACAGGGCCGCGTTGTTCAGCGCCTCGAAGCGCAGCTTGTCGCAGGCGTCCGACGCGTTGGAGACCAGCTCGCGCAGAAAGATGTCGGGGTTGGAATAGAGCGAGTGCGTGACCAGGTGCAGCAGTTGCGCCACTTCGGCCTGGAAGGACAGGGTTTGTTTGCTCATGGGAGTCGACTGACGTGAAAACGAAGGAACGCGCTCCGGAAGAGCGCAACGCGAGGCGGAATTATGGGCTGGCCGCCGGATTTCAAGCCTCGACCACGGCCGGCGCCAGCCAGGCCCGCAGTTGCTCGGCCACCACCGGGCTGGAGAGCAGCTCCAGGTGGCCCGTGCGGTGCACCGTGCGCTGGCTCTCGCGCGCGAACACCAGCCGGTGCCGGGGGTCGTCGTGCTGGCCCAGCGCGCTGCGCAGCGGCACCAGGCCGTCGCCGGTCAGGCGGTCGGCCAGCAGGCCGCGCTGCGGCGCCAGCGTGGCGGCGACGGTGAAGCAGGCCACGCCCTCGGGCAGGGGCAGGGGTTCGCGGTGGTCGGCACTGGAGCCGAAGCGCTCGCGGCCCTGCCAGTCGGCGTCGCGCACGTGGCCGTGGCGCAGGTCGGTGATGCCGGCGCTGCGCAGCTGGCCCAGGCGCGTGAACGGCGCGGTGAAGGGGGTCGAGGCCAGCAGCACGTCCACCCCATGGCCGGCGCGCTCCAGCGGCGCGCCCTGGTGGGGCGTGCCCAGGAACACCAGGTGCTGGAGCAGCGGGCGCCAGCGGTGGTCGGCCTGCCGACCCTCTTCGCAGGCGGCACGCGCCACCAGCCCGCCCATGCTGTGACCGATGAGGGTGATGGAGGCCAGCGGCACTGGCCACTGCGCCACCAGCACTTCCAGCTGGCGCGCGAATTCGCGGCCGTTGGTGGAGGTGTGCAGGCCGCTGTTGTAGCGCAGGTAGACCGGCGTGGCGCCCAGGGCCTGCGCGAGGAAGGCGCCGTGGTCGTGGCCGTTGCGTTGCCATTGCGTGTCGTTCATGCACAGGCCGTGCAGCAGCACGATCAGGTGCGGCGTGGCCGGCCCCAGCCGCTGATGCAGCAGCGGCCGGTTCTCCAGCGGCAGGCGCCGGCCCGCGTGGCGCAGTTCCATGGCCTGGGCCAGCGGGTTGCCGGTTTCCAGCAGGCGGTCGCCCAGCACGCCGTTGAGCGCGGCCAGCACGGCCTCGCGGCCGGGCGAGGGCTCGGGGTGGCGCGTGGGGTCGTCCACCATGGGCAGCAGGGTGGCCAGCGCGCTGTCCAGCCCATGGCCCACCAGCTGCGTGACGCCGCGGATGCCCTGGTAGATCTGGCCGGTCAGGCCGCCGGTGCGGCCCGGCTCGAGACCGGCGGGCAGGCCCAGGCGGTTGCGCACCGCCTGGTGCACGCCCTCGGCCACGCCGATCGCGCCGGTGGTGGCCTGCGTGACGAGTTGCACCGCGGCCTTCAGGTCGGCCGGGCGCACGTGGCGCAGCAGCGCCTCGCGGGTGGGCTTGAGCGGGGTCATGGGCCATTGTGGCCCCGGAAGGTGCGGGTGTGTGTGACAGGATGCGCGCCGCCGCCGCCCGGCCCTCTCAGGCGGTGTGCGGGTGCCGGGCCGATTCGTAGAGGGCGCGCGCCAGCGCGCGGTGGCGCGCCAGCAGGGGGGCGAGTTCCATGCCCACCAGGCGGCCGTCGCGCACCCTCACGCGGCCGTTGATCACGCTCAGCGCCACGTCCGCGCTCTGGCAGAACACCAGCGCGGCCACCGGGTCGTGGCCGGCACCGGCGTGCGCCACGCCACGCAGGTCGAAGGCCACCAGGTCGGCCGAGAGGCCGGGCACCAGCGCGCCGATGTCGTCGCGGCCCAGCACGCGCGCGCCGCCCAGGGTGGCGATCTCCAGCGCCTCGCGCGCGGTGAGCGCGGCCGGGCCGAAGCCCACGCGCTGCAACAGCATCGCCTGGCGCACCTCGCCCAGCATGTGGGCGCCGTCGTTGGAGGCACTGCCGTCCACACCCAGGCCCACCGGCACGCCCGCGCGCCGCATCGCGCCCACCGGGGCGATGCCCGAGCCCAGGCGCATGTTGGAACACGGGCAGTGCGCCACGCCGGTGCCGGTGCGGCCGAACAGCGCGATGCCCGCCGGGTCGAGCTTGACGCAGTGCGCATGCCACACGTCGCGCCCGACCCAGCCCAGGTCCTCGGCGTACTCGGCCGGCGTCATGCCGAATTTCTCGCGCGAGTAGGCGACGTCGTTGTCGTTCTCCGCCAGGTGCGTGTGCAGCGACACGCCGTGCGAGCGCGCGAGCACGGCCGATTCGCGCATCAGGTCGCGCGAGACCGAGAACGGCGAGCACGGCGCGAGCACGATGCGCCGCATGCTGTGGCGCGAGGCGTCGTGCCAGCGGCCGATCAGGCGCTCGCTGTCGGCCAGGATCGCGGCCTCGCTCTCCACCACCGAGTCGGGCGGCAGGCCGCCGGCGCTGCGGCCCACGCTCATGCTGCCGCGCGCGGCGTGGAAGCGCATGCCCATGGCGTCGGCGGCCTCGATGGAATCGTCCAGCCGCGAGCCGTTGGGGAACAGGTAGAGGTGGTCGCTGGTGGTCGTGCAGCCCGAGAGCATCAGCTCGGCCATGGCCGTCTGCGTGGACACGCGCACCATCTCGGGCGTGAGCCGGGCCCACAGCAGGTAGAGGTTGTTGAGCCAGCCGAACAGCTCAGCGTCCTGCGCCTCGGGCACCACGCGCGTGAGGCTCTGGTACATGTGGTGGTGGGTGTTCACCAGCCCGGGCATCAGCACGTGGCCCTGCAGGTCGATGGCTTCGGCGCCGCCGCTGGCGATCGCCTCGCGCCAGGGCGCCGGCAACTCGGCCGTGGGCCCGACCCACTCGATCGCCGGCCCGTTCACCACCACCGCCCCGTCGGCGATCTCGCGCCGCTGGGCGTCCATGGTGACCACCACGTCGGCGTGGCGAAGGATCAGAGGGGCGGCGGCTGCCTGGGCAACAAGGTTCATGTCATTCCGTTCCGTGTGAAGTGCGCGCGGCCAGCAGGAACGAGCGCTCCTTGGACACCACGCCGTGGTAGAAAAGGTTGAGCACCACGGCCGCGCAGGTCCCCAGCACGATACCGCTGTGCGTGAAGGGGTGCGTCCAGGCCGGCAGATGCTGGAAGAAGTTCGGTGACAGCGTGGGGATGAGCCCCAGGCCGATGGAGATCGCGATCACGTAGAGCGCGTGGCGCTCCTTGCCGTAGTCGATGGCGCCCAGGATGCGCACGCCCGTGGCCGCCACCATGCCGAACATCACGATGCCCGCGCCGCCCAGCACGAAGGCGGGCACCGAAGCCACGATGTGCGCCACCTTGGGGAACAGCGCCAGCAGGATCAGGAAGCCGCCGGCCATCGCCGCCACATAACGCGAGCGCACGCCGGTCACGGTGACGAGCCCGACGTTCTGCGAGAACGAGGTGTAGGGAAAGGTGTTGAACACGCCACCGATCAGCGTGCCCAGGCCATCGGCGCGCAGGCCGCGCGTGAGCAGCTGCGGCGTCATGCGGCGGCCGGTGATCTCGCTGAGCGCCAGGAACATGCCGGTCGATTCGACCAGGGTGATCAGCATCACGATGCACATCGAGAGGATGGCCGTGAACTCGAAGCGCGGCAGGCCGAAGTGCAGCGGCGTGGTCACCGCCACCCAGCTGGCGTCCGACAGGCCGTCGAAGTTCATGTAGCCCAGCGCCAGCGACACCACCACGCCGGCCATCACGCCGAGCAGGATCGAGATGTTGGCCCACAGGCCCTTGGCGAAGCGCGTGATGCCCAGCACCACCAGCAGCACCAGCGCCGCGATCGCGAGCTTGGCCGGGTCGCCGTAGTCGGGGTTGGCCACGGCGTGCGCCACGCCGTCGACCATGCGCGTGACCGTGGGCTGCCCGCCCGCGGCCCAGTTGATCGCCACGCCCATGAGCGAGACGCCGATCAGCGTGATGACCGTGCCGGTGACCAGCGGCGGGAACACGCCCAGCAGCCGCCCCATGAGCGGCGCGACCAGCATGCCGAAGAGGCCGGCCACGATGGTGGCGCCGTAGATCGCCTGCAGGCCCAGCGAGGGGTCCAGGCCGATGGCGATCATCGGCCCGACGGCGGCGAAGGTCACGCCCATCATCACCGGCATGCGGATGCCGAAGCCCCACAGGCCCAGCGCCTGGATCAGCGTGGCGATGCCGGCGACCAGCAGGTCGGCGTTGATCAGGAAGGCGATGTCCGCCTTCGACAGGCCCAACGCGCCGCCCACGATGAGCGGCACCGCGACGGTGCCGGCGTACATCACGAGGACGTGCTGCAGGCCCAGGGCCGCGCAGCGGGGAAGGGGAATTTTCTGGTGGACCGCGTCGCTCTCGGGTTTGTCTCCGGCGCCGGTCGTCTTGGTATCGGGAAGCATCTGGGGCCTTTCTGCCGGCTCGCGCACAAGGCGGCGCATCGGCCAGCGGGCGCAGTCTAGGAGCCCGCTCGCGCGGGCGCAAAGTCAATAAATCGCCCCAGGTGTGCACGAAAAGTGCACACCCCTCGCCCGCTTCGTCAGGGCCCGACCAGCGCGCTCTCCAGGCCGTCGGTGACGTGCCGCGCCAGCAGCTCGGCCGCCGCGCTCAGCGCCGTGCCCGCGCGCGTCACCAGCGCCAGGCTCTGGGGCCGCAGGCCCGCGTCGCGCAGCGGCACGAACCGCAGCCGGCCGGCGCGCACGTCGTCGGCCACGTCGAGGCGGTTGAGCAGGGTGATGCCCACGCCCTGCGCGGCCAGCTGGCGCATCAGGGCGGTGGAGGTGGTTTCGATCAACGGCGACACGCTCACGGCGGAGCGGCCGAAGGCGCCGTCGAGGATGGGCCGCAGCGACATCGGGGCGGCCGGCAGGATGAGCGGGAAACCCAGGCAGTCGGCCAGGGTGGTGGTGGCGCGATCGGCCAGCGCGTGGCCCGGCGGCACCACCGCGCCCAGCGGCCATTCGCTCGCGAACAGGGTGCGCAGGCCGGTGGTCTCGGGCACGTCGTAGGCCAGCGCGAGTTCGGCGTCGCCCTCGGCCACGGCGCGCAGCACCCCGGCGATGGGCAGGTCCAGCAGCTTGAGGTGGATGCCCGGGTGCGCCGCGCGGCAGCGCTGCACGATGCCGGGCAGAAAGGCGCCGGCCAGGCCGGTGGTGGTGGCCAGCGAGGCCTCGCCCTGGCGCAGGCCGCGCACCGCCTCGATGTGCTGGCGCACCGCGTCGAAATCGCGCAGGGTGGCGCGCGCATGGGCCAGCACGATCTCGCCGATGGATGTGAGCTTGAGCTTGTTGTGGATGCGCTCGAACAGCGGCGCGCCCAGCTCCTCCTCCAGGTTGAGGATCTGGCGGTTCACCGCCGTGGGCACCACATGCAGCTGCTCGGCGGCCTTGCGGATCGAGCCCGCGCGCACCACCTCGATGAAATAGCGCAGGACTTTCGCGTGCATGCCGCTCAGAAGCGCTCGTCGGCCCCGAGAAAGCGCCACTGCCCCACCGGCAGGTTGCCCAGCAGCACCCGCCCGATGCGGATGCGCTTCAAGCCCACCACGTGCAGGCCCACCTGCTCGCACATGCGCCGGATCTGGCGCTTCTTGCCCTCGGTGAGCACGAAACGCAGCTGCTCGGGGTTCTGCCAGTCCACCTGCGCGGGCCGCAGGGCCTGGCCGTCCAGGCTCAGGCCGTGGCGCAGCAGGGCGAGCTGCGCGGGCGGAAAGACGGCCTGCACGTCCTGCGCCACCACGCCCGCGCCTTGCGGGCCGTTGGGCGCGAAGTGCACGCGCACCAGGTATTCCTTTTCCACGCCGCTGCTCTCGCCGATCAGGGTGCGCGCCACGCGGCCGTCCTGCGTGAGCACGAGCAGGCCGGTGGAATCGATGTCGAGCCGGCCGGCCGGCGCCAGGCCGCGCGTGTGTTCGGGCGCGAAACGCCGGCCGTCGCCGGGCATGCGCGCGTCGCCGCGCCACTGGCTGGGCGCGCCGATCAACGTGGCTGCGGCCTCGTGGCCGTCCTCGGGCTGGCCGCTCACATAGCCCACCGGCTTGTGCAGCAGGATGGTGACCTGCCCGCTCTGCTGGTGGCGCGCCTGCGGCGCGACCTCGACCTGCGCATCGGGCGGCACCGGCTGGCCCATCACCGCGGGCTGGCCATTGACCGTCACCCAGCCGCGCGCGATCCATTCGTCGGCCTCGCGGCGCGAGCACAGGCCAAGGTCGGCCATGCGCTTGTTGAGGCGAACTTCACCGCGCACGTTGCCCACCCGCGCGAGGTCGGGCCGGTGGGCCGGCGGGCGCGGCGCGGGTGCGGGACCGCGCGGCGCTCGCTCGGCGGCGGCCCGGGGGGCCTCGGCGCGGCGCGGGGCCGGGCGCTCGCCGCGCGGTCCTTCGGGGCCACCGCGTGGGGCGCCGTACCCGGGCGAAGGTTCGCGCGGCGGCTTGGGCGCCGAGGCCGACACGCTCTTGGCGCGCGCCGGGCCGGGCGGACGCACCGGGGCACGGCGCGGGGCGTAGGGATCGGAGGGGGCCTTGCTGGCAGCGCCCGGTTTCAGCTTGAGCGTGCGGGCGGCGGGTTTGTCGGTCGTCATGGGGGGATCATCCCTCATCCAATGTGCCGGAGCGCAAGGCCACCAGATCGAGCACGCGCAGGCCCCCGTATTCCACGCGGATCCAGCCCTTGGCCGCCAGCGTGGTCAGCGCCTCGTTGACGCGCTGGCGCGAGAGGCCGACCAGGTAGGCCAGCTCCTGCTGGGTGATGCGCAGCACACCGCCCACGTTGGGCGAGAGCAGCGGGTGGAACAGCGAGGCCAGGTTGCGCGCCACGCGCAGGTCGGGGCTGTTGAGGCGGTCGATCTCGCGCGCCGCGATGAACTGGCCCAGGCGCTCGTTGAGCTGGTGCATCACGAAGCGGTTGAAGCCGATCGAATGGTCCAGCAGCCAGTCGAAGGTCTCCACCGGCAGACCGGCCACGCGGCTGCGGCGCAAGGCGAGGATGTTGTAGCGGTACTGCTCGTGCTTGAGCACCGTGCCTTCGCCGAACCAGCCCCCCGGCGCCACGCCGGTGAAGGTGATCACCGGGCCCTGCGAATCGTCGTTGCTCATCTTGAGCAGGCCGTCGACCAGACCGAACCAGTAGGTGACCGGGCGGCCGAAGCGGCAGATGTGGTCGCCCGCCTCGGCATCGCCCACCACCAGCGCGGCCACGGCGCGCTCGCGCTCGGTGGGCGTGAGGCTTTTCAGCCAGGGAATCTCGGCCAGTTCCTCCTGCGTGGGCGGGCGCGCGCGGTCGCGCAGAACGGTGCCGGAACGGCGGGAGGTCAAGGCGCTCATGGGTGGGAATGGTCTAGGGAAAGTCCTAGGAGGGTTGACCCCAGATTGTCGTCGAACCGACAACATAACGTCAAACGAAGGCCTACCATGCGCAGCAGAACGGAATGTCTCAACCGGGACATTTCAAGCACCGGCGCCACGGCACCGGCCTCAGGAGACACGCATGCAACACACGTTCCCCCGGCTGCTGCTGGGCCACGCGCAAAGCCACCCGGAGGGTGCGGCGATGCGCGAGAAGGAATACGGCATCTGGCAGACGACGACGTGGTCGGGCATGGCCGAGCTGGTGGAGCGCCTGGCCTGCGGGCTGCACCAGGCGGGCCTGCAGCGCGGCGAGCACATGGTGGTCATCGGCGCCAACCGCCCGCGCCTGTACGCCACGATGCTGGCCGCGCAGTCGCTGGGCGCGATC